>Ga0209164_1001003_pt1 | contig 44519 bp, 43 predicted proteins | sample MTBNYHSulfiMetaG_FD_187458 | JGI IMG/M metagenome (GOLD analysis project Ga0209164, IMG submission 187458) | Enrichment culture microbial communities from rom New York Harbor, USA that are MTBE-degrading - MTBE-NYH (New York Harbor Sulfidogenic)... | ecosystem: Environmental > Aquatic > Marine >... | reverse complement strand
TGATGAGTTTCGGATAAGACTGACTATTCTCCTCGCCGAGATTTTTTCTCATTAAAAATATCCAGACTATCCTATCTGCTTCATGTGATTTTTATTTATATCACATGATAATGGTTTAATTACCTTCAATTATTTTATCCCAACTCCTCTAAATGAGGTACAATTATTAAAAAGGTTAGTAATCTATGTAGTTTAATTTCTGAATTAAAAATTATTATTTAACATTTTTATAAAATAATTATAGTTTTAAATTACACATTTTATAATATCTATATAAATTATAGTATAATTATAAAATATAGTCAAGATTTGATTATAATTATACATATTTTACATTTAAAATTCATTTTATACAAACTAGGAACTTAAAAAACATTTATATTTTAAAAATTCCTGGTAATTAAAATATATTTTATTATCTGGCTAACCAACCGCCATCAACAGCTATAGTATAACCATTTAAATAATTTGATGCTTCTGATACCAAAAATACAGCTATTTCTTATAAATCCTCCGGTTTTCCCCATCTCTGCCGGCAGGTATTCTCTCTAAAATCGCTTTATTTCGAGCGGCATCTTCGAACATTATTAGAATTAATGCAAAATACAAATAATCATGCGACGATAGGCAGTGAAGGTGAAAAACATTGGTGACTATCTACAAATCATTTGAAAGATGCCAATAAAGTTTGTTTTTCTTTTGTTGATCATGGAGTTGGGGGTTTTAAAAGTTTAGATAATAAACCTAAAAAAAATAAATTTCACGATTGGAAAAATAAATTAAAACGAGCATTTTCTTTCCAAGATAATAGTGATGTTTTAAAACTTATATTAGAAGGCAATCTTCATCAAACAGTTACTAATAAACATTTTAGAGGGAAAGGATTACCCGGCATAAAACTATCTTTTAACCGTAATCAATTATCAAATTTATATACAATAACAAATGACGTTTATGCCGATATTGAGAATAAAAATTACAAAATATTAAAACAATCTTTATTTATTGGATATATTATCTCGAGATTACTTTTTGATATACCATTTTTTAGTTTAGATAAAAAATAAATGCTATTACCTTGATTTCAATAATGATAAATTTAATTTTGGCATTTTGGATAACAAATATTATAAATAAAAAAAAAGAAGAAGATAGAGTAGTAAAAAATTTAATAAACGATTGTATTAAAAACATAATCCCACAGATAGATTTCGTTGAAACACAAGTAAAAACAAAATCAATGAATTGGATTCAGGCAACATCTGAAATTAAAAAAATAAATATATCAATAAAAAGAGTTTTTGAATTATTAACTTATTATAAATTAAAACTGTATGAATTTAAATATGATGATCTTAGTTCTTTAATATCTGAATTAAAAGATTTAATGACTAAAACACCTATGCTAACAAATTCCATTCCTAATATTAAAGTAAATAATGGAATAATTACCTACACAGAAAATCAGGTTATATTAATAGAACAAAAAACTGACGAATTAAAATGTAATTTATTTAAATTACAATTAGAAATAAACATATTATAGTATTAAAATATAAACTCTTTAATAAATTTTTCTTCTATATATTCAAATCATTTTAACCATAATTATTTATTACCTGCGTGTGTTGTTGTTGAAGAAAAAGACCATCATGGTTTCATCCTTCACGAATTTGAAAATCATTTTTTCTCTGTTCGTTTTAGGCGAGGGACTACCGGAAGAAATCCACCTAATGTTAAAAACTTTCTAAAACATTTAAAAATTATGCGTAAATATCGGAAAATAGGACATCTAGGGCTTTAAAACGACTTGTATTTTTTTAAAAAGTTAAAATTAACAAGAAATCGTTCGTAATTTTTAAAGAAAAAAATCGACAGGGATTTTCTAAAAAACTGGAAAATAAAAATTAACAGGAAAAAATCTTTTCGAAAAAATTCTTTGAAAATATTTGTTCAAAAAAAAACAAAAAAATATTTCTAAATTTATATATAACTCTTTTGCCATGACCATTGAAAACCAATCAAATAAAATCTAATTGAAATAGAAAGGTTTTAATGATAAAGTATACCTAAAACCACAAAGGACACGAAGATTTACCGAGTTAAATTTTAGAATTGAATATAATATTAAATTAAAATTAATAATTAAAGTGTTAATTTATTAAATATTATAATTTAAAATTAGCTAATTTTCTTCATGTACTTCGTAGTAGAATAAAATAGTAATTGTAAATTAAATTTCATTATAAAGGATAAAAATATGAAAGTATTATTCATAGGCGGTACCGGTATTATAAGCTCCGCATGCAGTGACCTTGCTGTAAAAAAAGGAATAGATCTATATCACCTTAACAGAGGTTTAAGCCACAGGAAAATTAAGGGTGTAAAAAATATTAAAGGAGACATTAGGAAACCAGAAGAAGTAAAAGAAATATTAAAAAATTATAAATTTGACAGTGTAGTAGACTGGATTGCATTTGTGCCGGAACACATTAAAAATGACATTAAAATATTTAAAGATAAAACAAAACAGTATATTTTTATAAGTTCTGCATCAGCCTACCAAAAGCCAATAAAAAAACTACCGATTACAGAGGAAACTCCACTTGATAATCCTTTCTGGCAGTATTCACGGGATAAGGCTTTATGTGAAAAACTGCTTCTTAATGAATATAAAAAAAATAAATTTCCGGTTACGGTTGTAAGACCCTCGCATACTTATGATAAGACACTGCTCCCGACCGACTGGGGATATACAGTAATAGACAGGATGAAAAAAGGTAAAAAAATTATTATTCCGGGAGACGGCACATCATTATGGGTAATGACGAATCACAGGGATTTTGCAAAAGGCTTTGTGGGTTTACTGGGCAACAAAAAAGCAATAGGTGAGGCTTTTCATATAACAAGTGACGAGTTATTAACATGGAATCATATTTATGAATTAATTGCAAAAGAGCTAAAAGTTAAGCTTAATTATATCCATATCCCGTCGGATGTTATAGCAAAATATGACAAGAATATGGGTCCAAATTTACTTGGAGACAAGGCATATTCCGTTATTTTTGATAACACTAAGATTAAAAAGCTTGTACCTGAGTTTAATGCGGAAATAAAATTTGCAAAAGGAGTAAAAGAAATAATTAAATGGTATGAGAATAATCCAAGCTGGCAGAAAGTTAATAAAGAACTCGATAATATGATGGATAAAATGATCAAGGATTACAGTAAATAATATATTATAAAAATAAAATAATATTTAAATCCCCTTCCTGATATCTGTATAATTATTATCCATGATATTTAATTCTTCAAATGTTGCATGGCATCCTTTCCCCATAGGTGACTGGACAAAGACACCCAATTTAACTTTTTTATTCATAATAAAATTAAAATATCTGATCATTTTCCAATTTTTTTTATCTTTAGCAAAATGCAGGCACCAATTATTCCCTCTTCTGACAGCTTGAAGCCAAATACATTTATCTTCTATCCTTTCACCGTTACAATCATCAGATATGCTGTTTGTTACAACAGCAACAGAGGAGGGATATCCTAAATCAGTGTATTCAAATGCCAGTTTAATCCATTTTTTATTATTATTAAATATAATTATACCTCCGGCATCGTATATTTCTTTAAAATCAGGTGAGACCTTACAATTAATAATAAAATCACCTTTTATTTCCGTAAAATAAATAGGAGCATTAAAATTAATTTTTTTATTAAACATATCTATGAAACAATCTGTTTTCCCGGGAGAATGAATTTTAATCATATTATTCTTTTTAATCAACTTTTCTATTTTATTAATAGTACTAAATTCCATAATTTGATTCCTTTATTTAATACTTTAAAATAATTAGTCCTTAAAATCAATCTAAAAACTTATATGATAATTAATTAAGTTTAATTTTATTTAAATATGTCTATTCTCTGTATTTATATCTCCCGCCAAATGAAAAACTGTAAGAAATACTAAAAAGTGGAAAAGGAAGCATATAAATAAATGCTCCAAATTTAACCTCATGCCTGCAAACAAAATTATTATGCACAAGCTCCCAACCAAAAATAATATTTGCATCAGCCTCAATAGGAATATATTGAAATACAGTCATAAAAAAATTTTTTGCAACCTGAGCATTCAAACCAAAATAGAATGAATTTTTCTTTTTTGTATAAAAACTAAAAATAAATTTTATACCTGTATACCCCCCGGTAATAGGATAATAATAATTTAATCCTCCCATATAGCCAAAATAATGGATAACTGCTATTTCAGTGTTTTTACCTGAAAAAAAATTAAACTTAAATCCTAAATCAAAATAATTATAAATATTAATAGGCAAAGGAGAAAATCCGACAAATGCAGATATATCCTGATTTAACTGGATTTCAAAAATATCATTAATCCCAAAACGCTGCATAAAACCAAGGTGAGCATCAATCCCTGCAAAAAATACCCCATGTCCAAAATAAAATGTTGATTCATGTTTATCATCCAATGCATCTGCATTCTGATTAAAATTTAAAAGCCTTGCATTTACAAATAAAACCATAAATAAAAATAAAATCAGCAGTTTAATTAATAATTTAATTCTAAAATTCATTAAAAATCTCCTCTTATAACTAATAGACAACTATTTAAATAATATTTGATTTATACTTTATTTGATCTGCAAGATAATATTTACAAAATACAATCTATATATAAGTCGTTTATTAAAAAAAATCTCTCTTAAGAACTTAAATATAAATAATATGGATTAACTATGAAATTTTTTCACACTTTTAACTGCTATGAAAAATTTTCACATTATTTTTTATTTTTTAAGATAATTTTTTTGATAATAAGTTCATATAATTCTCATCATATAAACAATTTAAGATATACTTTTAAAAACTTAATATATTATAAATAATGGCATGATTCATGCATAAAATAAGTAAATAAATTATAATTTTATCAAAAACATTTGTTTTTAATAATAAAAAAATGATATAAGAATTATTGTATCTTTATAATCATATAAAAAATACTGTTATGAAAAAATTTATTGAATACTTTTCAGATAAACATATCTTTACCAATTTCATTGTTATAGCTGTTTTTGTCGGGGCAGTCATTTTCTGGAACAAAACAGGAAAAGAAGAAATGCCCAATATAACACTTGATTTTGTTTCAGTCAGCGTCAGCTACCCGGGGGCTACGGCAGACGAAGTAGAATATTTTGTTACAAAAGAACTTGAAGATGCATTAACGGGTATTGACGGTATAGAAGAAATAGAAAGCACATCATCACAGGGGTCTTGCCGTTTAAGAATTAATTTAACACCAAACAATAAAAACCGTAAAAATGTTGTAGATGATATTAAAGATGCTGTTTCTAATGTGAAATTACCTGATGAAATAGAAGATGATCCCAATGTCTGGGAGTTTAAGTCTACAAAAATGCCTATCATCGATTTAATGATGGTTTATGATGATGTAGACATAATGAATCATGAACAAAGAACAATACTGCAGTCTTATGTTGATACCTTGGAGGATAAAATTTTAAGACAGCCGTTTGTCAGTGAAGTAAATATATCGGGATATCTCGAGAATTATATTGAGATACAATTAATTCCGGAAAAATTAGCATATTATAATATCTCTATATCACAAATAATATCTGCAATAAAGAAGAATAATCTAAAACAGCCGTTAGGTACAATGGATGATAAAAATGCAACAAAAATAAAACTTGATGCAGAGTTAAATGAAATAGATACCATTAAAAATATTATTGTCCAGTCAAGTTTTGAGGGATACAACATAAGGCTTAAAGATCTTGCAAATGTGGTGCAAACATTTGAAAAACCCGAGAGTTATTTAAAAATAAACGGATCGGAAGCAATTCGTATTAATGTTGTAAAAACATCAGATATTGGAATAATACAGGCAATTGACCGGCTAAAAATAATAACAGATGAATTCTCAAAGACAGCATTAAAAGAAAGCCCTGTCAAACTTATCCCTATGGATGATGAATCGGTAGATATAAGGAACAGATTATTTTTAATAACAATGAATGGGCTGGTAGGGTTCATTTTTATAATTATTGTTCTTTTCTTTTTTCTGAATGCAAAAAGTGCCCTATGGGTAGCAATGGGCATACCTTTTACATTCGGGTTTACAATGATTCTTGCATCATTACTTGGTCATACAATAAATAATATAACACTGGCGGCAATAATAATAGTTATGGGAATGGTTGTTGATGATGCTATAGTAGTTGCAGAAAATGTTTCCCGTTTAATGAGTGAAGGAGTTAAACCGAAGGAGGCGGTAATCAGAGGAACAGCATTTGTTTTACTTCCCATTACCGCAAGTATTGTTACAACCTGTGTGGCTTTCGTCCCGTTATTTTTCTGGGAAGGAAGATTCGGTCTAATGGTAAAATATATACCTCCTATAATATTCTTAATGCTCGGCGGAAGTTTATTTGAAGCTATTTTTATTCTCCCTTCACACTTAAGATATAACTTTCCAAGATGGGTCAGAGTAATATTTACATTAGGATTACTCCCGGTTATTGAAAAGCATTACAATATCAATAATAAAAAAACACAATCAAAAAATGATGACAATCAAATGCCTGATAAAGTTCACTGGTTTATGAAAGTTGAAGATTTTTATGGAGAAATACTAAAAAAATTATTAAAATTCAAATGGATCATTTTTATAATAGCATTTTTAATTATATTATATTCAATATTTATTTTTATTTTCAAAATGAAATACACTATGTTCCCAAGAGAAGAAACCACTCAGATTTCCATAACCGGTGAAGCGCCTTTTGGTACATTAAAAGAAGATGTGGAAAAACTTATAAGGCCGGTTGAAGATATTTTTTTACCATATTTAAATAAAGAAGTAATTGGATTTAGAGTCGGCATTGGACAATCAAGATGGGGCGGAAGAACAAGAGAAAATGTATTTAATATGAGAATAGAAATTTTACCAAAAGATAAAAGGAAAAAATCGGCAAATCAATTAATTGAAGAATGGCAGAAAGAAATAGATAAAATAAAAGGATTTACATCTTTAAAAATAATAAAAAGCAGATTCGGCCATTCAAGCGGCAGCGCAATCGATATTTTAGTAAAGGAAAATGATGATGAAACAAGATTTAAAATAGCTGATGAAATCAAAGATTATTTAATAAGATATCCTGCAATAATAAATTCAGAAGTTGAGAGTCAATTTAATGATCCCGAATACTCAATAAAACCGGATAGAGACCTAATTAATAGATTAAACATATCAACAGATACAATAGCAACAAGCCTAAGGACAGTGCTGGAGGGCAATAATGTATATGATATATCAAAGGCTGGAAAAGATTTAGAGGTTATAGTAACAGTTCCTCCAAAAATAAAATCAAATATTGATGCTATACTTAATATGCCTATTGAAAACCAGGCAAATTATCTGGTTCCATTAAATAAAATAGTAAAAGTAACCAAACATATCTCTCCAAATACAATAACAAGACTTGACGGCAAACGAACTATCCATGTTTATGCCGACATGAAAGATTTAAAATCTAAAACTAAACAGCCGGAAAACAATAATCAAAATAATCAGGATGAAAAAAACAATTGGAAAAACAAAAATGAGAATGATAAAAAACCGGAAAAAATAGATAAATTAAAACTATCTGAAAAAATGACAATATTGGAAATAGCAAAACATCTTGAAGAAAATTTATTCCCTGAAATATATAAAAAATACCCCACTGCTCAATTAGAATTTTATGGTGAAATAAAAGAAAGCCGTGAGTCTACATATGATTTTTTAATAGCATTCTTGCTGGCTGCTGTATTAATATATGTAATACTTGCATTAACATTAAACTCTCTAACAAAACCGATAATTATTATCTTATCAATACCATTCGGACTGGCAGGAATAATTATAACCCTACAGCTTCATGGAATGCTGATTTTCGGATTTTTTTCAATAATCGGTGCATTAGGATTAACAGGGGTCGTTGTTAATGACTCGATTGTATTACTCGTAAAATTAGAGGATGAGTATTCTAAAAGAATAAAAAATAATAAACCTAATATAATAGTTGCAGATATTACTAAAACAAGACTTAGAGCAGTATTACTAACAACACTAACAACAGTTGCGGGATTATTGCCGACTGCATATGGAGTATGTGGTTATGACTCAATGCTTGCCGAGATGATGCTTACATTGGCATGGGGATTAATTTTTGGTACAATAGTAACACTAATCCTTGTACCATCAATATACTGTTCAATTAAAGAATTAAGGATGAAACTTAGATCGTTATTTAAGGCCGACTCATGAAAAAATTAATCATATTATTATTATTATTTATTATTATTTTTACATTAAATTGTGAAGAAATAAAAAAAATAAATATAGAAGATTTTATCACAGAATCATTAAAATCAAGTAAATTCCAGGAAATACTGTTGGACGAACTAATTGCTCAATATGATGAAAGTATTTCTGTTCCTGCCGGAGATTTTATTTTATCAATATTATCAGAATACCAGCTAAACTATAACAATTTATTGTTTCATCGTTTTAAAGGAAGCATCGGATTATCAAAACTTTTTTCATATACCGGAACAAAATTATCAGCAGAATATAGTATACAGCCTACAATTAATAATAATGTTACATCAAAAATTCAAATAAAAATTGAGCAGGATATAATCAAAAATGCTTTCGGCAGGATAACAAGAATTAAAAAAAAATTAGCCGGTTATGAAAAACAAATAGCATATTATCAGGTAATAGAAGCATATGAAGATTATTTAACAACATTAATAAACATTTTTATAGACTGGTATTATCTTTATGAAAATATAAAATTCATAGAAAAATCACTCGATGAAAGAAACTTATTATTAAAGAATACAAGGAGAAGATACAGCTATGGAGTTGCTCTTCCCAGTGATGTTTATAAAAGTGAATTACAGGTTATAAACAAAAAAGAAGAATTAATCAAATTAAAAAACTCTTATGAGATATTAATATTTCAGATAAAATATTTATTAAGTATATCTGATCCGGAAATGATATTAGAGCCGGATTTTACACCAGTATCCGAAGATGATACCAACCTTCAAGAATCGTTTGATGAATTTAAAAAAAACAGCCGCATTGCAAATATACTTCAATTAATAAACAAAAACAACAATCTCTTATTAAAAGTAGCAGTAGATGATATATTGCCATCAGCCAAACTATATGCTGGATATTCTTTTGAAGGAAGCGGATACTTATTTGAAACAAATCAATCTCATTTATTTTCAGCAGGAATAAGCTTTGATCTTGATATACCTCAGCCCGGATTTCTGGCTAAATATAAAAAGCAGAAAAAAGAAACGGAAAAAAACATACTGAATATGGAGAATACTATAGAAGATTATTGGATTGATTTTAATATTCTCTATAATAATCTTATGACAGAAAAATCATATATAAATTTAACAGATCAAAAAATAGATTTATCAAATAAAATTTTAAAAGAAGAATTAAAAAGATACAACCAGGGGCACTCCTCATTTAATGACCTTGTATTAATCTATGATACCAATGATACCAACAGGTTTGCAAAAATAACCCATTTAGTAGAGTTTTATAAACACTATATAGAATGGTTAAGATTAAACGACAGACTTGTTACAAATGATAAAGAAGTAAATTTAAAATAAATTTTTATTAATAAAGCTTGATGATATGCCTTCCTTTTTTTAATTCCTTTAATATATCAATTTTTCTTGATTTAGTGAAATTATGCTTATAAAATACCTCAATCTTTAAATTTTTTATATCAATAATATATGAATTTACTGTTTGGTAAGGACTCTTCATCTGTGAAGCATCCAGTATCTTTATTATATTATCTATAGATGTAATCTTTGTTTGCTCTAATAATTTTTTTACAGCATTATATCTTGTACAGGGAAAATATCCTGATTGAGGATTTGATGTATTAAAATTAGTAATTAATTGATAATTTGACTTAATAAAAATGAATTCCATATGACCATTATTATATTCAATTATACAGGATTTATTATTCCTATCCGCAATCAGCAAATGCTCCTCTCCAAATTGACTATAATTATACTGATTAATTAAATTTACTGCTTCATCAACAGTTGCACAGTTTTTTAATATTTTAACAGTTAAATCTTCATTCAAATTTTTCTTTTTTGGATCATTTTTATAATTCTGCTTAGGTTGTATTGCCCAATCAAGACATAAACCTTTCTCATTAACTCCTCCCTGCGGATAAGCAGGATAATATGAATCCCATCCAAATACAATAAATCCATAACTGTTAGGACTTTTAGGCTCTACAGCAGCAATCGGGTCTAAAAGAGTCCAGTCCTCATTATTGCAAAAATAAAAATTATCATTAGTTTTTACTGTAAAAATTGTACAGGAAAAAATATTGTATGCATTGAATGTAAATATAATACAAAAAAATTTAATAAAAAATTTCGACATAATTGTATTCCTCTTTTATCCGTAAAAATCAACTTATAATTATTTTCTTCAATATAAAGAATAACGGATTACAATTATAAAATAAAGTATAAACAATTGATTATTGTTATAATAATTAATATATAAAATAAATCTTTTTTAATTTTATTAAGCAATACATATTTTGGGGGTAAAATTACAATTTAACCTCACCTCTTATGCTTTACATTTATATCCATAATTGTTAAATTTATTATAGATTTTATTAAATATTTAAAAAGAAGTTATTTTTAAAGACTAGGTATATTTTATGGAAGAAAAAGACTTTTATAATTTTATGAGAAGCCAGGTAAAAGAAATAATAGATTACCGGCAAAAAAAATTAAAAACATGCCCTGATATCAATTTAAATGAATGTGTTTTTGAATGGATCGAAAATCATGCATATGATTTTAGAAAAAACTGGCATGGAAAAAAATAAATTATTCCGATACAATTAATATTTATATCAAGTATATATAATACATTAAGGATTATCTAAAATAAATAAAAATTACCGCAGAGAGTGCAGAGACTGTGTTGTTAGTAATATTTTTTCGACATGGATTTACTCTGTACTTATGCTATGAATACAGGACAAGCAGGATTATATCCGGATTAAAACATTTAAAAACTACAAAATATTTACTTTAAATCTGTGTAAATCCTGTTAATCTGTGTCCAACATTATTTTTCACACAGCCCCTCAGCATTCTCTATGTTCTTCTTAATAATATCATTCTATCTCTATTGGATGCTCGGCAAAATAATCGATAACGGAATAATCCTCATTTTTTAAAAGATAGTCCAGATCAAGATTCATTTCATTCATAATAACCTTCATTAATGCATAAACTAAAATTATTCCTTTTTCTTTTTCAATCCTGCCCTTAACAAGCATTCCTAAAAATCCGTAAAACTCCTCAACAGTATCTCTAAGCTCAAAAACCGGCTTTATATATGGGAATGGTATATGATTTGCCTTATCAACAATATAATCTTTAATATTTAATTTATCACTATTAGGTAAATCATTAAGTTCCGTATCATTATAATCAACAACCCCGTCACATTTACCCAATTTTAAATATTTCCCTATTTTAATAAAAAATTCAGCATAGGCTGACTCAACCCTAAAATTATATATAGATATATTTTCAGGTATTGCTACTTTTTTTAAATTTTTAATCAATTTACTCTTTGGATGAAGATCCTTTAATGCAGGATCATTCCCCAATACACTTTTATATCCGTCAAACGGGACATTGTATATGACATATGCCCCTAATATTTTCCGCAAAATTTTTGCTTTATTAGTATTACCATATAATAAATTTATTCTTGTCTTTTCGATTAATTCCCTATAAGTATATTTTATTTCATTATTTTGCTTATTCTTAATGATAATAAATCCTTCATCCTTTTTGCTAAAAACTTTATTTACAGTATCTGCAATAAGATCAGGGAATGCATCACTTATATTATAAAGCATCCTTGCACCTTTTTGCGGGACAGACAGATTGATGATTAAATTAATATTAACAGGTAAATCCTCTTCATAGCAAAGCTCTATATATCTTCTTAGAGCTATACCTCCGCTTGAATGTACAACAAAATTAAATTTTATTTGTTCGGGAGAATCATAATAGCCCTCTTTATTTTCATAAAAATCACAATTTTTTTTCTTTAAAACAACATAATACTTATCATTTTCAAGCTTATAATATACCCTTTTACCGTATTTTGCCCAAACCTCTTCTATTATACCTTTAAAATTAATCATTTTACCATCTCTTATGCATTCTCCCGAATAATCATTTCCGGGGTGATTGATAATCTTATTATAATTTTTGCCTTTTGGAGCTCTGCCCTGCATAAAACAAAAAAGCCTGTCCGCCATAAGCCATATAGAAATATTTGTCCTATATTCTCCGATAAAATTACATACTGCCAATCTATTATACTTTGCATCAACAATATTAGATGAACAAATTAAAGATTCCTTATTATATTTATATATACTGGCAGAAAAATAATTTTTATAATAATATCCGTCCTCGTGATTTAGATTTTTTACCAGTAATGACTGAGAATTTTCTTTATCCCCATTATCAAACATGCCGGGTATATATATAAAAGGGTACTTCATATTATTCCCAAAAATAAGAGTGTTTAATAATAAAAAAAATATAATAAATTTCTTTTTCATAGTATACCCCATAAAATATATTATCCAATATAAGAATATACTATTTAAATACTCCTATTTTTAATAATTATTAAAAAATCATATGATTAATTAACCTGTTATGCAAAAAAAAATAATTATTAAAAGAATATGGTCATTGACACAAATAAATAATTAAAATATAATTTATCCAATCCGGTTAATGGAGTTATTAAATGAAAAAAATGTTAATTGCATCAGTAATAATATTATTGATATCATGTTATAAAACAGAAAAAAATCTGCCGGATTTAACAAAAGAAGAAGTTACCGGTAAAAGATTATGGGACAGAATAACAAAAGAAGATAATTATAAAAAATACCCTATGTGGCCCGATCATGAAGGCATGCATACAGGAAACAGTCCTCACGGCAGATATAATAAAGTATTCATAAATCATAAATTAAGAAAATCATTACCTATAGCTGATAAAATTGCACCTTACGGCAGCATCATTGTCAAAGAAAATTATTCCACAGATAAAGAATTTGGAGCTTATACGGTAATGGTAAAGGTAAAAGATTATTCTCATGAAAGTAACGACTGGTTTTGGGCTAAATACAGTAAAGATGGAGAGATACTGGCAGAAGGAAAAGTATCTATGTGTATCAGCTGCCATTCTGCATCAAAAACAAATGACTATATAATACTGCAAAGACTGGATAAACCGATTAAATAAGGACTAATCTTTGAAAAATATATCAATCCAGATTAAAATCGTATCTATAATAATATTCATTTTATTGTTAATTACCGCTATTGCATTATATATTTCGATAGACCGTCAAAAAGAACAATTATTTGAAGCAAAAAAAACAACTTTATTATTAAACACCGAACAGCTGAATGAAACAATAAAAAGCATAATGACAGTCGGAGAAGCCCCTATAGCCGTTGTAACAATGAAAAATCTCCAAAATATTGGTGATTTTAAAGAAATTTCAATATACAGGACAGACGGATCTATTGCCTTTAATGATTATAAAACACTGGATTTTGTTAATAAATATCAAAATGTAATTATGTTTCCAAAAACCGACAGAGTAAAAAAAATAAGTATAGATAATGAAAATTTCAGGTATGTATTAGATAATGAAAAACCTATAGATCATGAAATAAAAGAAACACAGGATATGGAATACTTTTATCCGATAAGAAACATTGATATATGTCAAAAATGTCATGGTGATCCTACAGAAACCGGATCATTACGGGGTATAGCCCATTTTAAAATATCAATCTCTGATATATATAAACAAATAAACTCTTCAAGATTATTTTTAATTATATTATTCATTGTGTTAACTATAATTTTAGCTGCTTTTATAATATTTTTTATCCAGATAGTCATAATAAGACCTCTTTTTAAAATTGGAAAGACCGTAACTGATTTCGGTGAAGGTAATCTTGATTTAAATGTTGATATTTACTCAGGCGATGAGCTTGGCAAACTGGCGGAAAAGATCAATATAATGTTTCAGGGTGTAAGAGAGAGGATTAAATTATCAAAATATGTTTCAAAATCTACCGATGAAATAATTAAAAAAGGTGAAGCTGAAACAGAAAAAAAACTGATTACTGTATTATTTTCGGATATCAGAGGATTTACAAGTTACTCTGAAAAGCATAAACCTGAAGAAGTTATTGAAAATCTAAACAGGATTTTACAGGTTCAGGCTGATACAGTAGAAAAGTATGGAGGAGATATAGATAAATTTGTAGGTGATGAGTTAATGGCTGTTTTCATGGATGAATATACTGCCACTAAAAGTGCCTATGAAATGATTTATAAGGTAAATTATCTGAATAATGAATATAATACGGATCTTCATGTCGGTATAGGTATCAACACCGGAGAAGTTATTGCAGGAAACATCGGCAGTAAAAACAGACTGGAATATGCGGTAATCGGCGATACTGTAAATCTTGCATCAAGATTATGCGGTATAGCAAAAGAAAATATGATGCTAATATCAGAAAAAACATATGAAAAAATAAAAGACAAAATAAAAGCTAAGCTAATAAGCGGTCAAAAAATAAAAGGCAAAACAGAATCAATAAATTTTTATGTTGTACAATCTTTAATTAAAGAATAATAATTAGCACTTATAAAAAAATCTTTAATATAATAAATAAATTTATCAATTTTAATTATGAATGTAATAAAAATAATTTTTAATATATCAATAATAATAATTTTTCTTTTAATTATATTATTATCTATATATTCTACACTAATTCCACAAGAAAAAACTTACGCACTGGTTTATTCACCGGTATATTATATTCCCTGGATAATAATATCCATTTTAATAACAGTGTATCCTTGGATAATAAATTTAAATTTAAAAAGTCTAATTAATTATTTTATCCTCCATATTCCTGTAATACTCTTATTATTTACAGTTATTTTTTCATTTTTAACATCAAAAAGCTGTCTATTTTCTCTTTATGAAGGAGAATCCATTAATACAAATGAAATTTATAAAAAACTTGTTATTGATAAAAAACAATTTGAAATAATAAAATTAGATAAATTTGAAATAGATAAGCATAAAAACAACAAAAAAATAGTAAAAACATATAAATCATATCTGTCTGTTAACAATAAAAACAAAATAATAATGGTGAATAAACCCTTAAAAATTGACAAAATAAAAATTTATCAGCATTCATGGGAATTAGGATTAAGGGAAATTATAATATCTGTAAACGGCAATAAATATGATATATTCTCACAAAACGAATCACCCATATATATTAATGACAGATTCATCTTAAATATATACCCGGAAGATATTATAAATAAACATGATATTTTATATAAATGGAAAATATTTGATAATAACAAATTAATTAATTCGGGAGAATTTACAAGAGAAAAAGGATATAAAAATAATGTTATTGATATAAAAATCATAAAAGAAGATTATAAACTTATCAGTATTTTTAATGCAGTTTATAGGCCCATGAATATATTTTTATTAATTGCATCAATTATGTTTATTATAAGCATTTTTTATAATTTTTGGGGTTATAATATATTAAAAAAATAAGAATGAAATTATGATAGAACAAATATTATTATTAATAATCATTTTTTTCTGGATCGCTTCATCTATATTTTTATATTTTTTTAATATAAAAAAGTTTTATATTTTATCTTTACCTATATTACTGCATTTATTCTTAATAATATTAATAATATTTACAGTAAAACATGCACCATTCACAAATCTCTATGAATCATTAATTTTTTTCGCGTTCTTATACGGAATAAAATTATTTTTATCAAAAATTAATAACCGTATTAATTCAATATTATTAATCCCGTTGATTTTTATACTGTTATCGGCTTATTTACTGCCTTTTCCTTTTAAAATTCATAAACCTCTTATGCCTGCATTAAATTCAATATGGATTTATATTCATGTTCCTGCATTTTTTATAGGATATGTTTCTTTAACATTTGCATTTATAATTACATTAATCATGGCAATAAACAAAAAAGATTTGGAAATATATTTAAAAAATGAATTAAAGCTAAGTTATTTTTTTATAATAATAGGCATTATGACAGGTGCTGTCTGGGCAGAGGAAAGCTGGGGTGTGTTTTGGAGCTGGGATCCAAAGGAAACCTGGTCATTAATTACATTACTTTTATTAACTATTGTATTTCATGTTAAAAGTACCAAAATAAAATATATTTTTATAGGACTGGCCTTTTTTGCTATGCTTTTTACATACCTTGGAGTAACTTTTATTTTACCGGGTCTTCACAGCTACCTGTAATTTTACAAAAATTTGCATAATTTAATTAAAAAATCTGTTTTTTAATTATTTTATTAACTACAACTTTATTAAAACAGCAGTTTATATTTAATCAAATTATCTTTATATAAGGTTATTTTGATTCTTTATTTTTTACAGGTAAAATACCTGCTAATTCACCAATTACATTAATTAACTCAGTATTAGAAGGGACTACAATTTTTGCATTATCTTTAAGAGCATTTTCCATAGCCTGGATTTTTTTTAATAACTGCGCATTGCCGATAAAATATTTATTTGCTGCTTCGTTAACTAATTGTATTGCCAATGCTTCACCTTCTGCTTTTAAAATATTTCCCTGCTTTATACCCTCAGCTTTTTTTATTTCAGCTCTTTTCTGTCCGTCAGCAGCAGTTTCTGCAGCTGTTGCAAAATCAATTGCCGCTATTTTTTCATTTTCAGCTTTAACTACTTTGTTCATTGTATCCTGTACATCAGCTGGAGGATCTATTTCTTTTAATTCTGTCCTTACAATATCAATCCCCCAGCTTTTTGTTTCTTCACAAAGTGTATTTAATAATTCTGTATTAATTTTATTTCTTTCGCTATTTGCAGATTTTAAAGTTAAAGTTCCAATAATATTTCTCAATGTTGTTCGAGCAAGATTTACAATCTGCCATTTATAATTATCAACACTATATTGTGATTTTTTTACACTATCTTCATCAGATTTTATTTTAAAGTATACCTGGGCATCAACACGGGCATTAAGATTATCATTTGTAATTATCTCTTGACGTTCAGCATCTACCATTTGTTCTGTAACATTCACTCTATACAATTTTTTTATCACGGGGAATACCCAATGAAATCCGGGTTCTGCAAATTTTACATATTTACCCAGTCTTTCAATTAAGCCTCTATGTGTAGGCCGGATAATCTTAAAACCTGAAAAGATAAAGATTAAAAATAAAATAAATCCGATTATAATTGCAGTCCACTGAAAATTTGTTAATTCTATCATAGATATACCTCCTGAAATTTTTAAAAATAATTATTATTATATCTGTTTTTAATAATAAATAATATTAATTATTTATTATTATCATTTTATAGCATATATTAAATAATATTGAAATATTCATTTATTAAATATAAAAAAAGATTAAAAAAACTTTTTATTAGAATATTTAAAATCTGACATCAAATGATATATACCCTTTATATATCTCCATATCTTCCTCAATAACATTTTCAACCCTGGAAAACGAAGGCCCTTGTAATAGTCCTTGTTTTAATAATCTTAGCTGATCTTCTGTCCCTATTGCATAAACCTCAACGGAACCATCGTATAGATTTTTTACATATCCGTAAACACCAATTCTGTTTGCAAGATGATTTGTAAAATATCTATAACCGACCCCCTGGACACTGCCTTTAACTATATATCTTTTTGCTTTTTTCATTCTACGGTTACCGATTTTGCTAAATTCCTCGGCTGATCAATATCACAGCCAAGCTCTCTTGCAACATAATAAGAAAACAATTGCAATGGAATAACGTTTAATAATGGTGAAAAAAGCGAATCTGTAACGGGCACTTCAATATAATCATCAACCATTTCCATTACCTTTTTATCATCCTTAAAACAAATAGCGATTGTTTTACCGCCTCTTGCCTTAATTTCTTCAATATTGGATAATGTCTTCTCATAAACATTATCCTTTGGTATAATAAAAATAACCGGTGTATCTTTATCTACCAGTGCAATCGGCCCATGTTTAATCTCTCCGGCGGGTAATCCTTCTGCCTGTAAATAACTTACTTCTTTCAATTTTAAAGCGCCCTCAAGCGCAACTGGATAACTTATTCCTCTTCCCAGGAATAAAAAATTATTCATTTTTGAATATTTTTTCCCGATTTTCTCTATCTTTTCAGCATTATTTAAAATTTCCTTAACCTTCTCTGGAATACTCTGTAATTCATTAATTAATTCTTTACCTTTATATAATCCCAAATCTTTCATTCTGCCCATAAGTATGGCAAATAAATATAAAACTACTAACTGAGAAGTAAAAGCCTTTGTTGATGCAACAGCAACCTCAAGACCGGAATGTACATATACTCCGCCGTCACTCTCTCTTGGAATAGTACTACCTACAACATTACAGATGCCCAATACCTTTGCTCCTTTACGCTGAGCTTCTCTCATTGCAAACAATGTATCTATTGTTTCTCCGGACTGGCTTATTGCAAAAAATAATGTACCTCTTTCTATTATTGGATTTTTATACCTCATTTCAGAAGATATATCAACGGAGGTACTCATCCTGGCAAGCTCTTCAATTGCATGAGCACCTACCAACCCTGCATGATAACTTGTACCGCATGCAATTATTTTTATTCTTTCTAATGCAAAAAGTTCCTGTCTTGTTAGATTTAAGCCGCCTAATCTTGCAGTACCTATATTTTCAATTAATCTTCCGGCAAAAGCACGAGTTATACTATCCGGCTGCTCAAATATCTCTTTAAGCATAAAATGCTGGTAATTTTCTTTACTCATATGAGAAATATCCATATCAATAACATCAACATCCTTTGATATTTCATCCAGCCTAAAATCACGTGCAATAAATTTTTTCTTTTCTACTCTGGCTATTTCATAATCTTCAAGATAAACAACCTGCTTTGTATAACCTAAGAATGCATTCACGTCACTTGCTATAAAAGTTTCACCTTCTCCGATTCCCAATATTAATGGACTGCTTTTTCTTGCTGCCATTAAGTAATCAGGTTCATCTTCACATATTGCAACAATACCATATGCTCCTTCTAATTGAAAAAGAGCTTTATGAAAAGCATCTTCAAAATCATTTTTATAATGTTTTTCTATAAGTAATGCAATAACCTCAGAATCCGTATCTGTCTTAAATTTAATACCGTCTGACTCTAATTTTTTTCTTAAAAATTTATAATTTTCAATTATACCGTTATGTACTATAGCAATTTTATTATTTTGACTTGTATGTGGATGCGCATTGATATCATTAGGCGCACCATGTGTTGCCCATCTGGTATGAGCAATACCTATTTTCGACTTAATATTTTTAGGTATTACAGATTCTAAAAGGTTTATTTTTCCGGCTTTTTTAAAAGTTTTTAAATTATTCCTGCTTATTATTGATATGCCGGAAGAATCATATCCTCTATACTCAACCCTTTTTAATCCTTCAATTAAAATTTGCATACAGTCTCTATCACCAATATATCCTACTATCCCGCACATTTATTTCTCCTTATATATAATTCTTTTAATTTGTCTATCAGTAAGTTTATTACCTTTAAATAATCTTTGAGTTATCTCTTCTGAAAGCATAGGGTATATTTCATTATTTTTATAACCGTCATTCTGTAATTCCTTATGCCTTCTAATTAAATAATTTTCCTCGGTTTCGGAAAAAAAAGATAAAATTTCCTCATATAGCTTATTGTAGTCAATATTTTCTATGGGGATTATATGAAAAAGCCTTTCTTTTAATTCTATTATCGTGTTTTTTTCCAAAAACTTTCCTTATATTCCCGATTTCAGGAAAATTATTACCTGTTTTTTAATAAAATATAGCACTTTATATAAATAAAGGCAAATTTATTTAATAAATTTAATGATTTTTTAACAAATTATTACTAAATTGGATTTTTTTACTACTAAGATAATAAAAAAATTTATTTATATTAATATTGATGCCTATTTTTATATAGTTAAAACAAAGATCGGTCAGTTTATTATAACTAGGGCAGTCCGAAAAATATAAAATTTACCACAAAGATATTCATCCCTCACTACTTTTATATTTAATGAGTAATAAATATTAAATATCTATATTATTATTGTAAAAGCAGCGGGGGTATCAGTATTTATTGAAATATTTCAAAATACATTGATATTTATTTATATTACATTAAATATGATAAAATATATAAAAATAATAATTATATTTTGAATATCTTCTTAGTAAGCTGGCGATTTTAATAGACGTTCCCTAATTTCTTAATAAAATATATATTTTAAATTACCTTAAATCAACAACTTCATAGCCCTTATTATTTAATTCATCAAACTTATTCAAAATACCACCTGCTGCTTCCTCATCTATTACATATATCATATTGCCGCCGTTTTCAGCATATTTTTGCCCATATGATATAGGCACATCGGATGTTACTTCCCCTAATAATGATTCTGCAATAGGACCTGTTTTTCTTTTACCATTTGCTATTAATAATACAGTTTTGGCTCTATATACAGCTTTTGCTCCCATTGAGACAGCATAATTAGGAGCCTCCTCAATAGTATCAAAATGTCCGTCTGTAACTGCATTCTCAACCGTATTATTATCCAATTTTACAAGCAGCATCTCTTCATCTAATGGTATTCCGCTTTCATGAAAAGCTACATGTCCTCTACCGCCTACACCGATTATATGAAGATTTATCCCGCCGTAATTATTGATCTCATTAATATAACCGTCTATTATCTCATTTTTAATCCAATTTAAATATTCGCTGGGACCATTCTGTTTAATGCTGATTTGTTTACCTTTATCCGTACCTAAAAATTCATAAACATCGGTATTATTTTTATATTTATCTAATTCATTAATCAGTTTTTTTTGATTAATTTCTGTTCCGTACGGTACATATGTTTTTTTAAACTTTTTATTTAATAAACTAAATAATTCCTGGATCATAAAAAATGTATAACTTTCCGGGTGCATAACCCTTTGAGGAATTCTATCTCCAGGTAAACCTATATATTCATCAAGATTAAAAGAGACAATCCTTGAAGCATCAAATTCATTACTATTTGCTAATCTTGATAATTCTTTATATAATCCTGTTGGAGAATTACCGGTAGCTAGTCCAAGTATATAATCTTTATCAAAGGATTCCTGGTGTTTCTTGATATCATTTATAACAATTTTAGCAGCCTCTTTACTTAACTGGTTAAAATCTTTTGTAATTATTATTTTTAATGGCATAATTATTCTCCTGTTTTAAATATTACTAAACTTATTACATAAATAGACTTAAAATTCAATTATTTTATACATATTTGTAATAAACACATAAATGTTGGCTGTTAAATTGATATTAAATAAAATAGTGCCAAGTATTCTAACCTAATAAATCAATGGTAAAAAATCCTTTTAAACCCGGGTGTTTTTATAATAACTGAAATTTATAATGCTTTACTTTTAAAATTTAAATATTTACTACCAGCTTAATATGTGATATTTTAAATAAAAAAATACGGGGTGAAACAATGTCGGATATCAATAAAAATCAAATCGATTTAATATCAAAAAATTTTATACCAAAAGAATTTATTCCTTCTGAAAAAGATCAATTTTTCTATCGCAATAAAAAAGCAGGTAAAATCCAATGCCGAAAGTTATATGCTAATGAAATTGAAATATTAATAAAAAATAACAATTTTGCAGAAAACTGGAATGAAATCATGGTAACCGATCAATTTGATCCAAATCTTGTAAAAAACTGTGAGTTTTTCGGGAGAATTACAATAGGCAGGTTAACACCCCTATATCTTGAATATCATGACCTGAAACTCCCTGTCGGCATATCTAATTCTACAATAATATCATGCGATATTGGCGACGATGTTGTAATAAGAGACGTTCATTATCTGTCACATTATATAATTGAAAATCAATGTATATTATTTAATATTGATGAAATGATAACAACAGATCATTCAAAATTCGGCAATGGTGTAATCAAAGAAGGAGAAGATGAATCCGTCAGAGTCTGGATAGAAATCAGCAATGAAAATGAAGGAAGAAAAGTCCTTCCTTTCGAATCAATGATACCGGCAGATGCGTATATCTGGTCAAAATTCAGAAACGATAAAAAATTAATGAATCAGCTGCAAAAAATAACTGATAAGAGTGTTGATAAAAAAAGAGGATATTACGGTACTATCGGTAAAAACTCTATTATTAAAAATTCAAGGATTATTAAAGATGTTAATATTGGTGAAAATGCATATATTAAGGGTGCAAATAAATTAAAAAATCTCACTATTTTATCTTCAAAAGATGAGCCTTCCCAAATAGGCGAGGGCGTAGAGCTTGTAAATGGTATAATCGGCTACGGAAGTAAAATATTTTACGGCAGTAAAGCTGTAAGATTTGTTACCGGAAGAAATACACAGGTCAAATATGGAGCCAGGTTAATTAACTCAATTCTTGGAGACAACTCCACGGTATCCTGCTGTGAAATATTAAACAACCTTATATTTCCCTTCCATGAACAGCATCACAATACATCATTTTTAATAGCAACAACAATCATGGGGCAGTCAAATATAGCGGCAGGAGCAACTATTGGATCCAATCATAACTCCAGATCACCTGATGGTGAAATCATTGCAGGAAGGGGCTTTTGGCCCGGTTTATGTACGGATTTTAAACATAATTGTAAATTTGCATCTTTTGTATTAATAGCAAAAGGCTCATACCAAAATGAATTAAATATTCAATACCCTTTTTCACTTGTATCTATTGATAAAACGGATAATATGGTAACAATTATGCCTGGATACTGGTTTTTATACAATATGTATGCAATGGCTAGAAATACTAATAAATTTAAAAAAAGAGATAAAAGAAAAGTTAAAATACAGAATATTGAGTTTGATTCATTCGCTCCGGATACTATATCAGAAACACTTACAGCAATAGAGAGGATAGAATACTTAATAGGAGAAAAACTTATTAAAGACACCGGTAAAGATAAAATTACTAAAGAAGAAGCAATTAAACATGCAAAAGAATATATCTCTAATGATAATAACATAGGTAAAATTACATTATTAGATAAATCATCTGTTAAAAAAACCGGTGCAAAAATAATAAAACCGTTAAAAGGATTAAAGGCTTACAAAGAAATATGTTTATATTTTTCCTTAAATAATATTATCTCATTTTTTAATATTGATATTAACACAGATTTTTCTGATTTTATTAATAAATTAAAAAGTATATATAATAAAAAATTGCATACAAAATGGTGGAATATCGGGGGGCAAATTATCTGTAATGAAGACCTTGAAAATATTAAAGATGATATAAAAAATGATAAACTATCTTCCTGGGATGATATTCATAACAGCTATAACGAAGCATGGCAAATATATCCTGAACAAAAAACAAGATATGCCGTATATGTACTGGAAAAAATTATAGAAAAACAATTAAATAATATAACAAAAGAAGAATGGAATAAAATTTTTGATGCCGTAATTGAAATTTCTAATAAAATTTGCAGCTTATCGATCTCATCAAGAGAAAAAGATTATACCGATCCATTCAGAAAGATGCAGTATGAGAATAATAAAGAAATGGAAGCTGTACTTGGAAAAATCAGCGATAACAGCTTTTTAAAAGAATTAAAAGAACAAACGGCTACATTTAATAAAATATTAAATGCATTAAAAAAATAGATAATAAAAATCAAGTTGTTATTTAATAAAAACTTCCCTGCCTGGTTCCTCTTTTTTTAAATTCATCTCTTATTCTTATTAAAATTTCATCTTTTGTTAATATTTTCTCATCTTTATTCAATATATTTACAGGATTATAATTCAATGTCCTCATAATTACTATATTCTCAGGAATTCTTTCAAATATATCACAGATAAGGCTGATATACTCATTGTTAGAAAATACATAAAAATCTTTTTTATTATTCATATAATCTTTTTCCATCTCAGCTCCCGGTAGAATATCAAGAAGTCTAAGTTTAATCCCGTCAACATCATTCTCCTGAAATAATGTTAAAATACTGTTTTTCATCATATCTGGTGTTTCACCGGGCAACCCTAAGATCATATGAACACCAATCTTTATATTAGAATTTTCCTTAATTACTTTAACGGCATATTTAAATGTGTCATATGTATGATTACGGTTAACTCTTTTTAATGTCTTATCATATACAGATTGCAGCCCCATTTCTATCCAGACATCTTTATTATATTTATTTCTTAACAATTTTATCTTTTCTATAATATCATGATTTATATAATCGGGCCTGGTGGATATAATGAGGCCTAAAATATTCTCCTGTTTAAGTATATACTCATATTTATTAATTAAATCATCAATATTTCCAAAAGTACCGGTATTCTCCTGGAAATACCCGTAAAAAAACTCAACATTAAATTTATTACCAAAAAAATCAATACCCTCTTTTAACTGCTCTTCAATTGAATCATTTTTCATGTATGGTGCTATAAAAGAAAAACCGTCACAGAAAGTACATCCTTTATTACCATTTATTCTGTTAGGGCAGGGATATCCGGTTGACAGGGGTATCCTCCAAATTTTTTTGTTATGCCTTTTTTTTAAGTATTTTTTAAAACTGTAGTAATAATCCATATTTATACTTTGTCAAAAGGATTATAACCGGGTATTTTGTATAAAGTTTTTCTTTTTTCTATAATATCAGGCTTATAAACCTTATCCGTCCATTCTTCCATATCAAATTCTTCTATTGCAATTGATATTGATCTTTCCGTTACTTTTGCAATATCAATAAAAATTTCTGTTATCTTTTTTACAAGCTCCTTTTTTTGAGCTTCCGTTCTTCCTTCATACATTTTAATTATTATATGAGGCATAATAAACCTCCCTTTTTATATTTACTTTTTAATAAGTTTATTATATGATATTTTAAAACAATATTATATAAAAATTTAAATAAATAATGATATTCAATCCGGGAAATATAACTCAATTTACACATAATATCCTGTCAAAATTTATCAATGAAAATGATATTGTAATTGATGCAACCTTAGGCAATGGCCATGATACTTTCTTCTTAGCAGATAAAGTCGGTAATAATGGAAAAGTATACGGTTTTGATATACAGGAAAAAGCTCTAAAATCTGTAAAAGAAAAATTAAAAAAACATAACATCACAAATACAGAGCTGGTACTGGATTCTCACGAAAATATTGATAAATATATACAAAAACAGGTTAGTGCAGTAGTTTTTAATCTTGGATATCTGCCAAACAGTAATAGAAAAATAACTACTACACCAGATAAAACAATTACAGCAATAAATAAATCACTATCTCTATTAAAACAGGAAGGAATAATCACTATTGTATCATATATAGAACATGATGGCGGTAAAAATGAATATAATGCCTTAAAGTATTACTTAAAGTCATTGGATGAAAAAGAATATACTGTTATTGAGTACGGTATTATTAATAGTAAAAAATTACCGCCCGTATTATTTATGATTATAAAAAGATGATATAAATGTATAATTTGGAGAATACCATGAAAATAAAAAATATAATATTATCTTCATTATTATTTGTTTTATTAATTATCATTATAATTATCAGCTCTTATTTTATTATGAATCTCCGGCAGGGACCTGTTGAAGAATCAATAAAATTGGATAAAATAATAATAACTTCCAATATGAAAATCACAGAGATTTCAAAAACAAATAATATTCCCGTTAAAGTAATACTTAATGCATTAAAAGTCGATGATAATGCAAAAAATAAAACTATATTAGAACTAAATATTGATGAATCTAAGGCTGAAAATAATATAATTAAGCAATATGCACTCTATAAAGAAACCGGTACAAAAAACTGGTCTAAAATTAGATTAAAATTTATACTCTGGTTTATTTATTTGATCATTATATTTATTTTAATAAAAACAATTAAAATCAATAAAATCACAAGGATAATTATTTATTTTATATCTATTTTATTATTCGGTATATTTTTAGGCTCTGATCCCTCACCGATGGGTACTGTTAAAGATGCAATTGTTCTTTTTGGAGAATACAAAGTTATTTATAAACCAAGAGTTATTGCATTCTTAATATTTTCTTTAATAGGTGTTGTAATTGCTAATAAATTTATATGTTCATGGGGTTGTCAATTTGGAGCATTGCAGGATTTAATTCATCGTCTTTTCAGGACTAAAATGGATAAAAAAGGGATAATAAAACAATTAAAACCTCCTTTTTGGTTAACGAATTCAATCAGATTGTCTGTATTAATACTAATAATAATCTTTGCGTTTACTATTTCTTTTGATTTAGTCGGGGTTATTGATCCTTTTAAAATTTTTAATCCGTTAAAAATGGGTATTGTAGGAATTATTTTTACCGGACTGATTCTACTATTATCAATATTTATTTACCGCCCCTTCTGCCATTTTATATGCCCATTTGGTTTTACAGGATGGCTATTTGAAAAAATAAGCATCTTCAAAATTCATGTTGATTATAATAAATGTATTGCTTGTGAAATATGTGTAAAAAGCTGCCCTTCCAATGTTATGTATGCTATTTTAAAAAGAAATAAAAAAACAATACCTGATTGTTTTTCCTGTGGTACCTGTATCACCAATTGCCCGGAAAATGCAATATCATATAAATTTGGCATCAGGAAAAAACCCGAACCCGGTAAATTTAAAAAATTATAAAAAATGTCTATTTATAATATCCACATTTTCCTTATAATTCTTAGATAGTCTTGACTTTTTTAAATTTGATTTAATTATATCCTTTATATCCTTATCATCAACTTTTGCCCATTTTTCCAGCAATTTAAACCCATCATCCGGTAATTTAGATACATAAACACTTAAAGTAAAACTTAAAGCCTTCTTTATTATTCTAAAATCTTCGTTTTTTTTATCTTCGTATTTTAAAATATTATTTAAAATAACTTCTGATATTTCTAATGAGAATAATATATTATCCTTTTTATTTAATATAGGATAATGGGCAAGTGATACAATTATTGCTCTTTGCTCTAATAATGAAGCATTATTTATCCATCTTAAAAAGATTTTATTAATTGCATTAAAATCATTTTCCCCTATTCTCTGTAATGCAAAACAGACTGCTTCCCTGATTCTCCATCTTTTATCATTTGAGTAATACTTAAATCTATCTATTATTTCATTTTTAATTTGATTAATACTTATTTTATTAAAAATCTCTCCCAATGCCTGTATAACACTAACAGGTATAATTATTTTAGGCTCATTAACATCTACCTCGTCATAATTTACTAACCAATCGGTTATAATATTATACATCCCTTGAGAATATTCGATATCTTTAATTAAATCAGCAAAAGCATATGATAAACTCAAATTTACAGCAGGACCGGGTAAATTAGAATTATTAATAAGATAATCTTTTATTTTATCAAAACCATTATTATAAATATTTGACAGGATGCCTTTATATTTATTTCTTTTATTCATAATATTATTTAAAATTTATTATTCTTTATTATAATCAGTAATACCAAACCTGTTCCCTGATAAATCTTCAAACTCCACCGCATTCCCTGTCGGAATCTTATAAGGCTTGGATAAAAATCTAACGCCTTTTTTATTTAATTCGTCATATTTATTGTTAACATTATTCACAACAAACCAGATAGAGGTTTTAGAATCAGGGAATACCTTTTTATCCTTGAGAATTATTGCCGGCTCCTCTTTACCTACCTTAAATGCACACAAACCTCTTTCAGAAAAATCGAATTTAATCGATAATCCCAGTGTGTTTTTATAAAAATCTTTTGCATTCTCAAAGTCATCTACCGGCAATATAAAATTATTATATTCTTCCATTTAATATCCTACTTAGATTTTAAAAATAATTTTTCCATGCAGGCATTTTACTCATATTTTCCTTAGCCATTTGTAGGGCTTTTTCTTCACTGAGATCCATCCTGCTTGCAATAAAATTTTTCATCTCTTCAAGTTTTACTTTAAATGGTTTAAGATTACCTTCTTCATCTGTACAATGAACACAATATCTATTATCAAATCTGCCGCCGCCAAATTCCTCTTTCTTACGCATGGGCATTCCGCAGCTCTCACAAATTTTTTCTTCCATAAAATCACTCCTGTAATAATTTATAAAATATAGATTTAATTGACTCTTTTTTACTGTTAATAACACTGCCGTCAAAAACAATTAATTCCTTATGTGTAAGATAATAATTAATTGTTCCAAAAAGGAAGGCAATCGTATCAGTTATATCTAACTCCTTATAAATACCTGCATTAATGCCATCCTCAATCATCCTATAAAAAAAATTTCTGATTATAACTTCTACATTTAATATTTCATTTTTAAGCTTCTCCGGATAAAAAGGAAATTCTTTTGCAGTTATAACAAAAAACGATTCATCATTCTCTAAAAACAGCAGGTAGCTATCTAGTAAATTTTCCATGTTTTTTGATTCCTCTGTTATACGGTAAAGCTCATTGGCAATCCTTATTAACTCATTTTTAAAAATTGTTGATATTAATGTTTCTTTATTTTTAAAATGAAGGAACAATGTACCATGTGCTATGCCGCATTCTCTTGCAATAGATAATGTATTTGTAGTTAAAAATCCATTGTGTGAGAATATTTCTTTTGCTGTTTTTAAAATCAAATCTCTTGTTTTTTCTTTTACTATCTCTCTTTTATTCATAATGAGTACCAACTCAGTGAGTTTAGACTCATTATAATACATAAAAATCAATCTGTCAAATATAAATTTAATAATATCACCAGATTTTTAATTAAATCATTTGACATTCCAAATACTAATAATTATTATCTTAATATGTTAAAAGATTCCTCAAAATATGAATATCAAAAACGCATAAATAATGTACTGGATTATATAAACTATAATCTGGATAAAGAATTAAATCTATCGGTATTATCAAGAATATCATGTTTTTCCAAGTATCATTTTCACAGGATATTTTACAGTCTTATTGAAGAAACTCCGGAAGATTATGTAAGAAGAATCCGACTGGAAAAGGCGGCAAATTTAATTACTTCTTCTCAAATTTTAAACATTACAGATATTGCATTCAATTGCGGGTTTACTTCTTCTTCGCTTTTTTCAAGAATTTTTAAAAACCATTTTAAAATGTCTCCATATAAATTCAAAAAATATAGCAAGAATAGTAAAGAATTTTTATTCAATTATAAATATAATAACCACAAGATCTATCAAGGGATACAAATGGAAGCACATATAAAAACAATGCAAAAATACAGGGTAGCTTATATAAAACATTTTAAAGGTTATAACCAGGGAATAAAAAAAGCATATGATACTCTATTTAGATGGGCAATACCGAAAGGATATGTTAATGATAATACTAAGATAATTGGTATATCTTTTGACAATCCGGAAGTGACACCCGATTTTAAATGCAGATATTATGCCTGTATTACTGTTGAAAAAGACATAACACCGGATGGAGAAATAGGAATAACAGAAATACCGTCAGGGAAGTATGCTGTTTTTCATTATGAAGGGAAAAAACATGAAATAGCACAAGCTTATAATTATATATATGATAAATGGCTGCCGGAAAGCAATTATGAACCGGGTGATTTCCCATCATATGAATTTACAAAATATAGTGAAAAATACCGTTTTAGTAAAAATATATCTACTGATATATGCCTTCCAATAATCCCATTATAAAAAATTAAATGATTTAATCATTTATATAAAATTTATTATACAAGGAGTAATAATAATGAAAAAAACAATAAAAATATTTTTAATTCTTTTTTTATTTTTAAGCATTTATAATAATATTGATTGTGATGAGAATAACTCTCTATGCACAATTATACAGCCATTCAAGATATATTATGAAAGCTTTGATATTCATGTAATGTTGTTTTTTAATAATCACCCAGAATATGAATCAGTTGAAGCTTTTATAAAAAAATCAAATGATATGCTATTTATAAGAGCAATCATAACAAGGCATAATCAAAGCCAAATTGATTTTATTAATGATAAAATAATCGCAGAAAAAATAAAGCAGGAAAATACTAATAGAGAAATATATTATACCCCTATTAATTACCAGGAAAAAAAAGAAAACCAGAATGTAAGGATTATTCTACAATTTAATTCTCATAAAAACGAAAGTATCTATTTTGATTTTATCACGGCTGGTGAACCTGACGAAAAATATGCAGGTCTTATAGATCCCGGCAGTCATTCATTTAATACTTCATTACCTGTAATGTACAGTGAACTAAATACACTTGCCGGTGAGGATAGTAAAATAAAAATTAACAATACGGAATACGAAATACCCGTTAAAATCTCACAACCCCCGTATTTTATTGGAATGGAAGGATATTATTCTGAAGGGTATAATCTGGGTGTAATACTGGCATCAGATGAACAAATTAAATTAATACAATATCCAAAAAATATACAAAAGAATGAAAAGTGGATATATAATCAGGAAAATAAAAACATTGTATATACAATTAAGGATATTAAAAAAAATGAAATAAGAGTTGAGAATGATACAGAAACAATCATTTTGGAAAGAAAAAATAATTCGTTAGGAATTACAAAAATCATATATAATTCTCCCGAGAAAAAAGAATTTATAATTGAATTTTCCTCTTCAATACCACTCTCTATAAATAATAATGAAAAGAGTAAACTTAACGGGAAATTTAAAATCTCGATTAATAATCATAAAGATATAATATCAGGTATTTTTAAAACTATTAAAAATGAGAACTCATTAAAAATTACGTTAATACCGTCTAATCCGTCATGGGCAAAAAAAAGACAAATTAATATTAATATAAATCATAAAGATAGCATATTCATAGTAACACGAAAAATAGGTTTGTAATTTATATACTTAAAGTATTACATTAAGGATATTAATAGAATATCTAATAAGTAGAATGAATAATCTAGTTATAACACTGTCAGTAAGGTATAGTCATGACTATACCTTACTTTTTTAATATTTTTAAATCATATGCTTTTTAGTCAGCCTCTTTTCTTGACAATCATAATTTAAAAATGATATCAATACAATTATAAGGTAATCATAATGATAAAAAATAAAATATTATTAATTGAAGATGAATCAGCTATTGCTGATACAATAATATATGCTCTATCAACAGAAGGGTTTGATCCAGTCTGGGTACAGACCGGAAAAGATAGCCTGGATATTTTATCAAAAGACAATATTGACCTGATAATAATCGATATCGGATTACCTGATATAAACGGGTTTGAGTTATTAAAACTTATCCGTAAAGAATCAAACATACCTGTTATTTTTTTAACAGCCCGTTCGGAAGAATTAGATAAAGTACTTGGATTGGAGCTCGGTGCTGATGATTATATTACAAAGCCGTTTAGTCCTAGAGAATTAACCGCAAGGATCAAAGCTAATTTAAGACGAATATACAATAATATAGAACAGGATAAAAATAATACAAATTTACCATTTATAATCGATGAAGAAAAAAAAGAAGTAAAATATTTTGATAAAAAAGTCGATTTATCCTTTTTTGAATATAAAATATTAACTCTCCTATTGAGTAATCCGGGCATGGTGTATTCCAGAGATAAAATAATAGAAATCATCTGGAATAATGATGCAGATATTTATGACAGAACAATAGATGCACATATTAAATCAATAAGAGCAAAACTTTACAATATTAATAATACTTATGAACCTATTGTTACACATAGGGGCTTTGGGTATTCTATAAAAGAAAAATATGAAATTACAGATTAAAGTTTTTTTAGCACTCCTACTTACTCTTATAATAATATTTGGATTTTTTATATATTTTATTAAAGAAGACTTCGGTATAAGATATGTAGAGTCTGTTGAAGACTCATTAAATGATACGGCTCAAATCTTAGCATCAATAATCGAAAAAGAATTAACAAATAACAAAATTGATTCATTAACATTAAAAAATATTTTTGATAATGCTTTTAATAAAAGATTTCTAGTAAAAATATATAAGACAACAAAAAGTAAAATCGATTTAAATATGTATGTTGTTGATGGTCAAGGAATAGTAATATATGATTCTTTTGGAAAATTGACCGGTAAAAATTTTTCAAGATGGAATGATGTTTATCTAACATTACGGGGAGAATACGGTGCAAGAATAACAATGGAAAGAAACAATAATACCGGAGCTATATATGTTGCTGCTCCAATTAAATATAATGATAAAATTATCGGTGCAGTAACGGTAATTAAGTCAAATTACATATTAAATAGATTAAAAAAAACTGCACAGGAAAGGATTATTTTTGCTATCGTTGTAGCTTTTATATTATCAATAGTGCTTATATTAGCTATTTCATATTGGATTACAGATCCAATAATAAAATTAACAAAATATGTAAGATCATTAAAAAAATCAAAAATTCATAAACAGCCGAAACTGGGCAACACAGAAATTAAGGAATTAGGATTAGCTTTTGAAGATATTTTTGCGGAATTGGAAGGTAAAAAATATATTGAAAGCTATATACAATCTCTGACTCATGAGATAAAAAGTCCTTTATCCTCTATAAGAGCAGCAGCGGAATTACTTGAAGAAAAAATACCTGAAAAAGATAAAATAAAATTTTATAACAATATTAAAACAGAATCTATTAGAATCGAAGAAATAATATCTAAATTGTTAGAGTTGGCTGAGATTGAAAACAGGAAAGAACTAAAAAACATTACTTTAATAAATACTAAGAATTTAATTAATGAAATTAAAAAAAGTTTATCTATGCAGATTGAAAGAAAAAAATTAACAATTATTACTCATATTGATAAAAAACATAATATAAAAGGTGAAAAATTTTTAATAATGCATAGCATAAAAAATGTTATGGAAAATGCGATAAAATTTTCATTTGAAGGAAAAGCAATAGAAATTTCAGCAGGTGAAGAAGAAAACAAATTATATGTATCGATAAAAGATGAAGGCTGCGGAATACCTGATTTTGCCTATAATAAAATATTTGACAAATTTTATTCATTACCGCCTAAAGGTACAACAAAAAAAGGAACAGGATTGGGACTACCGTTTGCAAAAGAAGTAGCATTACTGCATAACGGCAACTTAACAGTTAAAAATAATAATGATTCTGGTGTAACCTCAACTATATATTTTTCAAATGAATTAAATTAATATTTCAACAATAATGGGAATAATTTTATGCGGATTATATGCATATTTATTCATCATGCTGCAAATGGAAAATTTTGCTCTATTATTTGGCGGTATAGGATTATTTATAATATTATCAATAATTATGATTTAAACAAGAAAAATTTACTAATATACAGTATCAACAAATAAAGATAATAAAAAAGAGGAATAACAATAATTCCTCTTTTTATTTATTTTTTATAATATATGCATCTATAAATCCATATTTCCTGATTGATTCTAATGTATTATCAATATCATTTTCTTCAACAGGCCCCACAAATAAAATATATTTACCGTTTGATTTAATACCAATTACATTTGGAAAAACTTTTTTAAAAAGCTTAAATCGTCTTTCTCCTTCATTTTTATCAAGAGAAGTAGAAAATCTAACATAAATTTTATTTGCTAATAATTTTGTATTCCAATAGATTTTTTCATCTTTATCTTCAACAACCGTTGTTTCCTGGTACTTATAATCATTTGGAGTATCTTTATCTAATTTTTCCTCAGCAATTTTATCCTTACTTGGATAATCAAGCTTATCCTTTTCCGGTATATCTTTTTTTACTTCCAGATCAATTTTTTCTTCTTTTAAAGCAAAAAACTCATTTTCAATGTCTAAATTTATTTCATCCTTTTTTTTCTCTTTATCAGGCATTAGCTCTTTTTCTACCAAAGGATTATCTTTTGTTTCTACAACCGTATCCTTATCAACATAATAACCCTCAAAATCATAAATATCATAATCAATTTTATCAAATTTTTTAGAATATTTCGGAATATTTTCCATCTCTTTTTGGGGAATATCTTTATCTGTTTCTACATAAAGATAATCATTTACATCATCCCGATCAAGGTTAGAATAATATTTTTCCTTACTGGGGATATCCTCTTTCTTATCGATATCAGGATATTCCTTTAATTCATCTTTATCAACAATTTCATCCTTTTCTTCTTTTATTATATCAGGCCAGTTTGTATCAGGAAATTCCTTTAATATCTCTTTATCCATCTCTTCTTCGCTTATGATACCATTTACGGCAAGTCTTTCATCAGAATTAACATCAGAAAAATCTGCCTCAACTACAACAAGCTCTGTACTATCATTAATCCCCAACTCTTCAGCTGCCTTCTTTGAAATAACCATAAAATATTCAGAATCTTCATCGACTCTATCATTTATTGTTACTTCAATCATTTTTTTTGAAACAACTCCAATTATATTAACCTTAGCTCCAATTTTGAAGCCATTACATGCTGCAGTTAAAGAATTACTGTCATAAGCCTGTCCGCTAAATGTTTTTTCACCATCACGTTTAGTTGTAACCGCTACTCTGCCGACCCATTTTTCAGAATAACCAGAAAAAATAATTATTAAGATAAGATTAAAAACTAAAATATTTTTTTTCATTTAAGTTCATTCTCCATATTATTATTCATTTTCAGATATAACATTCTCTCCGGACTTAATAAAAATTTTTGCTTTTTTTGATGAATTTATTTCTTTTGCTATTTCACGAGCTTTTTCTAAAGTATATGGGCCAGCTAATACCCTAAACATATCATCTTCATCTTTCTTTTTTATCATATAAAATCGCGGTACTACTTTTAATGATGGCAATAATTTTATAATAATAGGATATGAATTTTGATAAAAACTAAATGCTCCAATTTGTAAATAATACACATTTTTACCGTTTTGATTTATTTCCTTCATTGACTCTTCCGGCTTAACAACAAGGCTATAAATATTTAAATTATTTGCTTCTTCCCCTTCTCTATTCCACGCTAAAAATTTAATTTTAAATTTTATACTATTTACTGTTTCATTATAAGAAGAAATAAAATAATTAAATAAATAATCCGGTAAATAAATAACATAAGGAGTTTTATCTACTTCCGCAAAGCCTACCTGTACTATCGCCTCTTTACCAGTCTTTACATCAACTATTGAATAAACTCCCCCTGCCGGTAAAAATGGAGAATAAATCAAATTATAATTCTTATTCAACTCATTTTCATCAAATTTATATGAAGCGCTTTTTATATTAATTCCTTCAAATAAAACATCCTGTATGTCTATTTTTTCTCCATTTAAAAACAGTAATAGAAAAATAAACATAATAATAAGTATCTTTTTATTCATTTTATCCACCTCAGGACATAATTACAATATGATTGTCGGTATTTTATATTATAAAATTTATTTTATTTTTTTCAAATTTAATAATGTATTTTTTATGTTTCACGTGAAACATTTTCTTATGTTAAATAATATAATAAATAAAATTTTAAAAAAATTTATATATTTGTATATCCTGTTTATACTTGACTTTTATTGAATTAAAATGTATATTTGCTCTTAAATTTATCAGGAGAGATGTCTGAGTGGTCGAAAGAGGCGGTCTTGAAAACCGTTGAGGTGCAAGCCTCCGGGGGTTCGAATCCCTCTCTCTCCGAATTAAAAAAATTTGCCTTCAACCAATTATGGAGAGATGCGAGAGCGGTTGAATCGGGCTCCCTGCTAAGGAGTTGTACGGGTAAAACTGTACCGAGGGTTCGAATCCCTCTCTCTCCGATTTTATAATATCTTAAAACAGCAAAATACTTTTGCTGTTTATAAAAATCCTGTTTAAAGGATCTTTAAGGGATTCGAAGCAAACGAACGCCGACCGGACAGGGAGGATGAGTAAACAGGATGTTTACGGAAGTGAGTGAGACTGCCTGTAAGGAACCAACACGATGTTGGTGACTGGAAGGCAAATCCCTCTCTCCAATTTTATTTATACAATAATGAGTATTAATATTTACATAGAAAAAGATTTATAAAATCTTTTTTCTTAATTATATTTTATAGGGAAAGTTGTCCGAGTGGTTTAAGGAGCACGCTTGGAAAGCGTGTGTATGCTACCGCGTACCGGGGGTTCGAATCCCCCACTTTCCGCATATATATAATTATAAATTAAACTTATATAATTAAGATTTTTATAATTATATATAAGGAACTGGGGATTCGAAGCAAACGAACGCCGACCGGATAGAGAGGATGAGTAAACAGGATGTTTACGGAAGTGAGTGAGACTGCCTGTAAGGAATCAACACGATGTTGGTGACTGGAAGGCGAATCCCCCACTTTCCGAAAAAATAATGAATTTTAATATATATTATTTTTTGAGCCTATAGCTCAGTTGGATAGAGCGTTAGATTGCGGATCTAAAGGCCGGAGGTTCGAATCCTCTTAGGCTCGATACAAACAAATGAATAGGTAAATACATTTATAATGTTAAATAATTTTTCACTAATAAATGTATAAACTTAATGATTTGTTTTTGGAGAGATGCGAGAGTGGTTGAATCGGGCGGATTCGAAATCCGCTGTGCGTTTTTTACGTACCGAGGGTTCGAATCCCTCTTTCTCCGATATTTATCCCTCACCACTTTTTTTAAAAAAGTGGTGAGGGATAAGCCTCTTTAACTATGATCTTTGGGTGTTATATAGTTAAAGTCAACTGAACTCCGTCAGGACCGGAAGGTAGCAGCGGTAAGTATGATTTTATCGTATATAAATTACTCATAGGGAGTTAAAGGGGCTTTTTTGTAAAAATATGTATTTTCTTTCTTAAATTCAATTTAAATTTTTCAAATTTTGTATTATAATAAATCCTAGGAGTAACAATGTCTCGTGAAGTAACTGCTACTAAATTTAGGCCTCAAACTTTTGATGAATTAATTGGTCAGGAATTTGCTGCTGCAACATTAAAAAACTCTATAAATAATAAAAGAGTTGCAAATGCTTATTTACTAAGCGGGCCGCGTGGTGTCGGTAAAACATCTGCGGCAAGGATCATTGCAAAGGCTCTTAATTGTATTAATGGGCCTACCGGTACTCCTTGCAATAAATGTGATAATTGTATTTCTATAACAAACGGCTATAACAGTGATGTTATTGAGATAGATGGTGCATCAAATACCAGTATAAATGATGTACGGGTGATTCAGGAAGAAATCCTATATCCTCCTGTCAATGCTAAATATAAAATTTATATTATAGATGAAGTACATATGCTTTCTAAAAGTGCTTTTAATGCCCTTTTAAAAACAATAGAAGAACCTCCGGATAACGTAGTTTTTATTTTTGCAACAACAGAAGTAAATAAAGTTATTCCTACAATTAGATCCCGTTGTCAACAATTTAATTTTAGATTGATACCATCAAATTTAATTTATGATTCAATAGTAAAAATTTTAGATACATATAAGATAAAATATGAAGAAAATGCAATAATATGGATAGCAAATGAAGGGCAAGGATCAATGAGAGATTCCTATACACTTTTAGATCAGATATTATCATTTTGCGGAGATATAATTAGTCTTCAAAAAATTCAGGATAAACTTGGGCTTGTAGGTGAAGAAAATATTTCTAAAATAGTAAAAGGAATCATTGATGAAAATCGTGAATTAATTTTCACAGAATATTTTTCATTACTGGAAATGGGGATATCACCTGAACAAATTATTATTGAACTTATTGATTTTTTTAGAAATATCCTTATAATTAAATCAAATGTTTCTCATAATAAATTTATAGGATTTAATCCGTCTTTATATGAGAAAAAAATTATTGATACTTTTACATTTGAAGATATTGAAAATATACTTGATGTTCTTTTTAAAGTATATGAAAAAAGTAAATTTTCTATTGATATTCAAACAGAAATTGAGGTCTGTTTAATAAAATTATTACGCTATAAAGATTTTATTAGGCCAAAACAAATTATATCTGAATTAAAAATGCTAAAAAATTCCATATTGTCTAATAATAAAATCGAAAAAAATACACATATTTTGCAGGAAAAAAAAACTGAAAATGAAATACCGGAGCATACTGTAGAAATTACACCGCAAAAAAGTGAAATAATTAAAATAATTAAATCAAAACTTTCCGCATCTCATTTTCAATTAGCTACTGCATTAAATAATATTGCCAATATAGAGGAAAAAGATAATCAGATGTTTTTATTCTTCACACAAAAAATGCATTATGATATAACAAAAAAATATGAAGAACTTCTTACAAGAGAAGCAAGGGCTATTATAGGTGAAAAATATAATAAAAATTTTAAAATTATTGTAGAATACAGAGAAGAAGAAAAAAAGAATTCTATTGGAGAAATTAATAAAGAAAATATTAAATCAATATTTCAAGGACAGGAAATTTTATAACCAGGAGAATCATAATGAATCCATTTGAAATTTTAAAAAATCTAAATATTGAAGAATTAAAAAAGAAAAGCCAGGAAACATTGGAATTATTAAAAGAAATAACCGTAACAGGAAATTCAGGCGGCGGTTTTGTCAAAGTTACTATTAATGGTGAGTTTAAAATATTATCAATAGATTATGAAGATAATGAAATAATAAAAGAAGATTTAGTAACTTTTAAAGATTTAATAATCTCTGCACATAATGATGCTGTTATGAAAATGAAAGAAGAAATACAAAAAAAATTCTCATCATCATTAATCCCCGGACTATTTTAATGCTTGATTTAAATGATCTGATTACTGTATTATCAATGCTTCCCGGAATAGGAAAAAAAAGTGCTTCACGCGTTACTTACTACTTATTAAAAAATAAAGAAAAAGCAGTAAAAATAGCAGAGGTTATTCAGGATACTATATCTAAAATTAAATCATGTTCAATATGCGGTAATTTTACAATTTCTGATCCATGCGAATTATGCTCATCAAAAAACAGGGATGATTCAATCATATGTATCATTGAAGACCCCCGTGACCTACAGGCAATTGAAGAAACAGGATATTATAAAGGCAGATATCATATACTGATGGGAGTATTAAATCCTCTTGAAGGAATCGGCCCTGAAAAATTAAGAATTAATGAATTAATTAAAAGAATCGAAGAATCAAATTTTAATGAAATATTAATTGCAACAAACCCGACAACAGAGGGTGAAGCAACCTTTCTTTATTTATTGAATCTGCTAAAAGATTATAATATAAAAGTTTCTAGACTTGCAACAGGTATTCCTATGGGAGGAAGCCTTGAATACTCCGATAAACTTACCTTAAGTAAAGCCATACAAACAAAAATTTATTTATAAATCATTATTAATTAAAATGAATAATAGTTGTAAAAAAGTATACACTAAATATAAACTAATTACTAAAAAAATACTTATTATATTTTAAGTAAAATATTATTTTATTTTATTTTTTTATTGTTTAATAATATAGTATAATATTTAATATGAAAAATAAAAATCCTGATATAATAATAAAATATTCATTTATCAGAATACTCAGCGGCTCGGATCTGTCTAAAAGAAGACTCCCGTATATGGTAATTAAACATCGTAATAGAGGGCCTACTGTATGGTTGACCGGATGTATGCATGGAGATGAAATTGGCGGAATAGTAATAATCCATGAAATTTTAAAAAAACTTAAAACAGAATTAATCAGCGGTGAGGTATATGCTTTTCCATTAATGAATCCAATGGGTTTTGAAATGGTATCCAGAAATATAACCCTAAGTAAAGAAGATCTAAACAGATCATTCCCCGGTAATCCGAAAGGCACATTGGCAGAAAGAATAGCATATATAATATTTGAATTTATTATCGGTACTAATCCATCTCTTGTTTTAGACATACATAATGACTGGAATAAATCAATACCATATATTATACTGGATTCAAAAGAGTCCCTGCAAAATAATGATATTTTTGATAGAAATATAATGTTTGCAAAAATAAGCAGCCTGATCACGGTAGAAGATACCGATATAATTACAAACTCCATGACATTTAATCTTATAAAAAATAATATCTCTGCCTTAACATTAGAAATGGGAGAATCCTTCATAATTAATGAAAAAAACATTGAAAACGGTGTGAATGCAATATGGAATATATTATCCCATCTTAAAATGGTTAAAACGAATGAATATGATTTTAAATATAATATCCCAAAAGTAATTAAGGATAAAATCTTAAAATATTCATCTTTACCGTTAAGTACAAAAAGCGGGATAATTAAGTTCTTAAAAAATCCTGGTGAAATAATCTATAAAGGTGTAAAAATTGCAAGAATATATAATGCATTTGGTAAAAATATAGAAACGATTAATTCCGTTAACAATGGTATAATACTGGGGCACTCAGATTATGCCGTAACATTTCCGGGAGCACATATTATGGCTTTCGGAGTATTTGAATAAAATGATAAAAAAAATATTAATAATTATTTTATCTTATGTCACTATTATTATTACAGGAATTATCGATTATTTCATTGGGCATGAAATCTCTTTTTCTGTATTTTATTTAATATCGATTTTTATTGTTTCATGGAAATTTGGATTAATACATAATATCATAATTTGCATTTTTGCTGCTGTTGTCTGGTTTATATCCGATTTATTATCAAGTCATCAATACTCTCATTTTATTATTCCTTATTGGAATACCTTAATTAGATTGGCTTTTTTTATTATTATTTCTTCTTTACTATATTTATGTAAAAAACACATAGAAAAAATTAATACCTTAGCAAATTTAGATGGTTTAACAAAACTATATAATAATAGATTTTTTTATGAATTATTAGACCTTGAATTTAAAAAAGCTAAAAGATATCAGTATCATTTTAGTATTATATATATAGATCTTGATAATTTTAAACAAGTAAATGATACATATGGTCATAATAAAGGTGATGAATTATTAATTGATATAGCAAATATTTTAAAAAATAGCGTTAGAGAATCAGATATTATAGCAAGAGTTGGAGGCGATGAATTTGTAATTTTTCTTCAAAATATAAATGCAGAATATTCTCTAATGATTATTAATAAATTAAAAACAGAAATAATAAATGAAATGAAAAAAAATAATTGGCCGGTTACCTGCAGTATAGGAATAGCAACATATTATAAAATACCGGATAAAATGCATGAAATTATAAAAAATGCAGATAATCTCATGTATATTGCAAAAAAGAAAGGCAAAAATAGAATAAAGCAGGAAATATACAAATAATTATTTAAATATTTCCTGTAAAAAACTCCATAATCCATCTGTATTATTTAAATTAATTAATTTATTTCTTATATCATCATCCAGCATTTTTTTTGAAATAGACGCTAAAATTTGCAACTGGGTGTCATTTTCTTTTAACGGGGTTAAAATCAAAAATACCAGTTTTGTTAAAAGCCCGTCTGGTGAATTCCAGTCAATCCCATTAGTACTTCTGCCAAAAATAATCACCGGTCTATTAAGTTTTGGAATCCTGCCATGCGGTACAGCTATCATTTTACCAACCGCAGTACCAACAAGCTCTTCTCTTTCTAAAACCATTGGATATATAACATCTAAGTTTAATCCCTCATTCTCAGATGCAATCCTGCATAATTCATAAATTGCATCATTTGGATTAATCGATTTTAAATTAACAATTATTCCTTCTTTAATAAATAAATCAAGCATATTTATTTTTTTTCTTCTTTTTAAACTCAACGTCATTAATGGCCCGACAATAATCGATGATATAACAGCACCTGCAACAATAGATACGAATATTGTTTCTGATATAAGTCCTGACTCTAATGCCAAAAGACTCACAACAATATGCATCTCACCTCCCGGAATATGAGCTAGGCTTATCGGGAAACGGTTAGATTTAGGTGCTTTGGCTATAGCAGATCCGATATATGCTGCAAAAAATCTGCCGATAATACCTATAATTGTAATAAATGAAACAAGAAAGATATCAAAATTTTTAAAAAAATCTACCTTTAATCCGATATTAACAAAAAAAATGGGAACAAAAACAGCATAAACTATTTTGGTAATTATCTCCCTGGATTTTTGAGTGAAATCTTTTGATTCTCCTGCAATGATTCCTGCAATAAAAAATCCAAACAATGAATGTATACCGATTTTTAATGTTGTTGCACCAAATAAAACACCTAGAAGAACTACATAAGTTAATGATCCTGCAGAATTATCAATCGGTGATGATTTTATTACTGAAAAAATTTTTCCTGTAATAAATTTACCTGCCGTTAAAGCAAAAAGGGTAAAGACGACTGTCAATGATATCATTGTAAATATATTATAATAATTAATGCTTGTCTGAGAAAAAATACCCAGAATAATTGTGAATAAAAGCCACCCAACAATATCATTGAGTGACAAAGCAGACACGATCAAAGATCCCATGTCAGATTTTAATATACTTAACTCTTTTAATAATCTGATTGCAACAGGCAGTGCACTGATTGTCATTATAGCAGCAATAAAAACAGTAAATAATATTCGTCTATCAGGATTCATCAAATATTTATTCGGAAGGAAAAAAATCGGTATACCTGTAATTAAAATAGGTAAAAATATATCACTCACGGATATTATAACAGCACTTTTTTTCTGCCTCCATACACTTGCAAAATTTACTTCTAAACCTGTTACCAATAACAACAATAGGTTGCCGAACCATCCTATTGTTTCAAGCATACTTCTCTGTACAATATTAGCCGGGAAAATCAAATCATGAAAAGCGGGAAAAAATCTGCCGAAAATAGTAGGACCCAATATTACGCCAATTAATATATCAGATGTAATCGTCGGCTGTTTTATCTTATTAAAAAAAATAGCAATTAATTTTGATGACCCAAGAATGATTAAAAACTGCAAAAGAAAAAGAAAAATATTATTTTCATTTAAGTGATACATGAAAAAATTATATCAGATAGTTATCAAAAAGTTAAAATAAAATAATTATTAATAATAAAACAACATATAATTAAATAATTATATAATTAAATTAAATAAAGGATACTAGATGATAATTAAAATATGGGGTTGCCGTGGATCATTACCTACTCCAGGACATAATAGCAATAAATATGGCGGAAATACAACCTGTATAGAAATAAGATTAAATGACGGTAATTTTATAATAAATAAAATTTATTAATCAATTTTATTTATCTTTAAATTATTCTCCGACGATTTTCCTTATATTTTTTATATTTCCTATGATTATTAAAGTATCATCCTTTTTTATTACTGTTTTTGCATCAGGAATATCATCATCTATATCTCTAACAATTTTTGAATCTTTCGTTCTCTTATCATGCTCAATTGTAATAACATTGATTCCATATTTTGCTCTTAAATTTATCTCTCCAATAGTTTTATTAATAAAATATTTTGGGGCTTTTATTTTTGCTATTGATAATTTTTCTGTTATATCAACAAAATCAAATAAGTTTTTAAAAACCAGTCTGTTTGCAAGTCTATCGGAAACTTCCAGTTCGGGAGTTATAACTTCATCTATACCTACTTCTTTTAATATCTTAATACGTATAGGATCATTTGCTCTTGTAATAACTTTTTTAACACCCCCATTCTTCAATAATACACTAGCCAATAGATTTGCTTCAAAATTGTCGCCTATACATACAACTCCAACATCAAAATTATCCAAACCTAGAGTATTTAATGCTTTCTCATCAGAGCTGTCAAGACAAACAGCATATGTAACTTCATCCTGTATCTCATTAATAAGCTCTATTTTAGAATCAACCGCTACAACCTCAACATCAAACTGCATAAGCTTTAATGCAAGATTTTTACCGAATGTACCAAGTCCAATTATAATAATTTTTTCCATAAAATCCTCCTATGAAATATCAACATATTTTTTTAATATTTAGCAATTTGTTGCTAAATATTTATTTTTATTTTCAATTTGAACTTTTGAATTATAGTAATAATTAATATTAAAAGTTTCATTTCTTTTAAGT
>Ga0209164_1001001_pt1 | contig 44612 bp, 50 predicted proteins | sample MTBNYHSulfiMetaG_FD_187458 | JGI IMG/M metagenome (GOLD analysis project Ga0209164, IMG submission 187458) | Enrichment culture microbial communities from rom New York Harbor, USA that are MTBE-degrading - MTBE-NYH (New York Harbor Sulfidogenic)... | ecosystem: Environmental > Aquatic > Marine >... | reverse complement strand
CTTCTTGACGTAGCGAGGTTCTCCAGGAACTTCAAGTCCTCCGTTTCCAAGGACAGCGGGCTTCGCTTTTTCTGGAATGGCATAACCGGCTCCTTTCGTTTTTGCCGATCATACCATAGGAGTGTACCAAATTGCAATATTAATTTATGAACGATCTACTGGCTGGTAATCAGATATACACCCTTTACGAGATGATGGCTAACAATTTATCCAAGGAAATACAGATGCTCGCAAAGCCACGCGTCCAAAGAAGGTCCCGTTCCTGACGACAAGGGGCTTGGGAATTGAATACTCTTGACAGTTTGAAGCATCGAATTATTCAGCGAGCAGCCCGCCTCACCCGCCCCCAAGGAGAGCTCACCCTCACCATGAGTGCAAACAAAGCTGTCAGGAAAGATTTGCTCCATTTCCTGGATGTAGTTCGTGAGGCAGCATAAGTTATTTTATGTGAATTAACCTGATCTTTTTTGCAACGTTAGGGATAACGCTGCCTGGCCCTCCATTTTGTGGGGTACCGCAACAAAATGATCAAAGGGAACACCAATCTTCCTCACCCAGAATTCGTGGGCCCTCCGGCTGTGATCGCACGAGTTCATGCCGACCAGCTCGTCAAGGAAATCGTACTCACCGTCGTAGGCCAACTCGACGATGGAGCGGGACCATTTACACGTGCAGATAGGTGTTAAATACACCTCGGCCCTGGAGGTTCCGCCGGCGTTCATTCCCTTTACCTTATACGGGAATAATCTCCCCGCATGGATGATTTCAGCGGGTATGTAGGAACACCAGTATCCCACAATTTTACCCCCGTTTTCTTTCCATTCTTTGACTGCGCTGTTAAAATTGGATGAAGACAATTCAAATATCTCAGCTAAGGCACCCATAACTCACTCCTTCTCATACGACTTCTTCGTGCGGAGACGTCCCCTCACTCAGCCGCTTCATGGCCGGCTCAGGCAACCCTTGATACAGCTGAAGGAACTTCTCGTTTATCTCCTTGTTGGCGCCCTCAAAGAGGCTCTCTCCACGCGCATTGCTTTCGACGATGACGGGTCCGACATTTTCCACTTCCAGTATCCACATGGCGTGTGCCAAACCGAGCTCGTCTTTCCAGAGGACATCTTTGACCCTCAAGATATTGGGGCCTTCAATCATAATCGGGAAAGCGTCTTGAATCATGCAGAGGCAGTGGTTAGTGGCTCATATACCAAACCGTCGGCCACCTGATGTATCACAAGATGTACCAATCCACACTATTTCAGAAATGGCGCAGATAGCGAGGTTGGCAGACGAATCTTTGGCTTTAGGCCACCTCTTTAAATTATGGAACCGAGGGGATGCCCTCTTCTCAAAGATGATTTTAGCACTCTTGAGTTTTTATGTTCCCAGCAGTGAAGAAACGGTCAAAATTATACCGGCCCCAGACCCAGACGCCGGGAGATGATCAACTTCATGATCTCAGTGGTGCCAGCGAAGATGGACAGGCTGCGTGCGTCCCGGAAGAGGCGGCAGATGCGGTATTCCTCCATGTAGCCGTACCCGCCGTGTATCTGGACGGCATGGTAAGCGACCCGGTTGACCATTTCCCCCAGCCAGGACTTGGCCATGGAAACTTTAGTGACGATGTCGTCTCCTCGGATGTATTCGGCCACCAGGGCGTTGAGATAGGTGCGACCGATATCCACCTCCGTAGCCATCTCAGCCAGCTTGAAGGCATTGTGCTGAAAGCTTCCGATGGTCCGGCCGAACGCCTCCCGCACCTTAGCGTAGCTTAATGCTTCCTTCAGGCACTCCTCGGTCATGGCCTGGCACTTGACGCAGACCTCCAGCCGCTCCCGGGCCAGCTTTTCCATCATGTACTTGAACCCACGGCCTTCCTCGCCCAAGAGGTTGCCCGCTGGCACCCGGCAGTCCTCGAAAAAGAGCTCAGCCGTATCCTGCATATGGTAGCCCATTTTTTCCAGCTTGCGACCCCGAGAGAATCCGGGCGTCCCGTTCTCCACTACAATCAGGCTGATCCCGCCTGGTCCAGAGTCGGACGGAGGGATCCGAACGGCCAGCACCACCACGTCGGCAAAGATGCCGTTGGTAATGAAGGTCTTCTGGCCGTTGATCACGTAGGAATCCCCCTGCCGTACAGCCCTGGTCCGGATGGCGGCCAGGTCCGACCCCGCGTTGGGTTCGGTCAGACCGATACAGACAATGGTCTCGCCTGTGGTGCAGCCCGGCAGGATCCGCTTCTTGAGCTCCTCCGAGCCATAGGAGAAAATATAGGGCACGGCCACGTCGGCGTGAAGCGGCACCCCCACGCCCAAGCCGTCGGCCCGGATCAACTCCTCTCCGATGATGACCGAGTAGCTGAAATCCAGATCCAAGCCACCGAATTCCTCCGGAAGCCAGGGGCAGAGGAAGCCCTGTTTCCCGATTTTTTTCCAAAGTTCCCGGGGCACGGCTCGGTCCTGTTCCCAGGCCTCCACGTTGGGTGTGATCTCACGGACGCAGAATTTCCGGAATTCCTGCCGGAATAAGCGCTGTTCTTCATTGTCTTCAAATAAGGGCATAGCAGTTTCCCCCTGACTATTTCTTATTCTTATTTCCCTGCGTTATGGAAAGCGCTGCATTAAAGGATGAGTCTCGGTCAATAGATTATTGCTTCACATCGAACAATTGGAGCACATCATTTCCTGTCCCCCCTGCCTCAACCATTCTTCGCATCAGCAACGACGGCTATTGGGATTTTGCCTAAAAGGCTTCTTCCGGGATATCCGGTGCTGAGGCATCCTCCTGCTGCAAGAGGACCTGGCGGCCAAAAACGTTGGGGAGGATATGAGGAATTTAAAAGTTTCAGTGTCGAACTCGTTACAGTGTAAGAAAATAAAAGAAGCTCTTCTAAATGCAAGCCCCACTAAATGTAGGTCAGTTTCTTCCAGAAATCTTCGTCTTTCTTTTTCCAGTCAGGGCCAAAGGTCCTATCATAAAAAGGCCCCAGCCGGTTCAACCACCGCACCCAGAAATTCTCTCCCTTTTCCTTTGCATCCAGAATATCGTTCAGGAAAATGCCAATATTAGCCATCTCTTCTTTGGGTATGTAGGAGGCCGCACCCCCCTTATGCGATTTGATGGTATCCTCAGGGCTAAGAGCATTCGCCGTGAGCATCACCGGGATAACCCCTATTTCTCTGGCGATCGCCAGCAAATTGTAACCGTCCACACCCATGATATCCAGAATGGCCAGATCAAATTCCCTGGTTTCAAGACGTTCTTTACCCTCTTCAAAGGTCGCCGCCGTTGCAATTGCGCACATGGGGAGGAGCTCTTTCAGAGTACTTAAAACATCGGGCTCATCATCGACGATGAGGATTCTTAGCCCATCGAGTCGGTCTATATCTGACACCATCGTATCTCCCATGACGTGTCAATTCCGCGTCCAATTTGATTTCGTAAAGATATTTCCTGAATTCCCCCTGGAAGAATGGCAGCAAATGATCATTTACTCACCGATAAAGTGAGGCTTTCTTTTCTCCATAAATGCCTGAATTCCTTCTTTACAGTCATTGGTTCGAAACAAATCACTGAAAAGCCTTCGTTCAATCTGGAGCCCATCCTGCAGCCTCATGTTGATTCCCCCGTCAATAGCCTTTTTCGCGTTAGCAACAGCGATTGGGCCGCGCAATAATATGCGTCTACCCAGATTCTCAGCCTCTGTGGCCGCTTCGCCCTCAACTGCCAGTCGTTCTATCAATCCAATTTCCTTTGCCTCTGTGGCCCCGATGGGGTCGCCGGTGAGAATCAATTCCTTGGCCTTGCCCGTGCCAACAAGCCTTGAAAGTCGCTGTGTTCCACCAGCACCTGGAAATAGCCCAAGGCTAACTTCGGGAAAACCAAAGACAGCAGTTGAATCCGCTACTCTGATATCACAAGCCAATGCCAGCTCGCAGCCACCACCCAATGCCAAACCGCTGACTGCAGCAATGACCACCTTATTTGCTGAATGAATGAAATTGAAGACATTTTGAGTTGATTCCGACATTTTCAAAGCCTCATCTGGTCCCATTTCAGTAAAAATGCTTATGTCCGCACCGGCCATAAATGCCTTCTTGCTTGTACTTGTAAGAATAATGACACCAGCATCATTCCTTGTTAAAAGTTCATCAAATGCATCCCTCAGCTCTTCCTGAAGTTGGGCATTAAGCGCATTGACTGGAGGCCTGTCCAAAAGGACCATTGCAATTCCATTTTTCACCCGCAAATCAATATGTTCTCTTGATCTCGACATCCTTATCTCCATTTATTAAACTACCCAGCAGCAAACAGCAGGGTGTCAAAAGTTTGACATTTTGTTGAACTCCCAAAGGCTTGGAGTCTGAACCTCATTAGACTAAATCACAAACAGATCCAAACCGCCTGATAAAATAATGTTCGCGCCTGTGATATATCTGGCCTCATCCGATGCCAAAAAGCGCACCAGACATGCTACATCTTCTGGAGATCCTTCCGTTTTCATCGGCACTCGGTTTACAACCCTATTGCGCACTTTTTCAGGAAGATCGTAAAAAGCATCAGTACCAATTATCCCCAAAGTTACCGCATTAGCTGTAATTCCAGACATGGCTCCCTCAAGGGCGATTGTTTTGGTCAGACCAATTAATCCAGCCTTACTCGATGAATAGCTGCATTGACCATATCCCCCCATGATCCCTGCCACCGATGATATATTAATGATTCTACCCCATTTGTTCTCTTTCATTTTATCAAAAACCTGTTTAACGCAAAAAAAGGAACCAGAAAGATTGACCGCAATCTCCTTTTCCCATGCCTCCTTTTTCATGGCCGATATGGTGGCCATATTTGTCATAATAGCTGCATTGTTAACCAGGATATCCACGGGGCCCAGCCTCTTTTCGACTTCAGCAAAGCCTTCAACCACATTGTCGTAATCGCTAATGTCCATTTCAACTGCCACTGCCTTGCAACCTAACCCGATTATTTCATTGGCGACGTTTTCGGCCTCTTCAAAGCGAGTATCTCCAACCGCAACACGACCGCCAGCTTCGGCAAGGCTTAGTGCAATAGCTCTACCATTACCTTTTCCCCTTGCGGCACCGCTGACAAAGCATACTCTGTCCTTCAACATGATCAAAACTCCTTATTGCAAAGTTCTCCCAAATTTCGTAGCAAGGGAGTGTATGTCAACCTGAATATCATCACCCTGGCTCTCTTCCAAAAATTCCCACCGCACAGTTAAAATATGTAGGCAATCCACCAAGATTATGGGCCAATCCCAATCTGGCATTCCTAACTTGACGAGGTCCGGCTCTGTGGAGCAGTTGATTATATACCTCGTAGGTCATCCTCAGACCGCTGGCCGAAAGAGGATGTCCAAAGCATTTAAGACCTCCATCGGTATTTACGGGAAGCTCCCCATCCAGATGAAACGTACCGGCCTCAATGTCATCTCTTGCCTTACCTCTCTGGCTAAAGCCCAGGTCTTCATAAATAATCATTTCATGTATGGTGAAGCAGTCATGTACCATGGCCAGATCGATCTCTTCTCTAGGCACACTGATCCCAGCTTGATCATAAGCCATTCTCGCACACTGAACATTTTCCGGCATAGAAACAAATCCATAATCATTGCCGAGAAGCCCTTCACCATTGCCATTGGCCAAACCTAAGCCTTTTACCAAAATGTAATCCTTTTTGAGACTCTTGGCTATATCGGGCGTGGTTAGTATGGCAGCGGCACCGCCATCACTTAATCCGCAACAATCGAAAAGGCTGAGGGGCCATGATATAAAGGGTGATTTCATTACATCTTCTTCGGTTATTTCTCTCCTAAGGTGAGCCTTTGGGCTTAATGTTCCGTTATGGTGGTTCTTGACAGCTATTTTTGCAAGGAGGCGTTTACCTTCATCCAGGGTGATTCCATAGGTTTCAAAATATCTGGTAGCAAACTGGGCAAAAAAGTTAACTGGAGGCAAATCAATTTCTACCTTGCTGCTATCAAAGGGTGAGGTGATGAATTGCCCGAATCCGCCGTAGTGGTCTTTCAATTTTTCGACACCAACCGCGAGAACAATATCAAATGCTCCAGAAGCCACGCCATAACATGCATTTCTTAAAGCGTCAAGACCGCCGCAGCAGAAATTTTCTACACGTGAAACAGGAACATAATTGAGTTTTAAGGCCCCTGCCAAACGCGAACCAGTACATCCCGAAACCAGACTGGCAAACCAAGCCGCCTGAATATCCTCTGGTCCTAACCCAGCATCTTCGAATGCTTCATAACAGGCATCGACCATAAGATCTTCAGGAGATTTATCCCAGAGTTCACCAAATTTTGTGCATCCCATACCGATAATGGCGACCTTATCCTTTATACTCTCCATTTCAATCCCCCTTCACCTCTGACTAAGGCCTGACAGGCTTTGCTTTCCAAAAATAATTGACAATGTTTTCCCGTTTGAATAGGCGCCTGAAGGTCATCTCCACGTCCATTCCTATTTTTACCTCTTCCACGATTCGGTCTGTCATGAAGCACTCCATTCTTCCCCCGCCTTCAAAATCAAGAATCGCAATAGCTGCCGGGGAATCAACGATGCTTGAGACATGATCAAGAGAAAAACTGAAAACCTTCCCTCGTTTGTCTGAAAGCCTGATCGGCTCGAATCGATCCTTTTCGTGGCAATTAGCACATACTCTTTGGGGAGGATATTGAACAGCCCCACAGCTGAGGCATCTGACCCCGTGCAATTTTAGATTCTTGCTTACATCCCTGGACAGAGCCGGTGGAGAGAGGCTGCCAAAAGGAACAGGATAAATTAAGCTGGTTCCCGGGAGAATTCCGCGACAGAAAAGATAGGTCCTGTAATCATCGATGACATGTTTATTTGACAAATAAAATCCTAAGTTCCTTGCCGGCTGGAGTGACTTTATTTCCTCGGTCACTTCGAAAAAAAGAGCATCGGCACCATTTCCATAGGTTGCAAGCAGAAGCTTGTCTCCAGGTGTTGAGCTTTCCAAGGCGGCTGCAAGCATTATTAACGCATAGGATGATCCCGTATTTCCAATTAGCCCGGCAAAGGAGTCCTGCAACTGTGAATTAGGATCAAATCCTAGTTTCCTTGCCAATTTCGCTGCACTCCCAGGATCTGGCGAATAGAAAACGATTTTGGAAAACTGTTCAGCCTTTAGGCCCGTGCTCTTTAGAAGACCGCCTACAGCCTTTTCTGTGGTCTTCATATAGCCTTCCACATTGGCAAACCTACTCTCAGAAGCATTGACATAGATATCTTCCTCTGTACGCCATATATCCATGATCTCGTGACATACCGAGTAGCTAGCCTCGAGACTGGCTACCACGCCTTCATTCCCTATCATTATTGCAGCCGCCCCATCTCCAAAGCTCTGCTCGAAAATTGATCCAGGGGCACCCATTCGGGTATCTGCCACAGCTACCATGGCATGCTTCGCACTTCCTGCAGCAACCGCATCCGCTGCAGACCGTAATGCACTTGTGCCGCATCTAAGTGAGTTGCCATAATCAGCTGTTATAAGGTTTTCGCCGAGATCTGCAGCCGAAGCAACGATGGTTGCCGCCTGTTTTTCTTTATACGGACAGGTCGTCGACGCAAAATAGAGCGCATCAACACATTTCCTATCTACGTCTTTTAGGCAATCAATGGCTGCGGCAACAGCCATTGTGATGCTATCTTCATCAAAGTTGGCAAACGCCCTTTCACCTCTGAGCCCCTTTTTGATAGCGCCCAGACCAAGTCTCAAAAAAGGGACATAAACACCCATTGAAGTTATCCCTACCATTCACGCCTCCTCTCATTTGAGTGAAATATTCTGCATCTCTGCAGGTTAGTTGAAAAGTCATGCAAGCCAGGGCCTGGATCATGAGTTATGCTCGACCAGCAGAAGCCGTTGAATCGGTCATGCAGCAAGCGGAAACTGTTTTGTACATCTCGGGGGCCCGGAACCACCGTAAATCTCAACGGCCTCAGCTGTGGAGCGTACAGCTCGGACCAGGCCGTAAAAATGGGGCATCGCTATTAAGCCCGGGCACTATTCATTTGCATTTTTTAGCGGCGGCTTTATGGAATAGAGCCATTGATGCCTCAGTCGGGTGGCCATATCTTTTACTCTAAAGGCATTCACCTGGAAATCCGAAATATGTATCCCGAACTTCGTTCTCACTTTGATGCGTTGTATGGCTTTCCCGATGGCACCAGAAGGGAGGCCGGCTGGAGAAAGATCTTCGCTAATGCGGAACCGGTTGAAAAACCTCCACAAATAAGCAAAGCCGCCTATGCGCCGCCTACAGGCGCCGGAACGGGACTGGTACTTCAGTCAATTGGATGTCCGTTGTGTCTGAAGTCCCGATGCCAGGCTTGGCTCTGAGCTTATTGCATTCGTATTTGGGCCAGTCTGTCTGAAAAACAAGCATACCGCATTGACGAGCTGTTCTTTCCCGGTAAGCATTCATTTTACACAAAGGTACTAGGAAACTGCCGACATCTCCATTTAGGATGTAAACGGAATTCGGGGTTCCCATCGTTGAATCTCCAGTGCTGCGCCTGACCACGTGCGGGGATAAAAGCACAAGGCTGCATCCAATTTGTCTCTCTGTGCCCCTCCTGGTCCAAGTATCCCCATTTCTGCATCCCGGATTATCTTTTCGACGCCGAATTCACACATATATCCGTGGCCTCCCAGAATTTCCATGGTCCGATCCGCGACCCATCTAAAATTGCGTGACGCCTCATCTTTGGCCGCGGAGCATACACCGTGGGGTCCGTCCTGATCCCATAAGTTTCCGTAGATTGTTGGATTCATCGCAGTAAAAGCTGCATAGAAGTATACAGATCTTGATGCAAGGATCCGTGCAGCCATTTCGCCGATATGGCCGGCCCAAAGAGAATGCTCCCTTACCGGCTTTCCACCTATCTCGCGCACCGCTGATTGCTCCAATGCCTTCTCCAGCAAACCAACCTTGGCCCCTGTAAAGCGCGCTGCGATTCCAACCCGTGCCCCTGAAAGAATGACAGAGAAGAATAGCGCTGCATCAAGCCCAGGTCCTCCTACCCGATAGTCTTTCGGTATCCGCACATCATCAAAATAAATCTCACAATTTCTGTCTAAACCACACCCCATCTTCTCGAAAGGCTGCGAAAAGCTGAGCCCTTCGGCATCTGGTGGTACATAGAAGAGCCCTATCGTGCTCCAATCGCGCTTTGCCTTATCCTGCTCAGTGTTGGCAACCACAAGGTACCCGATATGATTTGTCTTCTTCTTCTGGAAGATCTCAGCCGGACCCGATGGGCCTGGAAACATCTTCATTCCATTTAAAACGTATTCATTACCGTTGGCAACGGCCGTGACAAGCTGAGTGCGGCCACATTGAGCAATGTCTTCAATATTGACTCCACCCTGAGGTTCCGTGAAACAGACAGCACCGACAACAAATTCGCCTTGGGACAATTTGTCCACCATCATCTCTTTTAGAACCTGGTTTGGAGATCTAAAAATGGGTCCTGAAACCCAATTCGCCTTATTGATTATAGAAGAAAAGGACAGATCGACCCGCCCGATCTCCTCTGCCATCGCCAGTTGACACGGCATTGAAAGTCCCATTCCGCCGTATTGTTCCGGAATCGCCGCCTGCAGGTAACCCAGTTGGGCCAGTTCGGCACCGAATTCTGCGAATGTGTCCCAGGCAGAATCCCAACTCCGATTATAATAGGCACCCTCTAACTCCCACACCCTGGGTTTGACTCTCTCATGCATATAGTCTCGTATGACTCTCACCATTTTCATCTCTTCGTCATTCAACCATGGACGAAATTTTCGCTCAATACGAAACCACTTATATTTTTCGCTGTAACCCATAAAGTTATTACCCCCTATATATTAATGGGACGATGCTCCTGGAATACTGTCGGCTCCATAAACAACAGCCGCTCATGCTGTAACGGACCCCATATCACAATCGGGAGCGATATGGACGATTCTCACATCTTCTTTGAGCTTCAAAGCCCCTTCTTTTCGGCGACCATTTCGAGGAAGGGCTCCATAATACCCACCAGTTTCTCAGCAGAGGCAACACGAGGGTCGATGACATCTACTTCATAAATACATGTTGGCACATCCAATTCATCCATTAAGACCTCCTTCACCAGTTGTGCAGCTGACCAGTTCGCTTTACATTGTATGTGCCCTGAAAATATGGCTGCATCAATATCCCATTCTTTGCACCAGTGCACGGTGTCCCTGATAAAAAAGTCTAAATGCCCTCGAGCTTGTCTTGCCATAGGCGTGTTTAGGCTCCTCTCGGCCATGATCTCACATAGTTCATCGAAGTTGTAATCATAATTAGGCTTTCTTATGGGTTTGTAAAGAGGCCAATAAGTGTGGTCGGCGCCCTGAAAAATCACGGAGATAGCGCCGAATTTTGCCTCCATCCATTGAAAAATGGCGGGATCGAACGTGGGAAAGGTGTATATCCAGGCGATTCTCATCTTTTCTTCATATTTGCCGCCAATCCCCTTGTCAGCCCTTTGCTTTGTATCTTCAAGGACCTTTTCTAACCATTTAACCGTATTTTCGGTACCCAGATTGTTATACATCGCTATGGAAAGAGCTCGGAGGATCATCGCTGAAGCTAACGGACAAGGCTTTTTCTTTTTGAGGTTGTTAATCTGATACACAAGTTCATGGGCCTCGTCAGATCTTTTGACCGCCTCTCGCAGCTTGTCAATGTTTAGCTTTTCCCCGCTGATTTCCTCCAAATATTGAACAAGTTCTTTTATCTGGCTTGCGACGTAGTCATAAGCCCTTTTGCTGTCATCATAGGGTGAATCGATGATGAAGGATTTCACTCCATAATATTCAGATAACGCCTGGCCGAAGGCACGGCCATTATCACAAGGATGCGAGGCGTAAACAATCCCCCTAGGCTTAGGCAAAACATTGGATAAAGCCATACCCAACGCCGTGCTGAGGAAAGAACACATGTGGTCGGGGACGTTGCCAGTAAAAGAATAGTCTTTGTAGGCCATAATATATTCGGCTGGGGAGAGAAAGGTTACTGCCTCGGGAGAGAAAGGGATTAGATCCATTCCAAAAATTATGTCAGGGTTTACGGTAAAATTATGGATTATTAGCTTCTCCGGGGTCTTAAGACCATCAATCATACCCTGAATCAAATCGACGTATGGTTCGAATATCCACCGAAGGGATTCATCCTGTTGCGATATGCGTTCCTTGACATTGTTTCTGACATTTCGCAGTACGTCCATACTCAGGTCCAATTTCTTTGAAAAATCAAATTTTCTAAATTGTATTTCAGTCTGTTCAGCCATCTTCCTTTCCTCCATAAATTCAAGCAAGTTCCCTGGATAGTCTTTCTCCATGATGAGGAATATCACCTGTTGTGGCCAGCGGAGTTAAGTGCATACGCCAGTTCTATTGTTCAATCTGTTCAATGAAAGCTTCGCAACGTGTTCTTAGTCTACCTACATCCTGACTCCCGTAGTTCTGTACCATTGGCGATGAAACGGGAACGGATAACTCATGGGTATGCAATTTCAGCATAAAATCGTCTATTCCCATTAAATCACAAAATTGATTCCTACTGAGAATGATTCCGTCTACATGATATTCGTCTATCATTCTTTTGATATATTGAAGTCTTTTTGGGAAGGCATCCATCATTCTTGAACATGGCGCTCTTAGCAAATACGTCTTTGCGATACTGCCTAAAGGATCCTCATCAATTTGAACCTGATCCCAATAATCTCTTGTGCCAAAGCAGGAATTGTCGGCCACGACTATGGCACCGAGATCTTCCACAATGTTTTGAAGCGTTGTGTCGTCGCCACACCATCCGCAAATCATGATTCTAGCCCTGTAATCGGTAATTGATTTCTTCTTGCTTAAATCGGCTAGTAGTGTGTTCAGTAGTTCATTGTATTGCTGCGCAGGGACGGAAGCGCCAGCGATGATAACCTTTTGCAGCTCCGCTCCCGTAATAACAGGATGTTTTTCCTTTTGAAGGTCGTGCAGCCTTTTCAATAAAGATCTGTTATCATTATAGAGTTGGATAGAATCCAGAAGGGCATCACTTGTTATTAATAGATGAAAATGAGCTTCCAGATGATTTTTAAAATCAAGAAGTTCCTTTCTAAACCAATCCAATACCAATTGGCCTTCCAACTTGTGGGGAACAGCGATAAAATGATCAAAGGGAGCACCAAGTTTTCTTACCCACAATTCATGAGCTCGGCGACCATGGTCACATTGATTAGTACCCACCACCCCGTCAAGGAAATCATAGTCTCCCTTATATGCCAGCTCCAGAATCGACCGTGACCACGTACAATTACAGCAAGGCGCCATATACACGTCGGCCTTGGATGTTCCACCAGCGTTCAATCCCCTCAGTTTATAAGGCAACAGATCTGCTGCATGGACTATTTCCGAGGGTATATATGAACACCAATAGCCAACTACTCTATTGCCGCTTTCTTTCCATGACTTGACTGCGCTGTTGAAATTAATTGACGATAACTCAACCAATTGTTCTAATGCACCCATAATATCCTCCTTTTACCCATTCATGGCTAACACGGGTGTCGCCTAACATGACTTGCTAATGGCAATGATATTCAGAATGAGTAGCTTGACTTCAGGACGAGTAACAGTCTCATTATGCTTGCAGCACATCACTGATATCTCATCGAGCAAAATCCAATTTTCATTCTATATTTCATAACTTCTCAACAAGGAGCTATCAAGGTCCATGGTGATCTTGGGCTGATATGAGACCTACCCAGCCGTTTTATCATGCACCTGAGGAGCGGCTTCATCACGTGCCAGTCTGTATTTGGAAAAAGCGAAATAATGCCAAGCGGAAATTCTCTTGGGATCCACATTTGAGTGAGTTTCGTATCCGATTTCTCAGTAAAATTCAGAGAAACCATATGTTTTGGATTCAACAGAACCTTGTCGGAATTTTATCGATATTGAGTTCCTCGATTTATGTTGGGCTTCCATTTAACTCCAACCGCGTTGATCCGCCTCAATTAGACCTTACGCTGACCCGAAAATGAGTCTGGGTATAAGAAGGCTTATGGACGGGACGTAGGTGATCAGCAGAAGGGCTGCGCCGATAATGAGCATGAAAGGAATCGCCGCTTTCATCACTTCGTACAAAGACAGGTTTGAAAGCGAACTCCCGACATAAAGATTAAACCCAACCGGCGGTGTGATCAGCCCGATCTCCAGGTTCATTGTGACAACGATGCCGATATGCACCAGGTTGATGCCCAATGCGGACGCTAAGGCAACAATCAGTGGCGTAAAGATGATCATGATGGAACCGGGGTCCATAAAATCCCCGGCAAAAAAGAGGATTACATTGATCCAGAGAAGAAACATCAGCGGACCCATGCCTGAATCAAGCATGATTTGAGACAAGGAATCGGGAACCTCGAACAGGGCCAAAAGCCAGCCAAATGAATAGGCAAATCCAAAAATCAGAAGAATCATGGCGGACATCTCTGCCGAGTTGACAAATATATCACGGAGATGTTTGAGCTTAAGCGTTCTATAGAGAAAAAAGCCCATAAAAAAGCCGAGGAAGACGGCTACGATAGCCGCCTCAGTGGGAGTGACAATTCCGCTGTAAATACCTCCCAATATAATTACGGGGACCGACAGGGCCGGCAGGTTTTTGAGAATTACAATTAACCTCTTCTTGATGGGCATAGGGGGGGATTTTGGGTATCTTCTTTTCCTGGAGATGATGTAGACAAAACTCATTAGAAACATCGTTAGTAAAACACCGGGGAGCATCCCTGCCGCAAAAAGCTTGCCGATAGATACATCGGCAAGCACGCCGTATACAATCATCAGTATGCTCGGTGGGATAAGTATCCCAAGTGATCCGGAGCAGGCGATCAGTGCGGTCGCAAATTTCCTGTCGTAGCCCGCCTCCACCATTCCCGGTATGAGTATGGCGCCGATGGCAATGACCGTCGCCGCGCTGGATCCGGAGATCGCCGCAAAAATGGCACAGGCCATAACACCGGCCATTCCCAGACCCCCTGTGATGCCCGCGGTACAGGCTTCTGCAAGCTCCATCAATTTCCGTGAAATACCCGCCTGCACCATGATAGTACTGGCCAGGATAAAAAAGGGCACCGCCAATATGGCATCGTTGTTCAATGCCGAAAACATATTTTGGGCAATAAACAACAGTTGCATATCCGTAAAAATAATAAGATTAATAGTCGTCGATATCCCTATTGCAATGGCAATGGGCACGCCCATGAATATGAGAATGAGCATAATCGCTAAGAGCGAAATGATGACTATTAAGCTCGTTTCCATGATATCGGCTTTCCTTAGGGGCTTTCCGTGTTTGATTTCATTTCCGCTTGCTTTCTATTTTTGTGGTGCTCCCACAGGGATTCCGCGTAGTGAAACGCCATGAGCATGAACCCGATTGGCATGTAGCAGACCATGATCCACATCGGAAAGCCCGTAATGATGGAATGGGTTCCCATCTCCTTATAATGAAGAACAAATTGCAGGCTGATGCAGGCCATGAACACGTAGAGAACCAAGCCGGAAATATCGGCAAATATCTTAGAATAACGATGAAATCTGATGGGCAGCAGTTTTATTATGACGTCCACTCCGATATGAACACCGCTTTTCACGCCTGTACTTGCTCCAACATAGGTCAGGGTGATACATGCTAAGATCACCATCTCATGCACCCAGGCCCAGCCGGTGTCGAAGAAGTACCTCGCAATCACCTGGACAAAATACAGGGTGCACATAAATGTGAGCAGCGCCGCACTAAACCACTTCTCAAAATCGAGAATAACACGGTTGATCTTCATGAAGAAATGCCCCGGGTGTCTTGAAGGGTCGTCAACTGGTTCTTAGAAGGGTGGAGGTTCTCCGCCCTCCACCCTTCACATAATTGCCGCAATCATTTGGGCCGCGTTGCCTCCACCGCATCCCAGAATGGCTTTGGTATCTGCTCTCGGTATTTATCCAGAAGCGGATTGACTAGCTTTTTGAGATTCATTCGTTCTTCTTCTGAAAGTGTTCTGAATTGCAGTGAAGGCTGTTGAGATTTCATGATCGACGGCAGCTTACCCTGCATGTCCTCGAGTATTTTGAGGTAATAGCGATTGGATTCCTCCCAGGAGTCATTCCAGATCTTTTTCAGGTCTTCAGGAAGACTGTTATAAAACTTAGGACTGGTCATGAAGGCCGTATTCAGGAGTGTGGCACCGGATACGGTCATATAGTTACCGCATTCAAACCATTTGCTCCCGAATATAAGAACGATCGGACATTCGGCTGCATCCACGGTTCCTAATGAAAGTGCGGTATAGGTATCCATGAAAGGAATGGCATGTGCGCTGCCGCCAAAGGCTTCCATAATTTCCGCCTGCAGCTTTGACTGCCTAATCCTGAATTTAACGCCTTTGAAGTCCTCGGGCGTGACGAGAAATCCCTTCCTGCTGATAAAATCCTGGAAACCCACGGGCATAAAAGTGATCAATTTGTAACCTAGTTTTTCATAGAGTGGCTCGTAAAGCTTTGACCCGGGTCCGCCGTTGGGTTTAAATCCTTCAGGGCCGTAGTAGAATCGGCGGGCATGCTCCATATTGTCGAACACGAACGGAAGGGAATAAAGTTGAATCTCAGGGATCTCATGTGACATGCGTCCCCCTGTTGAGTTGCCGACCTGAATGACATTATCCCGAATGGCGGCCCACATGCTCTGATCATCTTTGTATAGAGACGCTGCCCAATAAATCGTTACCTTGAATCGGCCTCCGGAATTTTCCTCCAGCCTCTTGGCAACGTAGGCGGCCTGCATGGAGGCGGGGCTTTTGTTGGGGGGATACTTCGGAGTAATATTTGCAATTTTAACTTCAATTGGCTTATCCAGGGCCAATGTTTTGTTGGGTAACGTGGTTAGGCCTGCCGTTAAGGTCACGGCGAACAATACAATCGCCAAAACGGTAATCGATTTTTTTTCCATGAGAACCCCCTTTCCAAAAAAGCTGACTTTTAAATTAAGAAATTTCTGAATACGTCCCTCTCGCTTCGCTCCTGCCGTATCACCCCCCTTTGAATTTTAGTTTCAAAATTTGACATTTGTGAATCATCGCCATCTCATTGACACCAGTTGTGCCCAGTTGCTTAGGGAAAACAGCAAGGGCCATTTCCTAACCTATCTGCCCATAAACTGTTAATATTATGCTAAAGTTACACGAAGTAACCATAGGAACACTCGGATAGACCCTTTGTGGATATGCCCTAGTAAATATTTTAACCTTCCCTCTTAAATCCAATTCCTATAATTCGTTCTAAAAAACCTGTGTCAATTTGACGGACCCTTTCTGAATACTGACGCTATTTAGATCATGTCGTTTCGAGAGTTCCCTTACCAGAGCAGATATAGGCGTTGCAAGAACGGGCTCGGGATTGATCTTTCTCTTGTTCCGGTTGTATTTTTCGAGGGTTTGCGGCGTGTTGAATAACGTCATAAGCAGATCTTCATCTGAGCTAAAGGGGCCCATCTCAGCCCTGATCTTGCTTACAAGAGGTTCATCCATATTTTCAAGTGGATCCATCGGTTCGGTGTCGCTGTCAGATAGGATTCGATCAAGAATATTGGGATCGATCGGGGCTGCCAACTGTCCATAGTAGCCACGGGCATAGAGCGGGAGTTCTGAGGGCACCGTCCGGTATCTTTCTCCTTGGACCACATTGAAAACGGCCTGAACCCCCACAAATTGAGAGAAGGGCGTCACCATGGCCGGCCATCCGAGTTCTTCTCGCACGCGGGCAGCTTCTTCCAGTACCTCAGGCAGGCGGTCTTCAATGCCCAAATCCTTTAATTGACTCACAAGGTGGGACATCATACCGCCGGGTATCTGGTGTCCTACATATTTTTTATATCCAAGGGGATCGAACTGCACTGGCTTGCCGGGAGATCGTTTCTCTTGATAAGCAACCCAATAGAAATAATCATCAATTCTATGTATTAGGTCCTGATCAAGGCCCGTATCCATCTCCAGTTGATGCGCTTGATGAATCATCTCAGCTGTAGATGGGATTGAATTGCCGTAAGATAAGGGAAGGCTGGCTGTGCAAAGCTGGTCTACCCCGCCTTTCATGGCCTCTACGTAGCAGTCGCTGCTCAATCCGGTTCCGGCGTGTGCGGTGAACTCCAATGTCATATTTTCACCGATTGCCTGTCGAACAGCCTGAACAAGTGACCGGGTTCGTTCAGGCGTAAGCAGTCCACTGGCATCTCCCAAAAAAACGCTGTCGACGCCGATTTTCATCAGTTCCTGTGCCTTGGCTACATAATATTCGTCGGTGTGCACCGGACTCTCAACAAAGGTAATCGCCCCAGTGACTTTGAGGCCAATGTTCCTTCCGATACGCAGCTGCCACTCCATATTGCGGATGTCGTTCAGCCCGTCAAATATAAGCACACACCGGATGCCTATCCTTTTGAGGCATTCAAAAAGGAGTCTTATGACGTCGTTAGGGTATCGTTCCCATCCGAATGTGTGCCGGCTGCGGATTAGCACCATAATATCTGACTTCGGCATCAACCGGCAGAGAAGACGCATTCGCTCCCACGGGTCTTCATAAAGATACATAAGGCATGATTCAAAACATGAGGCGCTCATGATATGAATTTTTCTGAATCCCGCATTATCCAGCATCGGCGCAGCAGGCAGCATGGATTCCGTGGTCATTCGATTGGCCCACAAAGACTGCTGTCCATCGCGGAGAGTTTCTTCTACAAATCCCAATTCAGTCAATTCTTATCATCTCCTCATCTCTTTCTTTCGACCGTCAACTTCAGTTTTCCCAGTTCCAGCTTCAGCTCTTTGCACAGGGAATTATCAATAATCTCCAAGATGTCCACTACATCCTTGAATTTCAGGAAATACGGCAGATTCTGTCTGTCCCGCTGTATTTCAGAAGGTCCCCCCATATCCCTCCTCCAGAGAACGTTTTGTTTTGCTTGCTTAAACCAGCTTCTTCATCCAAAATCTAAAATCCAAACCGTGCCTGAGCATTCTTTAGTTCAGGCACCAGCTACCACCCTCTTGTCAACATGTGCATAGTGCAGGCAGCGTGTTCAGTTCCTGCAACCCCACCTCCTGTCACATGGGTCATGGCAACAGCCGGAAGAGGCTCAACTTGATACCCGTCGCACTCTCCTCTGATTTGCTTTACGCATGATACAATCTGTGCAGTTCCTGATGCCCCAACAGGGTGTCCGTATGACAGCATGCCACCCCTCGGACTAACCACGCACCTCCCACCATGGGTCGAATCGCCATCTCTGAGAAACTTGACGCCGTCTCCCTTTTTGCAAAGTCCTAAGCACTCGTAGTAGAGAATCTCGGCAATCGTGAAGGCATCGTGCAGTTCAATGATCTTAACACCTTCAGGCCCGATGCCCGACTCCTCATAAAGCCGCTCAGCCGCCATCTCGGTAATGTCATCACTCGTCAGGTCCCTCGGCCGATTGTGGTAGGGGCCGGAAAAAACAACAGAGCCTGCCACTTTCACCGGCTTGTGAATTCCCAACTTTTTTATCATCTCTTTTGAACAGACGACGACTGCAGCTGCCCCATCGGTAATTCCACAACATTGATGCAGCGTCAAAGGAGGCGCAATCATACGAGAGTTAAGCACCTCTTCAACAGTTATGTCTCCTCTAAAACAGGCGTGAGGATTATGTTTTGCATGTTTTCTGTTTTTAACGGTCACCATCGCTAAATCTTCCGGTGTCGCTTCCGTTTCATGCATATACCGGTTTGCCCTCATCGCATACTTCCCTGTGAATACGACACCATGCATCGTCTCAATGTCTCCACTTGCAGCGGAAAAAGTCGTCCCTGCTTGCCGGGTAAGAGAAAAGTTTTCAGTGCCTACTGCTATTGAAATGTCCACTATTCCCGTTGTCACATCCTTTACTGCACAGTGGACGGCCATTCCTCCTGCCGAGCAGGCGCTTTCCACATTGATAATGGGCAGATTGCCGCACATACCAAGATCCTTAAAAACCATCTGCCCTGTGACAATGCCGTTTTGGACGTTTCCTACATATGCACTCTGAACCATCCCGGGTTTGCCTATGTTGGCATTCTTCATGGCTTTTAGGGCCGCCTGCCTCCCCAGAACGTCAAAATCATCTTTGTGTTTTCCAAAAGTGGTTTCACCAACACCTGCGATAAAGACATCTCTCTGCAATTTCATGAACGCACCTCTCCTAAACTGTAAACGGAAGTGGCTATCGCACTTTCTTAAATTTGTAACTTGTTATGGGCAATCCATCCCGATTCGTTCTGATCGTCCCCACCATCACTTCCACTTCATCATCACATGTAAAGCCTTCACCTTCTCCTTCCAGTTGTGCGAATATTCTCAGATTTTCGGGCAGATCAATGTATCCTATGGTAATGGGGAAATTCATCCCGGGCTGACCTATAAAAATCTCTGCTGAGCTGTACAATTTGCCTTTTCTACTCAAGGGCACCATTTCGAAATCCCCGCCCCAACAGCTTGGGCACATACTCGGTTTTGGAAAGTCAAGCTGTCCGCATTTCTTGCATATATATCCCTTAAGGTAAGGCGGGGAGCCATTTTCCGGCACCTCGAACAGGTCCCGATCATAGAAGGTGATGTCAGGCTCTGCTTGTTTTTCCTTCTTCACGGACCTTTTTCCTTCCTTTTCCTTTTCTTTTCCCATAATTGTTTCCCCCACGCATTAAGTGATGATCCCATAATCTCATATTTGCAGAGTTAGCGGATGCTTTGTTCGTGATAAAAAACACCGTTTAATACGGATTCAGTGTGCGCATCCAGTTTCGCTGTTGGATCCGTAAATATATCCACCAACTCGTGAAATCCCTACAAGGGCGGGCTGCCTTTCTGATCTAGGTGTGAAACTCAAAAAATAATTTATGAATTTGTTTGATTCACTAAAAGGCGGTTTATGGGTATGACCGCCCAATTTTAGGTCAAGGATCTAGCATGATGACGCATGAAATAAAACAAACCTGAGACAGTTCAACATGGAGCCTCGCCTCCTGGGTGGCCGAATCACTCAATCATCGGTTTTATTCCTCTTGAAGCCGCTCGCTTGACCTGCCATTCCGAAAGGCTTTCTAAGGGCTCAGTCCTCTCGGACTGCGGTCTGATTTCCAGGTAAATTGCCTCGGTGGGGCAGGAGGTTGTGCAAACACCACATCCAATGCAATGTTCCGATAGCACCTTGTACCCATCATCTTCCTCAGCGATCGCGTCCATTGGGCACCTTTCATCACAGGTCCCGCAGGAAGTGCAGGATTCGGCATCGATTTGGGCCACATAGTTGCTTTTCAGCATCATATACGGTGCCTTGAACTCCTTGGCACCGCGTAATCCGAGGCAGCAGCAGCTACAGCAATTACAGATAAAACGATGCGCAGACTTGATGTTGTAACTCATGTGGACAAGTCCTTCCTCTTCACACTTTTTGACAATTTCGAGGGCTTCCTCTTTTGTAATTACTTTTGCTCCAGGAAGAGTGTATCTCGTAAAAGCTCCATCCTCCATACCGATATGAAGGCATGTATTGGTCGAGTGATTCTTTGGGCATGGTTCCCCAATCATTTTTCTTTCAACTCGGCATACGCAGGGTGCAACACGGAATGTTTGACCGGATTCAACAATCTTGCAGGCGTCCTCATAGCTATTCACCACGCTTTCTGCACGGATGTTCGCATTTATGGGCACAACCCGCGCTTCGGAGGGCGGAACGCTACCATATCCATCTGCCAAATAAGGGAAATACTCCTCGAAAAGCCGAGCCAATTCCTCGTCCAGGTGGCCACTCTGGATAACCATTTCATATGTGCCGATGACAAAGGGCTCCACACGATAGACGCCTTTTCCGTCAATGATGATAGGTCTAATCAATCCTTTCCCAACCATATCATCAACGATATCCTGCATTATGGATATCGAAACTCCGAACCTTTCAGCAAGAATCTCAACCGGCTCAGGCTTTCGATTGAATTTCATCCACCTTTCGGCATCCATTGGATTCGGAAACATCTTTCTTAGAATCTCTATTTCCAGGCCGTCTTCGGTGGAAGGGAACCCATGCGGCATACTGTTCAGTCTTTCCGCTACGCGTTCGTAAATATCGCCTGTCATGGGAAACTCCTTTCATGAGTCTTAAAGGTGGTTCAAAATTCAGCTTTCGAGGAACGATATACCTAAAGCCTCAACCTCCGTTAATTATTTCTTTAACGGCCTTCACCAAAACAAACCAAACATCTTCCCCTAATGCAGAGTTTATTGAGATCCGTACCTCCGGGCAGACCCGGATATAAAAAAGTTACCGACTTTCCTCAAACCAGTAGTACCCAAAAAGCTCATCTACCAATGAAGTTCGGTTTTCTCTTTTCGATGAACGCAGTTACTCCCTCTTTCATATCCTGGGTTTCAAAAAGCGCACTGAAAAGCTCTGTTTCTCTTTTGAGTCCATCCTCTAATGTCATGTCGCTGCCTTCGTTGATGGGCTTTTTGGCGTTAGCGATAGCTACGGGCCCTTTTTGAAGTATGCTTTTGGCCAACCTTTTTGCTTCAGCGACGGATTCGCCCTTTGCCGAGATCCTCTCTACAAGGCCGATTCTTTTCGCTTCATCTGCGTTGACAGGTTCCCCGGTCAAAATCAATTCCTTGGCCTTTCCTATTCCCACGAGTCTCACCAGTCGCTGCGTCCCCCCTGCTCCGGGGAAGAGGCCTAAACTCACTTCCGGTAATCCAATGATGGCAGATTCGTCCATTACTCTCAGGTCGCAAGCCAAAGCGATCTCACATCCCCCTCCCAGGGCCAAGCCATTGACCGCGGCAATCACGACCCTATGGAATCTTTCGATTCTTAAAAGAGTTCTCTTTGTTAAAGTTGCCATTTCATGGGCTTCCTTCGGGCTTTTTTTAAAAATCGCCTTTATGTCAGCGCCGGCCACGAAGGCCTTTTCTCCTCCACCAGTTATAATGACGGCACCAACTTCGCTTATGGCCCCGAGTTTTTCGAAAACCTTTTCGATTTCTTCCTCGACTTGACGACTCAGGGCATTGACCGGTGGTCGATTCACCGTGACCAGGGCGATACCGTCATCGAGCTGGAAGTCAAGGTACTATCCTACTTTTGGCATCTTCTATCGTCCTCCCTTAGAAAACAAACAAATCCAAACCACCTGTCAGCATCATATTTGCCCCGGTTACATACTTCGCTTCATCAGATGCTAAATAGGCCACTAACGAGGCCACATCATCAGGCTCACCCGGTTTTCTTAAAGCCACACGCTTCAAAATTTTATCACGCGCCTTTTCGGGGAGGTCATAGAATGCATCCGTTCCGATAACCCCTAAGGTTACAGCATTGGCAGTGATACCGAATTTCGCACCTTCCAACGCAATCGTTTTGGTCAATCCGATCAAACCAGCCTTGCTTGATGAATAGCTGCATTGGCCGAAACCTCCCATTACACCGGCCACGGAAGTGATATTGATGATCCGCCCCCATCCCTTCTCCACCATGGGGTCAAATACCTGTTTGACACAATAAAAGGCCCCGGAAAGATTGACGGCAATCTCATTTTCCCATGCCTCTTTTTTCATCCTGGATATGGTGGCCATATTTGTCATAATCGCGGCATTATTCACCAGGATATCCACAGAACCGATTTTTTCCTTGATCTGCTTGAAGCCTTTCTCAATTTGATCATAATTGCTCAAATCCATATGGACGGCCATGGATTCCCGACCCAAGGCTTCTATTTCCCCCGCCACGGCTTGGGCCTCTTCATATCGAATATCTCCCACCGCCACACGAGCACCTTGTTTTGCAAGGCTTACTGCAATAGACCTCCCGTTACCCCTTCCCCTTGCCGCACCGCTTACAAAACATACTTTGTCAGTTAACACGCCTTCCCCCTCTCTTTTTTTGTATTTTCCCGGTGTCAAAAACATCAGCCCACATGCGATAGACTTTCAATCAAAACGCCCTCACCTTGTGCCAATCCTCCACAAATTGCGGCAATTCCTTTTCCACCACCTCTTCTTCTTAATTCATGAACAAGAGTTGAGATAATTCTAATGCCGCTGGCACCCAGCGGGTGTCCTATGGCAATTGCGCCGCCATTGACATTCATCCTTCGCCTTATGCTTTCCTCGACCGATCTATTATCTTTTGAAAGGATTTTCGCGCAAGTTACAGGCATAGCGGCAAAGGCCTCATTTATTTCGAATAAGTCGATCTCCTCGATCCCGAATCCGGATTTTTCCAACATATGATCGATCACCATAGCTGGAACAATGGTAATGTTACTGGGCAAGTCACAAACACTTCCCGTTTCAAGAATGCGGGCCAAAGGTTTTATGTTCATTTCCTCCGCCTTTTTTGCGTTCATTAACACCATACACGATGCGCCATCATTTAACCCCGGTGCATTTCCGGGCGTTACTGTGGGACTGCCATAGACTGTGGGAAGTTTTGCCAGCTTTTCCAGGCTGGTATATGGCTTTGGAAACTCATCTTCTTCGAATACAATCTCTTCCTTTTCCAATTGGACTTTGATTGGAACGATCTCGTCCATGAATTTCCCCGATTTCTTGGCTTCCTGATAACGTTGTTGGCTAAGAAGCGCCCATTTGTGTTGTTCTTCCCTGGTTACCGAATGGGATAACGCGACATCACCCGCATCAACCGCCACGGGATTAAAATCTTTGTACCCAAGGCGAACAAGAGGGTCTCTGATCTTTATGTGCCCCAATTTAGGGCCCTGGCCGAGCCTCACACTCGGGTGCACAATAAATGGAGCCCTGCTAAAATTCTCGGCGCCTAAAGCCACAACAATTTCAGATTCACCCAACTTTATGGCATTAATCCCCATGTGGGTTGCCGTGATCGAAGAACAGCATGCTTTGTCAATTGTCATGGACTTCGTTTGTGGTGGAAGCCCTGCTTTTAACAGTGCTTGTCTTGCAATAACGGGAGCCACAAAATCTTCATTCTCTGCGTGAATAGCACAACCCATAAAGACTTCGTCCACCTCGCCTTTCGAAATTCCCGCTCTGCGCAACGCTGCTTCAATTACATGTGCACCTAATTCATATGTCGGGGTTTCCCTCAACGTACCGCAGAATTTACCGAAAGCAGTCCTTAAGGCACTCACAATAACGATATCTTCATTCATTGTTCAAAATCTTCTTATTTAGGTCTGTCTACACACCGTATCGCCCCTGCATCAACCCATTTTGTATGGACCGTTCGTTACATTATTTCAGAAAAAAAACCTTGTCAAGCCTTTTTTCTCTCAAACAGAGAAAACTTTGAGTCTAAATATTTTTTGAAAGAAGAATAGCCAACAATCTTATTTTCATATTTCCGTTTCATTTCTCTATTCCTGATAAAATCATTCTAGCATATTCCTCTTTCAGTTTATTCGGACCCCATTTTCCTTTCGGATTGTACCAAATAACCATCCAATTCAGCGTTCCTAAAATGGCAAAACACATGAGCTTTACATCACCTTTCCGAAAGGCTCCCTCGTCCATGCCTTCCCTCAGAACGTTCATTATATGAGATTCAATCGCGAATCTTTTTTCATTGTACCGCTTTCGGTAATCATCACCAAGAGCTTTAAATTCTATTAATGCTACCACCGCTTTAGAAAAATTATTGACAAAGTGATCAACGTGGATTTCCACAATGTTCTTCAACTTTGTTTTGGGGTCATCACCAGATTCCATGATCTTTTCTAATTCAATTAAATATGTCTTCATGCCCTCAGCACATATCTTGAACAACGCATCTTCTTTACTTTTAATGTGGTAATAGAGGGATCCACCTTTCAATCCAACTTTTTCCGATATGTCGGTGATAGATGTATTATGGAACCCTTTTTCCTTGAAAAGCTCAGCAATGGCCTCAATAATCTCATCTCTGTTCATAATGCGCCACCCTATCGCCACAAAAGCTCCGAAAATATACCATTTGAAATTTTATTAAAAATTATATCTATCGATACATAGAAATAGTCCCACAAAAGCTCTTTGTCAAGCGTTATTATGGGTCCTTGAATTCCAATATAAGAATCGAAAAAAATTGAAAATTTTTCTAAAAAGCCGTTAGGTTTTGATTTTTAGCCAAACTTTTCAATACGTTGTCTGAGGCACTCTCAAAAGCTCTATGCGGCCCGAGGAAGCACACTCCGATGTGAATACACGAGGGGGGGGTATGCGCAACGCCACGAAAGCCCTCCAGAACCATAAAATTTCATCCCATATCTATTTGATCTAATTGCGTATTTATACCATATCCAATTTGACATCTGCCCGGTTCTGTGCTTAACCTCTGGTTATGACAGGAGACCTTGTGCAATCGCTTGTTTTTGCATACCGCAGAGTGGGATGATGCGAAAGTAGCGGGTCACCTGTTCCATCGCCGGGAGATGGATGTGGTCTATGCCATGGATGAGGCCACCTTGTTTTACTCCTTCTTCAATTACCTGCGGGAGATCGATGTCTTCCCTCTTCTGGAACAGCTGGATCCCAAGAATCAAAAAAGAAAAAACGTGCCCTTCATTCAACTGCTGCTCGTTTTCCTGATGAAGGTCGTCGGCTCCACCAAAACCATAGATGAAATAAATGACCTGCTGCTAACCAACGAACTCCTCATGAGCATGTGCGGATTCAATGCCCATCAGGTAAGAAACGGCAGTTGCGACCGGGGAACAAAGCTTCGAAAAACTCCCCCGCCTCAAATCAGAGGCTCCCTGTGCGTGGATACGGTCGCAACCATATTGTTAATATTACCCAAAACGAATTGAGAGTTTTTTTAACCGGTGCATTCAGCAATTAGCAAAACAGGGTACTCGCCTCACACTGAGCACCTGTAGGATTCCGCATTATTTGATCAGAAAAAACCTGATTATATTGATTACCAAGCACAAGGGAATAAGATGTCGTCATCATTGCGCTTCTCCGAAATCCTGACAAACTGCCAGGACATCTTTTTCCCTTGTGCTTTAGCGCTTATTCTTGGGATTACAGGCAGTTGGGGTGCTTCCATTCTACGTGAAAATGAAACTTGCTCACTCTTCCAATTCGGTGCAAAACCCCTCGTTTTGGAACGTTTAATGTGAAATTCTACAGCACCCCTTCTAAGTCGGAGAACATTTCTCCGAGAAGCCGAACCTCTCCCCGGCTCATTCTATCCAGAAAGGCGAGGCTGCAGGAGAAAACGTTGGTTTCCTTAAACAATGAAAAGGCCAAAGAAAATCCATCACTGAACGCCCTGCCCACCTCCTCGATCAGGACCTCCATGGGAATTGCATGGAAGGTTGAAGGAAAAGTTGTCTTGATTGCCTCAAAAGTTCTTACATTTATCTGAAAACCGAAATCTCTCAACCGGACAACAAATCTGATTGCCCTGATTTGCCTGATAGGGTCATCGCGAAATGTCCTTTCCGGCGCTCTTACAGCGGAGATCCTTTTATCACATATATCTGCAAGCCCGGAGAACTCATCAATAATAATCAGTTCGAGAGAATTCCTTTTGGGGATGATCTGAAGGGCCATTGCATTTATGGTGAAGTCTCTGCGAGCAAGATCTTCCATTATGGTTATGCCTTTGGTCTTAAATACAAAGTCCTGGTGGCCTGGCCCGGTGCTGGTCTCGTAAAGACTTGGCCGAACAAGAGCTTGATACTCTTTCGGATAAATGGAATGAAAAATATCCAATAGTCATCAAATCCTGGCGGAATAATTGGGAGCGGCTCAGTCAGTATTTCAAATATCCCGAGGATATTCGCCGGATCATCTACACGACCAATACCATTGAAGCAGTGCATCGCCAATTCCGGAAATTGACCAAAACCAAAGGGGCCTTTCCCAACCAGGATAGTTTGCTCAAACTTCTATACATGGGCATTCAAAACGCCAGCAAAAAATGGACGATGCCGATTCAAAACTGGTCCCTGACAATTTCTCAACTGTCGATATTTTTTGAAGGCAGACTGGATAAGGAATTGAAACTCTGATAGGCTGGTAAACTGGCGGATGAGTATCTCTCTTATGGTGCCAGATCTAGCCCGTCTTTCGCGATTCGGCGGTGTCAGCGGCGGTAAGTTCCTGATATTACACGATCGGGACCTAAAAGGTGGGCACTACAGATTTTTGCTTGGATTTTCAGGTATAGACCGAATTGGCTGCGATCCCGATCCGGTTGCGTATAGCGCGGCATGATGAAACGCCGTCCGTTAATGGCGGCATCATAGTTTTCCAAAATCTTCCACAATACGTATTTGGAAAGATGGTTCGTTTCATTTGCCGCCATCTGCTCCACCTTTTGCTGAACATCCTTAGGAATCTCAATAGCGGCTTTGATGTTAAGTTTTCTCGGCGCTTCCAAAATCGTCTCCGGACGTATCATAAAGGTTCCTTCCTCCTCGCATTCTTACAATCGAGACTATCAAGACTGATTGATGACATAATGATGCTCTTTTCAAACCAGTTTTCGATCTCTGCCGCGCCAGTATTTTTCTCTGACCACCCGGCGGGGGATTTTACCACTGGGATTCTTGGGAAGCGTATCTACAAAATCGACGGATTGCGGTTTCTTGTAACCTGCCAGGGATGCCTTGCAATGGGCTATCAGTTCATCTTCCGTAACAGTATGCCCGTCCTTAACAACGACAACAGCCTTGACAGCTTCACCCCATTTTTCATCGGGAACGCCGATGACACACGCCTCAAAGACGGCCGGGTGGCTATCCAGAACCGATTCCACTTCCGATGGATAGACGTTGAACCCCCCCGATATAATTGTCTCCGACTTACGATCCACAATATAAATATAGCCTTCGTCATCCATTCTGGCCATGTCCCCAGTATGCATCCAGCCATTCCGAATCGTCATCTCTGTTAATGCCGGGTCTTTGTAATAGCCCATCATCAAATCCGAACCACGAGCGATAATCTCACCGATTTCATTTGTTGACACATCAACCCCGTTTTCATCAACCAGCTTGACTTCAGTATCAAAGCAGGGCCTCCCACAAGATGCCAATCTCTCTTGATGTGATTGCTCAAGGGCGTGGAGATGATCCTTTGCCGTCAGGAAGGTAATGACAGAGGTCGTTTCAGTCATACCGTAGCCCTGAATCAGAACAGGACCGAAGAGCTGATCAATAGCTTGCCGTATTTTTGTCTCGGAGATCGGTGCAGCGCCACAAAATACCCCCTTGAGACTGCTCAGGTCATATGCTTTATGCTTCGCATACTCCAGGATCATGTGGATCATGGTTGGAACCAGCAGGGTATAGGTGGCCTTCTCATTCTGAATGGTTTCCAGTAAGAAGCCCGCACTGAAACGATCCAGTATCAGATTGCAGCCACCGCGAAACATCACGGGCATCAACCACATCCCGCTGGCATGTGAAATCGGGCCAGTGTGGACGAAGATATCACTCGGCTCAAAATTCACGCCTGGAATCATCAGTGCCTTTCTGATCATAGACAACCTATTGGCGAGGCTTTGCATAATGCCCTTGATCTTACCGGTCGTCCCTGAGCTGTAGGTAAGCACAGCCATTTCAGAAAGGTCCAGGTCGACTTCGGGACACTCCACTTTGGACTGACCAATGAGGGTCTCATAATCGATCTTTTCAGGAGGCGTATTTTCGAGGCAGATAAAGTGGTCGATTTTAGGGATAGTTGACTCGCTTTGGAGAAGATTGTCCATATGCTTAGGCCCGGTTATCAAGGCTTTTGCCTCCGAGTCATTGACAACGTAAATGGACTCCGGCAATGAAAGATGGGCGTTTAGGGGAATGCGAACGATACCGGCCTTATAACAGGCAGCTTCGATTTCAACCATTTCGGAGCAATTCCAAGATTGAACAGCCAGTCGGTCCCCTTTGTTCAAACCCAGGCCAAGGAGTCCTTGTGCGAGTCGGTTGGTCCGCTGCTCAAACTCTCGATAGGTATATCTCTTGTTACCATGGATCAGGCAGATATTGCCCGAATAATGTAGCGCACTCCGCGATATGTATCTCCCTAAGTTCATTGATTCTGCCATCTCCGAAAAAGGGTCAACTTCCGGCACCGCTTCCTCTTACGATGCAACCCGATGATTTACTCGATCCACCGTGAATTGAGCGTGGCTGTCCTCAGTTCGTCCATCAATGCTTCCTTGCAGGTCTGATAGGCTGACCTGTGTCTCTTTCATCATTCGATTGTGAAACTAAGATGAAATAATTTTCAGATAAGATTCAGCGAATCCAATATCTCGCGAACGGCTGTAAAGATAGGTGAATTCTCAGAAAGCTTGTGAACCGGCAGGCCCTCCACATCCAGCGCGGTGACATTTTCGTCATCCGGCACATAGCCAAAAATCGCTAACCCCGCCTCTTCAACCATGGCTTTCAAACGGTTACGATCTCCTTTTATTCTGTTGACGATCACACCGAATCTTTCACAATTTTCAATGGCTGCTCTGGATTCAACGATCTCCTTTATCTGTATAGCCGTCTTCATGCCTCTTACCGACATGTCTGTGACAATGAATAACGTGTCAACCGTGTTGAGCACCCTTCGATGAATCTGCTCAAGACCGGCTTCACAATCAATGATCATGACATCGTAGTTCTTGGAAATGGCACCGATACCGTATTTCAGAACGCTGTTCACCCCGCAGTAGCACTCCGAGCTCTCCTCTTTGCCCATGATCAGCAGATCAAAACCGTCCAACTCCACCAGGGCCTCCCGGATCAGCACATCTTTGATTCGCAGTGTCCCCAGCTCTCTTTTCAAATCTGGCTCTGAAATGATTCGGTCCCGATATTGCCCAACATTTCGTTCTGTCTCCGCGCCGATTATGTATGTCAGGCCCATTGCAGGATCTGCGTCCACAAGCAGAATCCTTTTCCCGCGGCCACTTAAAATACGACTCATCAGCGCGGAAATGATGGTCTTTCCCACACCGCCTTTGCCTGTAACAGCAATTCTCAGCTTGCTCTTCGGATATATGCCATCTCTGGGTCCCGTATCAGACATCTTTCTCCCTCGTCCCTTACGCAGTTTGGCGCGTATGAAGGCTATTTACTGCTGATCTCCTGCGCAATGACCGCGGCACCCAGAGCGCCGACGATCTGAGGATCTCCCGGCAAACGTTTCATTTCTATGTCCAGTCTTCTCTGGATGGCCGTGACAACGCCTATGTTCTTTCCAACCCCGCCGGAAATGGTGACGTCTTCTCTCAGTCCGACCCTTCCCACAAGGGATACAATTCTGCCGGCTGCAGAATCGCAGACACCAGCCAGAATATCCGTGATATCGTTCTCTTCCGCAATCAGGCTGATTACCTCACTCTCTGCGAACACGCTGCATTGACTCGATATAGGGACGATTTTCTGCGCCTGGATGGCTAGGGGGCCCATTTCATTGACTCCAATTTCAAAGACCGCCGCCATAACCTCGAGAAACCGTCCCGTACCGGCAGCGCACTTGTCGTTCATGACAAAGCTCTTAACCTTCCCGCGGACTTTCTCATCTAGGGCAATGGCCTTACAGTCCTGCCCACCGATATCGATAAGGGTTCCGGCTGTCTCCATCAACCATGCGGCCCCTTTGGCATGACAGGCAATTTCGGACACGGTCTTGTTGGCAAAGGGAATCTTGACCCGGCCATAGCCCGTCCCGACCACATACTTGAGTTCTTTGATGTCAAGGCCCACTTTCTCCAGGGCCTGATTCATTGTATCTGCAGCCGTTTTCGCAGGCAGGGGTCGCGATGGAACAACACTGTATGCAATAATCTCGCCTTCATCCAAGATGACGGTCTTGCCGGTGACCGAACCCACATCGCAGCCAGCCACAATACTCATGCTTTTGTTTCCTCCTCAGTTTCCCCTACCGGGTAGAGTGCTGCATCGATTTTGACCTCCGTCACCCCTGGTATTTCCTGGATAACCGTTTGCATCTGACTAGTGAGTCGGTCTCTCTCTTCATGAGACCTGCTCGCTGCGCTTTCCATGACGGCTCTGGCAGTCACCGATCCATTACAAGAAGAGACTTCAGCATAGGGATTCAGATCGCTGAGTGCCCATTTCGCTTTTGCGGCAAGTAGCAGGTCATCCATATGCTTCTGAGATTCCGGGGTGGTCTGGAATGCATTGAGGACAACGATGCGACAGATCGTGTCCGCTGCCACATCCACCGGTATCTTTCTCAGATGAATGGCCAGATCGTAAAGATCGGCATCCCACGGGTGAATCCCATAGAGGTGGTAACCCCATTCAATGATGGGCCGATCCATCTCTTTCAGATGGATCAGGGCCTCTTTCCTGGACAATCCTTCTTCCTCCATGCAGCATCTCATTCTGTCCTCGATTTCCTGCATCATCAAGACCTTGAGACCGTGTTCGATGCCCCTGACGATAAAATGGCCGGCGATTCCGTGGTGAACCACATTGTCCTTCTGGAAATCACTCAATAGAAGGAGTTGGACGCAGGCCATGTATTTTTCTTTTTCGGAGGTGGTCAGTTCGATATCTGAAGGTCCCTTTTGAAACGAAAGAAACTCCTTGATTTCAGGGAGGTTGAAGCCGTCTGAAGCCTTGAGGAGTGTTTCCCTGGAAATACACCGGTAACCCAGCCTCTCTGCGACACTTTCCGCCAATTCCCTGCCCTTGCCATATGATCCTGTCGTTATCGTAACGATTGCCATGAACCATCCCTCACCTTTGTAGAAACACCTCTTCCACCCATCGCGTGTGGATGCTGCTATTCAAATAATCCGGGGATTTAATCAACTCCCGATAAAACGGGATGGTTGTGTCTATGCCTTTCACATCAAAAGCCGCCAGGGCGTCATTCATGCGGTGGATGGCATCGGACCGATCGTCTCCTGCTGTGATAAGCTTTGCCAGGAGGGAATCATAATAGGGCGGTACGAAATAACCGGAGTAACAGTGGGTGTCAAGGCGAATGCCGGGTGCCTGCGGAGGTGTCCACGTCTGAATTCGTCCCGGTGAAGGCATGAAATTCGCGTCCGGCTTTTCAGCGTTGATCCGGCATTCAATGGCATGACCGTCCATGAAGACCGCTTCCTGGGCAAAGCTGACCGGTTCGCCTCCGGCAATCCGGATCTGCTCCTGAACCAGATCCTTTCCAGTGATCATCTCTGTGACCGGATGCTCCACCTGAATGCGTGTGTTCATCTCTAAGAAATAGAACGTTCCCTGGTCCTGATCCAGTACCATCTCAATGGTGCCCGCATTCTCATATTTGACATGGTCCGCGATCGTCACAGCGGCCTTGCAGATCTCTTCCCTCATCTCGGGTGTTACGGCAGGGGAGGGGGCTTCCTCCACCATCTTCTGATATCGGCGCTGCAGAGAGCAGTCGCGCTCAAAGAGGTGAATCACATTTCCATATCGGTCCGCGAGAATCTGAACCTCGATGTGCCGGGCGTTCGCGATCAGGTGTTCGATATAGATCCTGTCATCGCCGAATGCGGCCCGGGCCTCGGCTGAAGCCTCTTCAAAGACCGATTTCAACTCACCCGGACCTTTGACCATCTTCATCCCTTTTCCCCCACCGCCTGCCGCAGCCTTCAGAAGAACAGGGAAGCCGACCTTTTCGGCCATCAATGAAGCTTCGTCAACATTATGAACCAACTCAGAGCCCGGGATGACGGGGAGACCGAGATTTCTGACCATTTCCCTGGCGACCAGTTTGTCCCCCATCTGACGGATGTTTTCCGGTTTCGGGCCGATGAAAATCAGCCCGTTATCTATGCAGGCCTCTCCTAACTCCGGCTGCTCTGCCAGAAAGCCATATCCCGGATGAATGGCATCCGCGCCGGTCCCAAGGGCGGCGGTAATGAGCGTCCCTACTTTGAGGTAGCTCTGGAGGGGCGGATGGGGTCCGATGCAGACCACACGGTCGGCCATTTTGGCGGGCAGGCTATCCCTGTCCGCATCCGATACCCCCAGCACGGACTCAATGCCCATCTCCAGGCAGGCACGGATGATCCGTAGGGCAATTTCACCCCGGTTGGCCACAAAGACCCTCGATATGCCGCCCATCAGGCCTCCGCCTCCGTCAGCTTTCCTTCAGGGTCCGCTTCCATCCAAAACAGCGTCTGGTCAAACTCCACCAATTTCCCGTCTTCCGCACAGATTTCCTTGATGATTCCCCGGATGCCTGCCTTCACGGTATTGAAGAGTTTCATGACCTCGATGATACACAGGGTGTCATTTTCGGCAACGAACTGCCCTTCTTTCACGAAGGGGGGAGCATCGGGCTTGGGGGCCCTGTAGAACGTCCCCAGGAGCGGGGCTTTGATGGGAGTGTAACCGGTTTCTTTGGTCGCGCCGATCGGTCCTGGTCCTTCACCTTTCTCAGCCAGGACTTCTCCCATTTCTCTAGAGTCCACTGCCCGATCTTCGAGGGCGGCCGAGGCAACAGGCGAGGCATCGCTTCTTGCCGAGTCCTCACGACCCCCAATGCTTGCTGCAGCTGACTTCTTTAGAAAGAGCTTAACCCCTCCCATCTCCAGCCGAAGTTCATCAATATCCGATTGGCCGACGATTTTGAGAATCTGAATGACATCATTTCGATCAATAGAACCCATGATTCGCCTCTACTCGATTTGCATTCTCAGTCAATTCTTGTTGCCTCCTTTACCTCCGTAGTAGGAAAACCCGCCTGACTTCCTCCATGTCCTTTATAGGGATTCGTATCTTTAGCTTTGAAATCCTTATCTTTCAATCGCTTCAATGGATGTCACTTTTTTTCAATCACCAATTTCAAGTCGCCTATTTCAAGATCCAGTTTTCTGCATGGAGAATGATCGATAATCTCCAAGATGTCCACCACATCTTGGAAGGTGAGGCCATAGGACAGCTTTTCCGTATTAAGCTTCATCTCAGAAGAGTCTCGCATGTCTCTCCTCCAATGCAGGCTTCTGCCTGCCATTCCTCTGTCAACATACGCATGGTGCAAGCGGCATACTCGGTATCTGAAATGCCTCCCCGGTTACGCGGGTAATAGTCAGCGCCGGATGCCCACAGGAGGCATGTCGACCGGGGCCTGGCCATACACTTACCACCATGGAGCAATTCAGCATCCCACAAAGACCTGGCAAACTTCCCCTATTATCTCTTCTTTGCCGATTTTTCGGCTTTTCCGTTTCCCATATGCCTTTCTCCCTCCAAATGGGAGGACTTTCAAATAAGCGATCACGGATTTCGATATCCAAGTTTGATGGTCTCGCAAAAAGTCCGATTTTGCCATTTTTAGCATAGGTAACTTATTGAAATCATTAGGTCACGTTCCCGAGTTTTTGACTTTTTACGAATGCATCAGGTTTCTTTGTTCAGGTTTCAGTAGGTTGGGTGGCGGGGAGCGAAACCCAACGCAACACTGCTATACTCTCAGATAACCGATTCCTTTCGTAGTACCTCGATGGTGCCATCATCATAATTCAGCAAATCCTTCAGGATCGCATCGGTGTGCTCCCCCAATTTCGGCGATGGGTGCAACGGAATCTCCTTAGCGTTTGTCATTCGAACCGGAGATTTCGCATAAACCCGTTTACCTGCAACCGGATGTTCGATCTCCACCAGCATCTTGCGTGCCTTGAGATGGGGGCAGTTGACCAGATCCTCGGTGTTTTGCACAGGTCCTACCGGGACACCATTTTTCAGCAGTGTTTCGACCACCTCTCTCCTGTTTCGGCTCCCCATCCATTCCTCAACAATCGGTTCCAGGAAATCCTTGTTTTTCACCCGTTCGGATCCTGTAGCCGTCTTGGGGTTTTCGATCAGGTCCTCGCGGTCGATGGCCTTACAGAACCGCTTCCAGATGAAATCATTGGCAGCGAGGAATGCCACATAGCTCCCGTCTTTGAGCTTGTAGGCCCCTGCCGGTGCCTGGAATCGCAGAACAGATCCCCTCGAAAGAATTTCCCTGCTAAAGGAATAGGTCATGACGCCCATTTCATTCAGCGAGACCAGACTGTCGTACATGCTGGCGTCGATAAACTGCCCCTCGCCGGTTCGCTCGCGCATGAACAGGGCCAGCAGGATGGCATAACCGGTCACCACACCTGTGAACAGGTCGGCCAGTCCGGGAAACCCCCATAACGGTGGCCGACCTTCCTCCCCTATGAGATCCATGATGCCGGCCATAGCTTGAATAACCGGGTCAAATGCGGGCCATTTGGAATAGGGTCCTTTGAATTCCTCCAATCTTCCAAATCCGCTGATGGCTGCGTAGATCAGTCTGGGGTTGATCTCCTTCAGTGTGTCATATCCCAACCCAAGCTTCTCGATGGTCCCCGGCGCCATGTTCTCCACAATGACATCCGTGTGCTTGACGATCTCCTTGAAAAGCGCCTTTCCCTTTTCCGATTGAATATTGAGGGTCAGGCTTTTCTTGTTTCGATTAAAGACTTCGAAACCCCCATAGGCCTTGTTGCCACCCGCATCCTCCACGTCCGGGAGGTAGTTTCTTCTCGGATCACCGCTTCCCGGCCGTTCGATTTTGATGACCTCCGCACCCTGGTCCGCAAGCCACATGGTACAGTCCGGACCGGCAATGTACTGCTCAAGCCCCAGAACCCGTATTCCTTCCAATGGATAATGCTTGTCCATTCGCAATGTGCCTCCTCAAATGATCTCTTCTTCCTTCAGCCTTTCCATGTCATCTCGTGAAAGGCCGAGCAACCCCATGTAGATCTCTTCGTTATGCTGACCGGGATAGGGAGCGGGGAGGGAGAAATCCGCCTTTGTTTCCGAGAACTTGACAGGGAAACCCGATGTTTTCAAACCCGTCTTGCCATAGACCGGATGAACCGCTTCCTGAATCATCTCCCGTGATGTCAGCTGAGGGTCTTCCAGAGCCTCCTCAAAGGTAGCAACCCTTTCACAGGGGATTTTCTTGCCTCTGAGTATGGTTAGGGCCTCGTCCGTTGACAGGGATTTCAGCCACTCCATCACCAGCGCGTCAATCGCATCCGCGTTCCGGTAGCGCCCCTGCTGTGTTTTAAAGCGGGGATCCCCTTTGAGGTCTTCTCTCTCAATGGCTTCCAAAAAGGCATTCCACTGCGTGCTCTGGGCCACGCATATGACCACGTGGCCATCCCTGGCAGGATACACATTCCAGGGAGATGACCTGGAAGAGCCAACCGATTCCATGTCAGATCTCATTGGTACGGGAGAGGTTTTCAGGAGTTCATCGGCCGCCGCGGAGAAACACGCAGCCTGCATGGATACGTCGATGCATTCGCCCTGGTTTGTCCTCTCACGACAATTTAGGGCGGACAGGATGCTGATGGTTGCCCACAGGGCGGGAACCATGTGACCCACCCACGTTCCGGGACAGATCCCTGAACGGTCGGGAAAATCCGGCAGATGTATTATCCCGCTGGCGGCCTGAACCAGGAGATCATAGTCGAATTTCTCATCATAGGGCACGTTCTGCCCGTAGCCTGAAATCGAGCAATAGATGATTTTTAGATTGACGCGCTTCAGTTCTGCATAACCAAGCTGATGGGCCTTCATGATTTCCGGGCCGAAATTTTCGATCACCACATCGCTGATCCTAACCAGGTTCTTGAATATCGACTTTCCTGTTTCATCGCGCAGGTTCAGAAAGACGCTTTTTTTTCCGCGATTACGCCGTAAGTATTGAACAGAGATATCAAACGCGTTTTTTACTTCGTAGGCAATGCCGTCCGGTCCGACAAATGGTGGACTCCACCTGCAGGGATCACCGATATGCGGTCTTTCAATCTTGATGACTTCAGCCCCCAACCCCGCAAGATTCTGGGCCGCATAAGGGCCGGATGGATCGGTCGTCAGATCCAACACGCGGATGCCGGAGAGGTGTCCTTCGGTTTTTAGTTCTGTATCTAGATCCGCCATCTCGATAAAGTACCCTCGGCCTACTTCATTTATCTAACTCAACATCTGTGCCACTGAATCATTTGGAATCCGAATAGAATGGGGTCCCAAGAAATGCAGACGATTGAGAGAAGAATAGATCCTCGTCCCCGAATGAGCGGGCGAAATGTCGGCACCTAAGACCAATATTCGGCCCAAAAATCGGCACAACTGATTTCAATCATCCAGAAGCGGGGGCTACGTCAGATCAAGCGAACGATGTCGTGACCCGCCACCCGGCAGGCTCATATCATGTCCTGAAAAGCCTTTTCCCCAACCCTCGCCAGTTCCTCGTCTTCCTGTCCTGTCCGACCACTGGTGCCGACCGCGCCCAGGACCGTACCGTCCTGTGACCTGAGCAGGACACCTCCGGGAATCGGTGCATGCCTTTTGTCTCCAAACCAGCTGACATCTCGGGCATTTTCTCCGCTGAAAAACATTCTTAAAACATCTGCGGTATTGATGCCCCAATCGATGGCCGTATAAGCTTTGTTACAAGCCATCCTCACGGTTAAGGGGGGGGCACCATCCATCCTCTTGAAACAGACAAGATTGCCGGCACTGTCAACCACCGCCATCGAACTGGGTAAACCGGGCTGGGAAGTGCATGCAAAGGTCAGCATGGCGTCCAGAACTAACTGAGCCTGCTGGAGTGTAATCTTCATAATTAATTCTCCTCTGCCCTGTTCAGTATGAAGCGTCCGTCATGTCGGCATATATTTCAAAATCATTAGCTGCAATAAACATGCCCTGACATGGGGCTAACAGTGAGTATAGCTCCCCCCCAATTGAAGGGAAGCGTGCAATGCGTCAGCTGGTCCTCAACCCTTTCGGGAGATGTCGTTCCTTCTGCCAAGAGGATCACCGATTGCACAAAGAAACGGAATGTTTAGCAGTATTCTATGAACCCGGCAGTCCTGTTTTCATGCTCTTCTCTCGCCATTAGTTCATTATTTCTGCAGGCTGAAAAAGTGATAGGATGCTGCAGTCAAGATTTATGTTGTATGGGTGGTTATTCCGAGTTTTTTCATCCGGTATTGGAGGGTGGATCTGGGGATGCCCAGCAGCTTGGCGGCGCCGTTTTTCCCTCCCACGGCGCCTCCGCACGCGACCAGGGCCTTTTCGATATGTTTTCTTTCCATCTCTTCCCGAGTCAGGAATTTTCCCTCTTCAATGGTCTCCCCTCCGGGCTCCACCGAAAAAAGCAACTGACGGATGTCCTTTTCCGTAATAGTGTGTCCCCCCCGATGGATCATCAGACGCTCGACGACATTTTGTAGTTCGCGTACATTCCCGGGCCACCGATACCTGCGCAATTCCTCAATGGCGGCCCGGGAATAGCTCACCTCGGGTTTCTGCATCCTTTCGGCAAATCGGGTCGTAAAACACCTAATCAGGAGAGGGATGTCCTCCACATGCTCCCGCAGGGCAGGGAGACGGATATGGATCGTGTTGAGCCGGTAGTAGAGATCACGGCGAAATTTCTGGTCCCGCATTTTCTCCTTGAGCTCCTGGTTGGTTGCTGAGATAATCCTAAAATCGACGGAAATAGGTGTGCTTTCGCCGACCCTTTCAAAGCGCTTGTCCTCGAGCACTTGAAGAAGCTTCGCCTGACTCTGAAGGGGGATTTCACCGATTTCGTCAAGGAAGACAGTGCCCCCGTCCGCCATCTCAAATCGCCCGATTCTCTTGGATGCGGCACCGGTGAAGGACCCTTTTGCGTGCCCAAACAGCTCGCTCTCGATAAGGGTAGGAGACAGCGCGGCGCAGTTGACCTTCACGAACAGCTGCTCTCTCCGGTAACTGAGGTTGTGAATGTGCCGGGCAATGTGATCCTTTCCGGTCCCCGTCTCGCCGGTGATGAGAACCGATGTATCGGAGTTCGCCACCAGATCCACATCATTCATGATGTCGGTCATGAGATCACTTGTGAAATAGAAATCTCGATCCAACCGATCCATCTTGCCAAGGACATAATTTTTCTGCTGCTGGAGTTTCTCGTTAATCATTTTGAGCTTTTCGTAAGAAAGCATATTGTCCACAGCAATGGTGATCTGGACGGACATATCCTTCAGGAAAGCGATCATCTCTTCCATCTCATCGGGGGGGGTCTTGAACGCCACATGGAAGGAACCCAGAAGTTCATCCCGGATGATCAGTGGAAATGCCATCGTGCATGTCAGACCTTCCCTCAGCATGGTATCCGCCGTGCTCAGTCTCGGTTCTTTGGACAGATCCTTGATGATTACAGGCTGTCGTGACTCAATCACCAGGTTGGCAACAGAGGACTTGGGCAACGGGCGACTCGTCTTGCAGGTAATCCCTCCTGGCCGCACGCCTTCCGCTGTCGCGAAATAACTCAGGGAACGGGTCTCGGGATCATACAGGTTGATACTACAGCGGTCATAAAAAAGAATCTTTTTGATCTCAAAGGCGATGGCGCGGAAGAGACTATCCCGGGTGCGGTTGCGGATGATGCTGTTGTTCATTTTTAGCAACAACTCGTATTCCTGCGTCGATCTCCAGGGCATTCGAACTCTCCTCATCTTTTACACAACGATTTTGGGGATACTGTTAAAACTGGAACGTCTTGTCAAGCCCAAAATTCGGCATATGGGCCCAACATTGCCCATTTCCCCATTTTCTCCTGCGAAAGAACTGGCACCTGATTCCGGCTCATAACGCATCCGTACGACCTTTGGAGTCGATATTTGCGCAGTTGGATGCCGGATGGGACACGGGTGTGATGATGGATATCTGTGGCACAGATGTTGCTTGGTGTCATTTCCATGTGTGGTTGGATCGGAATTCAAAGACATCCAACCACACAGCACGGAATTTTGTATCACAAAGAAAGGCAAACGCATATGATTTCATTTTCGATCACCCCATCATCAGTGATTTCGCATCATCGGCAGATGTTGGATGCCACGGGGATGTGGGCCTGGATTCTTCATCGAATCACCGGTCTTGGACTCGTGTTTTACATCCTGCTGCACACCATCCTCATGGGCGTATCACTCCTCTCGGGAAAAGCGGATTTCGATGCGACTCTCTCGTTCGTTATGACGAACCCTCTTTTTGAACTGCTCGATATTCTGCTTCTGGGTGCGGTTATCTACCATGGCCTCAACGGCATCCGCATATTGCTCTTTGATATCGGGTTCGGCATATCCACCCAGAGCCAAAAGAACATTTTTTGGACATTCATAGGTTCAGGGGCCGTTGTGTGGGTTGGGTCGATTGTCCTGAAACTCGGCCGATAAGGAGACCGGAACATGCATGCGTGGACATGGTTTTTACAGAGAGTGAGTGCCGTTGTCTTGTTCGTTGTCCTGGGATTGCACATCGGGTTCCTTCACTTCTCTCATAGTGGCCCCCCCCTCAATTACGGTGATATCATTCCCCGTTTAAAGACGCCGATTTTTATAACACTCGATATCCTTCTGTTGGTCTTCGGCATCTATCATGCCCTGTACGGGGTCTACTCCGTTTTCCTCGACTTCAACTCGGGGGAAAAGGAAAGGGTCGTTGTATGCGGACTACTGGTGGTTACGGGGCTGGGCTTTGTAGGTTTTGGGGTTTTGAGCCTCCTCTTTGTTGCCCATTCCCTTTAAGTTATCCGTTGGAAAGTTTTGTTTCTTGGAGACATGAAAATGACCGATCCATTACACGTCAAGGTTTTCCGGTTCAACCCTGACAGCGATGTTGCCCCCAGGTTCGATACTTTTGAAGTGCCTGTTTTCGATAACATGGCCGTACTGGATGTGGTCATGCATATCCAAAATTATATGGATCGCTCCCTCTCTTTCCGGTTTTCCTGCCGTATCGGCATGTGCGGCTCATGCGCAATGTACGTGAACGGCAGGGCCCGATTGGCCTGCAGGACACAGATATCTTCCCTGAAAAACCAGGACATCACCATCATGCCGCTGCCCAACTTCCCTATCATCCGCGATCTGGTGGTGGATATGGAGCCATTCTTTGAAAAATGGAAAAAAATAAGGCCCTATTATCTTCCGCGAGACGAGATCCAAGAGCCGGTCACGATTAAGCCCCTTTCAAGTGAACGGGAGTTCATCGATGACATGCTGGATTGCATCAGCTGCGGTTGCTGTTATTCGGCCTGTTCCATGGTCGCAACCAACAAAGACTATCTGGGACCGGCCGCACTGAACAGGGCCTACACCCTCATCGCCGACAAACGAGATGCCATCAGAGTCGAAAGATTAAATGTTGTGGACCGATCCTACGGCGTCTGGCGCTGTCACACACAGTTCAACTGTGCAGAGGTTTGTCCCAAGAATATCGTTCCCACCAGATCCATTCAGAATTTAAAAAGACGGTGTGTATTGAAAAAGTTCGGTATTTTTAAGTGAACGACGCCAGATAAGGAGTGAACGTATTGTGGAAGTCATCAAGGCCGACATATTGATCCTGGGTGCCGGCGGGGCAGGACTCTTTGCCGCCTTACACGCCTATGACTGCAATCCGCGTCTCAAGATCGTGATGGCAACCAAAGGGCTGATCGGCAAGGGGGGCTGTAGCCGTATGGTGCAGGGAGGGCTCAACGTGGTTCTGAACGAGAAGGACTCCCTAAAAAATCATTTTCTGGACACTCTCAAGGGCGGGGGGTTCATTAATAACCAGGAACTGGCCTGGACGCTGGTGAGTGATGCCCCCAAAGCGGTCCACGAACTGGAGGTCAGTGTAGGGTGTTTCTTTGATCGGAGTGACGATGGAAAAATCCATCAGAAGCCTTTTGCAGGCCAGTCCTTTGACCGTACCGTTCATGTGGCCGACCTGACAGGAATCCAGATCATCAGCCGGATGACAGATCAAATATATGCCCGGAATATACAGGTACTTGAAGAAACACGGGGACTGGATCTCCTGAGTTCCAGGAATGGGGATCGCATCGTGGGGGCGCTGCTGTCCGATATCCGGACCGGCGAGATCTTTGTGGTCAACGCCAAGGTTACGGTTGTGGCCACGGGAGGCTGTGCTGCGATGTACAAGATATCAGCGCCGTCTTTCGACAAGACTGGTGACGGCATGGCCATCTGCTTCAGGGCGGGGGCTGAGTTTGTGGATATGGAGATGGTCCAGTTTCACCCTACCGGCCTGGTGGCAGGAAAGTCCCGCTTGAACGGCAGCCTCCTTGAAGAAGGACTCCGGGGCGCCGGCGCCAGGCTGTATAACGGTTTGGGCGAACGCTTCATGGAAAAGTACGATACTGAACGTGCGGAACGATCGACCCGGGACCGGGTGGCGCGATCCAGTTTCATGGAAATCATGGCAGGCAGAGGCACACCGAACAAAGCCGTGTACCTGGATGCCAGCCATCTCGGAGCGGAATTCGTTGAGCAGAAATTTCCGGGCATGGTGGAACGGGTCAAAGATATCGGAAAAGATCTGGCCAGAGAAAAGGTAGAGGTGACCCCCACCGCCCATTACCAGATGGGGGGCGTCCGAATCGATACCCATTGTCAGAGCAGTCTGAAGGGGTTGTTGGTCTGCGGCGAAGACGCAGGGGGTGTTCATGGGGCCAACCGGCTCGGCGGGAACGGCATATGTGATTCAACGGTTTATGGCCGGAGGGCCGGAGACACAGCCGCTGCCTTGGCTCTGGAAGAAGATCTTCACCCCTGTCAGGAGGTGGAGGCCGAAAAATTGAGAATGCGATGGCTCAAACCTTTCTTAAAAGACGCTGCAGAGAACGTCTATGATATACGGGATGAAATAGAGGTTCTCATGTGGGAAAAGGCTGGACTTGTCCGTACCGGCGCGCAGCTCACAGAGGCAGCGGAACGTCTTGATCAACTCAGAGAAATGATTGAAAGAGCCCATGTGATAAACAGAGATCTGGCGCGGTATAATATGGAATGGAACCACATCATTGACGTGACCAACCTGATTACTGTATGCAGGATGGTTGTCAATTCGGCACGATGCCGGGAAGAGAGCCGGGGTGCCCACTACAGGGCGGATTTTCAAGAAACGGACAATGAGAATTGGCTCCAGAATATCTACCAGAGAAAAGGCGATGGACTTGAGCTGGAGGTGACGTTGAAGCCGGTTGATTTCAATCGTTTCAAGATGGAGAACATAGAAGACCGGTTTTTTGAAAAAGTCAAAGGGACCTGATTCCATCAATCGAAGATAGGAGAGTGAAATGCCATTACATGAAAAGAAGTTCATCATTCTCATTGAAGAAATGTTTAATGATCTTGAATTCTGGTATCCATACTACAGGCTCAAAGAAGGGGGAGCAGAGGTGGTCGTGGTGGGATCCGGCAGCGCGAAAGAATACTGCGGAAAATCAGGAACCACTGCAAAGGCTGACGTTAATGCTGATCAGATATTGACCTCAGGAATAGACGGGATAATCATCCCAGGTGGATATGCGCCTGACCATATGAGACGCTATCCAAGCATGGTCGGCCTGGTTAAAGAGCTGTTTGATGCGCGTAAGATAGTGGCGGCCATCTGTCACGCCGGGTGGATGCTTGCATCGGCCAAAATACTAAAAGGCCGGACAGTGACATCCGTACCTGCAATCAAAGACGACCTTGTGAACGCCGGGGCCAAGTGGGTTGATGAAGAAGTTGTTGTGGACGGTAACCTGATTACCAGCAGAAAACCGGATGATCTTCCCGCATTTATGAGTGCGCTTGTCAGAGAAACCTGACCGGATTTTTTCGAATAGCAAAATACAAGAAATCTGGTGAGGTTAAAAGAAAAGGAACTGCGTGAGCTCATACCCGTTTGGAATCCATTTTTGACCATGTTCTTTATAAGGCAAAAGAGCCACATGGGCTCAAACTGAATGTGGAGTTAGCCAGAAAAGTATTTAAATCACAAAGACTTTCCAAGTTAACCATTCTAATCCCGTTGCATTTTTGGAATCTTTTCAAATCTTGGAAAAAAATTAACGGACCATAGGGTCTGGGGATGATGTTGTTTCTCTTCAAAGCTTAGGTAAATCCATCTACAATGTATGTCTGAAGAGGTTCGTTCATGTTGGCCCACTATGGATATGGGGATGCTTCAGGTGATTTTTTCATAACGATTGACACAGATAAATGCAACGGTTGCGGGGACTGCGTAACTGCTTGTCCAGCGGGCATTTTTGAGATTGTGGATGAGGACCCCAATGATCCCTTGAGGGAAGAAGCGGTTGCGGTGGTTGTGGCTGAGAAGAGAAAAAAGCTCAAATATGAATGCAGTTCATGCAAACCGACCTCTGCCAAACTGCCCCTTCCCTGCGTAGAGGCATGCCATTTCTTCGCCATTTCTCACTCATGGTAGTCGAAGTTATCACTTTGATGAACGAAAAGATATTTTTCGTGATGACCGGGATCGCGGGTGACTTTTTTGGATGTGATCGGAGAAATGGCGGATCAGTTGAAAACGATACGTATTTACTGAGGCTTTCCTGCTACATCCATCGGAATCCCTTAAGGACAGGGATGGTTACCCGCCTGGCAGACTATCCTTGGAGCAGTTACAAAGCCTATGCCTATGGGAGCA
>Ga0209164_1001000_pt1 | contig 44668 bp, 39 predicted proteins | sample MTBNYHSulfiMetaG_FD_187458 | JGI IMG/M metagenome (GOLD analysis project Ga0209164, IMG submission 187458) | Enrichment culture microbial communities from rom New York Harbor, USA that are MTBE-degrading - MTBE-NYH (New York Harbor Sulfidogenic)... | ecosystem: Environmental > Aquatic > Marine >... | reverse complement strand
TGTCGGATGGTTTACTCAGCAACTGTGAAACCATTTCTGTTACGGTCAATGAGGTCAATGTCGCACCTCAATTGGACCCGATCGGCAGCCAATCCGTGGATGAACTGGTCGAACTCACCTTTACCGCCACCGCAACGGATGCTGACCAGCCTGCCAATACCTTAACTTTCTCCCTGGCTGACGGGTCATCTGGTTGGGTGCCCTCTGGCGCCAGTATCACCACCGACGGCGCCTTCACCTGGACTCCCACTGAAGCACAAGGATACGGTCTATACACATTCGACATTTGTGTCAGTGATGGCTCGTTCTCCAATTGTGAAACGATCACTGTCACTATCAACGAGGTCAACCTCCCACCTGAACTGGGTTCGATCGGCAGTCAGTCTGTGGATGAATTGGTCGAACTCACCTTTACCGCAACTGCCACCGACCCCGATCTGCCAGGCAACCCTCTCGCTTTTACATTGGCGAACGGATCTTCAGGCTTGGTACCAGCAGGCGCCAATATTACCTCTGGCGGAATCTTCACCTGGACACCTTCGGAAACACAGGGGCCAGGTTCCTATACTTTTGATGTGTGCGTCTCGGATAGCGGTTTAACTGACTGCGAGACCATTACTGTCACAGTGAATGAGGTCAACGTTGCCCCTGTGCTGGACACGATCGGTAATAAATCTATAAACGAACTTACACTGCTTACCTTCAGCGCTTTTGCATCGGATGTAGATATCCCAATCCAAAGTCTGACCTACAGCCTGACTGGAGCGCCGACCGGCGCCAGCATCACCACCGGCGGCGTCTTCTCCTGGACGCCCACTGAAGCCCAGGGGCCGGATGAATATTCATTCGATGTGTGTGTCTCTGATGGCGCTCTTAATGACTGTGAGATGATCACTGTCACCGTCAGCGAGGTCAATATCGCTCCTGAATTGGGCGTAATTGGCAGCAAGTCTGTCAATGAATTAGTAGAACTTGCCTTCACCGCTACAGCGACCGATGCTGACCTGCCTGCAAACACTTTAACTTACTCACTGGCAAATGGCGATTTCGGATCGCTACCTGATGGCGCCAACATCACCACCAGCGGCGCTTTCACCTGGACCCCGACCGAAGCGCAAGGACCGGGTTCCTACACCTTCGATGTATGCGTCTCAGATGGTGTGGTAAGCGACTGTGAAACCATCAGCGTCACAGTCTATGATATCAATTCGGCTCCATCCATGGATCCGATCGGCGGCAAAACCATCAACGAATTGGTCGAACTGACTTTCACAGCCAATAGCCAAGACCCGGATATCCCAGTAAATACATTGACCTACAGCTTAGTCTTCGAGCCCGCAGGCGCAGTCATCGATCCCTCCTCTGGTGTGTTCACCTGGACACCTACGGAAGCCCAAGGACCAGGGTCTTACCCGTTCGATGTGTGCGTCAGCGATGGTGTTCTCAAGTATTGTGAAACCATCACCGTTATAGTCAGTGACATAAATTCAGCGCCAAACTTGGATCCCGTCGGTGAAAAGACCGTAGTCGAGTTGACTTTGCTCACATTTACTGCGACAGGTTCGGACTCCGATATTCCAGTGAATTCTTTGACTTTTCTCTTGAAGAACGCACCAACAGGTGCAACAATCAACCCAACCACTGGAGTCTTCACCTGGACGCCTGATGCTTCTCAACCTCCAGGGCTTTTCCCATTTGAAGTTTGCATTAGTGACGGTGCGTTGGAAGATTGTGAGAGCATCGTGGTTCGGGTAAAGGCATTCGTGAATACTCCGCCTGTATGCTCTGGAGTCAGTCTGACCGCGGATGAAGATGTACAGGGACAGGCAGATCCCTCCTGTACGGATGTGGACCTGGATCCCTTGACATACAGCATTGTCAGTCAACCTGCGCATGGGACTGCAGAGGTCATCGATGGAAAATTGAGTTACCTGTCCGCATCCAACTATAACGGACCGGACAGTTTCACATACAAAGCCAATGATGGAACGGATGACAGCAACACCTCCACGATCATCGTGACCGTGAATCCAGTCAATGATGCCCCTGTTTGCTCATCCGTTAGCATCACCACCGATAAGAACACGTTGGGGACAACATCACCCAATTGCAGCGATGTTGAAAATGACCCGCTAACCTATCAAATTGCATCACAGCCAGCTAATGGATCTGCCTTGGTGCTTGACAGCCAATTGATCTATACGCCTGAAGCCAACTACTATGGGTCGGATTCCTTCTCATATACAGCCTCAGATGGTCACCTTGATAGCACCGCAGCTATTGTGGGGGTAACGGTAAATAATGTGTCTGTAGAAAACCAGGCGCCCAGTGTGCCCAATCTGCTTTCACCCGCGATCAATGCACTTGTTTACGATCGGACACCAAGACTTGATTGGAGCAATTCAACCGTTCCAACCGGCATATCGTTCAAACAGTACGAAATTCAAATTGCTGAAGATATCGGTTTTACAAACATTGTCTTGAACGAAGCTGTCGAAGGCATCGCGAATTCAGAATACACTCCGCTGACGGATCTTTTGCCAAATAAGACCTACTATTGGCGTGTAAGAACATTCAACACAATTGGACAATTCAGCAACTGGTCCGCGGTTCGATACTTCCGCGAAGCCATAGCAGTTCCAACCCTCTTATTGCCCGAACAAGGTGTGTTTGTTGACCGATTACGTCCGGAAATGGACTGGTCAGATGTGGATGGTGCTGAAAGTTATTCCATTCAAATCTCCAAATATAGCAACCTAAGCAGTCCCATTGTAAATATAAAAGTAAAAGATTCCTTCTATAATCCCGTTAAGGACCTAATCAAAAACAAGGTTCTTTATTGGAGGGTACGGGCGAATGGTACCAATGGTCCGAGTACTTGGTCTGAAATAAAATCATTTGTCAGTCCAAATCCGCCTTCCACCCCGGTTTTGGTGTCACCATCAAAAAATGCCCTGTTGTTGAACTTGACACCGCGCCTGGATTGGAAAGATGTCGCTTTACCGATTGGGACTACACTTGATCACTATCAGATCCAAGTCGCAAAGGAGATTAATTTCCTTCAACCTGTGATTGATCTGGATATTAGATCAATCTCGGAATATATTCCGACCTCTCCTCTGGAACCAAATACTCTCTACTATTGGCGGGTCCGGGCGTTTAACTCCATTCAGGAGTATACAAGCTGGTCAGCAGTTTATTATTTCCGGGAGGCCATGTTGCCGCCAACCTTGCTGTCGCCAGTTCAGAAATTCGATGCGGATAATCTGCGGCCTGAATTTTCATGGCAGGCGGTGGAAGGCGCGGCTAGCTACACAATTCAGATCACTGACTATCCAAACTTGATCCTTCCCACAGTCAACGCAACAGTTACAGATACCACATACATACCGACCAAGGACCTCCCTAGAAATGTCCCCTTGTATTGGCGAGTAAGAGCGAACGGGGCGAATGGGCCAAGTGATTGGTCTGAGGTTAGAACACTTTACAGTCCGAATACACCAAGCGTTCCCGTTCTAGTTTTTCCAGCTAATAATGCGCTTTTGTTTGACCGAAAACCAAAATTGGATTGGAAAGACGTGATCGTGCCAGGTGGAGCGAATTTTGGTTATTACCTTCTTCAAGTTTCAAATGACAAGAATTTTTCATCGGGTGTAATTGAAGAGAAGATTTATCAGCAGTTCCCATCTGAATACACATTTGAAACTGAACTTCAAACTAATACTCTGTATTACTGGCGTGTCAAGGCATATAACACACTGAATCAATATAGCAGTTGGTCTCTCGTGCGATCCTTCCGGGAAGCCATACTGCCTGCTGTTTTAATCTCTCCAGCGTCCGATCCCGATAATCTACAACCGGTATTTGACTGGGAAGATGTGGAAGGGGCGACAAGCTACACAATCCAAATGTCGCTGAATAGTAATATGAAAAAACCTTTCTTGACAAAATCAGCAGCAGACTCGTTCTATTCACCGACCAAAGACCTCAAGGCAAACAAGACCATTTATTGGCGTATCCGGGCGAATGGCCCTAATGGCCCAAGCCAATGGTCGGAAGTATGGAACTTGAAAACACCCAATCCGCCTTCGCGGCCTAGCCTTCTTTCACCCGCAAACGCGGCACTCGTAACTGAATTGAGACCGCGCTTGGATTGGAGTAACTCGACCATACCAAATACAACAACTTTTTCGCATTACCAGTTGCAGGTTGCTGAGGACATCAATTTCACCTCCGTATTCCTCGATCAAGCAATTTATGATATTGCCACATCCGAATACACGCTAACAAATTCTTTGTCGCCAAATACACGCTACTATTGGCGTGTAAGAGCATTCAATACCGATGGGCAATACCGAAGTTGGACGCCAGCGCGGTATTTCCGTGAAGCTATGCTGCCTCCTGATCTCTTGAATCCTTTAAATCAAGAAACCTTATCCACTGTAAGACCATTCTTTGATTGGGCAGAGGTTGAGGGTGCGGACAGCTATACCATCCAGGTGTCAAAGTATGCAAATATGAAATATCCGATGATCAAAAAAAATGTTATAGGATCTGATTTTCTTTCTACTACCAACCTACCTCAGAACCTCAACCTCTACTGGAGGGTCAGAGTGAATGGGAGCAATGGTCCAAGTCCCTGGTCTGAGATAAGGACATTAAAGATTACCATTCCATAAGCCAAATAAAAATTGGCAAAGAGCAGCAGGTTAGATGCCTGCTGCTTTTTTATCATTGGTCTAGTCCATTAATAAATTGAAAATCTTATTTCGATGACATAAAAACGTGTCCAAATGCGAGGAAATTATGAAGCAAGGGCAACCAAAGCACCCTTAAGAAGCAGTTTGGCCTCACCAGCCAATGACTTCAATGAATCATTTGAGGTCCAATCTGACCCGATGATGCTGAACATAGCCTCCGGGTCAAGCAATGACACTTCTACATTTGAGCCGGTTTCCCGGAGCAATGCTTTACACGGCAGCAGCAATCCCATTTCCCTGTCCTCTGATAGTACCTGAATCGCAAGGTTATGATTGCAAATTCCCAGAATAAGATATGGTTCGATATTTTGTCCGATTTTTTCCTTCAATGTTTTCTGCATATCAATCTCATTTAGAATCCCAAACCCTTGCGCTTTCAATGCATCCGCCAATTTGAATTTAATCTCATCCATCGTACCCTTCAGCACTGTCTTCATTCCATACTCAGCCATAATCATCTCCTTTGAAAATGATGTGGTAGGAAAATTCCACAGCGGGATTATCAAGCAGATACCATTTACAGACAATTAACGAAATGTAATATTTTTAGTAAAAATAAAAAAAATTGAAAGGGTGAATCCAAAAAGATAAAAACAGGTCTGGATATTTTTTATTAATTGGCTATCATGATGATTTCCCTCTTTCATCCTCCCGGTCAGTCGCCAATGGAGGTTCCAGAGAGAGTGAGGAGATTGCTTGACGCAGATCGGGGGTCATCTCTATCCCCAATGATTTCAGCGATCCTTCTAATTGCTCCAGGCTGCGGGCGCCGATGATGGGCGCAGTCACTGCCGGATGTGCTGCCACCCAGGCAACCGCCAGCGCAGAGGGTTCATACCCATTATCGCGGGCAAAAGAGACGAATTTTTCGGCCACTAGATAGTTCTGCTCCTCACCATATCTTGACTGGTACATCGGATTGACAGCCAACCGGCCCTTCACTGATTTGCCTTTAACATACTTGCCTGTGAGCAGCCCCCCACCCAAGGGCGAGTAGGTGATCACGCCCAGGTTTTCCTCCAATGCCATCGGCAGGATCTCCACCTCAGCTTGCCGTTTCACCAGGTTATACATAGGCTGGATCACATCCACACGCTTCCAGCCCTTAATCATTGAAATACCCAATGCTTTTTCAAACTGCCATGCCGCGAAGTTGCTCGCGCCAATATGCAGGATCTTGCCCTGACTGACCAGGTCATCCAGATTTCCAAGCACAACTTCCAGTGGAATTCCCGTAGGAAAATGATGGACAAAATACACGTCCACATGGTCTGTCTGAAGCCGCTTCAAGCTCGCGTCGATCGCCTGCCGAATGTGGAATCGGCTGGCGCCTCTGGCATTGACATCCTCCCCCATCTTTCCATAGAACTTGGTCGTGATCACCACCTCATCCCGAATTCCCCGGATCAATTTCCCCAGAATCTCTTCCGACTTTCCACCCACATAAACATTCGCGCAATCAAAAAAGTTAATGCCGACCTCGCGACAGCGATTGAAAATGGCTCTCGATGTCCCCTCATCCGCCTCGTTGCCAAATGTCATCGTGCCCATGCACAAAGATGAGACTTTAATTCCCGTGTTTCCTAAATATTTGTATTCCATTTCAGCCACCTTTCAATTATTTGACCAGGTCCCTTAAATCAAAGTATACATTGGTGTGATTAGCTATTTTAATGAGTAATTCATAATTAAGGATAATAGACGAGTAAGTGCGGAAAGCTTTATTTCCGCAACTTCTCTTCGAGTGTCTGGTACGTGGTGAAACCAATCAGCAACAAGCCGAGCACCATATCCATCCATTCCGTCGGGATACGCACATACACCATCGCCTGCGCGATCAAACCAACCAGAAACACACCCAAAATGGTGCCCAGGGTAGAACCTTTTCCTCCATGAATCGACCCTCCCCCGATGATGACGGTCGCGTAAACCGTCAGGTATTTGGCGTTGAAGCTGCTGGCACCCATCCCCAGCCCGGTGTTAGTGACTGCCGCCATGGCAGCCATTGCCCCCAGAAAAGCGAATGCGGCAACATACACAGTCTTAATATTGATACCTGTGCGAATGGCAACCGATTTATCTGATCCCAACGCGAACATCGCCCTGCCCAGGGTTGTGTATCTCAGGAACGCACTCAGAAATATAAAGATAGCGACAACCAATAAAAATGATACATGCAAGCCCGATTGGCCAACTACGGAATTAACGGTCAGAATCCATTTCATGCTCCAGCCCTCGATCGCGGAAAAACTCCATTCGGCAGGTCTGAATTGGGATGTTAATGCCACAATTCCACCCAGCATGGTGGTTAAACCTAAAGAAAAATCAAAGATCGGCAGTTTAAACCAATCAATCATCAAACCGATGATCAGCCCTATGAAAGCTCCTACGGCCATGGAGGAAAGATAAAAGAACCACATGCCGCCGTCATAGCCAATGTAAGCCATCAGGATACGCGAAACGAGGGTCGTGATTGATGCCACCGCAACGAAGGAAATATCCAATCCGCCAAGAATGACCACAGGGAGCAATCCAAGCGCGAGGAGCAGGTAGATGGTCTGATTGCGGATGACATCAAAAAGCGTTCCGAGTGTAAAAAATGCCGGATTGATCAAACCAACAATCACCACAAAAAAAACCAATAGACTGGCAAGAATAAATTCGTAGGAGATCTTTTTTGGTTTGGTGAACCTCATGATTTGGTTGAGTTATCCTCCAAAAGATTTTCGGAATCGGCTATTATGAACAAATGTATTTGCCAGATTCGATTATTCAAGAATAGAATTTCAGATTTTTTCGACTACTTTTTGATTTTGTTTTCCAATGTCTGATACATGGTAAAGATGATAAATAGCGCACCCAATACAAAATCCATCCAGGCCGTGGGGATACGCATATAAACCAACGCCTGTCCGATCAGTCCTACCAGCAAAACCCCCATCAGCGTACCCGCAACCGATCCTTTCCCGCCGTGGATCGAGGCGCCGCCGATGATCACTGTGGCATACACAGTCATGTACTTCGCACCAAACGGGCTGGATCCCATCCCCAAGCCAGAGCTGGTCACGCCTGCCATCGCAGCCATTGCACCCAGGATGGCAAACGCGGTCATATAGATCTTCTTGATATCAAGACCGGTTCGAATGGCTACCGATTTGTCGCTTCCTGCTGCATACATCGCCCGGCCCCAGACTGTGTATCGTAGGAATAGGTGGATCACAATAGCTGCGACAATCACCAGCAGAACCGAGACATGCAAGCCTGACCTGCCAGCTGCAGATTGCACGGTGACCAGCCAGCGCATATTCCATCCTTTCATCGCGGCGATACGGCTGCCGCGGATACCAATGCTGGAAGCCATGGTCAACAATCCACTAACCAGGCTGGTCACACCCAGCGAGAAATCGAAAATGGATAATTTAAAACGGTTGATGGTCCAACCCAAGATCAAACCGCAAGTTGCGCCAGCCAGCATGGACATCATATAGAATAGTCCAATACCTCCTTCAATCCCTAAATAAAACATAACCACTCGCGCAAGGAATGTCGCTAGCGAGGAAATCACCACAAACGACACGTCGAATCCACCCAGTATGACGACAGGGAGCAAACCAAAGGCAAGGAGGATATAGATCGTCTGATTGCGGAGAACATCAAATAAAGTCCCCCATGAAAAAAAAGCCGGGTTGACCATGCCAACGATAAACACAAACACAGTAAGAAGGACGAGAAGAATCAATTCGTAGGATATGGAAAGGTTCTTCCGCGGTCGGTCAATGGAGAGAGGATTTGTCGTAGGGAAATTTCGCTTTAAGCTCTCGGTTTTCATTGTTTTCCTGGCATGAATAAAGTGATGAAGAAAAAGCGATCTTAAATAAACCTGACTATTATATATTTATTTTCAAACAAATGTGCAAAGATAAATGCAAGGATTCTTACATATTCGATCAAATGAAGAATCAGGTGTCAGTTTTTTTTCAGCGTGTGAGTAAGTATTGATTGATCGAATGGGCGGCTTTTCGACCAGCGCCCATGGCGGAGATCACTGTGGCGCCACCCGTGACAATGTCGCCACCCGCGAAGATCCCTTTTGAGGTGGTTTCAAGCGTTTCCGGATCAACTTCCAGGGTATAACGCTTGGTGAATTTCAAACCAGGGCTGTTGCGCAGCAAAGGATTCGCGCCGTTCCCGATGGCGATCACCGCCATTCCGAGATCCAGTGAATATTCAGAACCTTCGATGGGCACAGGGCGCCTTCTTCCACCAGCATCCGGTTCGCCCAGTTCCATGCGTTGCAGCCGAACCCTTTGCAGCCAGCCTTTTTCATCGCCGGTGAATTCCAGGGGCGCCGCCAGGTAGACGAAATCCACACCTTCCTCTTCTGCATGAAGGACCTCTTCCCTGCGGGCGGGCATCTCTTCTGCTGTGCGCCGATACACAATATACACCTTGGCTGCTCCGAGTCTCAAGGCGGTACGAGCGGAATCCATCGCGGTATTCCCACCGCCAAAGACAGCGATCGACTTGCCGTGGAAATCCAGAACAGGTGTCACTGAATCAGTCTGATAGGCTTTCATCAGATTGACGCGTGTCAGCAGCTCGTTTGCCGAATAGATGCCGATCAATTCTTCTCCGGGAATACCCAGGAAATTGGGCAATCCAGCTCCAGCTCCGATAAATATCGCATCAACACCCTGATTATTCATTAACTCATTGATCGTTATGGTTTTTCCAATGATGACGTTCTTTTCAAACCTCACACCTAGGCGTTTAAGCGTATCGATCTCGTACGCCACAATGGATTTGGGTAGGCGAAATTCAGGTATGCCGTAGATCAGCACACCCCCAAAGGCATGCAGTGCTTCATACACAGTCACATCATGGCCCATTCGTGCCAGGTCACCCGCGCATGCCAGGGAAGCAGGACCTGAGCCTATCAGCGCCACCTTTTTCCCGCTAAGTTCTGCTTTAACTTGTTCTTCGCGTTCTGATCGCAAGGCAAGCGTTGAATCTGCAGCAAAACGTTCCAGATTGCCGATCGCAACCGATTTTCCTTTTTTACCCAGCACGCACTGGGATTCGCACAGGTTCTCCTGGGGACATACTCGCCCACAGATGGCAGGTAGCAGGTTGTCTTGCAGGATAGTTTCCACTGCGCCAAGATTGTCTCCTGCAACTATCCTGGTGATAAATTGCGGGATCTTGACATGCACCGGGCAGCTTTGGCTGCAGGGCGAATCCTTACACTCCAAGCATCGCTGTGCTTCTTCCACGGCGATCTGCACCGAATATCCCAGGTTAACCTCTTCAAAGTTGCGAATCCGGTCATCGGGCGCCTGCGCGCCCATCGGATGGCGGGCGATCAGCATGCGTTCTTTTAAAGGAAGATTGCTCATGATGATGATCCCGCAGCGATCTGCTCATCGATCTTGCATTCATGTTCTTTGCGAGCTTCGATATCCCGATAGGCGATATTGCGGCGCATTAGGCTGTCAAAATCCACCTGGTGGCCGTCAAACTCGGGTCCATCCACGCACACAAAGGCGATCTTCCCTCCCACCACCGCCCGGCAGCCGCCGCACATACCGATCCCATCCACCATGATCGGATTCAGACTGACAATGGTTGGTATCTCATATTCACGTGTAATTTCAACAATGGCGCGCATCATAGGGAGGGGTCCTGCGGCGATCACTCGTTCAAATTTTCTTCCCTCAGAGAGAAGAATTTTTAATTCTTCAGTGACAAATCCCTTTTTTCCATAAGAACCGTCATCCGTGAGGACATAGAGTTCATCCGAGATCGAGCGAAAATCGTTTTCCATGATCATGAAACCCTTATCCCTTGCGCCGATGATGGAAATAATGCGGTTGCCAGCGTGCTTCAACGCTGCCGCCACAGCGTAAGTCACGGCAGTGCCTACCCCGCCTCCTATGACAAGCACGGTTCCAAAGAAGCCCACTTCAGATGGATTACCCAGCGGGCCAAGCAGGTCGCATATGTAATCGCCTTCATTTAAACCGGCCAACTGCAATGTTGACAATCCGATTGCTTTAACCACCAATGTTATGGTGCCAGCGTTTTTTTCCGCCTTCATGATGGTCAGCGGGATGCGTTCGCTGGTTTCAAGCGGTCTTAGGACAATGAATTGTCCAGCTTGAAATTTCTCCGCAACCAATGGCGCGGAAACTTCAAACTGGAAGATATCCGGTGCGATTTTTTCCTTATGGATGATCTGGAACATTTACTCTTCTCGAAATGGATTTTCGTAGATCAAAAGTTTCTGGTCTTGGTATAAAACACTGTTTTTCTTTTTAGTTTCGATATTCCCCAGGAGAGGTATTTCTATAAAGAAATGGAATGGTGGAATCTTCGACAGGTCAATTTTATCTGATTTTTATCTTCGACAATATTTTGAAAGCCAATTCAAAGGGAAATTCTGAAACAATTCATTATGCTAATAAATTGACTTTTTAAGTACTACACACTTTAGTAACAGGGAAGATAAAGATGAAGAATTTTTTGAAAAAGCTTGGAGTTCAGAAATTCATGGAAAAAGGCATGATCTCCCATATTTTGGTGATCCTTTGCCTTTTGTTCACTGTATTCGGCGCTTTTTTTGTTCTTTTCCGCCTATTTGTGACGATCCATCTGATATTTCCTGATGCTTATTGAAGTGATTTTTTAATAGAATCCATCATTTTTCTTGTGTGTGTTGCCCCCCCCTCTTGCTGATCCGCAAGAATAACTGCAGGTGGGCCAGCCGCATACGATTCAGCGGTTTATTGGTCATCATTTCCCTGCAGGCGTACTTTATCGGAGACCCAATCAATGATATTGCCGGGGCGATGGGATTACTGCTCTTCGCCTTCCTTTCCATTTTGCTTCTCGATGGCATGGATCGCTGGGTCGCCATTTTTTTGGTGGTAGGTGTATTTGTCGGACTCAAACTTCTCTCCGCATCCGGAAATCTCAGCCCGTCCATTTAACTTGACCCTTTAAGCAAGACGCTTTTCACCTTTTTTGTCTGGTTATCTGTAGGGATCATCCTGGCGCTGGTCCTGATCGCATCCATGGGCGCCATCAGGCGCGAACCTCAGCTTCTGCAGCAGCAGTTCGGTGGAGCCGGCAATATCCAAACAGCATCATCATGGCGGATATCATCCACCTGCAGGAAATCAATGACAAATTCGGGTTTCGCGCAGGCGACGAGATGGTGATCAATGTCGCGCGGCTGCTTACAAACTCTTTCCGCACCGAGGATATCATCACACGCTACGGCGGGAATGAATTTGCCGTCCTTCTCCCACAAACCGATCAGAATGTGGTCCAGATCATCCTAGGGCGCATCAACAGCCAGATCCAGACATTCAATAAGGAAAATCATGAGCATTCAATTCAAATCAGGTTGGGGTTTGCAACGGCGAATCCAGGGGAGTCGCTTCGGGAAGTTTTAAAAATAGCCAAGAAGATGACCCAGGTGGATTGATCAGCGCAGAGTCGACTTGATTGTTACATAAGCCTGCAGTAAACGTTAATCGAACACATCCACTGCAGTGCCGCCTGGCATGGAGACTGTAAGATCGCCCACATCATAAGGAATATGCGGTTCTGACCAGCGAAAGATCCATTGGGCATCCTCTGGCGCTACATTCACACACCCCCTTGACCTGGGGATACCAAAATCATTATGCCAAAAAGTGGAATGGATTGCTTCCCCGCCTCCGGAAAACAGGACTGTGTAACCAATGCCTGGCAGATCCCATCCGCTGCCCGAAACGCCTCCGCTCATGTGATGCGAGATCAGTTTTCTCCAAGTCAGATGGCGCCCTCGGGGAGTTGCCCACTCGTCAATCTCCTCGCCGTATGCATTGAACTTGGCGCCTGTGGAAACACGGCAGAAAAATACTTCCCGCGTATCTTCAAAGCAGGATAATGTTTGATAACGGCTTGACACCCGAATATGTTTATTTTCCGCCTGCGGATGGATCGCTGATAATTCGTCCGGCTCGATCTGCCGAAATGCTTGCGCAGGAACCCAGAATTCATCCCCATATCCCCATTTCTGAATAGCATGATAATAGGTGTTCCCATCGATTAGCGTTTGCATATCATTGATCCAGAAGATCTGGGAAAAGTAAAAGCGCGGATGCGGATTGTCCATTAACCACGGTGAACGAACAGGAGGGTTGGATACGAAAATCGGTGTGTAAGGGACGGTGATTTCCGCCCACATACCCCTGCCCAATGAGGATTCCGGTAATACTTCGACGGGCGGATTGGGGGAATACTTGACAGGTTGAAGTCTGGGAGAAAAGATTTAACCTTCCGGGGTTTCGACCCATTTACGGCTCAAGCCCAACGACGGTGCCTCACCGGCTACCTCACGCAGCCATAAAACAATATTATCTTCGTACCGCTGCCCCAGAACTGCGCTGTTCGTGGTTGGGCGCTGGTAAAGGTTGACCTTACCTTCACACACGCGGCCGTAGAGCTGGTCCTGACGCCAGTCGTCCTGAAGCAAATGAGGAATTTCCTCCTGTTGGAGAAACCAGGCAGCGCCTAAACCAATCAGACTGGTTTTGAGGAATTCACGACGGTTAAGAAATTGACTTTTGAGGTTCATAATACAGACTCGATAATAGCAAAGAATATAACATATTTGGTTTTATGGAAGTCTGTGTAAGTTGTAAAGAATTTATTAATGAGATTTTTGAATCGAAGTAATGATTGAGTTATTGATTTCTTATTAAGAATAAACCGAATTAATATCCCAAATTACTTTGCCTTATGTTGGTTTTTAGGGAATTATGGATGTTTTCTTTGCCGTGAACTCCCACAAAACCTTCGTTTTTTCAAAGCGCATAAGCTTCTTTTCCTCGATGATATCTATTTTCCAGTCCTTTGAGAAAAACTGCCGAATGCTTGATTCCCTGAAATATCGTTTGGGATTCCTTTGATAAATATAATAGTCTTTATCAATCCGCAATTGATTATCATCCTTAACCAACTGAAACCCATGGTCGCTGGTTGAATTCACCCGAGCGATCAACCAGCCATCATCTGCCATGATCCGATGGAGTTCCTCGATGATGCGTGTGGTATCCAATGTGGAGAAGTAATGAAGTGATAAATTGGCTACGATCAAGCCAAATGTCTGATCTGCAAAGGGAAAATACTCCCGTAAATCGAATTGAAGCAGATCGGATGAAGGAGTGGTCCTCCTGGCAGCATACAAAGCCCCCAAAGAAAAATCTGTAGAAATAGTCCTCAGCCCAAAATCAATGAGGTATCTTGTATCAAATCCTCGCCCGCAGCCAAGGTCAAGCGCGAATGGGGCTGCCAAATCTTGCATCAGAAGAGAATAACGTTCCAGCCAGGGAGTGTAATTGATGTCCGTCTCATAGCTTTTTTCATCTCGAAACCACTGATCCCAGCGATTTCGGATTGGGTCATCCATAGATTCATCATTTTACAGCAGATCGTCTTAAACCTATCTGTAGGTTTAAAGGAATCATTGGAACCAGTTTTAACTGGATTTATCCATACTGATTCGGACTATAATTATCGGATAAGGGTAAATTCTTATCCGTATCAATGATTCCATGACTTTGGGTAAATTGAAATTACGACCATTTCTCCACCGTGGATCTCTTATTCTGATTATTAACATGATGCTTTTTTTCGAAGCATCCTGCGCCATGTCTAACCAGCTCGAAGAACCATTTCCCACCAAGACCGATATGGAAATGGTGCTCATCCCGGCAGGAGATTTCCTCATGGGGGTTGACGGGAAGGACTTTGATCAGCGCCCGCTGCATGAAGTTTACCTGGACGCATTCTGGATCGATCTCACCGAGGTAACCAACGCGCAATATCTCGACTGCGTGGATGATGGCGGCTGCAAACCTCCGGGTGAGGCTCAATATTACCGCGATCGATCCTTACACGACCATCCCATGGCATATGTAACTTGGTTTGACGCGCGCGATTATTGCCAGTGGGCAGGTAAGCGCCTGCCCAGCGAGGCAGAGTGGGAAAAAGCTGCTCGTGGAACGGATGGGCGCATATTCCCCTGGGGAGACACACCCGCTAATGAACAACTGGCCAATTACAATGACAATGTCCATAAATCAACCCCGGTGGGCAGCTATGCCGCAGGTGCGAGTCCCTACGGCCTTCAGGATATGGCTGGCAATGTATGGGAATGGGTGAACGATTGGTACTCCATCGATTATTACCGAACCTCCGTGAGAGAAAATCCGCAAGGTCCGGAAAAAGGCGACCGCAAGGTACTGCGCGGCGGTTCCTGGTTCAGTCTAGTGGACATTGTCCTTAAAACCCACATCCGAAAAAAGCGCTCTCCGGAGATCCGCGATTACGGAACCGGGTTCCGCTGCGCTTTTTCCGCTGATTAGGATATCTGGCTCCGTCCTTTTCCATCGCTGCATGTTGACAGCGGAAAATCCTTCTTCTACAATCGTATCAAGCAAAATAATTTCCTGGAGGAAAATCAATGGATCTGAATTTCAATGGGCTGGATATGAATTTGGGCAATCTGGCACGTTTGTCCACCGCGGAAACTCGCTCCATCAGCGCGGAGAATTTCACCGGTGCGAAAAGCCAAGGAGGCAAAGCGTTGGATGGCACAGGTCTCCGGTTTGCGCATCAATTGGGCCAGGGCTGGAAGATCTCCCCCAGCATTCATATCCAAGCCAATGAGACCGTCACCCTGGCAGAGATCCAAGGTCCTGGCGCTATCCAGCATATCTGGATGACCATGCGGCCGGATTTCTGGCGTTATTTGATTCTGCGCATGTATTGGGACGGTGAAACCAGCCCCTCCGTGGAAGTGCCGCTGGGGGATTTCTTCTGCAACGGATGGGGGGAGCGCTGCAACATCAATTCCCTACCCATTGCGGTCAACCCGGCGGGCGGGTTCAACAGCTATTTCCAAATGCCCTTCAGAAGATCCGCACGTATCACCCTGCAGAATTTACTCCCGAAAGAGGCACGTTCATTCTATTACCAGGTCGACTATACGCTCACGGATGTTCCGGATGATATGGCATATTTCCATGCCCAATGGCGCCGGATCAATCCGCTGCCTTATGAAGAGGTCTTTACCTTACTTGATCAGGTCAAGGGCGCGGGCCATTACGTCGGCACTTATATGGCACGCGGTGTCAATAACAATGGCTGGTGGGGAGAGGGCGAGATAAAGTTTTACATGGATGGCGATCAGGAGTTCCCGACCATCTGCGGCACGGGCACAGAAGATTATTTCGGCGGCGCCTGGAATTTTGAGTACCCTAAAGGAGAATACGGCGTCTATTCCACTCCCTTTTTGGGGCTGCCGCAGGTGATTAAGCCCGATGGGCTTTACCGCAGCCAGCAGCGCTTTGGTATGTACCGCTGGCACATTCTCGATCCGATCCGCTTCAAGCAGGACCTGCGCGTCACCCTGCAGGCATTGGGCTGGGCAGGACAGACTTGGGAGGACCGCCGCTACCTTCCTCTTCAGGATGATATCGCCACAACGGCATACTGGTATCAAACCGAGCCGCATACGCCATTTGAAAAAGAATTTCCTTTGAAGGATATCGAAATAAATTAGATCATTAGAAAAGAAATCGGTTGAATATAAAATTCAGCCGATTTCTTTTTTTCGATAAGCCTAGCTTAGATAGCGGAAAGCTGTCAGCAAGTACAGTTTGGTGACCTCGATCAAGCTGGTGATATCCACGCTCTCATTGGCGTTGTGGGCATTCTGACCTTGGGGGCCGACAATGAACACATTCTTCATCCCACCCGCATACATATTGGAGGCATCCGAAAAACCTGAGGAAAGGGTATATACTGGGGTAGTTTCATAAACTGCTTCAAATGAATTCGCAAGCACCCGGCCAAATTCCGAGTCCTTATCCACGAAAAATCCTTCCCCAAGCGTGATGATGGAAATCTCGACATCCACCGGCTCGTTTTCAAATCCGGGATTTTTCTTTTGTTTATTCTCAAATCCTTCAGGTAATCCCGCCCTGTATCCCAACCATGCGCAATAGTCTGCGATGGCATCGAACAGTTGCTGGGCGCTGATCCCTGGTTGGACGCGGAAATCCACTTCGAGTTCGCAGCGGTCCGGTACGATATTGACCTTTTCACCCGCGCGGATCTTGTCGAAAGAAAAAGTTGTTTCAAACATCGACCGGTAAGTTCGGCGGTCTTTCTCGTAAGGATTCGATGGAGGGTTCTTTTTTGAAAGCAGGTTTATCAGATCAGAAAGAGAATAACGTTGGAGAAATGACCGGAAAAGTGAAACCGTGTTTTCGGGCAGCCGTCGGTGCGGGATATGAAGGTGTCTTTCCGCATGAAACATGAAGCGCACTGCCTTGTTCAGGGCATTGCTCTTTTTCTTGGGGAAGCTGCCATGGCCGGCCGCACCGAAGAATGTGAATTTCAACCAATGAGGGCCTTTTTCACCCGCCGTCATGATGGGCGTGATCAAAGGCGCCTGGGACCGCCCCTCTGAGATGATGGTCGCATTGGTCTGGACCAACTCAGGGTGATGAGCCACCATATACCCTGCCCCATAGGCACCATGGGTTTCCTCATCTGGTGTGCACCAAAGCTGTAATTTGCCGTTAATGTCAACCTTGGAGTCCTTCAGGATCTTCATCGCCAAGATCATCGCGGCGATCCCGCCCTTCATATCTCCCGAACCTCGCCCATACATCCTGCCGTCCTTGACCACAGCACCAAGCGGGGGAGTGTCAGAGTTCCAATTCTCGGGATTGTAGGCTACAGTATCCAGGTGACCGTTGAATTGCAGTGATTTGCCAGGATTCTTTCCCTCAAGCGCCGCGATCAGATTGTAATAAAACTGGTCGTTTCTTCCGCCAGGAAATGGCGCTTTCACTAATTGGGTTTTAAAACCTGATTTTTTCATGGTCTTCTCAACGAACTCGAAGATCTCATTTCGCTCCGCGAAGACGTCTTCCGCCACATTGACCGAATCGATCTTGACCATATCCTGTAGCAGGTTGATCAGTTCTTCTTTGCGTTCATCTACTTTTGCTAATAAACTTCGTTCTTGTTCGGTCAGTGGTTCCGCGGGGTTGACCTTTTTTTCCATTATTTCCATTTTCATTCTCCTGATGATTTCTTTGTTGATATTAGATCTGATCAAAAATCAATTCCCCGTCCCTCATCACGGTCATTCCATCAATACTGACCTCACCCTCCTGGCGCATATCCTTGACAACATCCCAATGAATGGCTGAATCATTCGTGCCACCAGGTGTTGATCGCCCAAAAGCCAGGTGGATCGTCCCGTAGATCTTTTCATCCCATAGGATATCGTTGGTGAAATGCGTCAGGTAATGATTGGTACCAAATGCGAATTCGCCCAACAAGCTAGCGCCAGGATCTGAGGAAAGAATACCATTCAGGTAATCTTCATTTTTGGACGCCTTAGCCTCCACCAGCATTCCCTCTTTCCATGTGACCTGCATATCCGGCATCAAACGACCGCCCAGCACGCCCGGGTTTTCCCAAAAAATCGTTCCTTCCAGATTTTTCGTGTTCACCGGCGCGCAGAAAATCTCCCCTCCCGGGATATTGCGAATCACTTCGGAGGCTTCCCAGCTATCGCTGTTTACTTCAAATTTCAGGTCCGTTCTCTTGCCGGCAATATGCACCAATGAATTACCCCTGCCTTTGATCTTGTCCACCCAGTCGTTCCATTGCTTCATCCCGGCTGAGTAGTCCATCAGGCAGGAATTGAAATATATATCCGTGACAGTCTCGAGATCCAACCCGGCTTGCTGGGCAAACGCCTCATTCGGAACGCGGCTCAAAAGCCAACGGGTATGCTGCCAGCGCAAGGATGACACTTTGCCATGCACCGCCTGATTAGCGGCGAGCACATCCGCAGGAATATCATGGAAAATATCCAGATTGTAACCACCGCGCAAAGCTACATATGCATCCGCCCATTCCATGCTGATCCTTTCCAGTTCCGGCAGCCAGGTATATTGTTCATTGGTTCCGTATTTCATGAACGCGCGGCGCAAGTACTCGGACTTCATCTGGATCTGCGGGTAAGCCCCGGCTTTGATGGCAGCTTCGTATGTCGCCAAAGCCAAAGGCCAGGTTTCGATTTCATTCTGGGCGATCATTAGTTTTTCACCGGGCTGCAGGGCTAATGAGTGATTGACAAATACTTCCCCCAATTGCTTGTAACGCTTGTCGGTGTCTAACATTTGTTCTCCTTGTATTCAGATTTTCAAACGTTCAGTTTAGACAGGCAGTTGCGGCAATTAAATTCCAGGCAATTCGCATCGCTGTGTTAGTTCCGAGTTGATGGATATCTGCCGAGGGCACTAGTTCCACCAAACTCGCGCCTATTAAAGTGACTTGCCTGGAAAGATGATGGATAAGATCTACGGTCTCCTGATACAACAAGCCCCCCGGGGTTGGCGCTCCCACTGCCGGCATGATCGATGGATCTAATACATCAAAATCAATGGTCAAGAAACACCGGCTTCCTGCCGGAATGGCATTCAGAACTACCTCAATCCCATTTTGATGAAATTCCCTCGCCGTGATTAACTTCGCCCCATACGCCAACGCCGCCTGGTATTCCTCGGTGCGGGCGCTGCCCATTCCCCGTGCACCCACCTGGACGATACCCTGCACCCAAGGCATCTCCGACGCGCGCCGCATGGTGCTGCTGTAACCTTCTCTCAATCCTTTGACCTCATCCCGCCAGTCAATGTGCGCATCCAGTTGAAGAATGTAAAAGGGATCTTCCTCCTCGAAGGCAGCCAAAACCGGAATAGGGATGGAGTCGTCACCCCCCAGGACAACAGGAGTGGTTTCTGTTTTAAGTGTCTGCTTGATTGTTTTCTGGATCCGATCACGATTCATTTGAAAATTATCGGGGTGAAATGGCAAATTTCCACAATCAACAACTTTCCCGCCGCAAAGGTCTCTTAATGTGCCGCCCAGATCAAAATCCCATGCTTCCGGGTCCTCGGGATACCGGTTGGATTCCATGCGGATCGCATCAGGCGCATCAAACGAGTGCGCGGTCTCACCTGGATAGACAGCGAAAGCAGGGATACCAAGGATGGCGATGTTAGTGGAAAGTAGAGAAGGGTCAGGAATATACGGAAATCCGGCAAAGGTTTGAAAAGACTGCTCTGGCATTGCTTAGCCGCCGCGTTTCGCGACATCCATGCCGGGAATGACCAGGGCTTGTTCCAGCCGGTTGAGAAGGATCGTTAAAATACCGATGATGATCAGGTACACCGCGCCCACCGTGAAATAAGTTTGAAAAGGATTGTAATACTTGGCCATGAGTTCCTTGGCAATGTACAACATCTCCGGAACGGCGATCAAATACACGATTGAGGAAATCTTGATCATAGCGACAACTTCATTTGACCATGCCGGAATAGCATAGCGGAAAGCCTGCGGGATGATCACATGGCGGATGGCCTGGAGCGGAGTCATTCCGATCGAGCGGGCTGCCATCATCTGACCGCCGCTGATAGCCTGGATCGCGCCGCGGAAGTATTCAGCCTGGTAAGCGCCGCTGTTCATTCCGATAGCGATATAGGCGGACATATAAGCAGAAAGTGTGATGCCAAATTGAGGAAGACCGTAATAGATCAAAAATAATTGCACCAGCACCGGCGTCCCGCGGATGATCTCGATATACGCGGTCACCAGCCAGCGCAGCCACTTGGGACCGTACACGCGGGCGAGCGCTGACGGAAAACCAATGAGCAGTCCGACCAGCAGGCAAACGCCGGAGACCTGGAAGGTGATGATCAGTCCGCCCCAGATCTTCGGTAAAGCAATTTGAAGGTATGTCCACAGGTCCATGAATGGTTTCCCTTAATGTAGATCGCTGATCTTTCCCAGGAATTGCTTGGTCCGCGGCAGGTCAGGATTGTTCAACATCTTGCTGGGAGACCCTTGCTCCACGATATCTCCATGCTCCATGAATACAATGCGGGTGCTGACATCGCGAGCGAAACCGATCTCATGCGTAACGCAGATCATGGTCATCCCCGCCATTGCCAAGTCTTTCATTACGACCAATACTTCCCCGATCAATTCCGGATCCAGAGCGGATGTGGGTTCATCAAAAAGCATCACAATAGGTTCCATGGCCAGCGAACGGGCTATCGCTACGCGTTGTTTTTGACCGCCGGAAAGCTGTCCGGGATAATTCATGAATTTGTTGCACAGCCCGACACGGTCCAATTCTTCCATTGCTTTGTTCCGGGCGGCTTCCTTTTCCATTTTCAGCACTTGGGTCAACCCCAGCATCACATTATCCAGCGCGGTCAGGTGGTTGAATAAATTGAAATCCTGGAAAACCATGCCGATATGCTGCCGGGCTTTATCAATATCCGTCTTCGGATCAGTCAGTTCGATCCCGTTGACCCAAACCTTGCCGGAATCCGGTCGGGTTAATTGATTGATGCATCGCAGCAGGGTGGATTTACCGGTACCCGAAGGCCCGACAAGAATGACAACCTCTCCCTCATCCACTTCCATCGAGATCCCTTTAAGGACCTCTTCCTTGCCGTAGCGTTTATGAAGGTCTTCTACTTTTACAATTTCTTTTTTCGTTTGAGGCATCTGATCCACCTTATGTTAAAAACCGGGTATTCTGATCCGCTTTTCCAGCGCGTCCAATCCGCGATTTGTTGTGAAGGTTAGCAGGAAATAAATCACAGCCACGGTAACATAAGCCAGGAAGGGCTGGTATTCGCGGGCGCTGTAATACTGCGCCTGTCTGAGGATTTCGGGTACTCCTAGCACGTACACGAGGGAAGAATCCTTGATCACTATGGCTGCTTCATTTGACCAGGGTGGAATGGCATGCCGGAAAGCTTGTGGAAGTATTACATGCCAGATGGCTTTAATCGTTGGCATGCCGATCGATCGGGCTGCCATCATCTGACCTCGCGGAACCGCAAGTATCGCCCCGCGGATGATCTCCGCTTGATAGGCACTGCTGATGATTCCCAGGGATAAAGAGCCTGCCCAAAAGGGAGAAAGGTTGACAATTCGCGCGATAAGGAAATAGATCACCAGCAGGAGCAAAATATGCGGCAATGCGCGCAAAACACTTGTATATACCGTCAGTATCCTGGAAAGAAGGTCGCCGCCATATACCCGAAGAATGGCTAAAATAGCGCCAAAGAAGAGCCCAATGCTCAGCGCGACACCGGTGACTTCCAGGGTCACGCTTAAACCTCTTAATATATAAGGAACCAGGACTCTGAGCTCTTCCATGATCTAATATAAATTATATCCAAAGCGGTTTTTCCCAAAGGCTCAGTTTTTTGCCCAAGCCTTTGGCTTTTGCGGTCTGGTATATTCGTTCTGCCATGGTGATATCCAGGCAGCCCATTCCCAGGTTGGCAAAGAGAATGCGCTCGTCTCTGGATTGGCGTCCGGGCGCTTCTCCCAGCAAGATCTTGCCAATATCGGTAATACCGGCTTCATCTAATTTGCCTTCCTTCTGAAGGCGCGTGGCGGAGAAAAAGTCCCAGGTCTTAAGCGTTCCCCAGTTATCCACCACCAGCCGGTCAGTGTTCAGGAAGACCTCATCCTTTCCCTCATATGCAGCCATGTGAGCATAATAACTGCCTTTAGGGATCCAACGGTCCTCAACAAAGGGCTGTCTCGCGGTTGTTTGAGTGGTAACAATGTCCGCATCCTTGAATGCTGCTTCCACACTATCCACTACTACGACCCTGACCTGGCCTTCAAATTCCGTGGCTAATTCTTGGGCGCGTGACTTGTTTAGATCAAATAGCCGTATCTCCTCCAGCTTGCGCATGGCAGCGGTCAGCGACATGATCATAGTGCGGCCGATCACTCCCGCGCCGACCAATCCGGCAACCTTTGAATCCGGATTTGCTAATACCTTGGCTCCCACACCTGCCACGGCCGAGGTGCGCATGGCCGTGATCAATCCAGCTTCCATGATCGCATCCGGGATTGCATATTCCAGATTATGAAGCAGAATGATATCGATACCCATTGGCATATCACCGCGCTTGGCATTATCCAGTGATTCTGCCGCCCATTTGTGGCCGATACGGTTGACCGAGCCGCCTACATACACGGGCATTGACACAGCCAGGTACTGCCTTTTTTCACCGGTTTCGGGATTATCAAATTGGAAAACCGGTTTATGCGGCTGGTTGATCTGGCCGGATGAGAACAATTTATACGCCAGTTCAATGTCATCCTGAGCGGCTTTCATATCCAATGCTCCGGCTGCAATGACATCTTCCTGGGTCAAGAATAAGAATTCGGGATTGTAGTATTCTGTCATGATTTCATCGATATAAAAATACAGGGCAGATCTTTTCCAAGAGTAGGAATCATCTCTGCCCTGTGGTTTTCATTAGTGTTTAATTTAGTTACTCGATTCCGTATTGATCAAGCAAGCCGCGCAGGAAATCTTCACTAAGCAGGTCGCTGATGTGCTTGTCTAATTCCGCTTTGAGTTCTTCCTCGCCCTGCATGATGGCGATGGCCTGGCCGTTGGGATCCATAGGTCCGCGCCAGATTTCGACAAAGCCAAATTGAGGATCGCCGACATACTGTTTTGCCGGTTCCAGATCCATCAGCGCTACTTGAATACGCCCGGCTTGCAGATCCAAGGCGAGCTGTTCATTGCGCTCATATAGAGAGACATTGTCCGAGCTCATTAATCCGGGCTCGATCAGGTTGTCCTCTAGCCAGTAATACATGATAGTGCCAGACTGCGTACCAACTTTGTAATTGGCTAATTCCAACGGATCGTCAAAGGCGATGCCGGAATCAGCAGTCGTAACTGCGGCATTATCACCTGCATAATACACCATCGTGAAGTCTACGGATTGGCGGCGCTCATCGGTCGCAGCCATGGCTGCGATTGCGGCGTCCACTTTGCCTTCCTGAACAGCGGTCACCAGGGCATCAAAACCTAAATCCTGGAATTCGACTTCTACGCCCATGCGTGCTGCGATTTCGCGCATGAAATCCATATCCGCACCGACAAAGTCGTCATTCTCGTCCTTGTATTCCCAGGGTTCATAATCAGCTGATGTGCCAACCACGATCTTCCCTGCCTGTTTGATCGCCTCCAGTCGGTTCGCTGGCGCCTTCGGCGCGCAGGACGCAGCCACTAGCACCAGAACAAATACTGCGAGTAGAACCTTTATTGCTTTTTTCATCTCTCTTTCTCCTTTGGTTTTTGTTTTGGAAACCCTAACGGGAAATCCTCAGCTAAATTGTGGACTATTTTATTATACTTTTTCTGTACTCACCTCCAGTATATCGAGTGATTTTTCGATTTCCGATTGGTTGACGATCAACGGCGGGATGAACCGGATGACATTGCCAGTTCTGCCCGCCATGTATCCCAAGAGGTCGCGTTCCAGCGCATGGTTCAGGATCGCGAATGCTTTGTCTCCATCCGGAGTTTTATCCTTGTCCGGTTTCACGATCTCCATCGCGACCATCAGTCCTTTGCCGCGCACGTCCCCGATAAAATCATGTTTTTTCTGGATCTCTTTTAATCCACTCATGAATATCTCGCCCATCTGGCGTGCGTTTTCCAGAATCATTTCTTCAGCAAAAACCTTTTGCACCGCGATTGCCGCAGCGCAGGCGACCGGGTTGCCGCCAAAGGTCGTTCCATGCGATCCGGCGCTCCAGCGGCTCATCAGGTCGCGGCTGGATGCCACCGCGCTGAGAGGGAATCCATTGGCAATCCCTTTGGCCACCGACATGATATCCGGATTCACGCCCAAGGTCTGCGCCGCGAACATCTCCCCTGTGCGTCCAAAACCACTTTGGACCTCATCGAAGATGAGTAGAATGCCATGCTCATCGCAGAGTCTCCTCAATCCTTCCAGGAATCCAGACGGAGGAACAATGTAACCGCCCTCTCCCTGGATCGGTTCAATCAGCATTGCTGCAACCTGGTCAGCTGGAATGTAATGGTTGAAGATCTTTTCCACTGAATCTAACGCCCAATCAACCGCATCCTGTGGAGAATTGCCGGTTGGGCAGCGGAATGGATTGGCATAATCGGCGAAATAGATTCCCGGTACGAGGGGTTCGTAATGATTGCGGTACTTGGATTTGACCGAGGTTACTGATACAGCCCCATAGGTGCGCCCGTGAAAGCTGCCGGTGAAAGCGATGATCCCAGGCCGTCCGGTAACATAGCGCGCCATTTTGATCGCCCCTTCGACTGCCTCCGATCCGCTGTTACCGAAAAAGAACATATCCATTCCATCCGGCATGACCGTGGGTAGGATTTCCGTCAACCTCAGGAGCGGCTCATGGACTGTGATGCCTACCGCGCTGTGGGAGAATTTTTTCATCTGCTCAATGGCGGCATTTAAAACCTTTGGATGATTGTGCCCTAGGTTGGTCACGCCGATCCCTGAAGTGAAATCCATGATCTGGCGCCCATCCTCGGTATACAGGTAAATTCCCTCCGAGCTGACCGCGGGCAGTTCCGGCCAGTCTTCCGCAAGCGATGGAGCCAGGTTTGTTTTGATCTTGTCTAAAAGCTGCCGATAAGTGAGATCTGAGTTAGCCATGGTGTGTTTATGAATCCTCTTTTCTGAGATAGATTGGCGTGCCGTGGCCGAAGGCGCCGTAATACATACAAGCCTGTGCGGCTGCTTCCGCCGCATTTTCAAGCGCCTCAGGGGCTGATGCGTCGTTTAAATAATGTACCATAAATCTCGATGCAAATGCATCCCCTGCCCCTAGTGTATCTACCACGCCTGAAATTTCTTTAATTTCTTGTCTGAATAAATCTCGACCATCAAAAAAAACAGCGCCCTCCTCGCCATTGGTGATTAATAACTTAGCAAATCCCAGCGTCGCTGCAAAGTTAATTAAATCCTCATTCGTCATGATACTCTCCGCCGGGTTGGAGATTAAGGCAAAATGGACGCAGGGGATAATTTTTTTCAGCGTTGCCTTATCCCATTCCTGGGAAAAATCATAGGATAATTTGCGGGAATGGCTGGCAAGACCTTCAATTTGATCATCCAGATGGGAGTACACGCTGGTATGCACCAAATCGAATCCGGAAATAAATTCCAGGTCTTGCTGATCCAATTGGATCTGGCTGCACACCCCTTCGCTATATTTGCCAAAAATACGGTCGCCATTTCGCAGGGTGATCTCGCAAAACGCGCCTTTACCCTCAACCATCCGACTGTGTGAAAGGTCGATCTCTTCGTCCATCAACGCTTGATACACCAACCGCCCATGCGGGTCGTTCGCAATCCACCCCAGGTACGCTGCCCGGCATCCCATGCGGCGCGCGTGCACCGCCACATTGACCGCGTTGCCACCCGGGAACATTTTCCCCAGATGCAGATACCGGTCCACTGTGTTGTCCCCGACTCCGATAACGCTAAACATTTAATACTCCACCTTTCCCATATATCTCCGTGTGGTCAATGGGTGTTTATTGAGATCGGCCAACCTTTCAACCATATTGGTCATCGCTGAGTCCAGCACAAAAGGCGCTAACAGCGGTCGAACTTTTTCATGGATACCTGGCATGGCAAATTCGCGGGAGTCGTACACAAACGGCTCGCTGAGATAATTACGGCAAAAATTCCATACCCGCTCGGCTTCCGGCCGGCTGGCATCCTCTGCCAACAGCAAAACCACAGGAGTGTCTTTATCCAAGACTTCAAATGGTCCATGGAAGAATTCCGCCGCGGAGAGCGGGAACGCATGCATCCACTGCATTTCCATCAGGAAACAGGCGGCAAAAATATAAGCAGTGGTATAACTTGGCCCGCTCCCGACAAAATACACTGCTTTTGAATTCTTCAGTACGTTGGCAGTTGAGAAACCGATTTCCTGGCTATCACTTTTCGCGTCTGCCAGCGCAGCAGGAAAATTCGACAGTGAATCCATCAAGAGCTTGTGGAAATCCCAATCTTTCTCCCTTTCATTTAAAAATGCGCTGGTGAACGCCAGGGTAAGCATCACTGAAGAGAAATACCCTTGCGTGGATTTACCATAAAAGAATGGCTGATCAACAATTTTACCGAGCGGTGATTCTTCATGTTGAGTAACCGCGTATGTCTTGCATGCCTTACCTTTAAGATAATCAGCCGTTTCAATAACCTCGCGCGTGGTACCGGAATGGGAACCAAGAAAAACGATCGTCCGTTCGTCCAGGAATGCGGGATCCAAATGTACAAATTCTCCAGCGTGGAACACTCGTACTTCCGTCGAAGCAGCGAATTTGTCGATCCAATATTGGATCGAACGCATCATCTGATGAGGAGCGCCGCATGCGACAAAGACCATGCGATTAAATCCAAGCTGCGCCGCCTTGACTCCTTCGGATTCCACCAGCGGTAAGACGGACAAAGCGACGTCAAATTCTTTTATGAATTCTTTATTATCCATTCGAGATGGCATGATTCTTTTTCCTCCAAATTATCTTCCAATATTTTCGAAAACATGACTCGTTGAGCATGGTTAACCGGTCTCAAGCATTCAAGTGTTTGCCACTTTGTCCAACCGCTGTATATTCAATGGTTCTACCGCACAAAACGAGGTTTCCTAAAAACTCATTCGGTCTGGCCTTCGATACGCTTGAATTACGTAATTATATTTAAGAATTACACAGGCACTACGTCTCTCTTCTGCATTACCTTGAGAGAGAGGCTTGCCGCATTGTGAATAAGGACGGATTTTTTGTCTTACGATTTGAAAGATGGCCAACGGATTTGAGAAAAGTTAATTCAGTTGAAATGCATTCCTACATCCGGTTGGTATAAGTAATTAGAGAATTGATATGATCCAATCACTCGTACTATTTCAGCCCAACCGGGTAATTTCTCAAATTATTTAGCGATTTTCGGGAAAAGCAGCTTGAACAAGCCCTGAATGTCTATTATTGGTCTACACCAACTAACTTCAAAGGAAAAAAGTTGTAAAGCGAAATGGGATTATTTTACTTTTCTGGATGATTGCGCTTTTTTCACGAGATCAATAAATGTATTTATCTCCAGGGATGCGATTGCATCTGCCAGTACACCCAGCGGCAGGTCATCCAGTTTTCGGAAGCGCACGCAAGATTTACCGACGTTATAGCGTTTACCGGTTGCCCGGTATGAGGTCTCAAATTTCTCCCGTCGCTTCTCATCCGTATAAATTCCGGTCAGATAGACAGCCATATGATTTTTCTGTGAAGCGAGAGCCGCGTACATCAGTGGTTTTTTGTTGTAGGTATCCGGATACACTGCAATCGGTACCTGATATGTGATCATCCCCCAATTCATTTCTTCCTCATACCCTTTCGGAAGATTCTCGAGGATCACTTTCCTTACTTTTTCCAACGCCAGCCTTCTATCAGTCGGAAGACCGTCAAGATATTCATCGATCGACTTTGCGTCAGTGTGCATTTTCAACTCCGGTTGATCATTAATATATCAAGCGGGATCCGGTTTACGCATTAATGATGTATTGGAAAATCAACCCAAAATGGACGCTATGATTTTTTAAAGGATCTACCGAAGAAAATGAATGTCAGTATGAAAGCAGCCAGCATGGAAGCGGAGGAAATGTAACCCAAAACCGGATAAGCATTGGCTGCCACCAGTTTTCCGCCGACGATTGCGGCGATGCCCAACCCAAGTTGAAAAGTGATTTCCAGCCAGGCCGATGTAGCCATGCGTGACCGCCGGGTCGCCACTGTAACCGCAAAACCAAACCAGAGTGTTTGCGCCAGACTGATGGTTGAACGGAAAAATACATAAGAGGCTCCGCCCACCACAGGATTCATGGTAAAGCCGACCAGAAACGCAAATCCAAAAGATAAGACCCGGTTGAAAAGGATGACCGAAATGTTGCCATACCGGTCTGCCAATCGTGGCCCGATCAAAAGCAAGCCCACCATGGGAATGATCAGCAAAGCGCTCATTAAGCCAAATGATTCCAGATTGGACTGGTAGTGATTGATGAAGATCAGGTTCATGAAAAACAACAGGAAAGCCAATCCCAACCCGATGAAGATCTCGATAACCGCAAATTTGATCGTGTTTGCGTCAATGCCGGTGATATAGGGTGACAAGCTGATCTTTCGGTCTTGATCCGGCTGATCTTTATCCAGGGAAAACAAGGGAATTGTACCGATGATAATTAAAAGACTAAACGCAACAAGTATGATGCGAAATGCGATGGATTCATTGGCTGTTACCTGTCCAAGAATATTCGGAAGAAATCCGCCCATCATCCCACCAATGGACGCTGCTGAGTAGAAGACAATGCTATTGATGGTATAGGCGGAATTTCGCTTCTCTCCGGCATAATGCGAAATAAAGGGAAGCTGGATGATGAAATAACCGCAAGCCATCACCCCGGCCAAGAATGAGGCGGTCATGATTAACAAGGGGCTCGAACTGATCACTCGTAGAAAGTATGCGATTCCAACAACAAGGTTGACCATGATCAATGACCGCTTATAGCCGATCTTCTCTGCTAAAAATCCGATAGGGATGGCAGCGATTGCCTGTGCGAAAGGCGTCATGCTCAAAACCAGGCCCAGGAAATCAGGGGTCAATCCAAGTGAGAGAATATAGAGGTTAAAATCGGTTTGGAATACTCCAAATCCTATATTGATGAGCAACGCGGTCAATAAGTAGGTTTTAATATTTCGATCCAAATCAAAAAATCCGCCGGATCTGGCTCTTGAAACATTCCCCTGATTGTCCATTAATTTCCTTCTAAGCCAACCAGGTTTTTATAACAAGGTCGGAATATTTTTTCTGGTCAACAGCCATGACCACCTTCACATCCTTGCGGTCAGGCTGTGCCTTTACGCGGTTATATTTCCGCCGGTCCACAACCGTCATGCCGCGCGTATACTCACCGCGAGTTTCCACGAAAACCTGGTATTCCTCGCTCATCCCAATGCTTGGATCGATTGCGACTGCCATGGCCAGCAGGTCTGGGGGCGACACTGCCCCTTCTTCGATCACCTGTTTCCGTCCTAATTCATGCACTAATCGTACGGTGCGGTCAAAGATCTGTGAAGCCATATCACACCAGGGCTTTTCTTTTCCCGCGTCGCGGATCTGGTTTATATTTTGCTTATTGAGATGCCCGCCATTGAACAGCGGGTCTAGCGGCACCATGGTTTTATCCATTGGGCTGTCAAACACGATGCGAGCCGCTTCTGGATCAGCAAAAACATTATATTCAGACATGTATCTTGTATTGCCTGAATGTACGCCGCCAGCCATCAAGGTCAGCCGGCGTACATTTTCGCAGATTCTCGGCTCTCGCCGGATCGCCAGTGCAGCATTGGTCAGCGGCCCGAGTGTGACCCAGTCGATCGGTTCGCTCGCGGACATGATCGTCCGGACAATGAAATCCACTGCGTGTTCCTTTTCCACTGGTCTTTTTGAATCCGGGAATGGGAGTCCACCCAATCCATCCGATCCGTGGACTTGGGAAGCGTCTTCTGAGTATTCAGGGATCAAACACGATGAAGCTCCTGCATAAACCGGAATAAGGTTCTGGGAATAGTCCACCACCTTCAGAGTATTGATGACCACACGCTCCAATCGGACATTGCCATTGACACAGGTGATGCCGAGAACATTGAATTCGGGTGAACGCAGGGCCAAGAGAAGTGCAACTGCATCATCCAGGCCAGTATCGCAGTCAATGATCAAATTTCGTGTCATGAATTCCTCCAACTGTGTGTTTGAAATGATTTCGGAATAATTCAGCTATTCTAACATGTCTGACAAATCAATGAGATCCATTACATCGCATGGCATAAGAGAGTGTTTTATAATCCCCCAGGGAGATCCATGGATAAGCGAATCAGCCGTAAGTTTTTCAACGATCAAGCCGCCCACTGGGATGAAACTGCCAGGAATAATGATCCAAAGAAATTACACGCTTTGGCAGACCGGTTAGTGATTCCTAAAAAGGCATGGATCCTGGATGTCGGAACAGGCACAGGCATATTTCTGCCCTATTTAAAGGAAAAGATGAACCGCCAAAGTCGGATCATCTGTATGGATTTCGCTTATAACATGCTGGCAATCGCGCATGCGAAAACCGCTGCTAATTCATTCGGTTTTATTTGCTCTGAAATAGAAACGCTGCATTTATCCCCGGAACTGTTCGATGCCGCCATTTGCTATTCCACATTTCCGCACTTTCATGATAAACCTCGCGCGCTGAACAATATATTCAAACTCCTAAAGAAAGGTGGATGGTTATACATCTGTCACACAGCCAGCCGAGAAACGATCAACAATATTCATAGGAATATTCCGGATTTTCAGGACCACTTACTGCCTGAAAAACAGGAGATGGAATACTTGTTGACGTATGTCGGTTTTTCGGAGTTTGTTATCACTGATCAACCGGATTCGTATCTGACAGCAGCAAGAAAATAAATCTACATTTTCCCGGTCAGCCTGGATTTCCGCCTTTTTTCCAGCAATTGTATAATTTAGTATTCCTTTTTTTGAAATTCTTTCTGGAGGATCAGTATGAGCATTCTAGTTTTTGGCAGTATCAACATGGATATCACCGCGTATGTGCCGAGAATCCCCAAGCCGGGCGAAACCTTGCATGGTTTTTCCTATATCACTGTTCCTGGAGGTAAGGGCAATAACCAAGCGGTTTGCTGTGCGCGCCTGGGCGCTGAGACCAAATTCATCGGCCGGGTCGGAAAGGATGCTTTCGGCCCTGAAATATTGGATATCATTTCCAAGGAAAATGTAGATACTTCCCAGATCTACGTCGACAACGAACATGGTACGGGTTTAGCGACCATCACGGTGGATGAAGCAGCGGAAAACGCGATCGTCGTGATAGCAGGCGCGAACATGGCATTTGACTCTACCGATATTCAAAGAGCTGCTTCCGTTATGGATGGCGCCAAGGTAATCCTGCACCAGCTTGAAGTCTCGCATGAAATTAATTTTCAGGTCATTCGCGAAGCAAAAAAGAACGGATTGATCGTGATTCTTGATCCCGCGCCCATTTATCCCATCCCGGAGGATATTTTCCCCCTCATCGACTTCATCACACCCAATGAGACGGAAACTGAAGGGATCATCGGATTTAAACCGGCAAATCAAGAGGAAGCGGCTGAAGCAGCCAGGGTATTACGTGGAAAGGGTGTGAAAACTGCGATCATCAAGATGGGGGCGTACGGCGCATATTATGACAGCCCGGAAGGATCAGGATTCGTAAAAGCTTTCAAGGTCAATCCGGTAGACACCGTTGCTGCAGGGGACGCATTTAACGGCGGGCTGGCTGTTGCGATTTCCGAGGGGAAATCCGTTGCGGAATCGGTCCGTTGGGGCGCTGCCGCGGGTGCTATAGCCACCACCCGAAAAGGGGCGCTTCCTGCCATGCCGCATAGGAATGAATTGCTTAAACTTTTAGAGGAACAATCATGAACTCAACATTAATTAAATCCCATGCTATGGTTTGCCTGGATGGCAGCGACCAGATTTTCGACAAGGGTTCATATCTTGTTATTGAAGATAATCTGATAACAGAACTCGGATATCAAAAGGATCTGGATGGCAATCGAAAGTTTGATCAGGTCGTGGACCTTGGACATCGCTTGGTGATGCCCGGGTTGATCAATGCTCACACGCACTCACCCATGACCCTGTTCCGCGGGCATGTTGAAGGTCATACATTGTTCAATTTGAAAGGTTGGTACAACACTATCCGCGTCCTCGAACTTGAGATGACACCCGATATGCTCCCGCCAGGTGTGGCGGTTTCCTGCGCGGAGATGATCCGTACTGGTACGACTACGTTCGTAGACCAGTATTTCTGGATGGATCAGATCTTTCCCGTAGTCCGTGAAAGCGGGCTGCGGGCTGTGCTCGCTTACGGTATCGTTGAGCTGGGTGAAGAAGAAGCGCGCAAACGAGAGATCGCCGCGGCTTCCGCTTTCCTAGAAGCACTCAAGGACGATCCCCTGCTGGATGGCTGGGTAGGACCGCACGCTTTTTTCGTGGACAATTCCGAAGCTGCCATGCTGCTCGAAAAAGAGCTGGCGGAAAAATATGGGGCCGGCTTTCACATCCACTTTGCCACCGGGCAAAGCGAGAATAAATTCTGCAAAGAGAACTACAGCCGTTCACCGCTGACGAAACTAAAGGAAATGGGATTGTTGGACTTCCCTATCCTGGCCGCGCATGCCATCGGTATCCTGCCAGAAGATATACCTTTGGCCGCCAACCACCCTTTCACGCCCATCTTTGCCCCCTCCTCCGGTATGCGTAACGCGGCTGGTTTGGCTCCTCTAATGGACCTGCGCGCGGCTGGCGTGAACGTAGCATTGGGCACGGATAACGTCACCAATAACAACAGCTACGACATGTTTAAGGAAATGTCGCTGACTGGCAAGCTCATGGCGCTGCTTCATCGTGACGCCGACGCCATTCCCACACGTTACATACTCGAGATGGCCACCATGAATGGCGCACGCGCGATTGGCAAGGAAAAGGAGATCGGCTCGTTGGAAGTGAGCAAGAAAGCCGACCTCATCGCCCTGGATCTGGACGAGATCGGTTGGCCGCCCTTTCATGGCCAGGATTATTACACAGCTCTTGTGTATGCCGTGGGAGGCTACCATGTCCGCGATGTAATGGTGGACGGCCGCTGGCTTTTCCGTGATAACCAATTCCTGACCATGGATTACCAGAAAGCCACGCAGGGGCTTGAGGAACAGCATGACCGCCTGATGACCAAAGTGAATAAGAATAAGTAGGTGGGGTGGTGAAAAAGATCATCATAGATACTGATTGCGGGGTGGACGATGCCGCATCCATGCTGCTGGCGTTTGCCAGCCCGCTCGCCGAGGTAATCGCACTGACCTCAGTGCACGGCAATACGTCCGTGGAAAATGCAACCGCCAACTGCCTTAAAGTGCTTGATCTGGTGGAAAAAGATGTGCCGGTATATCCCGGGTGCGCCAAACCACTGGTCGCCGAACCGCATTATGCTGCTTATGTTCACGGTGAGGATGGGTTGGGTGATGCCGGTATTCCGTTATCCAAGCGGAAACCGGAAAAGAAACACGCAGCCCAGGCGTTGGTTGACTTGGCCAATGAGCATCCTGGCGAGATTGATCTAGTGGCTATCGGTCCATTGACCAACTTGTCCGTCGCCCAGCAGTTGGATCCGGATTTACCCTCAAAGTTCGCCAGTCTGACCATCATGGGTGGAGCGATCTACGCCAAGGGAAATATCAACACCACTGCGGAATTCAATATCTATGTGGATGCAGAAGCCGCGCGATCCGTGTTTGAACGGTGGCCGAAGGTGCGCATCCTTTCCTGGGAAATGACCATGGATCATCTATTCACCAAGCAGGATCTTGAGCGCTTTTTTGCACTCGACACACCAAAATCCAAGTTCATGCATGACACGAATCAGATCATTCTCGGATTTGTGCGGAATATGTTTAACCAGGAATTTCTCTTTCCATCTGACGAATTGGCGGTTGCCTGTGCCATCGATCCAACCCTTATCACGAAAAAAGAAAATCACCATGTTTCCGTGGAAACCGGCGGAATCCAGTCGCGGGGGCTGACCTATGTGGATTGGTGGGACCGTAACGGAAAACCCATCAATGCCGAGATCATTCTGGACCTGGACCAGGAACGTTTTATCCAGATGATGGAGGATGGTCTGCGCTGATATGGGCTCACGATCACACCAGGACATTCTGGATTCTGCAAAATCATATCAAATTGATCTGCTGGCCTTTCTGCAAGATCTGATTCGCATCCCCTCTGTTAATGGCCGTGACCTCGAAAAGCCGGTTGCGGAAAGGATATTAAAAGAAGCGCATCATTTAAATCTATCTGCGCAACTATCCGCCAAAGATCCAACCCGTCCAAATGCCCTGGTCACACTAGGGCAAGACAAAGCGGGTTTCGCGCTTATCGGGCATATGGACACAGTGGCTGAAGGTAAATCAGAGGACTGGATGCACCCGCCCTTTTCAGCAAAGGAGAAAAACGGTCTTCTTTTCGGGCGAGGAGCCGCGGATAACAAAGCCGGGATTGCCTGCGGGATGTATACCCTGGCGCTTTTACGGGAATCCGGCTTGCTGGATCTAAACAAATATCAAGTGATCCTGGCATGCGTGGTGGATGAAGAATCCGGCGCAAGCAGCACACTGGGTGTGCGCCACCTGCTGGACAGCGATCAGCTTCATGCCTTGGGTGCGATCTATACCTATACCAGCGATATCGTCTGCATCGGCCACCGCGGTCTGCTGCGTGTGGAGATCACCACCCATGGCACCTCCTCCCATGCCGGGTTGTCTGAATGGAACAATCGGCATCCAGGCGATAACGCAGTTACTGGGTTGGCGGAAATACTCCTCGAGCTTGAGAAAATGGAGATGCCCTTCCCTCAACATGCAGGATTTGAGCACCTCGGCAGCACCATCACGCCCGGCACGCTGATCAGTGGCGGTGATTTTCCCAGCATTGTGCCTAACAAAGCCACCGCCATGGTGGATATCCGCCTTATGCCAGGACAATCTGCCGATGACGTGTTAGATCGCATCGATCGAGTGATGCAGCAGGTATGCGCCAAACGTTTGGGTCTTAACGCGGAAAGAAATGTCACCGTCCGTTTCCCTGGTGCGGCAATCGCCCAGGATCATCCCCTGGTAACCATTGCTCAAGACTTCACAGAAATTTATACCGGACATCGTTGGGAAGCAAAAGGCGCTGGACCTGGCAATGAAGGCTATATGCTGATCGGCGCGGGCATCCCAACCCTGTGCGGTTTCGGCCCAACTGGGGGAAATCCGCATGCGCCAGATGAATGGATGGAGATCGAGAGTCTACCAGTGACAATGGCTATTTATGCCGGAATCATCAAGGAATATTTAGAAAAATCAGGAGAAAAATAATGTCTCATTTAGATCGCGACCCTTGGGTGTATGTAAAAACTTACCACGGCTTTCCCGCCGATCAGGTGATCTCTGCCCTGCAAAAGGAGATTAGGCGCGGACATGAGGAGAATGCGGTGCTGCTGGCTTATGAGATGATCCTCACAAGCCCCGCGCTTGAGGACTATCTTTGGTATCGTCTGCGCGTGATCTCAGTGGAAGATATCGGGTTTGGTGAGGTGAATGCGCCTGTTTTGATCCAGAGTTTATATGAGATGAACACCGCCTTTGACCGATCGGTCGGTGAACGCAAATTATTCGCTGTTCACGCAGTTCGATATTTATGTCAATGCACCAAAGACCGATCCAGTGATGAAATGGTCAACTGGTTGGTCCATGCCAGCCAGCAGGGAAAAGTCCTTCCGGTGATCCCCGAGTATGCTTTGGACATGCACACCGCGGAAGGCCAAAAACTGGGCATGGGAAAGCACCACTTCTTCACTGAAGCATCCAGGATCGAGCCTGAATTGGAAAACAGGGATAAAACCTACCTGGAGAAAATTCTGGACATGCTTGAAAGTGGTGAAATGGGCGATTAACCAAGATTCCATTAAAAAACGGAATTAAAAAAATTGGCTGAAAATTCACAGCCAATTTTTTTATTCTAATTAGTATTTACTCAAGCATCTCAATTTCCACGAAGTATTCTCTCGTAAAAATCCATTGTACGTTTGATAAAGACGGGCTCATCCTGCCCAAGCCGGATAAAAGTATGCGGCGCATCCTCATAGAAAAAGCATTCGTGCTCTTTGCCCATTTCTTCCAGTTGTTCGCAGAAACGATAGGACCAGCTTACGGGTACCTTTTCGTCCGCAGTTCCGTGATGAATGCTGTAGGCGACGTCCGCGGATTCGAGATCGGTAACTGCATATCCTGCCGAAGTATTGGTATAGCGCTGGGTGACCGCTCCATAAAGCACGGCTGCCTTGATCTCCGGCACCAAACTGATCACTCGCAGCGAGATCCCGCCGCCCATGCTGTGGCCCCAGATCCCCATACGTGAAAGATCCGCATTTTCAAAGATGCTGTCCGGCTGTCCGGCTTCTTTTTTTACATGCGCTAGAAGATTCAACACGTCTTCGGTATATCCCGTTTGACCATCTCGCCCTCTTGCAGCCGTGTCGGATGGGGGAAAATTTCTCAGATTCGGATGGAGGACAATATATCCTTTTCTTGCGATTGCATCCGCGTAACGGGAGGAATAATCCAGAGTCTCATATTCACTAGCCGGGATATATCCATGCAGTGCGATGATCACCGGAAATGGACCCTTGCCCACAGGAATATTCACAAAACCGTGGATATTTAATCCATCGCTATCGTATGTAATGTAATAACGGGTAAACTCAGCTTCGTTGTGCCAGGGATATTCAATGCGAAGTTCACCCTGGCCGTATTCTCTGGCTGCCAAGGCATCCAGGGAGTAAGGGTTGACTGATTCTACTTGGGGGACAATTTCAGAAACCGGTTCTTCAATGATCAACTCTTCGGGGATCTGTAGACCCAGTTCGGGTTTCTCAACAGCTGGCTCTGATGATAATAAAGGCACACTGATGATCGCCGCTATCCCAGCAAAGAATAGAAATTTACTTAATGTTTTCATGGTTTCCTTCCTTAATAAAATCAAGGTATTAATCTTTCCCTAACAGTTAATCGTACCTTAATTATCTTAATTCTCATAATATTCAATCATAGATCGAGAGGAAAATGCATTAAACCAATAATTATTACAAAATTCTTACATCGATGAGCTTATTGGGAGGATAACCTCATGTTTAATCAGACTTGGGAGTTAGGTATGGCAGATTTTAATTGGGGTATCCTCGGTCCTGGCAGAATTGCCAGAAAATTTGCGAATTGCGTTAACCTGTTAAAGGGATCAACACTTCATGCGATTGCCAGTCAAAGCTCAAATGATATTAAGGGATTGAAGAAGGAACTCAAAGCAAAAATTGGCTATAACTCATATGAAGAGCTTGTACAAGATAAGGAAGTCCAAGCTATCTATATTGCCACGCCACATCGGTTTCACTATGAAAATGCCCATCTTTGTCTTACCCATAATAAACCCGTATTGATTGAGAAATCAATTACAGTCAACCGGGTAGAGATGCAAAGATTGCTGGACATTTCAACTGAAATGAACATTTTTATGATGGAAGCAATGTGGACACGGTTTCTGCCAGTCACCCTACAGATAAAAAAATGGATCAATGCAGAGGAGATCGGCACTCTTATAATGGCTACATCTGCTTTTGGCTTCAAAGCGCCACGCAACCATGATGATCGCTGGCTGAATCAACAACTTGCCGGCGGTGCGGTGCTTGATCTATCCGTTTACAATGTCGCGGCAAGCCAGATGGTTTTTGGGTCCCGCCCGAGGAATATCATTGCCGAAGGGTTTATTGGTCCAACTGGTGTGGATGAGATGATCAATGCCAAATTGGAGTATGAAGATGGTGGAACAAGTACATTCATGAGCACGCTGCTTGCCCGGCCGCCCACAGCGCTGCAGATTTGGGGCACAAAAGGCAATATTTTGACGGAAGCGCCTTTCAACTCAGCCGAAAAAGCCTTTTTATTCAACAAATCCGGTGAGACGATCTTCGAGAAAAATCACCCGATCAATGGTTTTGAATATCAAATTTTGGAAACGCAGCGTTGTATCGAAGCCGGACTGATCGAGAGTCCCTTGATGTCACGAAAAGATTCATTGGATAATCTTAAAGTAATGGATGAAATCCGGAGACAGATCGGCCTTCGCTATCCTTTTGAATCCGGGTGATTCTTCTCGAAAATTGCAGTGCTTTAATCACCCAGGCAGGTGCCAACACGTCGCGCGGTTTGCAGCCAAATGTGGTCTGCTGGAACGGTCCGTCGTTTGTCCACAATGGATTTCAGATCAACGGGTTTTGTCACTTGTCCCTTAACAGCCACCATCACCCCGCTTACGCCATCAGCTATCAAAGCAGCAGCCGAACTTCCCAATTCTGATCCCAATAATCGGTCTCGGGCTGATGGGGTTCCGCCGCGCTGGATATAACCGAGAATGGTCACACGCGATTCCAAGCCGGTCAGGCGCTCGAGATCCTGTGACAATTTAATTGTCCTACCCGCTTGCTCCGCATAAAAACTCTCCAGGGCTAAGCGGGTTTTTTCTTTATCTTTCTTATTCTTCGCGCCCTTCTTATCAGCCAGGAGCTGCTCTTCTTTTTTATGGTCACTCTTAGTCATGGCGCCCTCGGACACTGCCACAATGCTGAAATGCTTGCCGCTTTGGCTGCGTCCAAGAATGGCTTGGGCGATGCTCTCAGCCTGGTAAGGAATTTCAGGCACCAAGATCACGTCCGCGCCGCCGGCCACACCTGCTCCGAGAGCCAGCCATCCCGCATTATGCCCCATGATCTCCACAATGATGATCCGGTGATGGCTGTGAGCAGTGCTGTGCAGCCGGTCGATGGCTTCCGTCGCAATTCCCAGGGCAGTGTCAAATCCCAGGGTGACATCTGTGTTTGCGATGTCATTATCGATCGTTTTTGGCAGAGTCAGGATGTTCAAACCCTTTTCCATCAGGCTGTACGCGTTCTTCTGCGTACCACCGCCCCCAATACAAACCAGCATGTCCAGGTGGTGCTTTTTATAGGTCTCGACCATGGCATCCCGCATATCTTCAATCTTGCCGCCCACCATCATTTTTTGCGGCTTGTCACGGCTGGTGCCTAAAATAGTCCCACCAATGGTCAGAATACCGGAAAGTGCAGATTCGTTCAAGACAATATGCCGGTCGTGCAACAACCCTCTGAACCCATCATAAAAACCGATCAGCTGCAGGTCGTAAATATGAGATGCTGATTTGCCCAACCCTCGCAGCGCCGCATTGAGCCCTGGAGTATCTCCGCCGGCAGTTAATACACCCACATTAATGGTCATTGGTCATCCTCAATTGTTATTTATGCATATTATAGAGCAAAGCCCTTGTAAAGGTTCAAATGACCATGACCCCAAAATTTCATTTGGATTGAGAATTTTATATGAACTAATCGAATGTAGATGCAAAAACTAATAGATTTACATTCCGGTTACATTTTATTTAGGATTTACTAACAATATTTCAAGTGTAATTTTCCTAAAATAGGATAACAACGAGTCAAATATTTAATTGAATTACTTCGCCGAATTACGTTATCTACTCACGAAAGTCAAAATTTTGAGAGGAAAAATGAAACCGAGCTTACCGACCATCATATTTCTGGTCTTATTTTTGGGCATCAGCGCGCTTATTGTCTACGCGAATACGACCCAGCCAGATTTGACGGGAAAAGTTTCCTTGGTTTCGCCTACAAAATCCGAAGTGACGACTTCAATCGCCCCTGAATCAGAGGATTCACAGGAAGACGACTCAAATCTCACAGATGAAGAACTTCGCAAAAAAGTATTGCCGGCGAATGATCTATTGCTTCCGGACCTAGTATTGGCAGATCCAACCCGCGTTGTGATCCAACGTGGCCAAGGCATCAAGAGGCTGCTATTTGATACAGCCTTCGCAAACATGGGTGACGGTGATCTGCATTTTTATAGTACTGAGGAAGAAGACCGTTTTACAGCAACGCAAATCATCAATTCCTCCTCGGGCAGTGAATATCACGTGAGCGTGGGTGATTTTCAATTCAAGGATGAACATGACCATTGGCATCTAGCCAACTTTGCCAATTATGAATTATGGAGCGTGGGAGACAACGGGGTTAGAGATGAATTGGTCGCATCTTCTGTGAAGGTCAGCTTTTGTATCTGGGATTATGGTGAGTATACGGAAGGAAATTTTGATTTACCTGGAGATGATTTATTACCCAAAGCGAGGCAGTATCCGCGATGCGAACACGAGGAACAAGGGTTGACAGTGGGTTGGTTTGATCTATACGATCCTTTTACCGCCGGACAGACGATTGATATTCTGGATGTGCCGAATGGGGTTTATATCCTCCGCACATTGATTAATGTAAATCAGGATATTTTTGAGATTGGACACGAGAATAATGAATCGAGCATCTATGTTGAGATTATTGATAATGCCGCTTTTATCCTCCAACAGCCGGATGCGATGATGAAAATTCTTCGACGGAATTACATTTCGTGAAAAGCTTCTTGATTAAGACTTGATTTCAACCCACTTTTTTTGTTTACCTTCTGATTAATCCGGTTTTACCCCTGATTAGATCAAATAAATCACAACTGTCACTATTAAGCCTACGAGCAGGGCTAAGGCGATACTATGTAGAAACACTTTGCGCAGGATCTCCCTCTCATGCCCGAACCAGCGTGTGGAAGTGCTGGCGATGACTATCGATTGCGCGTCGATCATCTTGCCCATCACGCCTCCCGCGCTGTTAGCAGAGGCCATGATCACCGGATCAATTCCCAACTGCCGCGCAGTGATCGTCTGTAAGCTGCCAAAGAGCATATTCGATGAGGTATCAGATCCGGTGATCGCCACACCCAGCCAACCCAGCAATGTACCAAAAAGAGGATAAAGCAGTCCCGCAGATGCGAATGCGAGTCCCAGTGTAGCATCCATCCCGCTAAAGCGGGTGATGAATCCCAAAGACACCATCCCGCAAATAGTTAAAAGCGAAAACCTAACATCATGGATGGATTGGGTGAAGAATTTGAAGACCTCTTTTAGCGAGAAACCCAGCATCAAACCATCAATTACACCAGCGAAAAAGATCGCTGTTCCAGTCGCAGACAACCAATTAAATTTGAAAATCGCGCTCTCGGGTGCGGCTGTTGGCATAATTGGCGGCATTCGCAATACATTTTGATCGAGGGCTGGAATTTGGAAGAATATACTCGGTTTATCCAGATAGACCTTCACCGGAGACAATCCCCAGATCAGCATGAGAAGAAATAACACAAGCCAGGGCGACCAAATTTGGGTTTTTATTCTGAAATCGACTGAATCTTTGTATATTACCTTGGTTTCAGTAGCCCGTGTCTTTCTGACCAATAGAATTGTCACAGCCAAAGAAGCGGTTCCGGCAGCTACACCTGCCAACCAGGGGCCATGCAACGAAGAAACCAGGAATTGTGTCAATGAAAAAGTACATCCCGATACGATCAGAACAGGCAGGATCTCACGAGTTTTCCTCCACCCTGCGTAAGACCATACCAGCCAGACCGGGATGATAGCGCCAATCGGTGCCAGCAATTTTCCCACGGTCCCGCTCAGCTCTCTCAGCTCCAATCCAGTAACGCCTTGCAGCGCGATAATCGGCGTCCCCAATCCCCCATAAGCAACCGGGGCAGTATTTGCTAACAGGGATAGGTATGAAGCGTTTAACGGAGAAAATCCCAACCCAATTAAGATGGACGCGGTGATCGCTACTGGTGTGCCAAACCCTGCAACTCCTTCTAATATTGCGCCGAAGCAGAAAGCAACCATTAATAAAAGCAACCTCTTGTCAGCCGTTATATTAATGAGGGCTTCTTTTAAAAGATCAATTATTCCAGCAGCAGTAAACGTTTTGAATAAAAAAAATACATTGATAACGATCCAACCAATTGGTAAAAGTCCATAAAGTATTCCGTAGCTAACAGTCGCTGCTACTAAAGGGCTTGGCATCCCATATATTAGAGATGCGACCAGGACTGCAAAAAATACGCCGACCGCTGCGGAGTAATAAGGCTTTAATCGTGAAAAAAGGAGCAGTCCAATTAATACCAATAAAGGTAAAGCGGCAGTAATTGTTGAAAGAATCTGATTGCCGAGGGGATCATAAACCTGCTGCCAAACCATTTTGAGAACCTACACTCTGCCTGAGGTGACTAATTGGGCGAAATTTTCAAAAGAGCGATCGTACGACTTTTCCACATCATCGGGAAAACAACATGCTGGGAGTTCACGGCTTCGTAAATGATAAGAGATACATTCACAGCAGATTCCCTTACGGCTGCAGGATCCATAACTGCAATTACACTGATCCAGGTTCGTAGATTTATTGCATTCCATATACAAACTCCTTATTTTTTCTTGTCATATTATAGAAGACAAAAATAATCCCCTTTCAGAGGGATTACTTTAGCCTAACGATTTGGTTTTTATAATTAACTAACTTCTTGGAAGAAGTGGAAATTGGGAATCTTCAAAAACCTTAAAGTTGATCTGCTTATCCTTAACATCATACAATGCCCGGTCTGCCGCTTTCAGGATCGATTCAAGGTCTTTTCCTTGGTTTGGGTACAAGCCTGCACCCATGCTGGCGCGGATGGGAATACTTTTACCGTCAACCTGAATCGGAGCGTCCAACGCACGGGTCAGTTTTTCCATCACTTTGATCACATCACCCTTATTATGGATCGATTCAGTGATGATCCCAAACTCATCACCCCCGATACGCGCGCAAGTATCGCTGCTTCGCAGCACCCTTGATAATCTATTTCCAGCTTTAACCAGTACAATATCCCCCACAGGATGCCCATACGTATCATTAACCGTCTTGAATTTATCCAGATCAAGTGAGATCACTGCAATTTTGTCCCCGCTGCGATCGGAGCGCGAAGCCGCCAATTGAAATCGGTCCTCAAATAGGAGGCGGTTTGGAAGCTTGGTTAAGTAGTCATGGGTGGCCAGGAATACCAGTTTCTTCTCGGCATTCTGACGTGAGAGCGCCGCCCCAAAAATGCTTGAAGCAGTTTTTAGTGCGTCAATCTGCACAGACTCCCAACTTCGTGCCCGGCGGCACTGATCAAATCCAATGTAACCCCACCACTCCTGATCAACAAAGATTGGCGCAATGATAAAGGATTTGACGCCTGCCTTTTTAAGATTTTCCTGTTCAGCTTCGGGTAATTCCTCAACTTCGCCGTGTAGCAATTGTCCGGAAGCAAGAATTTTGCACCATCGCGAATATCCCAGGTCATCATAGGTGCAAACACCATCTTTGATCAAATCCTTGTTGGGTAATACGCCCTTGGCAACCCATTCACCTTTTAAAGATAGTCCCAAATTCTCCTTCGTTATCTCATCATTCTTGAATATATATACACGGTCAGAACCGGTTGCCACGCCTAATTGCCGTAAAACCTCTTCAATCAGATTTTCCCATTCCACATTGAGAAGTAAACTTTCGGCGGCTGATGTAACTGCTTGTAGAATATCATCTCTCATTTGGGCCATCTCGGCTGCTCGCCCCCTTTCAATTTCAGAAAGAATCTTCTCCCGTAAAAGAGTTCTATTAAGATGCGATTTCTGGATCACATCTACAGCACCGGCCCGTATCAAGCCCGAAATCTGCTTGGCTCCTGAATGAATAAAAACAATGATCGGCAGATGAGGCCGGAGAACTGCTAGTTTCTCGATGGTTTTAAGGCTGTCAACAGACTCAGGAATATCCAGAATGGCCAGGTCGCATCGATTTCCGATGATATCTCTGATCACCTTGGTAGGAGGAAAGACTCTTCGACATTCAACGACGTTTAGATCATTGTCGACAGCAATATCTTTGACCTCTTCAAAGAAATCAAGATCGTTGGAGACATAAATGATATTGAGAATCCCGTTGCTCATGTGCTATTTGAGATTCTGTAATTACCGATACAATCCGATTTGGTGAACCAAATGCCCTCCTGATCGCCCTTTAATGATATTTTATACCAAATATTACGAATCAACAATAAAACCATTACCATAGTTGAACAAGGCTGGTTAGCCGATGTATTTTTATTATATAGTTATAAGAATAATAACCTGGATTCAAGTTCCAAGTGCAACTGACATCTCCTGAAAGAATATCATATATGGGGATGAAAAACCGAGACATTTTCTGGGTCTATGGTTCAGCCTCATTTCAACCAAGCTGACATCCCTGTCTGA
>Ga0209164_1000999_pt1 | contig 44670 bp, 38 predicted proteins | sample MTBNYHSulfiMetaG_FD_187458 | JGI IMG/M metagenome (GOLD analysis project Ga0209164, IMG submission 187458) | Enrichment culture microbial communities from rom New York Harbor, USA that are MTBE-degrading - MTBE-NYH (New York Harbor Sulfidogenic)... | ecosystem: Environmental > Aquatic > Marine >... | reverse complement strand
CCGCAGATGCGGAAGTCCTTCCCGATGGGCCCGGCAGCACCGACCCGACGCCCGTAGATGTCATCGTCGCGGGACCCCGACTTGCGGTCGTCCTGCCACACCACCAGGAACTCCTCGGCGGCCGCGCTGTAGGCCAAGGCGGGCCGTTCCTCGTTGCTTCCTCCGGGTTTGCTGATCGGGAAGTCGTTGCCGACGGGACCGGTGGCGTCCACCCAGCGCCCGTAGATGTCGTGCGCCAGGCCCGACCAGGGCGAGGCGCGGCCGTCGTGCCAGACGACCAGGAACCGCTGGGTGTCGGGGTCGTAGGCTACGTCCGGCCATTGGTCGCTGCCCATGGCGGCAGGCCCGCTGATCCGGAAATCGGACCCCTCGGGGCCACCCACTCCTATCCAGCGCCCGTAGACGTCGGCTCCCCGCGTGTCGTTGTCGCGCCAGTCCTCCCAGACCGCCAGGAAGCGCCCGGTATCGGGGTCGTAGGCCACGGCGGGGCGCACGTCATGCGCGGTCGCTTGGTTCCCGCTGATGCGGAAGGCCTTGGTCGTGCCCAGGCTGGCATCCTCCACCCAGCGGCCGTAGATGTCCGAACCGCGGCTGGCACTCTTCCGGTCGTCGTCCCAGACGACCAGGAACCTATCGTGGGTGGAGTCGAAGGCGATCGCCGGGGTCACTTCCGTCATCCCACCGCCGAAGCCGGTGATGCGGAAGTCGGTCCCGAAGTTTCGTCCCCCGGCTTGGACCCGCTTCCCGTAGATGTCCTTGAGGGCCATCCACGAGCGTTCATCTTCCCAGACCACCTGGAACATCCCTCGGGCGGCGTCGTAGGCGACGGCGGCATGCTGGTCGTCTTCCAGGGCGCGCGGACCGCTGATCCGGAAGTCGGAGCCGGCGAATCCCCCGGCGCGCGGTGGCGCGGATACCGCAGCACTGCCGGCTGCCATGGTCATGCCGAGGGCGAGCGTGGCTCCGACCATTACCCAGAGCCGCGCAATTCGGCGCATTGCACCCCCAATGGTCGGATGACGCCAAGGGTAGACCCCCGGGGCAGGCCGCGTCGGGTCTTTCTCCCCTGCTGGTAGCAGCCCTGGTCTGGCAGTCTTATGGCGTGCCCGAAGAAACGGCCAGCCAATTTGCGGGTATACCCGAACTTCCCGACACAACGGAAAGCGAGGAGATGTACCTGATCACGGTGGCGCGGGCCGCCGAGGAGGGCGCCTCCGGTCCGGTCCCCATCTCCGCGGTGGCCGGGGCTCTGGGGGTGGCAGTGGTGTCGGCCAACGAGAAGGTGCACAAGCTCGCCGGGCGGGGCCTGGTGGAGTACTCCCCGTACAAGGGGGTCGAATTGACCGCCGAGGGTGCGGGGGTGGCTCGGCGAGTGCTGCGCACCCGCCGCCTGTGGGCGACCTTCCTGACCGCACGGCTCGGCTACACCGCGGCCGAGGCGGATGTCCTCGCCTGCCGCCTGGAGCATGCCACCCCGCCCGACGCCGCCGAGCGCCTCGCTGCTTTCCTCGGGGACCCGCGCACCGGCCCGCAGGGCCGGCCGATCCCCCCCGCAGCCGGCGAGGTGGCCCCACCTGCCCGAACCCTCGCCGACGTGCCGGTGGGCAGCGAGGCGGAGGTGGTTTCCCTCGGCGCCTCCGGGGAGCCGGAGAGGTTCCTGGCGGCGCATGCCTTGCTCCCCGGCTGCCGGGTGACCGTGCTGGCAGCCGGGCCCTCGGGGCTCCTGGTGGAGATCGGGGGGCAAAGCATGCATCTCGCCCCGGCGTTGAGCCGAGCCATCGAGGTGGCGGAAGCCGGTGAGGTGGCAAAAGGAAGTACCCGTGTGGCGGGGTAGGGAACGTGGTCGAGGGCGAGGCCGGGGCCGGCGGCGGGGTCGGGGCTTCGGTCACGGGCACATCGCCGTGCCGGCTGCGGGTGCCCTCACCTTGGACCGGGTGCGGCGCGGCGGCCGGGTGCGGGTGGTGCGGGTGGGTGGAGGCCACCGTTTGGTGCACCGGCTGGCGGCCCTCGGTGTGGTGCCCGGGGCGGTCGTGACCGTAGCCCGGGCACACGGCCCGGCCGTGCTCGCCCTGAACGGCGCCCGGATCGCCGTGGGCCGGCAGGCCGCGTTGCTCATCGAGGTTGAGGAGATCGGGGCATGACCCCGCCGGTGGTTGCCATTGCCGGATGCCCCAACGCGGGCAAGACGACGCTCTTCAACCACCTGGCCGGCGCCCGGCACACCGTGGGCAACTGGCCGGGGCAGACGGTGGAGCGGCACGAGGGGGCCTTCTCCATCGACGGCGAAGAGTTCCGGGTGGTGGACCTGCCGGGGATCTACGGGCTGATCGCGGTCTCTGCCGAGGAAACCATCGCCACCGGGTTCCTGGCCGGAGAGCGGCCGGCCGCGGCGATCACCGTGGTCGACGTCACCAAACTGAACACGGGACTGCACCTGGTGGCCCAGGTCGCCGAGGCCGGGATCCGCCAGGTGGTGGCGCTCAACATGTGGGATGTGGCCGACCGGCGCGGTCTCACGCTCGACCTGGGGGCGTTGCAGGAGGCGCTCGGGGTAACGGTGGTGCCCACCGTGGCGCGGCGCGGGGAGGGCATGAAGGAACTGCGGGCCGCGGTGGCCGAGGCCGCTCGGGCGACCGTACCGACGACGCCCCTGGTGATCGACTACGGACCGGTGGTGGAGCGGCACCTGGGAGCGCTGGTGGAGGCAGCGGTGGATTGCCCGGAAGTGCTCCGTCTGGGGCCGCCTCGCTGGGTCATGCTCCAGCTGCTGGCCGGCGACGAGGAGACCCGCCGTCGCGTGGCCGCCGCCGCCGGGGGCGAAGGCCTGCTCGAGACGGCCCGGGCAGAGGAAGCCGCCATCGGGGCCGAGACCGGTGTCGGCGTCGAGGTGGTACTCGCCGAGCGTCGCTTCGAGTGGGTGGCGGGGCTGCTCGAACGGGCCGCCGTTGGGTCCACGGCCGGCACCAGTTGGTCGGATCGCTTCGACCGGGTGCTGACCCATCGGTGGTTCGGCTTGCCCGTGTTCCTGGCGGTCATGTGGGTGGTGCTGCGGGTCACCGCCGACGTCACCGCTCCTTTCCTCGATTGGATCGACGCCACGATCTCCGGGCCGGTGAGCCGCTGGGCGGCAGCCGGTCTGGCGGCCGTGTCCCTCGACGGGGGTTGGGTGGAGAGCCTGGTCGTCGACGGCATCCTGGCCGGAGTGGGCGGGGTGCTGGTCTTCGTCCCCGTGCTGTTCGGGCTGTACCTGATGCTGGCCCTGCTCGAGGATTCCGGCTACATGGCCCGCACCGCAGTGGTCATGGATCGGGCCATGCGCGCCGTGGGCATCCCCGGGAAAGCCTTCCTCCCCATGATGGTGGGCTTCGGCTGCACCGTCCCGGCCATCTACGCCACTCGCACCCTCGACTCCAAGCGCGACCGGCTCCTCGCGGGTCTGCTGACGCCCTTCATGTCTTGTGGGGCTCGCCTGCCGGTCTACGTGCTGCTCGCCGGGGTGTTCTTCGCCGGCCGGCGTAGCACCGTGGTGCTTGCCATGTACCTGCTGGGCATCGTGGTCGCCGTGCTCATCGGTTTGCTCCTCTCCAAGACGATGCTGCGGGAGAGGGATCCCTCCCCCCTGGTGATAGTGCTGCCCGATTTCCGCCTGCCCGACGCCCGCACGGTGTGGTCGTTGGTGCGGCTGCGCACTTGGGCTTTCATCAAGGGGGCCGGCACGGTGATCCTGGTCGCCAGCGTGGCGGTGTGGCTCCTCCTCGCCATCCCCGTCGGAGGCGGCAGCTTCGCCGCCACCGACGTCGAGGAGAGCGCCTTCGGCGCCACCAGCAAGGGGGCTTCGGTGGTCTTCGGGCCGCTCGGCTTCGGCGAGTGGGAGCAGACCGGGGCACTGCTCTCGGGCTTCGTGGCCAAGGAAGTCGTGGTGAGCACCTTCGCCCAGCTGTACGCCGTCGACGGCGAGGAGGCCGAGCAGGCCGAAGGGGCCGCGCCGGGCTTCGTGGCCGATCTGGGAGAGATCGGGACCGGGTTCGTCGGCGCCGCCTGGGACACGCTCCGGGCCATCCCCGCGGTGGTAGGCCTCAGTTTCGTCGACCTCGAGGACGATGCGTCGAGCCACCTGCAGTCGGCCATCCGCTCCTCGTTCGAGGAGAGCAGCGGCGGGCACGGGGCTCTGGCCGGAATGGCTTTCCTGGTTTTCGTGCTGCTGTACACGCCCTGCATGGCCGCGGTGGCCGCCTTCCGCCACGAGTTCGGCACCCGCTGGATGTGGGTGAGCGTGGTCGGCCAGTTCCTCATCGCCTGGCTGGGAGCCCTCATCACCTTCCAGGGCGGACGCCTTTTGGGGCTGGGATGAGGCTCGCCGCGCTGCTGCGCGCCGTGGAGGAGTCGCCGGGGACGGTAACGGTGGCCGACCTGGCACGACGCCTGGGAGAGACCCCCGAGACGGTGCGCTCCATGCTGGCCGCGTTGCGGGCTGCAGGCCGGCTCGGCCCCGAGGGGAGCGCCCGCCCGGGGACCGAGGAGTGCGCCTCCGCCGGGTCGTGCTCGGGGTCGTGCCCCGGGCCGGAGGATTGCCCGTTCGTGGTCGACCTGGGAGCGGGTCTCGAGATCAGGCGGCGGTGGGCGGCCGACTTCACCGGCGGGCAGCGCCGCTCGGGTGCACCGGGGAGGACGGTGCTACGGTGCGGCGAGGAGTGAGCGTGATGTCCAAGCTGCCCGCCTGGACGGCCTCATGGATCGGCACCGTCCTAATCCTGGTGCAGATCGTCCTGCTCTTCGTGCTGGGTGCCGGGGGCATCGACTGGCTGCGCTACGCCGGCTTCGCGCTGTGGGCCCTGGCCGCCGTCTTCGGATGGGTGCCCATCCTGCAGTTCAAGAAGAGCGGCGGGGTGGCGCCGGGGGACAGCTACGTCAAGACCACCCGGTTGGTCGACACGGGGCTCTACGCCATCGTGCGCCATCCCCAGTTCGTGGCCTGGCCGCTGATGGCCCTCGCCGTGGCGCTGATATCCCAGCACCCGGCGGTGATTGCCCTGGGCGCGGTGGCCTCCGCGGTGTTCTGTCTCGACTTCCTCGCCGTGGATCGGATGGATGCCGCCAAGTTCGGCGACCAGTACCGGGCCTACATGGAGCGGGTGCCGGGCTGGAACTTCGTCGCCGGTGTATGGCGGTGGGTACGGCGGCGCGGTTGAAGCGGGGAAGAGGGGCGAGCGGCTCAGCGCAATCAGGCTGCTTGGTGCCGGCAGCTTCCCACTAACCTCAGCCTCCCATGGATCAGGATCCTCGCGCCGCCATCAAAGCCCTGCGGGCCCGCCTCCACGACGCCCGGAGGTTCCTTTGACGTCGAGGCCAAAGCCGCCGGCCTCGAGGCGCTGAGGGCCCGGGCAGCCGCCCCCGATCTGTGGCAGGACCCCAACCGGGCGCGAGAGATCACCCGCCGCCTGGCCCGCGACGAAGGCATCGTGGCGCGGGTGGAGAGGCTGGCCGGGGCGCTGGATGATGCCGCGGTCCTGCTGGACCTGGCCGACGAGGAGAGTGATCCGCAAGCCGCCGCCGAGGTGGTCGCCGACCTGGAGGCGGTGGAGGCCGATCTCGAGGAACTGGAGCGAGAGAGCCTCTTCTTCGGGGAGCACGACGATCGAGCGGCCATCTTCAGCGTGCACGCCGGCGCCGGTGGGGTTGACGCCGCCGACTGGGCCGACATGCTGCTGCGCATGTACCTGCGCTTCTTGGAGCGGCGGGGCTTCGAGGTGGAGGTGGACGAGGTGCTTCCCGCCGAGGAGGCGGGCATCCGCTCGGCCACCGTCACTGTACGGGGGGAGCATGCCTACGGTGTCCTGGAAGGGGAGCGGGGCGTGCACCGCCTGGTGCGCATCAGCCCTTTCGACTCCAACGCCCGTCGGCACACCTCTTTCGCCGGGGTGGACGTAATCCCCGAGGTCGAGATGGCCGAAGTCGAGATCGACCCCGACGATCTGCGGGTCGAGACCTTCCGCTCCCAGGGCCACGGGGGCCAGTCGGTGAACACCACCGATTCGGCGGTGCGCATCACCCACCTGCCCACCGGCGTCGTGGCCGGCTGCCAGGTGGAGCGATCGCAGATGCAGAACCGGGCCCGGGCCATGGCCCTGCTCGCCTCCCGTCTGGCGGACCGCCTGCGGAAGGAGCACCAAGCGGCCCTCGAAGAGATCCGTGGGGAGCAGGGGGAGGCCGCCTGGGGGCGTCAGATCCGCTCCTACGTGCTGCAGCCCTACCAGATGGTGAAGGACTTGCGCACCGACGTTGAGGTGGGCAACGTGCAGGGGGTGCTCGACGGTGACCTCGACCGCTTCGTCGACGGCTACCTGCATTGGCGCCGGGCTCGCCAGGAGCAGAGCCGGCGGGAGTAGGGCGGCGAGGGCAGGGTGCCGGCGCCGGGGCGCCGAGCCTGTGGGGGTCTCTCAGAGGGCTCGCCTTCGGCCGCTTCGATACCTCTCAGAAAACCGGGCCGCCGCTAACCTGCCCGGTGCGTCCGTGGCGGAGTGGGCGGAGCTTCCGCGGGCGCCCACACCGCGAGAGGGTTGGGCCATGATCAGGCTGCAGGACGTCAGCAAGGTGTACGACGGCGGGGTCGTCGCCGCCCAGGGCGTCAACCTGGAGATCGCCAAGGGGGAGTTCGTCTTCCTGGTGGGGCCCTCCGGGTCGGGCAAGTCCACCATCATCCGCCTGCTGCTGCGCGAGGAACTGCCTACCAGCGGGAACTTGTGGGTGGCGGGCAAGCACGTGAACAAGCTGCCGTCGTGGAAGGTGCCGCTGCTGCGCCGCTCGGTGGGCACCGTGTTCCAGGACTTCAAGCTGCTCCAGTCCAAGACGGTGTACGAGAACGTGGCCTTCGCCCTCGAGGTCATCGGGCGCCCCCGTCACGTCATCCGCCAGCAGGTGCCCCAGGTGCTGCGGCTGGTGGGCCTGGCCGCCAAGGCCGACCGGCTGCCCCGGCAGCTCTCCGGCGGTGAGCAGCAGCGGGTGTCCATCGCCCGGGCCTTCGTGAACCGTCCGCTGATCCTCTGCGCCGACGAGCCCACCGGGAACCTCGACCCCGGCACCGCGGTGGGCATCATGCGGTTGCTCGACCGCATCAACCGCACCGGCACCACGGTGGTCATGGCCACCCACGACCACGCCATCGTCGATGCCATGCGCCGGCGGGTGGTGGCGCTCGACCGGGGGGCCGTGGTGCGCGACCAGAGCCGCGGCGCCTACGAGAACGTCCCCCTGCTGCCCGAGGACCTGGGCGAGGCGGAGCCGGAGTAGGCCGTGCGCTTCCAGTACCTGCTCACTCAGACCGTCCAGGGCATCCGCCGCAACCCGCTGGTGGTCGCCAGCGCCATCGTGGCGGTGCTGGTCACCCTGGTGTTGGTCTTCGGCTCCATCGTGGTGCGCTGGTCCATCGACCAGGACATCGGCCGCTGGGACGACAACGTCCGGGTGATCGCCTGGCTGGGGGACGTCTCCCCCGACCAGGTCTACGCCATGCAGGAGGAGATCGCCTCGTGGCCGGAAGTTGATGAGGTCGTCTACTTCAGCAAGTCGCAAGCGCTCGAGGAGTTCAAGGAGCTGTTTGCCGACCAGCCGGCGCTGATCGAAGTGGTGCAGGAGGATCCCTCGGTCCTCCCCGACTCGCTGCGCATCAAGCCGGCGGAGGCGGGCAGCTACGACGTCATCCAGAACCGGGTGGCGGTGTACCCGGGCGTGCAGCAGGCGACGGCTGCCGGGGAGGAGATCGACGCCCTGGTAGCGCGCTCCAATCGCATGCGTGCGTTTGCCGTGGGGGTGTTCGTGGTCCTCGGGGCCGCCGCCCTGGTGCTGATCGCCAACACGATCCGCATGGCGGTCTACGCCCGGCGAGAGGAGATCGCCATCATGCGGCTGGTGGGAGCGGGCAACTGGTTCATCCGCATCCCCTTCTTGCTCGAGGGCCTCTTCGAGGGGGTGGCCGGCGCCGCCCTGGCCGCGCTGATCGTGGGGCTGGGGCACAAGCCCATCGTCCAGATGCTGAGTACGGTGGCCGACCCCGATTCCATCGTGGTCCCCGTCCAGTTCCTGCTGCAGCAGTCGCTGCTGGTGCTGGCTTTCGGTGCCGTCACCGGCCTGCTGGGCAGCGCCCTGGGCATGTGGGGCACCCTGCGCGACTGATGCCCCGTCGCGCCGCCCCGGAGGGACCCGGGGTCAAGGTGATCGCCGTCAACCGGCGGGCCCGCCACGACTACGACCTGCAGGAGTCGTTCGAGGCCGGACTGGCTCTGGTCGGCTCCGAGGTCAAGAGCCTGCGGGCGGGGCGGGCCGACCTCAAGGATTCCTACGGCATCATCGAGGCGGGGGAGGCCTGGCTGGTAGGGCTGCACATCTCCCCCTACCAATTCGCCCGCGAGGGGGGCCACGACCCCGATCGCACCCGCAAGCTGCTGCTGCACCGCGGCGAGATCGAGCGCATCCGGGGCAAGCTCGACCAGAAGGGCCTGACCCTCATCCCGACACGGGTCTACTTCAAGGAAGGCAAGGCCAAAGTCGACCTGGCCCTGGCCAAGGGTAAGGCGCAGCACGACAAGCGGGAGACGCTGAAGCGGCGCCAGGCCGAGCGAGAGATGCAGCGGGCCATGCGCCACCGGAGCATCGACTAGAGGCGCGGCGCGGAATCTCCTCCGACCGGAAGCCGTTGTACAGTGAGCAGTGCGCTTCGCGCCCTTGGGGGTGAACTGGTTTCGACTCTGAGGGTTGAGGCGACGGCAGCGAGCCGAGGTCCCCGGAGTCCTCGTTAAAGAGCCGGGACAACCAATAAGTGCCGAGCCTGAACTCGCACTGGCCGCCTAACTAGTCGGCCCGTCCGCCCGGAGGGTTCCCCCCTCGCCGGTGTCGGGCGTCGCAATGGGGGATGCCCTCGCCGGGGTGCTGTGACCGGCGGGTCAAGGCGACTGCGGCTGGGGTGGCGGGAGACGCGCCGGTAGCGTCCCGCCTCCCGAGAACCTGCTACCGGCTGCGCTCGGAGACGCCGGCGTTGAAACTCAGAGGACCGGGGTTCGACTCCCCGCACCTCCACCAGACGGGCGGCCCCCACGGGGCCGCCCGTCTCATGTGTTTGGTTCGGTTTCCTAGGCGCAGGTGCAGGTCCAGACGACCGGGTTCCAGAGAGGGTCCCAAGCGTCTTCGGGACGCTGCAGGCCCAGGGCGGTTTTCAGGGTGCCGTCGGGACAGCCGTCCCCGTAGCCGGGGATGCCGGCCGGGGCGATCGCCGACGCACCCAAAGGCACGCCGGGGCAGGTGGTGGGCTGCTGCGGGGTGAGCCCGTCGGGGGGTTGGACGGCGATGCCCCAGATGGAAGGCAGGCCGCCGATGAGAGGGCGGCTGGTGCCGTCGTAGCCGACGGTGAGGATCTCCCCGGTGTCGGTGGCGGCGTAGATGGCGTCCCACCAGCCGGCGGCGGCACTGAGGCCGGGGATGGCGAGGTGCTCCGAGAAGTCGCCGCCGTTCAAGCGCCATAGGCCTTCGCCGGGGGCGACGGCCCATAGGTTGCCGGAGGCGGTGAAGCCGTCGCTGAGGCCGGCGGGGCCCGGGTAACGCTGCGTGGTCTTTGCGCTGGTCGGCTCGACGGCGATCAGTTCCCCCGTTTCCCAGGCGCAACCGAAGAGCTGCTCATTCCACGGGACCAGGTCGTCCAGGCCGGTGCCCGGATCGACCGACGAGAGGGGGGCCTCACCCCCCGGCCACCCGACGGCGGCCCGCGTCGGCTCTGGGGCCGGGTCGGGAACCTGCTGGCCCTGCTCCGCGGCGAGGACGGCCTCGCGAGCGGCCCGGACGGAGGCGTCGTAACGCAGGAAGGCATCTTGAGCGAAGAGGTAGTCGGCGTGCTCGTTCCGGTTCACCTCGGCAGGGTCCTGCGCCGGCGGCGGGAAGTAGGGAGAGAAGCTGGCCAGGTCCTTGTTCCGCTCGGCGAGTTCGCGCACCCGCTGCGCCTCCCAGGAGTCGGGATCCTCGGCAGTGGCCCCCAACGCCGACCGAAGGGAGAGGACCGCCGCCTCGTAGAGGGTGTTCTGCGCGGCGAAGTCACGGTGAATGCCGGCGGGGGTTCGGCCGCTGTCGTCCCGATTGAACTGGTTCTCCAGTTCGCTCAGGCGGTGGCGCGCGCCCGCCAGATCCCCCTGGGCGGCCGCCTGGCGGATGCGCTCCAGGTCTGTCTTGGCCTCCGCCGCCCTCTGCTCGAAGAGACTGCGGGCGGCAACCATTTCTGCAGCGTGGGCGCGGCGTGCCGCGTCCGCCGCCGCGAGGTTGGAGGAAGCATGGACCGCCTGCTGTTCGAGGCTGGCGTAGGTGGTCGTGGTGGTGGCCGGCGGGGGTTCGTCGACATCGGAGGGGGGCTGCCCGGGATGGCCGAAGAGGCCGCTGATGTGGGTGGGGAGGAGTGGTTGTTGGCCGAGGAGCGTCCACATGATGGCGGCTTCGGAGTGGGCGATCCACAGGTTCCATTGGGCGAGGTCTTGGTAGGCGCGGCTGGCGGGCGGGCCGGCGGCGACGGCGGTGGCGGTGGGGTAGGGGCCGACGGGCAGTCCGGCGAGGCGGGCGCCGTCGCCGGTGCGCAGCACGGTGACGCTGCCCTCCTCGGCGACGTTGGTGATGAAGAGCAGGCCGGGGAGGGTGGTCATCTTGAAGGGGAGGGGCCCGGCATCGAGGGTGGTCACCTGCAGGCTGGCCGGGTCGATGCGGTGCACCACCTCGCCCATGGTGTCGGTGACCCAGACGGCGCCTTCGGCGTAGAGGATCTCCTGGGGCTCTCCGCCCACCTCGATGGTGTCGAGTACCTCGCCGTTGGCGGCGTCGATGCGGCTGACGGTGCCTTGGTCGACGTGGGTGACCCACAGGATCGGGGCCGGGCCGTTGTAGGTCACCGGCACCGTGGTGGTCGGGCCGGACGGCACGCTGGTGGTGGAGGAGCCCGGCGCCTCGCCGGTGATGGTGGTCGTCGGGTCGGCTGCCGTCGTGGTAGTCGGCGCTGTGGTGGTGGCGGCACCGTCACCGCCGCTGCAGGCGGCTGTCAGGGCCAGCAGTGCCGCGAGGGCAACCGAGAAGCGGACTGGCGAGGGGCGCATGGGCTGCCTCCTGTCTACGTCCCGGCCGACCCGGGATCCCCCTTCCCCATCAGCCGGGGCGACCGGCTTGCCGGGAGGCTACTCCGCCGGGATCGGCGTCGCCGGGAAGGAGGTGGTTTCCGCTACCCCTGCGGGTCGCCGCACATCTCCTCGAGCGGCTGCAGGTTCAGGGTGGCGATGGCCTCGGCCGGAGGCAGGCTGAGGGCCTCGGCGACGGTGGCGGCGATGGCGTCCCGGTCGGGGATGGGGTAGCGGTCGGCCGTCCAGCCGCTGAGGTAGGACTTCTCCGTGCCGGCCAGTTCGGGGGCTCCGTCCCAGAAGCGGATCGACACGATCTCGTCCAGGTCCACGGCGGGGAGCAGGTCGATGAACCACAGCGCCGCCGACAGCGGCAGATCGGTGAGCACGCTTTCCCGGATCGTTCCCGCCTGGGTCAGCAGCAGCACGGGGGAGGACTGCTCGGCGATCGCCTGGAGCACGCAGCGCTGGCGGCCCATGCGGTTGTGGTCGTCGGAGCTGTGGCGGGAGCGGGCGTAGTACAGGGCCTGATGGCCGTCCATGTGATAGGTGCCCGGTGCCAGGTCGACCACCGAGAAGGTGCCGTCGACGTTGGGGTACTCCTCGTCGCGAATGGGGAACTTGACCTCGATGTCGATGCCGCCCAGGGCGTCGATGATGTCCACGAAGCCCTCCAGGTCGACCAGGACGAAATAGTGGATGTCGAGGCCGAGCAAGTAGCCGAGGAGTTCCTTCGCAGCTACCGCCCCCGGGTTGTCTTCACCGAAGAGGTCGGGCCGGCTCAGGCCCCAGGGGTAGATCTCGTTGGCTATGCCGGGGAAGCAATCGCACTGGTAGATCCCTTCCGCAGGGCTCCCCGGCGGGATGGGCAGGCCCCACAGGTTGCGGGGGATGCCGAACAGGGCCACCGCCCCCGTGGCCGGGTCGACGGAGAGCACGATCATGGTGTCGGTGCGGACGCCACGGCGCCCTATGCCCGAGTCGCCGCCCAGCAGCAGCACGTTCACCTGCCCCTCATCGGGGAACCCCTCCGGCAGGGTGGTGGTCGTGGTGCTGGTAGTAGTGGGGGGCAGGGTGGTCGTGGTGGTGGTCGAGGTGCTGGTAGTGGTGGGGGGCAGGGTGGTCGTGGTGGTGCTGGTGGTGGCCACCGTGGTCGGCGAGGTGGTGGTAGTGGAGACGGTGGTGGTTGCGGCACCCGTGCCGCCGCAGGCGGCGGCTACCACGGTGAGAGCCAGCAGGCCCGCGATGCTCCGAAGGCGGGCAATGCTCATGGCGTTCAACTTCCTTGCTTCCTCCGGGGAATCGAGGCTACTGCGGGCAGAGAGGTACGGGAGAGGTCTCTATCCCCGGGCCAGGTACCCCTCCAACTCCGCCAGCAGTTCCGTCCGCCGCGCCTCGCCCGGCCAGGACGCCTCGATGGCGTTGCGGGCGATGGTCGCCAGCTCCTCCCGGGTGAGCCCCAGGGCCTGCTGCGCCGCCAGGTAGTTGTCGGTGATGTAGCCGCCGAAGTAAGCGGGGTCGTCGGAGTTGACCGTGACGCGCACCTCCCGTTGCAGCAGGCGGCGCAGGTTGTGGTCGCGCAAGTCGGGGAAGACCTGCAGCTTCATGTTGGAGAGCGGGCAGACGGTCAGGGCAATGCCCTCCTCGACCAGGCGAGCGACCAGAGCCTCGTCGCGCTCGCAGGCGACCCCGTGGTCGATGCGCTCCGCCCCCAGAAGGTCCAGAGAGTCCTTGATGTAGGACGGCGGCCCCTCCTCGCCGGCATGGGCCACCGCTCGCAGCCCGGCCGCCCGGGCCCGGGTGAAGGCCTCCACGAACTTCTGGGGTGGGTTGCCTCGCTCGCCGGAGTCCAGGCCGACGCCGATGATCTCCCCGAAGAACGGCCGCGCCTCCTCCAAGGTGGCCAGGGCGGCTTCGCCCGATAGGTGGCGCAGGAAGCACATGATCAGGTGGCTGGTGAGGCCCAGCCGTTCCCGGGCGTCGGCGCGGGCGCGGGCGAAGCCGGCCATGAACACGGGGAAGCCGATGCCCCGCTCGGTGTGGGTCTGGGGGTCGAAGAACATCTCGGTGTGGCGTACGTTGTCGGCCGCCGCCCGCTCCAGGTAGGCCCACATGAGGTCGTAGAAGTCCGCCTCGGTGCGCAGCACCGCCGCCCCCTGGTAGTAGATGTCCAAGAACGACTGCAGGTCGGTGAACTCGTAGGCGCGGCGCACCTCGTCGACCGAGGCAAAGGGCAGGGTCAGGCCGTTGCGCTCGGCAAGGCGGAACATCATCTCGGGCTCGAGGGTGCCCTCGATGTGCAGGTGCAGCTCCACCTTGGGCAGGCCCTTGATGAAAGTCTCCATCGCTCCCTCCGGTGACGTCCGGGAGCGAGCCTAACCGGCGCAGCCGGGGCGTCCCCGGGCGGGCCGGTGATGACTGGCGGTGCTCCGGCGGTGCGGTACCCTCGCCGCCGCATGATCCCTGCCTCCGTTCGGGCCGACCTGCGTCGCTGGGCCAGCGACGGCACCCCCTACATCGTCGGGGGGACGATCGTGGCGTCTCTGGGCGCCTACGTCTTCCAGGTGATCGGCGCCCGGGCCCTGGGAGCGGCCGCCTTCGACCCGGTCAGCGCGCTGCTCACCGTCCACTTCCTGGTTTTCTCCGTCCTGCTCCTGCCGGTGGAGCAGTTCGAGATCCGGCGCGTCACGCTGGGCCGCTCCGGGGGGCTCGTTGCCGTGGCCGGGGTGATCGTCGCCGGTGCCCTGGGCGCCTGTGCCTTCACCTTCTTCGCCCGCAACGTGTATTTCGCCGGAGATACCACCTACGTCCTCATCGGGTTCGTCACCGTTGCCGGCAACGCGGTGATGGCCCTGGCGCGCGGGAAGCTGGCCGGGGTGCGGCGCTTCCGGGCCTACGGCCTGGTCAGCGGGGTGGTAGCCACGGTACGGGTGTTGCTGGCCGTGGCCTTCCTGGAGTGGGCGGCGACGGGCCCCAGCGTCGGCTGGGCCCTGGCCCTGGCCCCGTTCGTCGTACTGGCGTGGCTGCCCTTCCGGCGCAGTACGGCACCGGGGGCCCCTCGCCAGGCTGAAGGAGCCGGCCGCTTCCTGAGCGGCTTCGTGCTGGCCAGCGCCGCTTCTCAGGTGCTCCTGCTCCTGGCTCCCATCGCGGTGGGCCTGATCACCGACGAAGCCGGACTGATGAGCCGGGTGTTCGTCACCTTCCAGTTGTTCCGGCTGCCCATCGTGATGACCCAGAACCTCATGGCGCGGCTCCTGCCTCCTTTCACCAGCCTGGCCGCCGCCGGGCGGGAGGACCTGCTGCGGCGATGGGTGCTGCGCTTCGCGGTGGGGGCGGCGGTGCTGACCCCTATCGCGGCCGTCGGCGGTGGCCTCTTGGGCCCGGCGGTGGTGCGTCTCCTGTTCGGTGCCGAGTTCCAGCCCAGCTGGCAGGTGGCCGCCCTCTCCGCCGCCGGCGCCGTGCTGGCCGCGGTGTCGCTGCTCGCCGGCCAGGTGCTGGTGGCCCGGGGGCGGACCATGCTGCTGGCGGCGGCCTGGGTGGTCGGCTTCGCCGTCGCCGTTGCCTCCCTGATCCCCTCCTTCGAGTCCCCTGGGGTACGGGTATCACAGTCCTTCGTGCTGGGCGAGGCGGCGGCCCTGGCTGCCATCCTGGTCTTCGCCTTGAGGCGCCCCCGCTCTGCGGAGCAGTAGGGTTGGGCCGATGCAACGGGTCCTGATCACCGGAGGGGCCGGGTTCATCGGCTCCCATCTCGCCGAGGCGATCCTGGCGGCGGGCGACGCCGTGGTGGCCGTCGACGATCTCTCCACCGGCTCCTACCGCAACGTGTCCCACCTCTCGGGTGAGCGCTTCGAGTTGGTGGTGGCCAGTGTGGACGACGCCCTCACCATGGAGGGGCTGGTGCGCGCCGCCGACTTGGTCTATCACCTGGCGGCAGCGGTGGGGGTGAAGCTGATCGTGGCCGACCCGGTGCGCACCATCGAGACCAACATTCGCGGCACCGAGGTGGTGCTGCGCCTGGCCAACAAGTGGCGCCGCCCGGTGGTGGTGGCATCTACCTCGGAGGTGTACGGCAAGTCGGAGCGGGTGCCCTACGCCGAGGAGCACGACATGGTGCTCGGCCCCACCAGCCACTCCCGTTGGGCCTATGCCGCCTCCAAGGCCATCGACGAGTTCCTCGCCGTCGCCTACTACCGGCGCGACGGCCTGCCGGTGGTCATCGCGCGCCTGTTCAACACGGTGGGCCCGCGCCAGACCGGGCGCTACGGGATGGTGCTCCCCACCTTCGTCCGCCAGGCGCTGGCCGGCGAGCCGATAACGGTGTACGGGGACGGGCACCAGAGCCGGTCGTTCACCTATGTGAGCGACGCGGTGGCCGCCCTGCTGGAACTGGCCCGGCGCGAGGCCGCTTTCGGCGAGGTGTTCAACGTGGGCGGGGGCCGGGAGATCACCATCATGGAGCTGGCCCGCCTGGTGCGGGAGCGGACCGCTTCGGCGTCCGAGATCGTGACGGTGCCCTACGACGAGGCCTACGCCCCCGGCTTCGAGGACATGGTGCGCCGGGTGCCCGACATCTCCAAGCTGCAGCGGGTGACCGGCTATGCCCCCTCGGTCGGCTTGGAGGAGATCATCGACCGGGTGGCCGAGCACTACCGGCAGCATCCCGGCTTCGTGTAGATGCTCGCCGGCCTGCTGGCCCTGGTGCTGACGGCGGCGCTGGCCGGGGCCTTCGTACGGTTCCCCGCCCTGGGCCGGCCCTTCACGCGAGCGGCGGCGGGAGCGCGCTGGCGCGCCGACGCGGTGCCCCTGGCCGGCGGTTTGGCCATGGCCGCCGGCTTTGGGGTAGCGGCGGCCATCTTCGGGCGGGACCTGCGCGGCGCAGGGGCGGTGCTCGCTGCCGCCGGGACGGCGCTGGCGGTGGGCCTGGCCGATGACCTCCACCCGCTCCCGGCCTGGGCCAAGCTGGCCGGCCAGACCGGGGCCGGGGTGGTGCTCGCCGTTCTTGGGGTGCGGGCCGCGCTGCCCGGGCCGGAGGTGGTGGGCTGGCTGGCGGCGGTGGCCTGGGTGGTGGTGGCGGCCAACGCCCTGAACCTGTTCGACAACTTCGACGGTGCCGCCGGGGGGGCGGCCCTCGTCGGCGCCCTGGCCTTGACGCTCTGGTGGGGGCTGGGTTCGGGGCCGACGGCGCTGGCCGCCGCCTTGGCCGGGGCGAGCGCCGGGTTCCTGGTCTGGAACGCCCCGCCCGCCCGGGTCTTCATGGGTGATGCCGGCTCACACTTCCTGGGGACGGCTCTGGCCGGCCTCACTCTGCTCGACGGCGGGCGGGTGGGCCGGGCCGGGCCGGCACCCTGGGGACTGGCGGTGGCGGTGCCCGTGGTGCTGCTGGCGGTACTGCTGTTCGACACCTCGCTGGTGGCGGTGGAGCGGCGCCGGCACCGCCGGCCGCTGTCGATCGGCGGACGGGATCACGCCTCGCATCGCCTGGCGGCCCTGGGCCTGGGGGCGCGTGGCGTCGCTCTGGTCCTGTGGGGCCTGGCGCTGGTGGCGGCAGGCGTGGCTTCCCTCGCCGCCCTCGGCTGGGGGTGGTTTGCTGCCGGGGCGGGCCTGCTGGCGGCGGGCCTGGTGGCGCTGGGGCTGCGCCTGGCCCGGGTCCGGGTGTACGACTGAGCCTCGGCTACTGGGTGTCGCCGCAGACGTCGTCGAGGGGCTGCAGGTTCAGCACCGCGATGGCCTCCAGCGGGGGCAGGCTCAGGGCCGTGGCCACCGTCTGGGCGATGAAACCCCGGTCGGGGATGGGGTAGCGGTCGGCCGTCCAGTCGCCGATGTACGAGGTGGAGGTGCCGGCGAACTCGGGGGCGTCGGGCATGAAGCGAATCGACACGATCTCCTGGGTGTTCACCCTGGCGACCAGCTCGATGAAGTCGGGGACGGCGGCCATGGGCAGGTCGGTCAGGACGCTCTCCTCGACGGCGGGGACGATGGTGGGGAACTCCCGCAGCAGGGTGACCGGGTCGGCTTGCTCCACCAGGGCTTCGAGCACGCAGCGCTGGCGATTCATGCGGTCGAAGTCGTGGGATCCCTGGCGAGATCGGGCGTAGTAGAGGGCCAGGTGACCGTCCATGTGGTGCTGGCCCGGCTGGAGGTCCATCTCGGAGACCGTCCCATCCTCGTTGGGATAGGCCGAGTCGTAGACCCGCTCGGTGACCACGATGTCCACCCCGCCGATGGCGTCGATGATCTCCACGAACCCCTCGAGGTCCACCAGGGCGAAGTAGTGGATGTCGATGCCCAGCAGGTAGCCGACTAGGTCTTTCATGGCGTTGGCCCCGGAGTTGGGGTCTCCGAAGAGGTCGGGCCGCCGTAGGCCCCAGGCGTACAACTCGTTGGCGATCATCCCGAAGCATCCGTCGCAGTTGTCCCACGCATCCGTCGCGACGTGCCCGGGGGGGAAGGGCAGTCCGAAAAGGTTACGCGGTATGCCGAACATGGCCGTCCACCCGGTGGCCGGGTCGATGGAGACCACGATCATCGTGTCGGTGCGAATTCCCCGGCGGTCGACCCCCGAGTCGCCGCCGAGCAGGAGGATGTTGACCCGGCCTTCCTCCGGGAAGGTGTCGGGCAGGGAGGTGGTGGTGGTCGTGGGCCTCGGGGTGGTGGTCGTGGAGCCTCCCGCGGAGGGCCCGGTGATGGTCGCGGTCGTGGTGGTCGTCGCCGCCTGGTTGGGGTCGGTGACGAAGTCGTGGGTGAGCAGGTCGTGGAGCAGCAGGTTGCGGTGCCCCACGTACAGGTGAGGGACCAGCGTGGCGGTGAGCAGCACCACCAGGCCTACGGCGAGGACGGGCCGCGTTCGGGTGGGGGCGCCCGCCGGGCCGGCGGCGAGGAAGGCATCGGCGATGGCGAAGGCCCGGAAGCCCAGCAGGGCGGCGTTGAGCACCACCAGGAGGATCAGCAAGTTGGGGTTGGAGAAGAACGGCCGGGAGACGGCGAGGGCCAGCTCGAGGCCGCTCCCGTAGATGACTACGGCGAGGAGCAGCGCCGCCGGCACGACCAGCGCCGCGGTGATGCCGATGAAGATCCATCCGCGCCTCCGGCGGCCCAGGTAGAGGTGGCCGGCCCCGGGCACGATCGCCGACAACAGGGCGGCCACGAAGGGTCGGGCAGGGCGTCCGGGGCGGGCGCGGGCCTCCTGGGTCGAATCCTCGGGCATCCCGCCAGCATACGGCCGCCATCGCGGAATCGGTGCGACCATCGGCACGGCGCGGCGCGGGCGGGAACACCCGGAGTGGCCGGCCTTGGGGGTCCCGAGCTGTCGCGGCGCGCGGCTCCTAGGATGAGCGCAGTACCCCCAGTGATGGAGGGAGATCGTGCACAAGAAATGGTCTTGGGTGGTTCTGGTGGCCGTGCTGGCCCTGCTCGTCGCCGCCTGCGGTGACGACGCCGAGGAGACGACCACCACCGCCCCGGGAACGACCACAACCGCCGCAACGACGACGACGACCGCCGCCGAGCCGCTGAAGATCGGCATGATCCTGGTCGGGCCGGAGAACGACCGCGGCTGGAGCCAGGCCCATGCCGAAGCCGGGGCCTACCTGGAGGAGAAGCTCGGGGTTGAGATCGTCATCCTCGACAAGGTGAACACCGCCGATCGGCCGGAGACGACCGTCGACCAGGTGGTTACCCAGATGATCAACGAGGGGGCGGGAATGATCTTCGCCACCTCGGACGACATGAGGGACGGCATCGAGATCGGGGCGGCTCAGCATCCCGACGTGCCGATGATCTGGTCTTCGGGTGACAGCGCCTGGCCCGAGGCGGGGGAGGCCTACCGGCCCGACCTGACCAACCTGGGCAACACCATGGGCCGCATGGAGTACGGCAAGATGATCGCCGGCTGCGCCGCCGCCCTGACCACCCAGACGGGCCAGCTCGGCTACCTCGGCCCGCTGATCAACGCCGAGACCCGGCGCCTGGCCAGCTCGGTGTACCTGGGTGCCCAGTACTGCTGGGAGAACTACCGGGGCGAGAACCCGGCCGACTTGGGCTTCCGGGTCGACTGGATCGGGTTCTGGTTCAACATCCCCGGCGTGACCCTCGATCCCACCCAGGTGGCCAACGACTTCTTCGACTCCGGCATCGACGTGGTGATCTCGGGCATCGACACCACCGAGGGCTTGGTGGTGGCGGGCCAGCGGGCCGCCGCGGGTGAGGCCGTGTGGGCCATTCCCTACGACTTCCGCGGGGCCTGCGACGAGGCCCCCAACATCTGCCTGGGTGTGCCCTACTTCAACTGGGGCCCGGCGTACGTCCGCATCGTCCAATCGGTGCTCGACGGCAACTTCGCCGCCGAGTTCGAGTGGTTCGGGCCGGACTGGGCCGACATCAACGACCCGGACACCTCCGGCATCGGCTACGTCAAGGGCCCCGGACTGTCCGCAGAGAATGCCGCCCTGGTGGACCAGTTCATCGCCGGCCTGGCCGACGGTTCCATCAACCTGTTCGTCGGGCCGCTCAACTACCAGGACGGCACGCCGTTCCTCGGCGACGGCGAAGTGGCCACCGACCTGCAGGTCTGGTTCATGGAGCAGTTGCTCGAAGGCATGGTGGGCGCCAGCGCCTGATCGCCGACCTTCGACTACCGAGCGGATGAGGGGAAGGCCCGGCCTTCCCCTCATCGCGCGTGTGGCGGCGCGGGGGCGCCGCCTCTAGCCTGCCGGGCACGATGAGCCTGGAACTCCGCGGCATCCACAAGCGCTACGGAGCGGTGCATGCCAACGACGGGGTCGACCTGCGTCTGGAGGCCGGGGCCATCCACGGGGTGCTAGGGGAGAACGGGGCCGGCAAGTCCACGCTGATGAAGGTGCTGTCGGGGTTCATCGTCCCCGACGCGGGCGAAGTGGTCCTCGATGGCAAGCCGGTGCCCCTCGGCTCCACCCGGGCGGCCATCCGGGCGGGGATCGGCATGCTGCACCAGGACCCGCTGGTCTTTCTGCCTTTCACCGTGCTCGACAACTTCCTGCTGGGGTGTGGGCGCCGGGTGAGCCGGGCGACGGGCGCCCGTGAACTGGAGCGCATCTCCACCGAGTTCGGCTTCCACTTCGACCCGGGGGCGCCGGTGCGCTCGCTGACGGTGGGGGAGCGGCAGCAGTTGGAGATCACCCGTTTGCTTTGGCTGGGAGCCCGCGTGCTGATCCTCGACGAGCCGACCACCGGCATTTCGGCGGTGCAGCAGGAACGGCTCTTCGCCACCCTGCGGGCCCTCGCCGACAAGGGGATGATCGTGGCCTTTGTCTCCCACAAGCTGGAGGAGGTGGAGGCGCTGTGCACCCGGGTGTCGGTGATGCGCCGGGGCCAAGTCGTGGGAGAGGCCGCCCTGCCTTGCCCCACCGACCGCCTGGTCGAGATGATGTTCGGGAGGGTGCTGACGCCGCCGCCTCGCGAGACGGCGGCGCCGGGGGACCCGGTGCTCGAGCTGGCCGAGCTGCGGACTGCCGAGCGAGCCTCCGGAGCGGCGATCACCCTGACGGTGCGGGCCGGCGAGGTGATCGGTCTTGCCGGGCTCGAGGGCAGCGGGCAGCGGCCCTTCCTGCGCACCTGCGCCGGGCTGGCTCGGCCCTCCGCGGGCCGGCTGCGCGTCGGGGGCCGTGACCTCAGCGCCGCTCGCTACCGGGATTTCCTCGCCGCCGGGGTTCACTTCCTGCCCGCCGGCCGATTGGAGGAAGGGCTCATCGGGGGGCTGAGCATCACCGAGCACTTCCTCCTGACCGGTGGATCGCGCCGCTTTCGCATCGACTGGGCGGCCGCCGAGACCGAGGCGGGGGCGCGCATTGCCGACAACCTCATCGTGGGCCGCCCCGGCTCCACCGCCGGAGAGCTGAGCGGCGGCAACCAGCAGCGCCTGCTGTTGGCGTTGATGCCGCCCGAGGTGCGGCTGCTGCTCATGGAGCATCCCACCCGCGGCCTCGACCTGGAATCGGCCGACTGGGTGTGGCGGCGGCTCCTGGAGCGCGGCCGGCAGGGCACGGCGGTGGTGTTCGCCTCGGCCGACCTCGACGAGCTGTTGCGCTACAGCGACCGGATCCTGGTGTTCTTCGCCGGGCGGGTGCTGCGCGAAGTGGCTGCGGGCGAGACCAGCGGCGAGGAGCTCGGCTACCTCATCGGTGGCAAGGAGATGCCGTGATCCCCCGCCGCCTGCTCTCGGGGGCGTTGCCCGTGGCGACCGCCTTCGCCGTGGGGTTGCTGCTGCTCCTTTCGGTGGATGCCCCGCCGTTCGAGGCGATCCAGCTGATCTTCAAGGGAGCACTCGGCAGCCTGGGGGGTGTTTCCTCGACCCTGATGGCCTGGGTGCCGCTGGTGCTCGCTGCGGCCGGCTTGGTGGTGACGTTCGCCGCCGGGTTGTGGAACATCGGCATCGAGGGGCAGATCGTCATGGGGGCCATAGCGGGCGCTTTCGTTGCCCGCACTGTGGAGGCCCCGTCGGGAGTGGTGCTGCCGCTGCTCCTTCTCGCCGGCATTGCCGGCGGCCTGCTCTGGGGGTTGCTCGTGGGAGTGCTACGGGTGTACGGGCGGGTCAATGAGATCTTTGGGGGCCTGGGGCTGGACTTCGTGGCCACCGGCCTGGTGGTGTATCTGGTGATCGGCCCCTGGAAGCGAGCGGGCAGCGCCTCAACCAGCGGTACCGACTTGTTCCCCCGCGAGGCCTGGCTGCCCGTCACCGGGAAGCTGACCGCCTCGTGGCTGGCCCTCGTCGTGGCTGCGGCGGCGGTCGTAGCGGTCTACTTCCTGATGCGCGGCACCTACTTCGGCCTGCGTCTCCGGGCGGTGGGAGCCAATTCCCGCAGCGCTTTTCTCATGGGGATCTCCACCAACCGCCACCTGCTGGCCGCCTTCTCGATCTGCGGGGCGCTGGCCGGGCTGGGCGGGGCCCTGCACGCCTCGGGCTTCCACCACAAGCTGGTGCCTTCGGTCTCCGGGGGCTACGGCTTCCTGGGCATCCTGGTGGTGCTGCTGGCCGGGTTCGGGGCCCGCTGGATTGCGCCCATCGCCTTCTTCTTCGCGGTGATCTCGGTGGGGAGCACCCAGCTGCAACTGCGCCTGCAACTGGACTCGGCCCTGGGCGGGGTGCTCCAGGGGGTGCTGGTGCTGTTCACCCTGCTCGCCGGGGGCTGGCAGCTGCGGCGGGCCTACCGAAGCCGGCGCGGCCTGAAAGAGGGAGGCTGAGCGGTGGAAGCGACCCTGGCCTCCATCGTGGCGGCAGCCAGTGCCCTGGTCTACGCCGTGGTGGGGGAGACGATCGCCGAGAAGGCGGGGGTCATCAACCTCTCCCTCGACGGCAGCATCATGCTGTCGGCGATGGCCGGGTTCGCCACGGCTTTCACCACCGGTAGCGTCCTCTTGGGTTTCGTGGCCGGGGCGGGGGTGTCGATGGCGGTTGCCCTCCTCATCGCTTTCGCCAGCATCGAGTTGCGCCTCAACCAGATCGCGGTGGGCTTCGTGCTCACCTTGCTCTGCACCGACTTGGCTTCGTTCCTGGGGGATCCCTACGTCGGGCAGCGCTTCGCGGGAGTGCCTCCGCTGGCCATCCCCGGGCTGGCGGACATCCCCTGGCTGGGTCCCATCCTGTTCAATCACAACCTGTCGGTGTACGGCAGCTTCCTGGCCGTTGGCCTGGCCTACTTCTTCATCTTCCGCTCCCGCCGCGGCCTGGAGTTGCAGGGGGTGGGGGAGCGGCCCGAAGCTGCCCACGCCCGCGGCATCCGGGTGAACCTGCTCCGCTACGTCTACACGGTGGTCGGAGGGGCGCTGGTGGGGATCGCCGGGGCGGCCTACTCCCTGGACGTGCGACTGGGCTGGCGGGACGGCCTCACCACAAACTACGGCTGGATCGCCCTGGCCATCGTGATCTTCGGAGGCTGGCACCCGGTGCGGGCGGCCGGCGGCGCCTACCTCTTTGGCGCCCTCTCGGTACTGGCGCTGAAGCTGCAACCCCATCTGCCCGACCTGGCCCAGATCCTTCCCATGACCCCCTTCGCCCTGATGATCTTCGCCCTGCTGCTGGTGTCCCAGGATTGGTCGCGCCGGCTGGGCGACCGCTACCCGCGATGGCGCCGGCTGCTCAGCGGCGACCCGCCCACGGCCATCGGCACCGCCTTCTGGCGGGACTGAGAGGCGTACCGTGGCCCGATCGGTGTGGCGCCGGCTCCCCCCCGAGGACCTGGAGGCCTTCCGGGCTTTCCTCGATGAGTTGCCCGCCGCCGGTGGGCCGCGCTACGGCCTGCTGGGCATCAAGGTGTCTTGGTGGTCGCGGCTGAGCGGCCCGACCCGGCCCTATGTGGTGCTGGTGGCCGGCGGCCGGATCGCCCTGTCGAAGCGGACCTTCCATCGCCGCCGCGAGGTGACCCGGCACGACTACCCGCTGGGCGACCTGAAGGCATTAAGGGTGCATCGCGGCCCTTTGCTGGAGAGCGCGCGGCTGACCTTCGCCGACGGCTACTCGCTGCGGGTGGGCGGCTTGCCCCGGTGGCAGAGCCGGCCGCTGGAGCGCTACTTCGCCGGGGAGGCGGACGCCCTGAACCCCGGCGCGCTCTCACCCGAGCAGCTCACCAACTTCTGCCAGGCGTTGGAGGCAGTCGGCCTCCGGCCTCTGGCGTCGGGCGGCGGCGGAAGCCCGGAGGCTCAGTCGTAGCTCAGTCGTAGAGGAAGGCCAGCCAGGAGGGGCGATCCGGGGCCTCTCGGTTCATCAGCATCTCTCGCCACTCCTCGTCGGTGAGGCGCTCGCCGCGGGGCACCCAGAACTCGTAGAAGGCGTAGACGGCGCCGACGGCCACCTGGAAGCGCCCTTCGTCGTTGGGCACCAGCACGTACAGGGTGTCGAAGCCCCCGGTGGCGATCTCCAGGGCATCCCAGGGATTGGAGAAGATGTCCACGACCACTGGGGCGCGGCTGTCGGGGTCGTCACCGAATCCACCCAGGTAATCCGCCTCTCCGTCTCCGGCCTGCAGCCACAACAGTTCGAAGGCGCTGCCTATCGCCGCCAGCCAGTCGTTGTCGGCCGCCGAGATGGGGCGCCCGGCCAGTTCGTCGCGGGCGATGCGCCCGAAGCGAGTCTCCATGGCGATGAGGCCGTCGAGCAGGTCGCGGGTGTCGTCGGTGAGCAGTGCCCGGTCGGCCAGCCCGGTGCGCAGCAGCCGGGCCGCCTCGGCCAGGCGCTCGAAGGGCACCGGGTCGGGCTCGACCCAGTGGCGCGGGGGTGCGGGCGGCAGCGGGGCGTCGCCCTCGGCGAAGGCCTGCTTCGAGTAGAGCACGGTGTCGTGCTTCAACTCGGTATAGGAGCCGAAGCCCCCTTGGTGAGAGCGAGCCGCCCAGGCGTCGGTTTGCATGTAGCCGGGGTGCTCGTCGCCGCGAGTGAGCCACATGGGGAGGATGGCGTAGAGCCAGGCGTCGTAGACCGTGCCGCCCCAATCGGCCGGGGGACGGGTCGCGACCAGATCGCGCAGGGCGGTGAGGCGTTCACCGTACTCGGGGTACTCCGCCGGCACACCGGCTGCCTCCTGCTGGGCCAGGGCCCAGTCGGATCCCATGGCGGCGGCGACATCGAGCACCGAAGCCTCGAGACGCTGCCACACCTGGGGATGGACCAGTTGGTCGAGCAGGAACGAGTCGAGCACGAAGCGGGCCCCCATGGTGCGCACCGAAGCCTTCTCGGCGTCGATGAGCACCGGGCGGCCGGCCGCCAGCGCGGCGCCGACGGCAGCCATGGCAGCGTCGTCGCTGTTTCCGCCCGCGGCTTCCAGCGCCGCCATCAGCTCCAGCGGGGTGTAGTCGTCGGCGGCGCCCACCAGAAAGGACGTCGTTTCGTAGATGCGCTGCCAGGCGTCGAGGAGTGCCGGCCGGGTGGTGAGCAGAGAGCTCAGACACCAAGCCCGGCGGAGAGCATCGGGGTCGTCGATGGGGAAGGGCGTCGCCCCCAACATCGCCATGGCCTTGAAGTACCGGGTGAGGCCCTCGCTCCGGGTGTAGTGGCCGCGAGGGGTCATCAGGGTGTAGTCGACCTCCACGCCCAGCGTCGGGGACTCGGCCATTTCGGCGTGCAGGTCGACCAGACCGACCTCTTCGGTGGCCCGGGCGCCGATTACCCCCGCGTCGAGGCCCAGGATGGTGGCGACGGCCTGCAGGTAGAGGCGGACGTCTTCCTGAGCGGCGGTGTCATCGGGCGGGTTGCCGGGCTCCGTGGAGGCAGCCAGCAGCCCTCCGACCAGGTCCTCCAGCAGGGGGAGGAGCACCTGCTCCTCGGTGTCCCGCAGGGCCTTGGAGAACACCAGATGCCACTCGTGATAGCCGGCGTCGGTGGTGACGTACACCGGGCCGTCGGCGTAACGGGCGGTGTACGAGTAGATGGTGTGCAGCACCTGGCTGGACCAGGAACCGTCGATGGCGAAGCCGTCGCGGGCCAGATCTTCGCGCAGGGCGCGCGGCTCGGGGTATTCCGGGTCGGTGACCTTGAACTCCCAGTAGACGTCGTCCAGCGAGGTGGGCTGGTCGGGGATTCTCATGGAGGTGCCGTCGAGCAGGGGAACCGCGGCGAAGGGGGCGAAGGCTGTCTTCGAGGGGAGGGCGATGGGAACCGCGCCCGGCTCCCCGCCGGGCAGGGTCGTCGTGGTAGTCGTCGACGGGGGTGGCGTGGTCGTTGTGAATGAGGTGGTGGTACTGGTGGTGGTCAAAGGGGAGGTAGTAGTGGTCGGCGCGGTGGTGGTCGTCGTGGTGGTGAACACGGCGGAGTCGCCGCTGCAAGCGGCGAGCAACGCGCCGGCCATCAGGACGGCGAGCAGACGGCGGAAGGGGCGCATGGGTGATCCCCCTGGGAGGTGTCGCGCCAAGTATGGTCCCCCGAACCGGCTCGCGTGAGCTACCCGGCGCGGCCCAGGATCACCGGGTCCGGGCGGCCGTCCCCGTCCACGTCGGCACAGCCGGGACGGCCGCTTCCGGGGAGCTCCGGGGCGGCTTCCAGGCTCAGCCCCTGCCACACGGCCGCGCCGGTGGCCACCACGGCCGGGTCGTCGAGACCGGTGTAGGCCAGGGCGACCGCTCCGTCGCAGGCCGCCAGGTCTCCCACGGGCCGCGGGATGTACCCGGCCGCCCACAGCGCTTCGCCCGAGAGGGTGAAGACCCCCAGGTGGGCGCTGCGGCCCAAGGAGTCCATGCCCACCATCCCCGGCCGGGCCTCGCTGAGGGTGCTGGGGCGGAAGGGGTGGCGGTAGGAGGCGGCAAGTTCGAGAAGGCCGTCGCCGGTGACGTCGCCCACCGCGGCCGCCACCAGGTCGCCGTAGGTGAAGGCGAGCCCGTCGGGCGGGGGACGTACCGGGGCGGGATCGGCCGGTCGGGCCAGCGTCCACCATTCCCCGTCCAGCAGGACGGCGTCGCCGCGAGGCAGGTCCCATCCGGAGAAGTGCACCCGGAAGTCGTGATGGGCGACCCGGCCCAGGCGGTAGGCGACCACCCCCTTGGCGTCGGCGAGCACCTCGAGCAGGGCGCCGGGGGCGGTGGGATCGGGGGAGAGCAGGGAGCCGAGACCGGAGACCACCAGGCTGAGGCGTGCCGGCAGGGAGCCGACGACCCAACCCGCAGGTGAGGGGCCGGCCGGACTCACCACCACGTCGGCCTGGGGCGGGGCGGATCCCAGGGGCACCGGCGCCACCGAGACCAGCAGGCTGGGCGCCCACGGCGCCACGGCCGCAGGGGCCGGGTCGAGTCCCCGGTCGGTGGCGCAGCGGAGGCGCACCGATGCCGCGGCGGGGGAGGCCGGCGCGAGGGGTGGGAGCCCCGCCTCGTCGGGGCAAGCCACGGCGGTGAAACCGGCGGCGGCCAGGAGATCCGCCGCCCCCGGGGTGGCGGCGGCCACCACGGCCAGATCCGCCCGCCGGGCGGCCAGCCGAATCTCGCGGAAGAGGCCCTCCGTATCGGCTCGGGCCACCGTGGCGGCCGGCCCGGAGAGGTCGACCGTGCCGGCGACGAGCAGGCGGATCGGCTCGGCGGGGGCGGGCCCGGCGAGACGAGGCGAGGCACAGCCCACCAGCACCAGGGGCACCACCAGGAGGCGCCATCTCATGGCCGCATGGTCGCACGGCCCGGCCTGATCCGCCGGGGGACGGGGGCCGGGCCGTCACCGCCCGCGTTGGCGTCGGGGCACTGCTCCGGTCCTCGGGCGCGGCCGTCGGCGTGCCGCCGGGGGCGGGCCCGCCCGCAGGCCGGGAGTCCCCTCCCGCCCCGGCTAGGGTGCCGGGCGTGCCCGAGGTGTTCATCTCCGTCGATGTCGAAACCGCCGGCCCCGCTCCCTGCGCCCATCCCCTGCTCTCCCTCGGCGCTTGCCTGGTGGACGATCCCCGGCGCATGTTCTACGCCGAGTTGCGCCCACTGACCTCGGAGGTGGACCCGGCGGCGCTGGCGATCAGCGGCCTCGATCTCGACGCCCTGGCCGCGGAGGGCCTGCCCCCCGCAGAGGCCATGACTCGCTTCTCCTCCTGGGTGGGGGAGGTGACGCCCCCGGGCGGCCGGCCGGTCTTCGTGGCCTTCAACGCCCCCTTCGACTGGATGTTCGTGGCCGACTACTTCCGCCGTTTCGACCTGCCCAATCCCTTCGGTCACGCCGCTTTGGACATCAAGGCCCTGTTCATGGGGGCGACGGGGGAGCCGTGGGAGCGCACCTCCTTCTCCGCTGTGGCCGGCCGCCTGGGCCTCGACCCCGAACTGCCCCACCATGCCCTGCAGGACGCCCTGATCCAGGCCGAGGTCTTCCGACGCCTGCTGGCCATGCTCCCCAACCCCAGCCCTGACCCCAACGAGGAGAGAATGAGATGACCCAGCACCCCACCCCCGGAGCCGACCTCGATCGCATTCTCGCTTCGGCGCGTCGCCTCGGGGTGGAGTTGGACGAGGCCGATGCCCTGCAGTGGCTGGGAGCGATGGCGGCCGCCGACGGCGATGAGTTGGTGGTCGACGATGCCACCGGGGTGTTCGGCCACCGCGTCTCCATGCTCGACTTCAGCCCGGAGGACCTGGCGCACTTCCGTGCCGTGGGCCGCTTGGTCGGGTTCGACGACGCCCCCGGGGTGGAGACCGCCCTGGCCCTGTCGGGGTCGGCGGCGCAGTCGAAGATCCAGACCTACCCCGGGGATTGCGACTACTTCGAGCGGGTCAACATCATCGCCCCCACCCGGGAGGAAGCCTGCCGCCGGCTGGCCGTGCTGATGCGGGAGAAGGCCCTGGCCACTCTCACGGGGGAGACCTACCGGCTGATCGAGGTGAAGTTCGGCAACTACCCCCGGGACCTGCGGCGCGGCGAGCGCCTCTGCCGGGGGGGCACGCCGATCCCCTGGAAGCCGGATGAGATCCAGGCCGGGCGGCTGAGGGGCGAGGGGCCGGGGGGTGAGGAAGTGGAGGTGACCTGGGACGAAGTGGCCCTGGACCCCGGGTGGTGCAAGCTCGACTGGGTGGTGGCCGACCCGGTGCGCCGCCAGGTAGCCAACGCCTCGAACATGCTCGACGTCACCTGGGAGGCTCCCGACGGGAGCATCACCCCGCTCGACGGCTACCTCGACCCCTACTTCCAGGAGGTCTACCTGGAGGCGGAGTCGGTGCCGGTGTTCTCCAAGCTGGCGCGCCACGTCTCTCCCGACGCTCTCGCCGACTACGTCGCCCAACTCGAGCGCGAGGTGCGCAAGTACGTGGCTCATGAGCCGCGCAACTACGGCAAGGCGGCCAAGCGGATGTACAACGTGTTCCGCCTCAGCGGGCGCTACGAGGAAGCCGCTTTCCTGCGAGAGCTCTTCGACGAGCCCACCGCCGTGCTCTATCAGGTGCACGCCGTGCTGCGCACCGTGGAGGAGGCCGCCGAGCCGGGCTCGGCGATCTCCCTGGATACCCTGCTGGCGCAGGTGGACGCTCTCATCCTGGACGTGCTGCGCGCTCTGGAGGGCCCCGAGGAGGAGGAGATCGTGCGCCTGCTCCTGCAGCTGCGCGACACCCTCACCCGTGAGGGCCAGGCGGGGATCCGCTCTACCGCGGTGGAGGCGGCGCGCGAGCGGGTGATCAACCTGGTGAACAACTTCTTCCACGACAAGCTGGTCGGCCTGCCCTCGATCGCCGCCTACCTGGAGGAGATGAGCGCCGCGGAGTGAAACGGGGCCGTAGCGGGTGGGCTCAGCGAGCCTCGGCCCAAGAGGCGTCGGGCTCGTAGCCGAAGCGTTCTAGGGCGGGCTGCGCGACGGCGGCGAACAGGGCCCGGTCGCGCGGGGTGAAGTAGTTCTTCCAGTCGCCCGCCTGGCCCTTGCGCCGGCCGCTCTTGGGATCCTGCTCGCCCGCCCGGCGGCCCCCCGACATCTTCTTGAAGGAGGTGGCTTCAAGGATGTCGCTCACCAGCTGGGGCGAGTAGCCGACATCCACGAACGCGAAGATGCGCTCGATGGACGCCCGGGTGTCGGCCAGCAGGTCCTCGTAGCGCAGGAGCAGGTAGCGTTCGCCCAAGGCCGGGCGCAGCAGATCGTCGACGGCGGTGGTCACTCCGCTCCAGGAGGCGGCACGGAAGCGGAGGTGCTCATCGGTGAACAGCCTCCCTCCGCTTCCCTCTAGGACCTGTTCGACTCGGCGGACCAGCGGCGAGGGCTCGCCCCCCCCAGAGGCCCGGTTGCGGTACACATGGAAGAAGCCCGAGACGGCGACATCGCGCCCGTCGCGCACGATGTGGAGTGCCCGGTAGCCGGGGTAGGCGCGGTCGAGGTGGGGGAGAATGGCGGCGGCATCCTCGGGGTGGAGCAGGGCCAGCTTGTCGCCCAGGTGGGTCAGCCCGGACACCTCGGTGCCGGTGGCCACGAGGGTGGCGGCGGCGAGGTAGTCGTCCACCAAGCGCCACAACTCGGGGCCCATGCGTTCCGGCTGCAGCCCCAGGCGGAAGGAGGAGTGCGCCCCCCAAGCCGTCATCGTCGCCGGGTCGAGCAGGTGGCGCAGGATCGGGGTGTAGTCGGCGGTCTTCTCCACCAGCTTGCGCTCGCCGCGCAGGAAGACTTCGGGATGAGAGCGGAAGATGCGGCTCAGCCAGGTCGTCCCCGACTTCCCCCGGCCGATGATGACGAAGCGGCGGAGACGGGCCATCTCGGCCATCACCGCCAACCGGCGGCGCAGTAGATCGGCATCTACCGGGAAGGGATCTCCCCCCGGCACGGCGAGTGGGGGCACGAGACGGGAGGGTAGCCGAAGGCGGCCCGGCGCCTCTCAGAAGCGCAGCGGCGACCGGAAGGAGCCCATCCAGCCCTGCATCTCGCCTGGGTCGGGCGCCGGGGCGAAGGGATCGGGGTCGGGGGCGTGCCTCTCGGGGGCCAGGGCGGCGTAGAGGGTGGCGTACTCGTCGGCCATCTCCTGAAGCGAAGGCAGTGTGGGACCGATCGCCGCGGCCTGGGCGCGCAGGGCGGCCAGCGCCGGTGGATCGTCGAGCAGACGGCCGACGGCGGCCGCCACCGCGGCGGGGTCCCAGGGGTCCACTGCCACCCCGCCGCCTAGGCAGGCGAGGCGCTCGCCGATGGCCCCCAGGGAGGAGCCCACCACCGGGAGGCCGAGCCTCCAGGCCTCCGACAGGGTGTAGGAGTAGGTCTCCGCCCAGGGAGAGAGGAGGAGGACCAGGTCGATCTCGGCGGCGGCCAGCAACTCCGGCAGGTCTTCGCGGCGGTAGGTGCCGTGGAGGACCACGTTGGGGCGCGAGCCGTCTCCGAACCGCTCCCGGCCGAACAGGTGCCAGGTGACCTCGCGGCCCTCGAGGGCGTCGATGACGTCGCCGAGCAGCCGGTCACCCTTGTGGCGCCCCCCATAGCCCAGCACGGCGACACGGCCGTGAGCCGGGCCGGCGGGGAGAGGCAGGATCCCGGGGTCGCCCACCCCGTGAGGCCGTACCACCAGGCGGGGCGCCAGCTCTGGGAACGAGCCGAGGATGATCTCGCGAGCGGCGGCCGACGGGGTGATGAGGAGGTCCGCCCGCCGCAGGAGGCTGCGGTAGGTGTCGCGCCACTCGGCTACCAGGCAGCCCGCCAGGCGGCGGGCTTGGTCCTCACAGCCGGCGCAGGCCGGGCCCTCGCCCAGGCTGGTGCATGGGGTGCCTTGGGCGGCGTCGAGCAATTGCGCGCCCGGGCAGAGGGGGAAGTAGTCGTGCAGCGTCCAGGCCACCGGCAGTTGCCGTTGTGCTGCCGCTTCGAGAAGGGCGCCGACCACCGGCAGGGGGACGCGCATGGTGTGCTCGAAATGGAGCAGATCGATGCCGGTGGCAAGCAGGCGCTCCAGCCAGGAAGCCGGGTCGGGGGCACTCCCCAGGTCGAGAGGGAACTCGAGCAGGGCGGCGGCATCGGGACGCCACTGCACCGTCGCCCGGCCGAAGTCGTCGAAGCTCAACACCACGGGGTCGACGCGCTCTCCCAGGCTCTCGACGAGATCGGTGAGGTGCAGCTCGGTGCCTCCGATGATGCCCGCCCAGAGGCGATGGTGGACCAGGTAGAGGGCCCGGCGCCGGTCGGACTTGGTGCGGCGCAGCAGCTCGAGGCCGAAGCGAGCCTGCACGCCCCAGAGCGGGTTGCGCTGGATGAAGCCCCGGATTATCTCGTGGTAGCGCGGCCAGCGCTGGGTAATGCGGCTCAGGTTGCCCGCCAGGTCGCCGCTGCCGGATTCGGCGAAGGAGACCCCGCCCTCATGCCACACGAAGAGGGTGTCGCAGAGCAGGTTCAGGTAACCGCGCTCTCGCATGCGACAGGCGAGGTCGTTCTCCTCCCCGTAACCGGCGCCGAAGAGCTCCTCGTCGAAGCGGCCGACTGCTTCCAGCGCGTCTCGCCGGTAGTAGACGCAGAAACCCACCGAGGTGGGTATCTCCAGCCACTCGCCCGTGCCGGAGGAGCGGGCGACTTCGTCGAGCAAGGCGAGGCCGACCCCCGGCGGGTAGCGGTTGGGCTCCAGCCAGCGGGGGACGGAGCAGATGGTGGCGTTGTTCGAGAGAGGGGTCACCGACCCGATGCGGTCCGACGAGTAGGCCAGAGCGCGCAGGCGTTCCAGCCATCCGGCGGGGACCTCGGTGTCGCTGTTGAGCAGCACCACGTCGCCCGGGGCGGCCTCCATGGCGAGGTTGCAGTTGCGCACGAAGCCGAGGTTCTGCTCGCGGCGTACCACTGTGAGGCGCGAGTCGCGGGCGGCGAAGGAGGAGAGCAGCCCGGGGAGGCGGGGGTCGGGGCTGGCATCGTCGGCCACCACCAGGCGCACCTCCTCACCGGAGGTGTGGGCCAGCACGGACTCCAGGCAGCGCGCTACGGCGTCGCGGCCGTTGTAGACGGGGATGATGACGTCGACGGGTGGCCGGGCCACGGCGTCATCCTGCCCGAGGGTGGCGGCGCCGGCGGAAGGCCGCGGCCACATGGGAGGGACTCAAGCGGCGCGCCTGGAAGCCCAGCCAGCCGCGGATGCTGCGCAGGCGGCGCAGGCGGCGCACTTCGTCTTTCAGGGCCCCGATCTTCTCGTGGTACATGTGCCGGATGTCGGCGTTCTCCTTGAGGAGGGCGTCGTAGGCCATCCGGTTGCGCTGCCGTTCTCGATCGAGGCGGGCGCGGCCTTCGGCGTGAGCGGCCGCGATGGCGTCGGCGGCCTTGTCGGCCTCCAATCCGAGTCGTTCGATGTGAGCCTGCATCTCGGCGATGCGCTGGCGCAGCGACTCGATCTGGGCCTCGCGGACCGCCAGTGTGGCCCGGCGCTCGGCCGAGGTGATCCACCCGGGGGAGCGGCGGTGGGCCGACTTCACCAGGCGCACTCGGCTGCGGCCGTCGGGGTTCAGGGCGACCTCACCCACCAGCCAGTCGGCTTCCAAGGCGGCCATCTCGATCTCGGCGAGGTGGTGGTGGAGGAGGGGACCGCGACGGAAGGTGGTGGCACTCACGTGTCCCCAGCGCTTGGTCGGGGGCAGGTTCATGCCGTCCACGACGAAGGCGTCGAACACCGCGGCGGCGTCGGAAGCGGTCGCCGCGGCGAGCCGAGAAAGCAGGGCGGTGAGAGCGGGCCGATCCAGCGTCTCGGCAATGCCCGTCAGCAGCACGTGGCTGTAGCGGGCGGTGGGATCGGCAAGCTCCAGCTCTTCGGCGCCGCCCATGACCGCCAGGTCGATCTCTACGCGGTCGACCCCGTCGAGCAGCGGCTCCCGAGGCGCCGCGGAAGGGGCCACATCGAGGACCCTGCTCAACTCGGGACCCCACTGGCCGCGGAAGTCCCAGAGGGCCGCTCTCCGTCGGGGGAAAGCCGGGCCGATGGCGAGGGGCACCGGTTCGTCTGCCCGATCGGGCAGGGCAGCCAGCGCCGCGGCCACTTCCCAGGCCTGGTAGGTGCGCCAGGCGGGCGTCCCGGCCGCCGCCGCCAGTAGGGCGTCGTAGTCGGGGCCTCCCGGCCCGCTGGCGGCCTGGTGGCGCAACTCCGGGTCGAAGAGGTCGGCGGCGGCGACTTCGTCCCAGTGCAGCCCCATGGCCTCGGCGGCGGTGCGGGCGCCGGCGAGGAGGGCCTCCCCGGGGCCGTCGTAGTCGAGGACCGGGAAACCGAGTTGCCGCTGCAGGGCGGCCAGCCGGGCCAGATGGGCGTCGGCCACGGCGCGGGCGTGCGGGGGAATGAAACCGTTGCGGGCCGTCAGCGAGGCGGCCACGGCGGCGGGATGGCGCAGCACGCCGATCAGGCGCATTGCCGGCAGGAGCTCCACCCAGGCGGGCAGCAGGTAGAGCAGGCGCGGGTCCTTCACCCCCCAGGGCCCTCCCGGGGCGGCCAGGTCATGAACGACGGCCGCCAGGGGCCCGAGATCGCAGGTGTGGGGGTCCAGGCGGTGCGGCGGGCAGGTCCAGTCGCGTTCCTGAGCGGCCAGCAGGGCTTCATGCGCCGCCAGGACTTCGGCCGACTCGAAGAAGCCCCGGGGGTTGTCGGGCCCTCCCAGCACCAGCTCCCCCATGTGCAGCCCGGCGTGCCAGAGGAGCCCGGAAACCAGGGAAGTGCCCGAACGGTGCCCGCCGAGGATCAGCAGCGGGGCCGCGGTGCTCTCCCCGGAGGTTGCAGGGTCGGCGGGCATCGCTCCTCCGGTCTACAGGGTCCGGGTCAGGATAGACGGCGGTCGCCGGCCCGCCCGTCCGCTCCGCCGGCCGGGTCGGCATCGTGGGCTTCAGCGCCGTCGTCCTCGAACGAGTATCCGTAGCGGGCGATGGTGCCGGCGGCGAAACGGCCGATGAGGTCGCGCAGTCCCGGGTCGTAGTAGTCCTGGAAGCGCGAGCGGCGGCTCCGGTTGACCGGCGGGCGCTCGAAGAGGTCGCGGCGGAACCCTTCGGAGATCTCCACGGCGTGAGCGGCGAGGAAGCGGTGGAAGTCCTCCCGCAGGCTCTCGAAGCGGCCCATGGTGAGCCGCCCCTCAGCCGCGCTGGCCCCCGTCTGGCGGCGTAGGTGCAGGGTCAGGAGGTCGACTTCCTGCTCCACGGCGCGGCGCACCACCGAGTGGGGCGAGAAGGTGGCGGCCACTGCGGGGTCGTAGAGACGGCGCATCGTGGTGCCGAAGTCGGCGCGGAACTCATCGCTGAGGGTGATGAACCAGGGGTTCATCACCCTCACCCGATCGCGGTGCTCCTCGGGCCGCCCGGACCCCATGAGGTAGTGGAACCAGGAAACGTGCCAGTCCCAGGGGTTGCGGACCAGGGCGAAGCGGGGGAGTTCACGGTAGGGCCCCGGGATTTCGGCGTCCGGGCCGTGTTTGGCGATCTGGTGCGCCACCACCGACGCCGGGGGCAGGTGCTTCAGGCAGACCCGGCGGATGAAGTCCCCGCCCGTCTTGGGGACGTGGACGAAGACGAAGTCCCGTGTGATCAGCACGGCACAGTTCCGGCGGCCGGGCGAAGCGCCGTCATGGTGTCCTCGGCGACCCTTGCGGGACCGGGTAGCCCCGGCCCTCGAGGAAAGCGCCGAGCCGGCGGTGGATGGAGGTGATCTCCTCCGGCTCCAGTTCCTCGGCCCATCCTCCGACGCGGGCGGTCCGCACGAACTTGCCGGGGCCCTTGCGCTCCTCGGGGATCCGCTCGTAGGCGTGACGCTCCACGGCCTTGCGCAGGGCGGCCTCGTCGCAGGGGAGGCCCAGCACATGGGCCAGGTGACGCATCTCGCCGAAGGTGTCGGCTCGCAGGCGCTCGTAGCGCATCTCGTAGAAGCGCCCCGAGGCGACGGCCTCCAGTTCGGCCAGCACCTCGGCGATGCGCTCGAAGCGACGGATCGACTGTTTGACGATCTTGCCCCGGTCGAACTCCTGGGTGAGCCGCTCGTCCATCCACGAGCCCGGTTTGCGGGCGTCGATCAGCGAGGCGATCACGTCGCGGGGGTCGCGCAGCATGAAGATGGCCTTGGCCTGCGGCATGGCCCGCATGATCAGGGGGGACACGACGGTGCCGTTGGGCTCCTTGACCACCAGTCCGCCAAAGCCGGCGGCGGGGCCGCCCTGGCGGGCGATGACGTCCGTGAAGAACAGGTTGAGCGAGGCCCGCCAGTTGTCCTCCTGGGGGTCGGACATCCAGAAGGTGGGATCCTCGTAGCGCTTGGGCTCGTTCTCGCGCAGCAGGTTGCTGAAGTTGAGGAACTGTCCCAGGTAGGGCTCGTTCCACATCTTCAGCGAGAGGCCGTCGGTGAGCAGGTGGCCCAGCCAGGTCGTGCCGGAGCGGGGGTGGCCGAAGACCCAGACGACGCGGTCCTCGGTGAAGCCTCCCTGAGGAGCGGGCGGGAAGGGCACGGGCGAGCCTTTCGACGTGACGCGTGGGTGGCCGGGGGGCACCCGGCGAGGCGAGATTAGTCCGTGCCCGCGCTTGGGCCGGCCGGGCTCCGGCCGCGGGCGCCCGTCATGGCCCCGGCCCATGCCCTATCTTGCAGGCCATGCGCTGGTTCTCGGTAGGCGTGGAGCCGGTGGGGGTCATCGCCATAGGGGCGATGCCCACAGGAGTGATCGCCCTCGGGCAAGGGGCGACGGGGGTGATCGCCGTCGGGCAACTGGCGCGCGGGGTGGTGGCCGTGGGCCAGCTCAGCGTGGGGGTGCTCGCCCTGGGCCAGATCGCCGCCGGGGCGGTCTGGGCCGGGGGCCAGCTGGCGGTCGGGGGCAGCAGCGGTTTTGCCCAGCTCCCGCTCGGGTTGCTGGGCTACTGGCTGCCCTGGCGGCGCGGGTCGTTCCGGCTAAAGCCGTCGCGGCGGGTATGGACGGCGGCGCTGCGCGGGGCGGTACTCGCCGGCGTCGTGGTCCTGGTGGCTTGGGTGGCGATCGCCCCCCTGGTCGATGCGCTGACCCGTCCCGGAGGGGTGTTCGTGCCCCTGCCGGGGCTGCGCTGAGCGAGGCCCCTAGCCCCCGTGCTCGTGGGGAGGTACGGGCTCCCAGACCGTCCCCTGAGGAGTGTCTCGCACCTCGACGGCCAGCAGGGCCAAGGCGCGCCTGATGGCGTCGGCGTCGCTCCAGCGGCCGTCGTCGCGGGCGCGGGTACGCACCATGAGCAGCGCCTCCACCGCGGCGGCTCGCTCAGCGCCGTCGAGCCCCCGACCCGACAGAGCGGCGGCGAGCCGGGTGGCCATGGTGCGCAAGGCGTCATGAGCGGCGGCCGCTTCGGCCGGCCGCCAGCTCTCGTGGGCATCCTCCAGCGACAGGATGGCATCCAGTGCTGCGGCGGTATTCGCCTCCCCCAGGGCGGCATCGAAGGCGGCGGCGAACGCGGCCGCCTCCGCGGCGGTGGGCGGCTCCGGCGCGGCGGCGGGCTGCCCGGTGGCCGCCGGCGAGCGCAGCAGGTCCAGGGCAGCGGTATCCCCCGGCCCCAGCACGAGCCCGCGGCCGGGGGCCAGCACGTTGACCGTGCCCTTCCCGGCCACCTGGAGGCGGTCGGCGGCGAAGTCGAGGAGGCAGGCGGTGTGCTCGTCCACCCCGAGCACGGTGACCCCGGGGGGCAGGGCGCCGGCGAGGGCGGCGAAGCGGCGGGCCCCCAGCCAGCACCGGGAGGTGTCGTGGGTGCCGCCTTCGGCGTTGTTCCAGTGGGGCACGACGGCGGCTCGTATCCCGTGGACCGCCAGGATGTCCAGCCCGTCGAGCCAGTGGGGTTCGGTTCCCACCTTGTAGATCTCGTAGACCGGCAGGGAGAAGCGGCCCAGGGTGATGGAAGCCGCCGAGGCCATGGTCAGCGCCCCTCCCGCCACCTTGGCCTTCAGGATGTCGGGCACCGGGGTCGCCGCCCAGACCTGCAGGGCATAGGAGGGGCTACCCGGGCCCGCGAAGACCACATCCGCCCGGCGCAGGGTCTCCAGGGCCTGTTCGCGGCCGGCCGCCGGCTTTCGAGAGGAGCGCAGCGAGGCCACGGTCACCTCCGCCATGGGGAGGCTGGTGCGGAAGTAGGAAACGGCGCGCTCGGTCAGTTCGTCGGCGTTTTCCTGGAAGCCGTAGGGGGTGTCGAGCACCGCCACCAGGGGGCGCTCGGGGAACCGGCCGAACACGGCGCGGTGCACCGGGACCATGGTGGCGGTGATCTCTCCGGACCCCATGATGGTGAGCAGGCGGGGAGCGTCCATGGCAGCGTAAGTGAGGATAAGCCGGGGGCCGGTGCCGTTCACTACCCGGCCGGAGGGGCACCGCGAGCGTACCCGCCGCGGAGAGACCTACTAGCGTCGATTCGCCGACGAACGCAGAGGAGCCGCCGTGCCCGAGGACATCTTCGCCGTTTGCGACGCTCTCGTGGGCGAGACCGCCGCCCTGTCGCCCACGCTGGCCACGATGGCGGGGATCCGCGGGTACGACCACCTCTGGGACGACTTCAGCGTCGTCGGGTCCGAGAAGCGGCATAGTGCGCTGGAAGGGCAGCTCGCCCGGGTGCGCGCCGCCGACACCGGCGGCGATTCCTGGGGGACGCTGGCGGCCGAGGTGGCCGCAGCAGCCATCGAGGACGAGTTGAGTTGCTTCGGCACCGCCGAGCACCTTCGGGACCTGAACAACATCGACTCGCCTCTCCAGCACCTGCGGGATGTCTTCGAGCACATGGGCAAGGAGTCCCGCGAGGACTGGGAGGCGGTGGCCTCCCGCCTCGAGGGCCTGCCGGCGGCGGCGGAGGGCTACCGGCGCTCCCTCGAGGAAGGACGGCGGCAAGGATTGGCGGCGGCTCGCCGCCAGGCGGCGGAGGGGGCGCGCCAGGCGCGGCACGCCTCCGGCGAGGCGTCGTCGCTGCGCCGTCTGGGGAGCGATTGGGACGCTGCCGGCTTGGCCGACGACGCCCTCGGGCACCGTATCGCGGCGGGCATCGAGGCAGCGCGGGCGGCCTTCGGGGCCTTGGCCGACTACCTGGAGCAGGACTACCTGCCGGCGGCCAGCGAGGCCGATGGGGTCGGGGAGGAGCGGTACTCGCGGCTCGCCCGCCGTTTTCTGGGGGCAGCGCTCGACCTGCGAGAGACCTACGCCTGGGGCTGGGAGGAGATCGCCCGCCTGCTCGATCGCATGGAGGAGACTGCCGCCGCCATCAGGCCCGGGGCTTCCCGGTCGGAGGCCATCCGCCTGCTGGCAGAGGACTCGGCCCGGGCACTGCCCCGGGAGGAGTTCCGGGCATTCATGCAGCACCGGCAGGAGAGGGCCCTGGCCGACTTGCGGGGCGCCCACTTCGACGTCCCCGAGCCCATTCGGCAAGTGGAGGTCAGGCTGGCCCCTCCGGGGGGCGCCCTGGGCGCTTTCTACGTGAGCCCCAGCGAGGACTTCTCCCGCCCCGGAACGGTCTGGTTCGCCATCGGCGAGCAGCAGTCGGTGCCGCTCTTCGATCAGGTGACCACCAACTATCACGAGGGTTTCCCCGGGCACCATCTGCAGGCCGGTATCCAGTTGATCTCGCCGGCCCGTCTGAGCCGCTACCAGAAGCTGTTGGTGTGGTACCCGGGCAGCGGTGAGGGCTGGGCGCTGTACGCCGAGGACATCATGGAGGAGCTGGGCTACCTGGAGAAGCCCGACTACCTGATGGGCAAGCTGGCCGGGGAGATGCTGCGGGCCTGCCGGGTGGTCATCGACATCGGCTCCCACCTCGGCCTCCCCATCCCCAGCGGGCAGCCCTTCCACCCGGGGGAGGAGTGGCGCTTCGAGACCGCGGTGGAGATGCTCACGGACTATGCCGCCCAGGCCCGGGACGTGGCCGAGTCCGAGGTGATCCGCTATCTGGGCTGGCCCGGCCAGGCCATCGCCTACAAGGTCGGCCAGCAGGCCATCCGCGACCTGCGGGCGGAGGCCGAGCGGCGCCACGGGGCGGCCTTCGACCGGAAGGGCTTCCACGCCCGCCTGTTGGAGATCGGCGCCGTGGGCCTGGACGTGCTGCGGCGCCATCTAGCCGGGTTCTAGGGGGCACCGGTCCTCAGTGGTGGGGCGGGCGGGGCCTCGCTCTCCTACAGCCCGCCCCGGTGCCCGCCGATAGAGCGACCGTGACGATCTCCGAACAGGCGCAGTGGGGTCGGCGCGTCACCGACCACATTCAAGTAACGGGAACCAGCGCCGAGGTACGGCGCCTGCTGGAGGTGTGCGTGCGGCGCGACGCCTCCGACCTGCACATCCGCCCCGGTAGCCCGCCCGTGCTGCGGGTAAACGGCAAGTTGGAGCGTCTGGTGGAAGCCCCCTTCGACGGGGCCGCCTCGGCCGCCTTCTGCCGCGCCTTGTGCAGCGAGGCGCAGTGGACCGCCCTGCAGAAGGTGGGGACGGTCGACCTGGCCCTCACCTATGCCGACGGGCACCGCTTCCGGGTGAGCGTCATGCGCGAGCGAGCCGGCTTCGCTGCCTCACTGCGGCGCATCACTTCGGCTCTGCTCACCTTCGAGCAGATCGGCATCGACCGCACCACCATCACCGGCCTGTTGCGCCAGACCCGAGGCCTCATTCTGGTCACCGGCCCCACCGGCTCGGGCAAGTCCACCACTCTGGCGGCAATGGTGGATTGGATCAACGAGCACCTGGACCGCCACATCGTGACCATCGAGGACCCGGTGGAGTACCTCCACACCAGCCGGCGATCCCTGATCACCCAGCGCGAGGTGGGTTCGGACGTCCCCTCCTTCGCCGAGGCCATGCGGCGGGTGTTGCGCCAGGATCCCGACGTGATCATGGTGGGGGAGATGCGCGACTTGGAGACGATCGCCACTGCCACCACGGCGGCGGAGACCGGCCACGTGGTGCTGGGGACGCTGCACACCACGGGCAGCGCCAAGACGGTGAGCCGCATCATCGACGTGTTCCCGCCGAACCAGCAGGAGCAGATCCGGGTGCAACTGGCGATGTCGCTCCTGGCGGTCATCTCCCAGGTGCTGGTCCCGGCCCGGCCCGGGGCCACCGACCATGAGGGGAACCCGCTGCCGCCCCGAGTGGCCGCGCTAGAGGTGATGCTGACCACCCCGGCGATCTCCAACCTCATCCGAAACAACGAGATAGTGCGGATGCAGGATGTCATGCAGACCTCGCGCGACCGCGGCATGTTCACCCTGGACGACCACCTGGCCATGCTGGTGAAGCGCGGGATCATCGAGCGGGAAGTGGCCCTCGGCTACTGCCTGGATCCTCGTCTGCTGGAATCTCGGCTCCGCTGAGCGGCTTGCCCCCGGCGGCGGGTCGGCTAGAAACGGGGCCGTGATCTACCGCCTGCGACGTCTCCCTGCGATCGTGGCCGGCTGCTTGCTGGTAGCCGCCCTGGCCGCCGCCGGGTGTGGCAGCGCCGGCGAGCCTTCTGCAATCTCGACTCCGGGCGATCCCTCACCCGGGCCGATCGCGCCTGCCTCTACCGCCGTCTCCTCGACTAGCGCTCCTACCACGAGTGCCGCGGCGAGCACGACCAGCGGCCCGGTGACGACCACGACGACCGCCACTGTGTCCCCGCCGGCCACCGGCTCCACGCTGGGCGACGGCCCGGGGCGCTACGAGGTACAGATCACTTCTGGGGGGCTGTTACGGCGTGCTGTGGTGTTCGTCCCGGAGTCGGTGGCGGACCCGGCTCCTCTGGTCCTGGTCTTCCACGGCTTCACCCGCTCCCCCGAGGAGATCGAGGAGACCTCGGGGATGTCCGCTCTGGCCGAAGAGCACGGCTTCGTGGTGGCTTACCCGGCGGGCACCGGGTTCCCGCGCCGCTGGCTGACCAGCCCGGCCCAAGGCGACCAGGACGTCGTCTTCGTGCGGGAATTGGTGGGGTTGGTGAGTGAGGCGGTGCCCGTCGATCCGGGGCGGGTGTTCGCCGCCGGGATGTCCAACGGCGGCGGCATGGCGGGCCGGCTGGCCTGCGATGCCGCCGACCTGGTGGCGGCGGTGGGTCCGGTGGCCGCTGCCTACCCGACCGGGAATTGCGCGCCTTCCCAGCCCGTTGCAGTGGCCGCCATCCACGGGAGCGCCGACCCCGTGGTGCCCTACGAGGGCGTGGGGGAGATCCTGCCGGCGGTGGAGGATGTGGTCGCCGGTTGGGTGGAGCGCAACGGGTGCGCCCCGGACGCGGCGGCGGCCGATGTCGCCGCCGACGTGTCGTTGCGCTCCTGGACCGGGTGCGCGGCGAACGCCGACGTGGTCCTGTACCGGGTGGAGGGAGGGCGCCACGGCTGGCCCGGCTCGGGGGATACCAGTCCGTGGGGCCGGACCACCGACGCGGTCAGCGCCTCGGCCCTCTTGTGGGAGTTCTTCGCCACCCATCCGCGGTCCTGAACGCGCCGGGGCCCGGCCGGCGGCCGGGCCCCGCTGTCTGAACGGGTTCGGCTCGATCAGTCGGTGTAGGGCACCGAGAAAGCGACCAGGCCGGTGCAGAAGGTTTCGCCCGCTTCCGGAGTGCCGTCGACGCCTCCGAAGAGGCCGTCGTCCCAGACGCCGGAGAAGATCACGATGTCCCCGCGCTCGTCTTCTTGGGCGCTAGCCGGAGCGTTGAAGTACAGCTGGGTGCGGTTGCGCAGGCCCAGTTGTGCCTCCGTGGCGCCCTCCGGGCCGAACTCCTCGAGGCTCACCACCACCCGCCAATCATCGAAGCTGGCCTCCAAGTCGGCAGCGTCGATTCCGTTGGTATTGCAGTTGCCCGCGGTGAGCAAGAAGGCCACCAGGGCGGCGTTGTTGCCCTTGGTGTACGGCCCGCCCCAGTTGCCGTCGACGTCGACCAGCGAGGACCCCTGCCAGTCGATGTAGTCGTAGCCGATCAGCAGGAAGTAGTAGCCCTCATTGGTGTCGACCGTCGACATGCTCACCGGATAGGCCTCCGTGCGCACGGTGACCATCTCGCCGGCGGCGAGGCTGTCCTTGTTGATCTTGAACATGCGGATCTGGAAGCAGCCGCTGGTCACCAGGGCGATCGCCAGCAGGAGCGCCAGCAGCAGCCAGATACGGGAGCGCTTCATCTGTCCCTCCTCAAGTGGGCGCGTTCCCGACCTTAGCCGCGGGAGCCGGGTGGCGCAGGGTGCCGGGGACCTGAGGCGCGGCCGGTGTTGGTGGGCTGGCCGCTTTCTACACTCGCCCCGTGAGGCTGCGCGTCCTGGGCTCCAACGGCACCTACCCCACGCCGGGCCATCCTTGCTCGGGATACCTGGTGGAAGCCGGGAGCACCCGGGTGATGCTCGATGCCGGTCCCGGGACCCTGGCGGCGCTGCAGGAAGCCCTGCCGGACGGGCGCCTCGATGCGCTGGTGGTTACCCACGCCCACCCCGACCACTGCTCCGACGTCTTCCATCTCTTCAGCTTCCTGCGCTTCGGCCCCCACAGTCGTGACGGGCTGCCGTCCTTCGCCCCGGAAGGGGTGGCCGAGGCCCTGGGCGTGTTCCTGGGGGCGGGAGAGGGCCATGCTTTTCACCGCGTCTTTGCCTGGCGGGCCGTCAGCGCCGGCGACCGAGAGCGGCTGGGGGGCATCGATTTGGCCTTTGCCGCGACGCAGCACCAGCTGCCCACCCTGGCGGTCTCGTTGGCCGCAAGCGGGCGGCGGCTGGTCTACTCGGCGGATACCGGGCCGGGAGGCGGCCTGCTCGCCCTGGCCGCCGGGGCCGACCTGCTCCTGTGCGAGGCGACCCTGCAGGGCGATGGCGAACCCTGGCCGTATCACCTGTCGGCCGCTGCTGCGGGGGCGCTGGCTCGGGACGCCGGGGTGCGCCGCCTGCTTCTGACGCACCTGGCCCCTATGTTGGACCCTGCCCGCTCGGTGGCCGAGGCGGCGGAGGCCTTCGGTGGTCCGGTGGAGTGGGCTGCTCCCGGCATGGAGGTGGAGGTTTGAGAGAGGGACGAGCCGCCGACGAACTGCGGGCGGTGAGGCTGTTGCGGGGCTACACCGAGATGACCCCGGGGTCGGTGCTGATCGAGATGGGCCGCACCCGGGTGCTGTGCACGGCCTCCTTCGATCCCGAGGTGCCTCGCTGGCTGCGTGACGAGGGCCGCGGCTGGGTCACCGCCGAGTACGCCATGCTGCCGGGCGCCAGCCCGGAGCGGGTCCCCCGCACCGCCATCTCCGGGGGGAGGGTCAAGGAGATCCAGCGGCTCATCGGCCGGGCTCTGCGCGCCGTGGTGGATCAGGAGGCAATGGGCGAGGGCACGGTGCGGGTCGATTGCGACGTGTTGCAGGCCGACGGGGGCACGCGTACCGCGGCCATCACCGGGGCCTGGGTGGCGCTGCACGATGCCTTCACCCGGGCCGTCGAGCAGGGTCTGCTGACGGCGCATCCCGTCACCGACCACTGCGCCGCGGTCAGTGTCGGCCTGGTGGGGGGCGAGGCCCGGCTCGACCTCGACTACGCCGAGGACGCCGGTGCCGACGTGGATCTCAACGTGGTCATGACGGGAAGCGGGGGCCTGGTCGAGGTGCAGGGGACCGCCGAGGGGCGGCCGTTCACCCGGGAGCAGTTGGATGTGCTGCTGGACCTGGCGGGGCGCGGGGTGGAAGGCTTGGTGGCCGCCCAGCGGCGGGCACTGGAGGGCGCGTGACCCTGCCCCGCCGCCTGGTGGTCGCCACCAAGAACGCCGACAAGCTGCGTGAGGTGAGAGCGGTGCTCGGCCGGGTGGCGCCGCAGGTGGAACTGGTCGCGGGTGGCGACTGGCCCGACGTGGCGGAGACCGGCGACACCCTCGAGGAGAATGCCCGGCTCAAGGCCCGGGCGGTGGCGCAGGCCACGGGCCTGCCCGCCCTGGCCGACGACACCGGATTGGAGGTGACCGCCTTGGGCGGCGCCCCGGGGGTGCACACCGCTCGCTACGCCGGGCCGGAGGGCGACTACGCGGCCAACCGGCGCGCCTTGTTGGCCGCCCTGGATGGGGTGGGAGACCGGCGGGCCTGCTTCCGCACGGTGGTCGCCCTTGTGCTGCCGGACGGTACGGAGACCCTGGCCGAAGGGAAGCTCGAGGGTGTCATCACCACCTCCGAGCGGGGGAGCCACGGCTTCGGCTACGACCCGGTCTTCGAGGTCGAGGGCCGTACTCTGGCCGAGATGCCCGAGGACGCGAAGAACCGCATCAGCCACCGGGCCCGGGCGCTGGCGGCTTTGGCCGCCG
>Ga0209164_1000998_pt1 | contig 44750 bp, 46 predicted proteins | sample MTBNYHSulfiMetaG_FD_187458 | JGI IMG/M metagenome (GOLD analysis project Ga0209164, IMG submission 187458) | Enrichment culture microbial communities from rom New York Harbor, USA that are MTBE-degrading - MTBE-NYH (New York Harbor Sulfidogenic)... | ecosystem: Environmental > Aquatic > Marine >... | reverse complement strand
ACTCCTTTCTGCTTCGAGTCTGGACCAATAAAAATGCCTTGCCACAAAGCCCTGTAAAATTTTCGCGGCCCTGATTTCTTTTTTAAATTCATCATGGGGAGGCTTATTTTCAAATGAGGACAGTATCTTTTGGCTGCAAGCTTCAAAATACAGTTGGCAGTCTGAGCCGTCTATTGGTACGTTGATTATGCCGGGAGATAGCATCTTCCCACCGCGATTACAGAACTTGTCAAGCGTCAAGTCATACGTCATTTCAGACAGTTTATCTCCATCGAAGCCGGCCCACTGCCTGTTTGCCAAATCTTTCCGAAGATAGTTGAGGAATTCGACAAAGCGCATCGGCTTGTGCTCACGGTTTCGAAAAACAGTTCGATGTTCATGGAACTCGTTCAGAGCGTCCATGTCATCGTAAGATGCAATTCTGGTGATGAGAGTCAAAAGCGACATGGTTTCGTATTGCAACTTTGAACGATCTGATGGCTTTTCCTTTCTTAAGGCTGTCTGTAACATGATTCCCTCCGATCTTATTGGAAAATATCGAGGTTATAAATGTGTATATCGGATAGGAGGCTAATTTGTTTTCAAAGGGCGAATAGCCTTTTGAATGAAGTAGCTCATAATGATTTAGTCAAAATATTTGCTTTGTAATCAATTCCTTCTCTGATTAGATCGAAGCACTCCGGCGCCATATATCCCGGTTTATTCCTTTTTTGCTGGATCGGTTTGGATTGTATATTTTTGTTAACTTTCACCGAAGCTCATTCCATGTTGTAATCCAGCCCGAAGATTAAGTGTGGGATTATTTGTCCCAAAAACCTTGTGCATAATGAGTAATCAAAAGGCGTTATTGTTATTTATTTCCAATTCAAGTCGACCAAATTCAATCTCGGGAAAAACACGAAGAATTATTTTGCCATTCAACAAATTGATCTTCTTAGTTGAATTCAGTATTATTTGCTCTGTATCTGCAGCCAGTTTTAGCGGCTGCTCGGGAAAGGCATTAGCCCATAAAAGCTCATGTTTTTCAAGGTCACCTTGCCATAGAAGTGAATTCACACTTGATCTAATAGCGTAATTTCCGGGTTTCACATTCCTGATAGTTTTTCTGATTTGCCCCTTGGCGATAGCTATCTTGTATAATTCCTTACCATTTCGCTCAATTATTATCTCAAATTGGCCCTCTGTGATTAATTTCAAATTCAAAAGCTCTTCCCATACATGGAAATAGTTTTCATATTCTTTTAGCAGGGGATGTTTATTTTGATCCGCATTGAAAAAAGATGGCTCCAGATTAGAAAAGCATTTCAATCTTTCCAGATAATTTTCCCGTGTATAATCTGTATGTTTCCATACTGATTTGGCGGCGATTGGACTGCAGTCAAGACAATCGGCTTTTCGCTGTTCCTGTTGAAAGATCGTGTTGAAGGCTATGAGGTCCGGACCCTGAATTTGAGAAAAGATGTTTTCTGTATCATTGAGCATGTAGTCTGGGTCAAGCTGGCACTGGATGAAATTCCTTTTCTCGGCAAGAAGCCTACGGAATAATTTACCGTGCTGGTTTGTTTCGATGCCTCTGTGTATATACCCTATGATTAGATGTAACAGAACAGCATCAATAAAGGAGGCAGCCTGGGGAAGACCCGATGATATTCCGGCACCTGTGTTGTCTCCTCGAAGATGACCAGAAAGCCTGTTTTTGTCGAAAAACCTGTATCGACTCTCCGTGATACATCGATAGCAGGGCAGATCGTACCCTGGCACATAAAAAATAATTTCGCCTGCTTTTCCCATCGTGTAGATTCCCACCCAGAAAACTGCAATGTCGTACTTCAGAGCGATTCGGTTACCTCGCGCCTGAGCTGGGTGGTAGTCAGTTGCCATGGCCAGGATTACCGTCTTGCCATCGGCCTTTTCTTTAAGGATGATATCTTCAATTTCATCGTCAGTAACAGCAAGAAAATCTCCATGTGTAGTGACTTGCAAAGGCGGGACATCTGGGTTGCCTTTTTCAAATTCACACTGTTCTAGCCTTTTCTTCAGTGCTACGGTCTTCAGCGTTCCCTCATCGCTATTATCAAAATTCTGTGCAACCAGATTTTTTCGCTGTACGAGCTTGTTGTCAAAAAGATGGATATTTTTGATAGCCAGACGATTGGACTGTTCGATCGGATTGCTAAAAGCTCCAGTACCTACACCCAGCAAGGTCGTGTTGAACATCATCGGAAAGCAGACGTTCTGGCTTACACGGCTGTAACGTTTGTCAAGCAAGTCTTTAGTTTCGCTGCTCAATATTATCCGGTCCATCTTCCACCTCCTGCGATCAATCGAGAATTTGCAATTCGGCCTTGTGGACGATGACGCGACCATTCCCATCCGGATGACAGATAACGATGTAGGGAATAATTTCAAACCGACCTGTGTCCGGAATTGTTTGGATGAGGGGCATGAGATACGCATTCAGATGAGGATTCCCAGGCGATGTTATATTGGACCAAGCTGCATTTCTGTCCTGTTGACTCAGTGTTCTGCTGCCTTTCATGTGTGAGTGAGCAATGCCTAAAAATGTTTCATTTCGCCCTTTTAACACTGAATTAAGAAACTTGGTGTTGGGTTGGTAAACAGTGCTATTCGTTGCAGCCATAATGTCAAAGACAAAGTATTCAATAACCAGGGTATTGGGGTCTCCGATTAAAACTCCTCCTGACTCAGCTGGCAACGAACCCATCGAGCCTTTCATGTCATCGTGTGCTGGACGTCTCATCCTCATCCTTTCAATTAAAATGTTTTCCGGGCGAGGTTTCGGATGGCGGAGGGCTTTTCTGTGAAAATTTGCCCTGAGACCTGCAAGATATTTTCTCTTATCCGGGATGTTTAAGGGAATGGGTATGTCTAAAGGAACAGGTATGTCCAAACAATGCTTAAAATATTTGGAGTCCATAATATCATCCTTTCATTGTACTTTAAGCAGCGAGAAACGCACTCATTTCTCGCTGCTTGATTTGTTTATAAGGGTGCTTCTTTCTATCGCCTGTTCATATCTGCCCACCTATGTGCCAAGGATTTGGCATCTGAGTAAGATGAAGGCTTAGAATCTTCTTTGAAGCAGATGTAGGGCGGAGACCCGTTGTCCCCCGAGTACATATGCTCTGTTTGTGAATCTCCACCTTTTTCAACGTAGACCTTGACTTTACCGCTAGATTCATTGTCATGAGTGTAGCGGAAGTTGTATCCTCTATAGTGTTCAGTTGACATATTTTACTCCTTTCTGACTGACACGGATTCAGATCTCCGTTCTGATTTTTTGCAGGAGGAACTAATCCTGCCTGTTCCTCCTGCAGGGTTTAGTTATTCGCCATGGTACGGATCGTCTTCGACGCCATGGTACGGATCGTCCTCAACACCGTAATTCACGTAGAATTCAGCCACTTTTTGTCACCCCCTCTCATTTGGATTTTTCCGAAGCAGCTGCGAATCTTTCAATCAGATGGCTCGTCATCAGATATTCAAGACCGGATAGCGCTTCCGGAAATCCGAGATTCCTGAGAACTGATAAAACCTTGCCTTTAGGTACGCTCAGTACTTTTAATATTTCATCGTTGAAGGTAAACGATTTATGATCGATGTTGTCGGGTAGGAATGTAAAACAGGTAATGCCACAAAGCTGTTTTCCCTTCGGAGATGTGCAGTGAAATAAAAAGCCAGTTAAATAGACGTGCTTAATAGTGAAACCTATCTCTTCTTTTGCCTCTCGAATCGCAGCTTCTATTGGCGTTTCATATCTTTCAATTTCCCCGGAAATTGGTCCCCAAAATCCATTATCTCTTTTGAAAAGCAAAATATTGCCAGCTTCTGTCAGGATAAAAAGGTGCACAATTGAAGTCATCTTGGTAGGTGGAAATTGCCATGATATAGCCATTTTCGTACCTCGTGGTTTTGTCAAAAAGAATACGCTGTCGGCATGTGTAAGATCAGTTGCGTCTCGATAGTGTTAACCGTTTTTACTGCCCCATTTTAGGCTGTCTTTTTTGAACATTCTACTGACTGCGGCCTACCCAATATGTGCATAAGTAGTACAATCCCTTGCCGGTCTTCACTTAATGCCGTTGTTGATGGCCATAGCTATAGCTTCCTGGCGGTTACGCACACCGAGCTTTCGGTAAATGGTACTGATCTTTTTCGAAACACCGTTAAGGCTAATACTGGCATCCAAATTCTCGGCGATTTCTTGATTTGTACGTCCTTTTGTAATTAGTTGGAGTGTCGCGATTTGATCTTTTGACAGCTCATATTTGTATGCGAACAGCATGGTTTTGAGCTCTTGGTCGTGCGTAGAATGTTTCGTTATTGGTATGTTCTCCCCTGTCAATAACCGATATACCAGCAAGGCAATGGTCAATATGTCAAAAAGATCTAAATGCCCATTGCTTTTGAGTGATTGTCTAATATCTTTCAAAGTCAGGGTCTCGAGCTCTTCGAAAAGACCAATTTTATCAAGCAAGTTGAGATAAGCTAATTGTTCCTTGTTTCGCATTTGTGACTCCATTTCTTATAGCGCTTTGCAAATGAGTCGTTGCTGACAAGAATGATTAAATGTGATCGAAATAGTAATTAAATGATATTATTTTAAAAGTATTTAATTGGTATTGAATGAATTGACATTATGTTAAGTCGGTCAAGTTCCTTTTTTCACATGGGCGTTCGGGATTATTATGGTCTTGAATTTCAAAGTTTCTGTGCTGGTACATAACACGCCATGGTCCACTTGGTTTGCCGAGCCTAGTGGTTTCGTATGGTTCCGTGGTTATGCCTATAGCAGTTGGATTCTGTTGACGAAAAAGGTGGTTCCGATGTATATTCGTTCCGAACAAGAACATTTTTGAAGAGCAGTATAATCGGGTTATTTGGAACAGTCACGTTGCGAGCCAACGAGCGTGATAGGTAACCTCTTGATTTGTCAAGGCATCGAAGCTCTTATTCGGCAGGGTAAAACTTTTTGACTCGCATTGCTTTTGAGGGAAGTCATGGCAAGGTATTTTGAGCCTTTCTATGGTATTGAATTTAAGCCGCCAGAGGACTTTGATATTAGTCAGGAGTACCAAGGTCTGGTTGTGGTGAAAAGGAACGATTCCGAGAACAAGCCTGATAAGGTGGCATTGAGATTCAAATCTCTTTACTATTTTTTTGTTGTTCAAATCATAGCTGAACTCCAAAAGCGGCAACCTAGACACAGAAAAGGTGTTAATCCTGATGAAGTTATTCACTATCTAAATGAGTTTAATTTAAAATGGCCTAGTATCCGCACAGGTAAGAGACTTCGCACGGTCGGTTCATTAAAAGATGGTTGGAGAAAGAGAATTCAAAAAATTAGCAAGAAAAACATCGAAATACGCAGACAGGACAATAGTCCTTTAAATACTGAGAGAAAAAGGGAACTTTTAGCTAGACTCTTTATCTCAATAATTGAGCAAGATAAAAAAAGGAATGGGCGAAAATTGTTTTTTAAACTCAACGTCAATAAGCCAGAGGCTATCACATTTGAACAAGAAATCATCCCTGGACTTCGCCCATGGAAAGTGGATTCACATGAGGACTTCGATTTTCATCAGGTTCTTTCTTACAGGGGAAATAATCCCTTTTGGCCGCTTGTATCTTCATCCAACGCTCTGGAAATGGTTGAAAGTCAAAAGACTTCATTACAGGACCGATGGTTCTTCAGGCGAACAGGTCCGGTTGCTGAAGATATTGAGTCAGGAAGAGTTTACCTCAGAAGCGAAATAGCCGATGTGACAAAGGCTCTTGTGGATCGCGATACTGTTTTCATTTTGGGGGATATAGCATCTGGAAAAACAGCCATAGCGAGGCTGGTAGGATATGATTGGGTGAAAGCTGGAGGCGAGTGTTGTTTTCTTGAGTTGGTAACGCCAGGGTTAGACTATAGTCAAGTGATTAACTCAGCAGAGAGATTCGGCCAGCGTTTATCGAAACCACTTTTAATAGTTGAAGATGCGCACTTGGAGCCTAATCTGATAAATGCCTTGCTTTCCCAAGCTAATGGGATGAATTTAAAGATTGTCGTCACATCACGAAAACCGATTCCTGAAATATCGAAAAAGATCGTCAACTATCTGAAGCGGGCTTACGCAATCGATGTGTACGGGGCTGATGCGGAAAAAGGAATAATATCAACTTTTTTAGGTAAAACTGACTGGAAATTGACTGATAAAGTTTTGGAAGAAGTTGAACGTAAAGTCGTTCGGATTTCTCACGGGAATCTGTGGCTCCTCTCATATGCTCTTGAAAGTTTACATGTCGGGAAACAATTCGAAATAGATAGAAACTCGATACTCGACAAAGTGAATAAGGATTTGAAAGCACTTGGCGAAATGAATAGGATTTATCCCCGTATTCTTATCGCTCTTTCAGTTCTTTACCGTTATGAAATTTTGACAGATATAAGCTTTCTGTACGAGAAATTCTCTTTTGTAGATAAATATGTTGTTGAGGATGCTCTTGAAAACCTTTTGCGAATGGGCGAAATTGTGCGAGAGGAGGCAAGCGATGGGGGCAACTTGTTATATGGACTTCCCCATTCTGCTTTAGCAGATTTGTATTTTGTTTTTGCAAAAAAAACAGTGTGGGAGGAAAATGCAATATATGGAGATGAGTATGAATATTTCCGTGACTACCTTTTGTCTGATAAGGCAGTTAATCGTCTTTCTATTATTAAAAATATAGATGTTGCATTTAAAAAATTCCGGTCGGCTGAAAAACCTTTTCAAATATCAGATAGGATTAAAGTCATCAACAGAATTCCTGAGCTTCGGCTTTCAGAAATTATGGTTTTTTTCATATATCTCCTACTATATGATAAAGAATTCTGTAATGAATTGTGGAGTTATGTCGACAAGAAAAGACTTTCTAAAAAGTTTTTGGGGCAAACGAATTTCGAAGATTTTACAAGTTTTATAGAGTTGGCTTATGACATTGAGTTTGAAGTTGGTAGACAAGTTTTGGATATGTTGGGTTATGAAATGTTATCAAAAGAAATTTTTAAATCACATAGATTTGCTGCTGGTGTTGATCTTCTTATTATTCTTGGCCAAAAGGACCCATTATCTGCGAAGCATTTTATTCAGTATCAAATAGATAAGGGACAGTTTGGTAAAATGTTTTATTTGGTAGATCATTATCCAAGTTTCTCAAAATGGACGAATAGTCTCTACAACGGAAACTTTGATGTCTGGAAAGAAGTTTGGAGTTATATTGCAGAAAGAGGATTTTTGCCCTGGGGTCGGATAGATGCTGAGTTTTTTGAGAGATTTTGTCAGTATTTAGTTGACAAGAAAAAGGCAAAACAATTTTGGGAGAAAGTTCAGATTGAAGAAATTGCTGAAAGAATTCCTATATATATTAATTCTGAGACTGGCTTTAATATTGTAAGGCTCATTCATGAAGGAAATCCACATGTGGGAAAAGAACTATGTAAGAAAATTGATAAAGAGAGGCTGGCATACAGGTTAGCAATTACGAGAGAGGATATGAAAGTGAGACAATTTATAAAGGATTTCATAAAAATAGACCAGGAATCTGGTAACGAACTTTACAGGCATCTACCATATAAGGAAGATAAGAATTACATATCTAATCTGGAGTATTCACATGAATCAAGAATACTGCGAGATATAGCTCGTCTTTCCCACCCGAGTGTGGAGGGTGACTAAACTCGCATATATATGGGCTTAGGTTATTGGAAATATTTATGCGAGACGCCAAGATCGCTTTCATTGCCGACCTTTTAGACCGGGGTCAAGTAGTTAACCCCTTCACAGCGCAGAGTTGCAAGAGAAGGGTTAGAGGCATATTATAGTTGACTATAGTAGAAGCTTCGTTCATTTGTACCGGTTTTTTTTCAGTTGTGGCTATGTAATTGGTATCAATTTTCACTTCTGAAGATGTCCTATTTTGCTTTTGAAATGGGTCTTACCGTCTAAAAGCATTCAAATCCTGAGTCGTTCTTTTTTTTGGCGGTATCTACTGTGAAAATAAAATTTGAAATTGAAAGGATACGCTCGTATAACTTTGAATTGAAGCGTATATTAGAGAAAAGGTCAGTATCATCGTGTATACGGGAGGCTAAACCCCTCTCAATGAACGTTTGGGTTGATGAGTGCCTGAATTTTCAGACTGACACTGAGAAGTGTTAAAGTGTTAACAGATATGCAAGATTATATTTTTAGTTTAAACTAAACTACTGAAATAATTAAATAAAAATTCCATTTTTCGCTTGACAACCAATGCCTCCTTTCTTATGTTCAAAGAAAACAGGAAAGGAGGCTTTTTTATGCGAAATCAAAGAGATAGGCGATGTTGGAGGTTGGGTTTAAAATTAACTATTGGTGAATATGTTTGTGGTCGCTCTGCAGCGGTTGCAGTGGTGGTTGGTTTACTCTCGGCAACCACTCTATTTTCCGGCTGTTCAGGGTCGCAGAAAAACATCTCACAGGCTCCTGCTGCCCTTAAAGACGCATATGAGGCTCAGAGGCCGTATGTTGTGGCGACATCTGAGGATGACAAGCGGCCTTCATGGGTCAAGGAAACGGTGTCTGAGAAGGATGGCCAGGTCAGGTTTTCCGGTGGTTTTTTGAACGGGTCGGATTACGCAGTCTCGATACGGTGCGCAAATGCCGAAGCGTTGAAAGTGGCGGCGCAAGGTATCTCGCAGTTCATCCGCGCCGAATTCTCATCCTATGTGCAGGGTTCGAATACGGGCTCCGGCGGTGTTGACCGGTATGTCTCTGACGGTATCGCCACTTTTGTGGACAACTTGCACGTCCAAGGGGTGCGCCAGGCAGAAATCTATTACGAAGAGGTTATGTCGCCTGCGGTCATGCAGCCGACTTACAACGTCTGGGTCAGGCTTGAGATGAGCAAAGCTGATTTCCTCCTGGCGAAATCTGCCGCGCTCCAAAAACTTCGGGACCGATTTGCCAGGGCCGGCGAGGTAGCAGCCAAGGAGAAGGCTGAGAAACTGCTTTTGGATTTACAGCGGGAGCTTCGTGAAGAGGCGGTCTAAGAGGGGCAGAGATGCAGCTTGATTTCCTGTTCGGCTTTGCTGTCAGCCTGCTTGGGACAATGTTTGGCAACATGATAAACGGGCCGGATGAGGATATTGAGAAGAAGAAGCAGGCTCAGCAGGCTCATCAGGTTCAGGCAGTGGTTGAGCAGAAGGTTAGGGACCGGGTTGGGGCGAGGCTTGAAGTTCCTGATTGGGTCAAGGTGGTTCCTGTTGGTCATTTTGCCGGTGTTTCTGTGCCCAGTTCAAGCCTGGCTGAAGCCAGAAAATCGTCTGTTTCAGATGTTGTCAGACAAATTTTGGGCTCCATTGGCGTCGCTTACCATCACGCTTATCATAATAAGGTGTCCGGTGATCCTCGGCGGCCTGTCCAGGAAGTCTCAGATTCCCTGTCAGGGTCAGCCCATGGCTTAGTCCTGGATGTCGAGAGAAATTTGGTGAAGTCTGCCTTGTCTCAGGATTGGAGCGGGAGGCATATCTTTTTCGTCCTGGTCAGCTATCCTGATTCGAAGATTGCTGATGTCCGGCGGTTGTCAAAAGGTGCCAAAGTGACGGCTGAGGTCATCGGCAATTCGGAAAATGGGTATCAGATTCGTGTGACCGAGGCTCACGGTGTATCTGTGGTTTTGTCATCGGCTGATGTCAGGGTGGTCAAGCAGAACCGGTTCGCAAAGGCCATTTCCTTTTTCGTCTGGAAGGTGCCTTCAGGTTCCGAGCAAAAAGTGTCCTTTCCTGTGGGTCCGGTCACGGTATGCGGGTCATCGGCTGTTTTCCCGCTCGGACTGAAACGTTCTGATTTTGTCCCAGTTGATTACCTCTTAGGAGCGCAGGTGTAGACTTCCCCATTAAATGGAACGGCATTTTCTGATTATTTTGAACTGGGGCATGGATTTCCACAATAGATGGATTGGGGTCGTTCTGAGCGAACGACCCCGTAGCGAGATTAGAAAGGGAAGGGTTCGGACTGGGCCTGAGTTGTTAATTTTGAGAAGTGAAGGTTCCGTTCTTTTATTTTTTTTAAAGCAGCGATCATGGCATCCAATATCATCTCCTCCAATTCACCGGAGATTTGATCCATTTTGGTTTCGTACAGCACCTCTTCTTCATAGGCGTACATAAATTTCTCCTTCATTTTGCTGGATTAAAAGATTTCCGTGGCAGCCATGCGGACATGGTCAGCGGTGACCGTCATGGATTTGTTTTTTGCGGCGACGATGATGGCGCCCCTGGCCAGATGGTTGGCTTTTCTGAAGAGGCCTCCGGACCCTTGCTGGATGGCGGTAACGGCTGTTTCATCGAAGATGTTGTGTTTCACTCCTGCGACGGCGAGATGATGGGCAAGGTATTGCTCCATCTGGTCACGGGTGACGCCTTCAAGATGGCTGCGTCCCACGATACGGGATGCGAGGGGAAGGGAGGATCGATATGTCAGGCTGTCAATCAGGTTGGATTGCCCTGCCAGGACCATGGGGAGTATGGGTTTGGAGTCTTGTTCGAACTGGGTTAGGGTGTGGAGTTCTGCAAACACCTCCAGTCGCAGGAGGGAGGCCTCATCAATGACCAGGAGCATTTTCAGCTTTTTGCCGTGCACCAGATCGAGGATCTCCTGGCGGATGCGCCGGAGCATAACGGCGCGAGAAACACCCCCCATGTCCATGCCCAGCACATGGAGCAACTGTCGGTAAAGCTCCAGTATGGACCCGGTGGATGCGGTGATATACAGGGGACGATACTGGGAGGGATGAAGCATCCCGGTCACATATCGGAGGGCAGTGGATTTTCCGCTGCCGATCTCGCCGGTGACCAAGGTCATGGCCCCCAGTCCCAGCGCATATAGAATACGCTCCTCAACCCCTTTGAGCGCAGGGGTCTTAAGGATATGTTCAAGTTCTATGTCGGGAGAGAACGGTTCCCGCTCCAGTTCAAAAAAAGTTCGGTAATTCATTGGGTTCACCATACCTTTCCCCCTTTGGGCGTATCGGCCTTGGAACTGATTCGAGCCTGATTGTTTTTAGCCCGTTTGACCCGGCAGTTGACATTCAGATCGACCGATGTCAGATACCCATAGCTTTTCTGCTGCCAGCGGATCTCAACGCGCCTGGGGCTGTCTTTGTGGTAAAGGAGATCCACCCGCTGTCCGATGAGGTTGACGGGGGCTTCAAAAAGGTGTCCATCCAGGGTAAGGGTCCTGTCTTTAGCCACCCTTCGCCTGGCAATCATGCGAAAATGATCTCTTAGATCCTCGGGCGAGGCCCGAAGACATTCCATTTTGGAGGTGAACCGATCCAGAGGCGTTTTCCCTGTTCCCGAGTGGGTCCTCTGGTGATAGACCTGCCGGATCCACAGGTCGAAGGCCCCATTGATTTCATCCAGACTCATGTGACCCACTTCAGCTAAAAACTGCATTCTAACGGTCCTGAAAAATCGCTCGATTTTCCCCTTGCCTTGGGGCTTGTATGGCCTGGCATGAATCAAGGCGATGCCCAAAGATGCCGTGATGTGTTCCAGTTGCTTGGATCGGTAAGCCGATCCATTGTCCACATATAGCTTTCTGGGCAGGCCTCTTTTCAATAGGGCTTTTTCAAAGGCATCCAGAAACGAGGCAAGGTTTTCGGACAGATAGAATCGCGCGTAGGGAATGAGTCTGGAGTGATCATCAATAAAAGCGATCAGGTAGCTTTTTCTTTTCCTATCTCCCGCCGTGACCATCGGGCCGTGCATCACGTCCGATTGCCAGATGTCGTTGGGCAGTTCGGCTTCAAACTTGCGCCGGTCTGGATGCTGACCTTCTGAGGGCTTCATCAGGTTGTGATGATGCAAAAACCGATACATCGTGGTGGGTCTTAAGTCTTTGCCGGATAGATCCCTTTCCCTCATCGTGCGGATCAAAACCGGTATGGCGGCATCCGGCATCTCCTGGCGAAGATGGATCAGGTTCAGTCCGGTTTCTTCGTCTATTGCCCGGCTTTTTCCATTATCGGATCGGCCCTTCGGATACAGCGATTCCAGACGACCGCCGCTCTCGGTGTACAGTCTGATCCATCGAAGAATGGCGCTGCGGCTGATACGACTCTTGTTTGAACACGGAATGTCCCATTTCCGGGCACACTTCTCCTTTAAAAGCTGCTTTCTTTCCCTGCGGCTCAATGCCGCACCACCCACAAACTCATGAATCACGCTGAAGCGAAAGATCCCAACCTTTTGTTTTTCGTTTTCCGTCATAAAGAACCTCCTTTTTTTGAGTTTCCGTCCCCTTTATACGATTTGGCTCCCTCGCATAAGAGAACGCTTCGGTAGGTTCTTTAAAAACGGCTTTCCTTGCAGATTAAATCGTGCGGGATACAGGGATGCAGCCCATCTCAATAAGCCTGTCAAATGCCTGGGGCAACTGCATGAGCCACTCAATGCCCAGGTGTGCCATGGCTTGCCTTTTAAGCGCCCTTAGCCAGTGTCGGCATCGGGGACAACTAAACCCCATAGGCCATCTGCCGGTTTCCAAGCGGCGCTCAATATGAAAACGGATCATTTCTATCCTTGCCTGAAACCGCCTGAAATATCCTTCGGGTTTGAGCTTAATAACGCATCCACAGGCAGGACAGCGATAACGACGGAGCATTAACGCCTCAGCACACCCATCAAAAAATGCCCCTACAAAACCATGGCCCCAAAGCCCACAACCTCTGCACCGGAGACAGACCTCAGGTCTTATCCATGGGTAATTGCGCCCCTGTTTCTCTATTTTCTTGAGATTCGCTGTAACGGGTAGTATCATTAACACATCCTTTTGGGACATATCGTCCCTGTTTTGATTCAGGGGAGTGAGTTCTCGGTAAACTCACTCCCCCTCCAAACAAAAATGGCCTCCAAAAAGAGACCATTTAATTCGACATACCAGCCCGGTTGTCAATATAGTTCGAAATCTATTATCCCTTCATATCTCCATAATGCGGGTTTCTACAGCAGGTGGCTCACACCGCACTCATAAGGGGTCATGATGAAGTTGGCAGGGAGGTTGAGGTCAATGTTCGATTTTGATTTTTGAGCATTCCTCTTTAATGGTTTTCTGGTGTTTAGGGATTCTCTTTATCTCGTTTTTATGGTAGGCGTCAGGCTTGCCCCGGCTCTTGATCTGGTTGAGCCTGCGGATTTCATCTTCAAGGTAAGCTATCAGGTGATTGTTCGACTGATCTGGGTTTTAAGGTTCCCAGTGTTCGATTATTGACGATACCTGGTTGCTGATGGTATAGGTGTCTGCGAAATATCCTTTATTGTTAGCGACATGTATGAGTTTGTCGACACAGCCAGTATGGATGTTCACATAGAGGGCATTTTCATCGGTAGGCCACCCCAGCTGTTTAAGCAATCTCACGCCTCTCCTTTTGCACTTATCCAGGTAATAGAATCTCCAGGTTTCACCCTCTCCCCACTCCGGCTCGGGGTGGCCGCCGCCGTTTCTGAGCCTGTCTTTCAGCATCTCAGCGGAGAATCTTTCCAATAGATCCATCACTTGTTGTTCTTCATCCTTCCTCTTTTCCAGCGCTTGTATCTTTTGAGGCTCAAAATCGTATAGTTTAGAATTTTGCGTAACGGTTGCCATTGCGATCACCTTTTCAGCGTGGGCTTTTGAAGTTTGGGGCATCAGATGGATGTTCTCTGCCTCCTGAGAGCATCTATCCGTCTGGTTTATTCTCTGTTTTTTTCTTTCTCCTGTCCTTTCGCATATCGAGTCAGGTCACAGTTTCCTCTCAGAAAGGCCATGCTGACATAGCCTGCGCAGTTGGAATGATTGGCCCGGTCCATCGGTATCACCTCATGGGATTCATTTTATTCTTGTGGATAATATTTATGGTTAGAGCTGCCCTTCTTTGCCTTTTTGGAAGGGTGTGGGGGTGCCGGGGGAGAGGGGAACCTTTTTGGTTTCAAGAATGCCTTACAGCCTTGAGATGAAGCCTCGCTTGGCTTCCATGACGTTCCCTGTCTTTTTGAGTCTGTCGATGATGGGATCAATCTCTCCTTCTGTAATCCCTTCCGCTTCAGCTTTTTTCAGGATATCTTCAACGGGTACGAATCTGCCGACCTCCTCTTCAAGGTCATTGATGATTCGGCGGATGATCGATATTTTGTTTCTTTCTCTGGCAGGGATTCCTGTTCCGATCCTGTCGATGTCTATCTGCCCGGTCTCGCCGTCAAGCGCTACCTGCCTGAGCCAGTGATCCATCATTCTCACGGCCTTTTCCGCATGTCGTTTGGTCACATTATCTGACAGTTCGATCTTGGCATAGGCTTCGGACATCCTGATTATGCCTTCAAGCTGCCTGGCAGAGATTGGGATGGATTTCAGGCCGGTTTCGTTGTTGCCGCCTGAGCGCATTTTCAGGTAATAGTCGACATAGATCTCTTCAGCTTCATCTGTTATTTGCGGTTTTTTCTTCCGGCAGTAAGCGATATATTTTCTCAGGAATTCAGTCTTCAGTTTGCCTTCAGAAGGCGTCATGCCTTTGTGCAGACCGACAACGAACCGCGCCAGCTTTTCGTCTTTGTCCGGCATGGGCGTATCCCTGATAGGGAAAATCATGTCAAAACGATTGATAAGAGTAGACGGTAGTTCGATCTGTTCAGCAATGGTTTTTGCATAAGGATCAAAACGCCCAAATTTGGGGTTTGCAGCTGCAAGGACTGTTGTTTCGCAAGGGAGCGTTGCCTGGATATTCGCTTTTGAGATGGTGATTTTCTGTCCTTCCAAAGCCTCGTGCATGGCACTGGTATCCTCTTTATTAATCTTGTCCAGTTCGTCAAGGCAGAGCATTCCCTTGTTGGCAAGGACAAGGGCGCCAGCCTCAAGCGCCCAACCGCCAAGGAAATCATCCTTGACAACGGTGGCGGTGATTCCGGCGGCGCTCGCTCCTTTTCCAGATATGAACCGCGATTTTGGCGCTATGGCGTCAATCCTTTTGAGCATCTGTGATTTGGCAGCTCCCGGGTCGCCAATCAGGAGAATGTGCATGTCGCCTCGTGAAATTGAAGCGTCATCCCTTTTCTTTTTGACGCCGCCCACCATTTGCAGAAGCAGGGCTTCCTTGATCATGTCATGGCCATGGATGGATGGGGCAAGCGAGTCCACCAGCCTGCTGTAGATTTCAGGCTGTCTGGCAAGGTCAATTATCGCCGTTTCTTCTGCTTCAGTGATCTTGATCTCTCCAAAATCCTCATCAACGGGTTCAACATGGTTGACCTCAAGCATCAAATCAAACCGCGTGCTCTGGCCTCCTGACTTGAGGATAATCGGCATTTCTCTGATAAAACCGTTCATTATCAGCTTCGTGCCTGGACTTGTCTTACTGTCGGATATCGGGCTCACAAGGTCCTCTTTGAGGAACGCTTCGATTCTCTTAGGCTGCTGACCGCCGTCAAGCTGTTCGATGCACTCCTCGATGCGGATTTTCTGCACGTCAATCAGCTCTTTCGACAGCATCCTGAACTTCCCTTTCCTGCCACAGGTGCATTGGAGCGGTTCTTTCAGCTTTGATTCCTGCTGAAGGACGGGGATAATCGACGCACAGGCAGGGCACTCGAATCGTGCAGAGGTCATCTGCGGCCGCACATCAGATTTCTGCCTAACAACCCCTTCAATGGATATGAATTTTCCGATATGAACTGACCGAATGTCCCGGATCATGATCTTTTGCGTTTTCGGCAGATTGGCGATTCTTACCCTGACAGCTTTGACATCTGGCGGGAGGTCCAATTGCTCGATGGCCGTCTCAGCCTCTTTCAGGGCCTCTTCCGGTTTTTCAAGGAGATACTCTGCTAATTCCAGGCTCATGGCGGATATATCATTGAAATCTATAACCACATGGTTTTTTCCTTTGCTGATATTATTCAGGAGGTGTCCCAGGTAAAATTGCACCGCTATGGTTTTGAAAAGGTCTATTCGTTCTGTCGTAGCCATTGTTTTAGCTGCTCTTTTGTCGCAGAGCGTTTGCAGTAGTTGCAGATCAGACCTTTTGGAAATACGTCATAGTCTTTATCTGCAACTGCCGTGTTAATAATGATTTTCTTACACTGGAGACATCTGCCTATCGCTTCTTCTTCTCTTTTTCGGACCATCTCTATCTGTTGTTTGACTCGGTCATGATAGTACAAATATTCGTTTCTTCTCCGCAACAGGTAGTTGTATTCCCGTTTTGAGATGTACAGGCCATAGATATCTTCCTGAAACAATTCAGCTATGGTTATATACCCAGGGCTCAACATGAAAAGGATGGGAATTTTGGGGCATGTCGGGTACATATTTTTCCAGTACCGGGTGATGGGTATATACTGGTGATCATCTTTTCGCAGCTCTGTAACAATTCCGCATTCTTCAAGATCAGAAATGGTCCTTCTCAAATTTCCCATGTTGATAGCAAGATTCTTGTTGAGTTCCCAATAGCTGGAAACCCGAATCATGCTTAAGGTATAAATGATCTTGGAAGAAAGTTTGTTCAGGAATAGTTGGAAAATTTCCTGGAATTTTCTCTCAATAGATAAGCCTGTGTCCTTCTGGCACAGGCTTTGGGACTGATAAATCTCGTCGTAAAGAAGTAGTACTCTGTGCCTGGATAGAGTACTAGTTGATTTGTGTATATAGTTATTATTAGAGAGGTCTGTGCCTGGATGAAACAGACCTGAATCGCTTTTTAAACCTTCGCGTAGATTGTCAGACAGTTCAGTCACATAAACCACCGCCATTCGAACGGGTTGCGTTTACCAACTGTACCCTTTTGACATCTGTTCGCAGAAAACCGGTGATCAGGCCCTTTTGAGAGCCAAACGTAATTTCAATGTAATAATGGGTATGATCAAAACCCCTGAGAATGCCATCTCGGCGCTGGATCCTGTCCTTGTCATTCACAAACAGGATGACCGGCTTCTCCATGAAAAACGATGCATCAATTCCTTTCCTTTCTTTTGCCATTGTGAGTGGCTGCCTCTTCAGCCGTGAACCCTACCACTGTAAAACCACAAATTTTAAATATCCGTGCAGATTAGAACTCTATAAGTGGCTATCTGGTTCTAAACCTGGGACCGACTGGGATCGGGCCGGCTGCGCAAGCAGCTGGTTCATTTTAGTTATGATTCCTGTTTCAACTTCTTTATCGTGACCACATCTCCAGGGCTAAAATCTTCTGAATACAGCGCTGGTATCTCTATCCATTTGCGGAGCCTTCCCCTGTGATCTTTCGACCCTCTCATCACCTTCCCTCTGAGTTCAATCATGATAACATCCTGATAACAAATCTATATTTAATTTTTTCTTACCCCTTTCAAAGAGTTACTCCAAAACCAAAAAGAATATAAACTTGATGATCTGGCAATCCTTCCAATGCCGCAGATCGACCTATTTGAATCCTTTGCCCGAGTCCACCCTGGCCAGTTTATTGCCCGGTTTTCTGATTGGATCACATTTACCCTTCTTTTATTCTTTTTCACGGCTGTTACTTCAATCGCACTGAGAAAGCACTTTCAGGACTCAAGACACCTGCGAATCCTTTGCACGACCGTCGGCCTCATGCTGTCAGTCGGCACATATTATTCCATCTATAGAGGCTGGCTGCACTTCAGCTTCCAAAGCCTCGGCTTCATTGGAGTTGCCCTTATCCTCATAATAGTCTTTTTCATAACCTATGGCCTGATGAGAGGCTACGGCATGAAACCCTGGACAGCGCTGCCTATCGGGTATGCCATCTTCTATATCAGCCTGTGGGCAATATCCCCGAACGTGCTTCACAACCTGGCGGACATTTTCCCTCTCGGCAACGGAATCCTTGGCTTCCTGTTTATCGCTTCAATCGTCAAGATCGTCATGCGCTTCTTTTCCCATTCCAGTGCGCCAAAAGAGGCAGCGATTGAACTCTCCCGTATTCAGCCTGCAAGGATAGAAGAACCTGAAATCCAGAAGGAAATAAGAGAGGATAAGCAGGAAAGAAGAATGCTGAAAGGAAAGACCGCTCAGGTCACCAAAACCGAAATTAAAACCATTGAAGACATTGAGAAAGTTATCCGGCACCTGGCAGGAATCATCAAATCAAAATCTCCCAACCTCGACCAGGATGATGTCAGCCATATAACCGCAATGCTCAGAGAGGTAAGTCGGAAAGAATCCATCCTCGGCAGAGGAAAAGACCTCATCAGGGCGCACGCTAATGCCTACCAGTCACTGCATAGAAAGGATATTTCCGAGCTTGAAAAAAGGCTGAGAGAGACGACTGACTCTAAGAAACGACGCGTGATAGAAGAGGAATTGACCTACCAGAAAAGGATGATCCAGGCAATTGACTTTCTTGATAAATACGAAGTAAAAATCCAGCAATTTATAGAGTCTTTTAACCGCCTCCTCTACACAGCAATGCAAAAGCTCAAGACCAACAACCCTCACGAAGCCTTGTCATACCTCAATGCCTCATACCAGGAACTTGAGAAGATGCGCTCCATATACAGCCACCAAAAAGAGCTTGAGACCTACCTCCTGAAAGTCAATAAGAAGACCATTAGAGACCTAAAGAAAGAAAAAGCCTCATGACTCCCGTATTAGAAAATGTCAAGAGCCGCTTTCTTTTTCGTCCTCTCTCCCATTTGCGATTAGCCTTTTCTCGCCAGACTTCAATCTGGTTTCGAGTAACCTATTCAGTAGAGAAAAAGCCTTCTTGTTGATATGTTTTTAAGGGTAAAATCGCGAGGTTTTATTACATTTCTAAAAAGACCCGTTGCCTATTTGTTTATCCGATCTTTCAGACCTGCACCAGGTGTGAATTTGACAACTTTGCACGCCGGGATCTGGATTTTGTCGCCTGTACTGGGATTCCTACCCTCACGTGCAGACCGCTCCACAACCTTGAAACTCCCAAACCCTGTCAGGGAAATGGAATCGCCTTTCTCCAGGGCAGAGGCTATATTTTCAAATACCACATTGATTGCTTCTCCTGCCGATTTCTTGGTGACCCCTGCCTGTTCAGAAACAGACGCTATCAATTCATCCTTTTTCATTTCTGTTCTCCTTGTATCTGTATGATTGATATATTCCACTGGCCAATGTGCTGAACGGATGGTTTGGATACCCTTAAATGACCCTCAAGGTCAAGGGAAAACCGTGGACAACGAATCAAAACAGGCGGCTTTCGTATTTCAGAAAAAAATGCCCGCAAGAGGATACATCTCAGCGGGCACATCTTTTTTTCTGGATTATGAGGCGATGTAGATGCCTCTCTTTCCAGCCTTTATCTTGCCTGCTTTTTTTGCCCTTGAAACGATCCCCCAAACCTGTTTCTTATTGAGGCCGGTCTGGTCCATGATCTGGGCTGTGTCCATCCCTTCAGGGGCGGACTGGATAAGGCTCAGGACTTTGTCTGTCATTTCACCGGGTGCCTTGGTTTCAGTGGCCTTTTTCGATGCTTTCTTAACGGCAGGTTTCTTGGCGGCTTTTTTGGTTGCGGCTCCCTTGCTGCTTTCAGTTGTTTTCTTTTCAGCTTTTTTAGGAACAGCCGTTTTCTTCGGTTGGGCCTGGGATTTTTCGGCGGTTTCGATTTTGGCGATCATCTTCTCGATCTTCTGGGTGAGGGCGTTCAGGTTTTTAATCACCGACGTCAACTCTCTTTTCATCTGTTTCACAATAATTTCCTCCTGTTGTTTGGATTTGTGGACAGGAACATAATGAATTTCCTTCAGATGTCAAGAAATATCTTTTTGTTTCCATCAACTTATTCAAAATGAATGTGTGCGATGAAATATCGGATGTGATTTACAGGCCTGATTGTATCAGTTCTTTAAGATAAGTTTGACGCTGACTGGTGTCCTGGTTCTTGACCGCCATGGCCAATGCCTTTCGGGTTCCCACAAAGACAGCCAGTTTCCTCCCACGGGTCAGGCCGGTGTAGATGAGATTACGGAAGAGCATCTTGAAATGCTGGGTCAATACCGGAATGATGACGGTCTGGAACTCGCTTCCCTGGGACTTGTGGATGGTAATGGCATAAGAGAGATCCAACTGGGGGATGTCGTCACGCTGATACTGGACCAGCCTGCTGTCAGGAGAAAAGGCGACCTCGCAGGTAACCTCTTTGTTGTCGATCGATTTGATGACGCCGATATCCCCATTGAACACTTCCAGTTCGTAGTTGTTCTTTCTGTGTATGACGCGATCGCCCACCCGGAATATCCTCTCGCCGACCATAAGTTCGCTTTTCCCTTTTTCCGCCGGATTGACAGCTTCCTGAATCATTTTGTTGAGTGCGAGCGTCCCCAGGCTCCCTCTGATCATGGGAGAAAGGATCTGGATCTCAGCGTCCTTTCCGTAATATTTGGGTATCCATTCGATATAGAGTCTCTTGACCACATCAGACGCTGAAAGGCCATAATGGATAGAGGACCATGGGTGAACCTTCTTTAGGACTGAAAGGAGTTCATCCACTTTGGTTTGCGCCTGAAACACTTGCTCGATGTCCACATGCTGGAACTTTTTGGGGATGGTCAGTTCAGTCTCATAGGGGACCACCGGCTCATCTATCCTGAACCGGTAGAGTGCCTCATCGGGAAGGCCCTCAGCCTGTCTTTCCATGATTCTCGGATAGGCGCGCTTCACCCTGGAAATAAACGTGAGCTGCTCCTGTGTGGCTTCATCAGAGTCCAGAAAGAGGCAGTCTGATGCCTCTGTCCAGATGTCGGGGTTCTTGAACGGAGAATCGATGCGCGGCATCTCCCCGTTGTTGATCTGGTGGGCATACTGGATGATCTGGGACTTCTGGGCCTGTCTGAATACCTTAGTGAGTTTGAAACAATGGACCTTTTCTGATGCAATGATATCCTTGAGCACATTACCAGCCCCGACCGATGGGAGCTGATCGGCATCGCCTATAAAGAGGATCTGGCTGTCATGGGGCACTGCCTTGAGCAGGGAAGCTGTCAGGTTGATATCAAGCATGGAGCATTCATCCACGATCAAGAACTGGACGTCCAGCGGGTTCTCTTCATTCTTTTTGAACCCACCCATCTGCCACACCAGAAGCCGATGGATGGTCTTGGCCTCTTTTCCAACCACGTCCATCATTCTCTGAGCCGCCCGTCCTGTGGGGGCGGCAAGGAGGACCTTGAGACTCATGGCCTCCAGAAGTTTGACCAGAACCAGGGTGGTGGTTGTTTTCCCTACGCCGGGGCCGCCTGTCAGCACAGAATGCTTTTCACAGACGATGCCCCGGACAGCGGATGTCTGTTCGTCGCTCAATGAGATCCCTTTGGCGTTACAGTACCGTTCGATCCAGGAATCGACCCTCTTTTTGTCCGCCTTGGGAGGATGGCCCGGCATCGACAGTCTCCTGGCCACGTGTAGTTCGTCAAAATAGAGGGATTTGGAATAGTAGCAGGGTTCGATGGAATTATCCGGTCTTTGGATGTTACGGACCTTGACGAGGCCTTCTTCAGCCATTTGATAGAGAAGTCCAGGCAGCTGGTCACCAAGCTTCAATTCAAGGAGTTCCTCAACCTGGACCTGAATCTGGCTTTCAAACAGGTAACAGTGACCGAATTCCCTGCTTGCCGCCAGTACATGATTGATCCCGGCCATGATTCTTTGACGACTGTCTCTGGCAAGGCCCATGCTCAAAGCGACCTTGTCCGCAGAAAAAAACCCGATCCCGTAGAAATCACCCGCTAACCGGTACGGATCTTCTTGTACATAAGAAATAGCCTTGTCGCCATACTCCTTGTAGATCCTCACGGCAAACAGCGTGCTGATGCCATGGGATTGCAGGAACATCATGACCTCCCGGATGGCACAATGCTCAGTCCATGCAGCGCTGATCGTTTCGAGCTTTTTTTGGGCGATCCCCGGAACTTCGGTCAGTTGCGCAATCTTTGTCTCAAATACCTCCAGTGTCCTTTTGCCGAAGTGGTTGACGATCTTTTTGGCGGTCTTGGGGCCGACACCGGTTATCAGGCCTGAACCCAGATATTTCTCTAATGCCGCTGTTGTCGCGGGTTTTATTTCGGTTGCTCTGGCAGCTTTGAATTGGCGTCCATACTTTGGTTCGATCACCCAGGCTCCCTGAAACTCCATAGTGGCGCCGGCAAAGACATTCATCTGATGGACAATGACGGTCTCCTGCTGGTGAGGATCGTCAAAGGGAGAAACTCTCAGGACAGACCATCCGTTATCCGGGTTGTGATACGTGACCCGGTCGACGATTCCCCTGACAGACTCCTCTATGGTTCCCGTGTGCATCATTCGCCTTGTTCTTTCGGTCTGTCTGATGGAGAATTCAGCTGTGCATTTCTCGCTTGATTGCCATTTTTCCACTCTCCTGCATAAAGAACTTTTCCATCAGGAGAAATCATTTTTCCATAGCCGTGAAAATTTCCATCCTTGTAACCGCCTTCGTAAACCCCGCCGTTAGGCAACGTCAATCTTCCGTGACCGTGGGCTTTGCTCGCTATCCAGGTCCCTTTGTAGACTGTTCCATCCGACCGGATCAAAGTCCCTTCTCCAGTATAAAGGTCATCTTTCCATTGACCGGCATAAATATCGCCCTCCGCAGAAATCTCTGTCCCTTCTCCATCCCTCTGACCATTTCTGAAAGATCCCTCGTATACCCCAGCATCGGGAAAAGACAATTTCCCTGTCCCATGGAATTTCCCATTCTTCCAAGTTCCTTCGTATTGAACGCCATAAAGACTTTTGAAAGTCCCAATCCCTTCAATGGCGCCGTTTAGAAATTCCCCTCTATACTCATTGCCATTTGGGAAAACGTAGAGACCTTTGCCATGTCTTTGGCCGTCCTTCCAATGACCTTCGTAACAACCCCCGTCCGCCAGTTGAAGTACCCCTTCCCCATTAGGCGAGCCGTTCTCAAAATAACCATGATAAACCGCTCCATCAGCGTTCCTGTACTTCCCATAACCGTCTATGCAATCACCTTCTATACAGCGGGGCTTATTTGAATGATCTGAACGCATGACCGGCTCACTTTCTTGAGTAGTCTGGGATCTATTCGCCAAAGGAAAGACTCAAAGCTTCTGATATATGGGTAGATGGACGGTGGAACTCTACCGCACCCATTTTGTTCGGGACTTATAAGGGCTTGCGGAACATAGCAGAATATTGAACAGATATTCAACAAAAAGAATACATTAGCCAACAGTCAGTAACGATGACGAGATTTTAATCTGCATTTCTTAAGAGGGTCCATGTGCCTGTGTTTTCATTTCGAAGGATTTGTTGGAACTGCACGGAAGCCTGTAAAGGTGACATCAACAAAGATGGTAAATATTGTCAACACATAGAGTTTTAAGGGAAAACCTATTTTTGCGGGTTGTATATCGGACTTGTTCGGGCTATTCTTTATGGGCTGATTGAACGGCCCGATTCAAAGCTCGCATCTTTAATTTCGCTCCATAAGGCGGACAACTGATGTCATGCGGGTTTTCCGGATAATTTACATACATCAAGAGAGCACCCGTGCCCTTGCGTGTGGGGTGAATCCTCTGCTTGCGGCACCAACAACTCCAAAAACCACTTCACAAAGACAGTCATCCAACTTTTCTCCTCAACTGAAAAAACAATCCCTTTTCCGCCGCTTTGGCGAGTAGCCAGGGGATCCACAGCGAAAAAGAGGGAAATATGTCCATCGAACAGGCCTTAATAGCCCAGGCGCAACCGTATGTGGTTGCGGCAAAACTGCGTTCCATTATTGGTGAAGAAATTCGCAAGGGTTGCAGCCCCGACCTGTCAGAAAACACAGTCTCCCTGGAACCCTGCTTCGATCCGCTATGGAAAGCGGGAGACAAGCTGGAGATCGGCGCCAAACCCCTATGGACCATCGAGCATCCTGTTCCTAAAGAAGATCTTATCCGGCTCCAGGTGTGGATCTCCCCTGAACATGACTTTAATTGGGTCCATTCAGAGCGTTTTGTCAAACAACTTCAGGCCGTCTCCTATCGGCTTGGCTTTGAGGTGATCGGCAACCAGGCCGGCATTATCCTCGGATTTCTGATCCACCAACGTGATCTCCCCATGGTCTCAGCGGCCTTCCATGGCGAATTCGAACAGTGTGATTTGACGCCCGCAAAGACAAACCCGCTTAACGACCTGACAAATCAAAGCTGGCAAGATGTCCTTTTCCGCGATTATTTGCCCCCGCCCCCCTACAGCCACCTCTTCTCCCGACCCCAGGAACTCCAGATATCACCACTAACACCCTTCATCACTGCGCTGTCAACCATTGATCCTTCTGTATTGGGGATCTACCAGGTACTCCTTCAGCCGGTGTCGCCAAACCATAACTGGCACAGGAATGTAGAAATCCTTTTAGACATGGAATACGCAGCCAAGCTTCAAAATGAAATGCGTTTTTCCCAGAAATATTCTCAGCAATCCCCTTCCGGAGACCTGCATCATATGGCAGGGGAGGTGGAAAGCAAGGCACACAACGACAAGCCGTTTTACGCTGTGGCCCTGCGCCTTGCGGTGGTGGGCGGGGGAGAAAAGGCAAAAGACCTGTTGAGTGCACTTTCAACCTTTACGGGCCTGTTTCAACATGGTGGGCGGCCTTTAGGCTATCTAACCGAGAGAGAATATGCCGGAATTTTGTCTTTGGAGCGGGTGCGGGACATGTTCCTGCAGGGACTAAGCTACAGACCCGGATTTTTGGTCAATTCCCAGGAACTCACAGGGCCTTTTCACATCCCGGCTCTAGCCGGGGACGATCGCCAAAGCATACCCGTTGAACCCCTGGCCTTACTGCCCGTCCGTAACCCTGAACTATTCACCGGAACCTGGATAGGCTCCTGCTTGTATGCAGGCACATCTCAAAAAGTCTGTATTCCTCCAAGGATCAGAAGGCATCATATGCATTTCATTGGCGGTTCAGGGTTTGGCAAGACCACCACCATTGAAAACATGATACTGGAAGATATTCACCAAGGCGATGGGGTAGCCGTTCTAGATCCTCACGGCGACATGGTTGAGCGCCTGCTCTGTCTCATACCAGAAGAGCATGTTGAAAAGACGATATATTTTAACCCTGCCGACCGTGATTGGGTACCTTTATGGAACCCCCTAAAGAAGATTCAGGGTCAGGATATCGGCAGGACAGCCAATGATTTAGTGACAGCCATCAAGAGTTTTGTTGACAGCGGCGGATGGGGAGACCGGCTCGAAAATATCCTCCGGAATATGATCTTTGGCCTTCTTCACCTTGAGGGAGGAACTTTTCTCGACATCTCAAACCTCCTTCATAACAAATCCAAAACCAATGAGATCGTGGTCCGTGAAATACTGAAAGTCATCGAAAATCCGCCTGCAAGACAATTCTGGGAACACGACTACAAAAGATATGGAAATAGCGAGCTAAGTCCCCCCATCAACAAGCTATCCAAGCTGCTCATCTCAGGCCCCATATCCTTAATGCTTTCCCAACCGGAAAACCGTTTCAATTTCAGGAATATCATGGATCAACGCTATATTCTGCTGGTGAACCTCTCCAACATGGGGCTGACGGTCCGGCAGGTCCTGGGATGCTTTATCCTTTCAAATTTACAGCTCAGCGCCCTAAGCCGAAGCGACATGCCAATAGATGAAAGGAGGCAATTCCATATTTACTGTGACGAGGCCCACAATTTTCTTACGGATTCTCTGGAAAGCTCGTTAGTAGAAACCCGCAAATTTAACGTCAGCTTTTCGGTAGCGCACCAATATCTGGGTCAATTTAATCTAAAAAAAAGAGATGCGCTGGCGACCGTAGGTGCATCGGTTATCTTCAGGGTAAACCTGAAAGATGCTGATTATTTGAAAAATTTCCTCCAGACAAGTGTCAAGTCAGACGAGTTGGTTGCCCTTGGCGTCGGAGAAGCCGTTGTCCGCATCGGCGGGGACATTGTAAAAATCAAGACTCGGCCTCCCCTTGCCATTCCTGAGATACACTTCAGGGACCAAATTATAGAACAATCCAGGCGAAAATTCTGCAAGCCAGCCTCTGAAGTAAAAAAACTTATGCGACAGGCCAGCGACAGGTGGATCGAGCCATACGCGCCGCTCAGCCCTTCATCCTCTGAATTCTCAAACAGTGACATTGAGGAGTTTGAATATGAGGAATTCTAAGAAAAAAAAATGGGCAGAGGCAATCATACGTGAGGTTTTTGAACTCACCGATGAAGACTACCTTGAGCGGTTTATAGATGAACCTGTTAAAACCATTCTTTCTGATTTTGAATTTGACAGAAATGCCCCATTCAGTCAGTCACATTTTCTTTACGTAATTTCCGATTTTATCCAGAAGGTTTATCTCAAAGGCCCGGGAATCAATCAAGATCTGTCACAACCCAGGGCTTGCGCCGAGGCATTGAACATCATCGAAAAAGTCTATCGAAACCAGAATGTTGCCGCTTATGACGCTGCAATGGCCGACACTGTTTATGATGACATTTCAAATGTCCTTGCCCGAATGGCTGGATTCATCATCACAAGAAATCGTAAAATCCACATGGACTGGGTCTACCGAACCCGCATCGACCATCTCGGCTGGACTGACCGATGCCTGATTGCTGAAATCCTACTGAATCAATGGGGGCCTTTCCTGCCGCCCAGGATTCGCTCATGCGCTCCCGCCCACCTGGCGGATGCCATCCTGCAATTATTGGATTTAGTACGTTCCAGTGAAACCTTTGTCAAAAAAACGATGATTTCCAGCACCGATTTTTTCTAATCCCTCTGACATCTGAAATAGAGAGCCCGACCCTGCCGCTCTGGGGGTTAACAAGATCCATGCTTTTTTGGATGGAGAGCAGTTAACCCTCTTCAGCGAAAGGGCGGGTTTAGAAATGGAACCTAACACCAAGAAAAGTACAAGGGAAAAAATCGCAATTTTCAAGTCCTTTTTTTCCGGACTGACCGAGGTATACGGGACCTATGATCTCAAGACCGGCAAAGTCAGGCAGGTGAAAGAGCCTGTCACAACACAGGTGCTTCTGGCCCATCTTACCGGTAGAAATCCCTACGGCGTATACCTTCTGGTCAAGGACCGTACCCGGGCTATAGCCGTTGACTTTGATACCCAGGACCGGACAGGCCCATCAGAATTTGTGGCCAAGGCTGGGCATTTTAAACTTTCCGCCTATATTGAATGCAGCAAATCCAAAGGGTTCCATGTGTGGATATTTTTTGATGAAAAAGGGGTTCTCGCACAAAAAGCGCGACGGGTGGCGCAATATATCCTGGAAGAAATCGAACAACCCAAAACAGAGATTTTTCCCAAGCAGGATGAGTTAAATGACCGTAGTCCCTATGGCAATTTCATTAATGCTCCTTTGTTCGGCCCTCTCATCCTTGAAGGGAGAACGGCTTTTGTAAACCCTACGGATTTCAGCCCGTATCCAGATCAATGGGAATTTCTTGAATCAGCACATCGGTCCAGAGAACAGGATCTGGATGAAATAATTGAGATCAATGACCTGTTGTCCGAAAAGGCACCTCAGCCTTCAGAGCATGGCTCCAAAAAGGTAGGCGAAAGTAGGTTCGGCCTTCCGCCCTGTGCCCAAAGAATGCTCCGCGATGGTGTGTCTGAATTTCAAAGAGTGGGATGTTTCAGGTTGGCGGTCCATCTCAAAAGGCTCGGGCTCCCTTTTGATTTGGCCATAGCCGCGCTCAAGACCTGGGCATTGAAAAACCGACCCGTGCATGGAAAGGGCGTGATTCGGGACGACGAAATTCTTTCTCAGGCATCCTCCGCTTACAAGAGCGCGTATTCCGGTTATGATTGTGAAAGTCCGGCTGTACAACCGTATTGTGTAGAAACGTGCCCGGTATTTCAATGGAAAAAAGAACAAGCCCAAAACAGGAAGGCGTGTGATAACAAAGCGTGATCTCCAGAGGCAGGATTATAAACACCAAACATCTTGAATCCATATACGACCGCTGCGTTAAACCGGAGGAACTGGCTAAATTCCTGAAATTTTAACGCAGGACCTTAGAAAAGCACATCACAAGAGATGCAATCTATAAATCGAAATATTGAGCCATATAGCCTTACTGTGAATGACGCAGCCAAATATTTTGGTTTTGCAGCGCAGACATTATACGACTGGATATCCAGGGGCAAACTCCATCGCGGAATCCATTACTTGAAAATCGGGAAAAAGGTTGTTATAGTCCGAGAAAAATTTGTCGAATTCATGAGGGATGAGGATGGCAGTTCGGATTCGTGACAACAAGCTCTTTATTGACTTCTATTGTTATCTGCCGGATGGCCGAAGGGTTCGATGCCGGGAATCAACGAACCTGAAGGATATCAAAAAAAATAGGAAAATTGCCGAAGCAAAAGACAAAGCGATCTGCTATGAATTAAATCATAATAAATTCGATTACCTTCATTTTTTTCCTTATGGATCCAAAGCGCGACTTTTCCGGCCCGCGACTTCAAATCTTCTCTTTTCTGAGTGGTGGGATCAATGGCTCTCTGAAAAAAGTATCCGGGTCAACACTGAGAAAGGATGGAACTCGTCTTACAGAGCCCATATAGGTCCCCATTTTGGGCATTATCCTCTTATTGATATAGATGAACACGAAATCCTCGTCTTTCGAAAGTCCCTTGTGGAAAAGGGTCTTAGTTCAAGCACCATTAACGCAAAGATCATGAAACCCTTACGTATGGCCCTGCTCTTAGCCCACAAGAGGGAATTAATTGATAAATACCCATGTCGAGATATTAAGAACCTCGTAGAAGATGTCCCAGATATTGATCCCCTTTCGTTTGAAGAACTGAGGAATCTTCTAGCCTCAATCAAGAACAAAAAGCCGGAATATTACGACATGCTGCTAATCTGGTCGAGAACTGGCCTTCGCCCTGGCGAGCTCTACGCCCTGAAATGGAAATATGTCGATTATTTTACCAAGAAGTTGATTATTAGGGAAACCCGATTGCCGTCAGGATCTGAGGGACCGGTCAAGACACCGAGCTCGAACAGGGACATCGAACTAAGACCAACCGTCATTGGTGCGTTGAAAAGACAGGAAAGTCGGACAGGTCTGATGGATGGTCACGTATTTCTGACCCATGCGAATAAACCGTTCTCCGATGCATTCATGAGAAAGAAGTTCAGGCATTTAATGAAGCTGGCAGGATTGAAGTATCGCCCCCCAAAACAAATGCGTCACACATTCGCCACCCTTCACATTGCAGCCGGTGAAAACATCTCATGGGTTTCAAAAACACTTGGACATGCTGACGTCCAGACCACACTCAAAAAATACAACCGATTCATCCCCAATCTCACGAGGGAGGATGGCTCGGCGTTTGAAACAGTCATGGATTCTAAAACTCAGTATAGGCACAACCAAGGCACAGCTCATGCTAACTAACTGGTATAAAAGGATAATCGTATTCCCGTTGGGACTACCATTCAACAAAGTTAAGGGGTTACCTCAGATGAGTCAACTCCTTTTTTCTTGCGCAAAAAGCCATGCCCCACACAGCGCCGGGAATTTCGGGCAATCATTAACCTTACTGATCCAATAGCAGATCGCGGGTTTGCATCATCAAGACCGCCACTAACTCTTCCTGCGGATCTACCCGGAAATATGTACCAAGATATCCCGCCCAGCAATAGTCTCCTACCGAACCTGGCTGCGGATTCAGGCCTGGAGCCGTTCGCACACAGAAGCCTAAGCATTTTCAAGACAGACGAAACTCCAAATACGCAAAAAGGATAAGAAGACAAGTTCCGAGAGACACAATGCCGGTGATTATGGCGCTGGTTCGTTTGTTCTCCTCATTGCTGAAGATGGCGACCATGGCGCCTGTTACGGACACAGCAAATGCCACGATGCAGGCTATCTTCAGGAAAATGCGGGATTCCTGACTGACGTTGATGAAAAAGGAAATCAAAAAGGCTGCCGCGACAATAGAGGCCATAGATTGCTTGTCTCTATTGCCGATAAAAACAGCTGCCATGGCACCAATCACAGCCATGACAAAAGAAACAATGGCAATCAATTCACCCATGTTCCAAACCTCGATCCCATCTTGGATGCCATATTGAGCGACCACTCTATTCCGGTATAAGAAGATAAAAGGCCATCGAGAATAACTGAGCGCTTTTTCCTTAATATTGACCACAAAGCGCCGCGACAACCGAAGATCCGTGATCTTGCGAAACGGATTACTGCGCGATCTATCGGAATAACGGCCTGTTCAGCCTTCTTTGTTGAATGTAGCCCGGGTGTTGCTCTCCGGAGACACACCTCACCTTGCGGAGAGCAACACCCAGGCAAAAATCGCCGCAAAGAGATCCTGCTGCATTGTGCTCGCTCCTTTTGGCCGGCTTGATCAGATGGACCCGATAAACGGGTTAAAGATAAAATAGACGCCTAACAGTGCGATCATCACGCCGGCCGCGCGTCGAAACCATATGCCCGCCCCCTGCCACCGGTTGTTTTCCAGGACGCTTTTCACGGCTGCCGTGGAACTCCCGGCCGCCACGATGGGCAGGCAGTGGCCGATGGCAAACAGCAGAATAAACAGGACCCCTGTGACCACCTTCTCCTGCACGGTGACAATGGCCAGTATGGGTGCGATAAATCCAAAGGTGCAGGAACCGGAAAGGACCCCGTAGGCCAGGCCCAGGGCCAGGGCCCCGAACATGCCACGAAAATTGAGTTTATAGAGAAGCCTTCCGGACATGGAACAATTCTCAACCCCCAGCATCCCCAGCGCCACCCAGACCAGGACCAGCCCCACCAGGACCTGCCAGTAACTTCCCACATCCCCCAGCATGCGACCCAGAAGCGCACAGATGATGCCGATGAGCGCAATGGTGATAAAGAGCCCCACCGTGAAAGCGATGGCGTAATGGGCCGCCTGCCTGGGTTTCAAAACCTCCTGCTGGCCCCCCACATAGGCCACGATCAAAGGAATGGATGCCAGGTGGCAGGGGCTGAAGATCACACTGATGATTCCCCATATAAAACAACCCGCCGCAGCAATGGCCGTGCCGCCGGCAATCCATTCATTGACGGTCAAAAAAAACGATTCCAGCATAGATTCCTCCAAATTCCGGGTAAATCGTGCCTGAACGAAAATCACCCCTTAAGGAGCTTGTCCTGATCGAAAGGCCCCTGCCCCTCTTTCTCTCGCAACCCAAGTAAGACCTACAGGAGCCGATCGCCATCGACACGGTAGTCACGGGCGATTTACCTAAGCGTCTTTCGCTTTTCAGCAGTGGTCATCATAATTCATATACCGATAAAGGATTACAGCAGGTCTCCCGTTAAAGGCAATTTCTATCGGTTTCTGGCACAGTTGCCGATACAAGTCAACAGCATTATCCATAAAAAGGACACCTGTTTATCTCAGTCCCTCCCCTGCCCGCAGGACAACTCGCAGAGCATGGTGCCGTTGCCGCACTGGACGGTCTCGAACTGCAGGATCGGGTGATCGATCCCAAAACGGTGAAAAAGTTCGTGGCGGATCTCCGCTGCAATCGGCTCGGTGCGGCTCACGGGCTGATCGGCCACCTCCACATGACAGGAGAAGGCAATGCTGGAGGAACTCACGTTCCAGGCGTGCAGGTAATGGACGCCGCATACGCCGGGAACGGCCTCCAGAGCCTTCCTAATCGCTTCAAGATCCAGGTCTTTGGGGGTGGCGTTCATCAGGATGCTGGTGGCCTCTTTAAGAATGGACCAGCAGTTCTTGAGAATAAAGAGGACAATGAAAAAGGAAATCAGAGGGTCGAGCCAGTACCAGGGTCTAAACACCAGAACCGCGCCGTTTGCAAGGACAAGGACCGAGGTGAGGAGATCCCCCACCATGTGAAGGAAGGCACCTCTCACGTTGAGGCTGTGTTTTGCGTCCCGATGGAGCAGCCAGGCTGAAAGGCCGTTCCCCAGGATGCCTAAAGCCGCCAGGACCATCACGATTGGTCCGATCACAGGTTGCGGACGCAGGAGGCGCTCGATGGCCTCGTACAGGATGAAGGCCGAGGCGGCCCCAAGAAGGGCAACGTTGATCACCGCCCCGAGGATCTCGGCCCTCCTGTATCCAAAACTATGGCTCTGGGACGCCCCCTTTTTGCCGATGCGAAAGGCGACATAGGCAATCAGCAACGCGATGAAGTCGCTGAAGTTATGAATGGCGTCCGAGATCAGGGCCATGCTGTTGGCATAGATCCCGCCTGCCACCTGGGCCGCCGGGATCAACAGGTTGAGCCCGAGGGTCATGAGAAGCCGCGGCCCGGTCGTGTCTTCATGGTCCAGCGCATGGGCGTTCCCCTGGCGGGCATGAACGTGGGGCGATGAAAACGCCTTGCCAGTGTTCTCCGGCAGGTTCACTTTTTCTTTTCCTTGGATTTGCTCCATTTCCCACTTTGTCCTATTCCTTCAATTGCTTTCTGCATCTTACTCCAACATCCAGCTGCGATAAAGTCAAATCGGCAGATGGAGCCATGCAAAAACCCCGATCATCTTGAGACCCATATAGAACGCCACTGTGATGAATAGGTACTTGAGCTGTTTGGCCGGTAGCAGGTGCGCCGTTTTGGCCCAGACAATGGGCAATCGATCGCTGTCGCCGTCCAAAAAAACCCGATGGTCCCGGCGATGCCAAATGTTACCCCTGCTTTTCTCAATCGATCTCATTTTGATCGATCTTCCGGGATAAAGCGATATCCTGCCCCGATAAGGTCAACCCGACCAACGTAATGCAATAGTTACTTCTTACACAATCCATACCTTGTCGTCTTCCGCTGCATTGTGGCAAAGCTCATGCCCAGGTCGCTTAAGAGATGGTACGGTCAATCTGGCAGCTTCGCAACTAAAGAGGCTGCCGCTATCTTCCCGTAACTGTCTAATCCGGGTGAGTCGCACGGCATAAACAGTGGTTTACCTGAAGCCAATTACCATGAAACTTCACTCTACGTCTGTGCAGGCCTCAGAATCAGGTCGGCTTCATAAGACCTTTTGTGTAGGGGATCTCTTTCGTCTCATGAACATAACCACAAGAAATACATGACTTTTGTGTCTTTCAGAGGTCATGCGAAGAGAGTGGAAACGAGCAGGGTTCTATCGCAGCTTCATACCATTTCTAATTCACAACGTGCGGTTGACCTTTTCGCCGTGAGATCCAGCCGAAGCCTGTCAATATTACAGCGATTCAGCGGTTTTGTTATACACAGCGTCATAAATAATTGCGCATAAAATTCAGTTGGCCGCCTTAAAATGAGGTATGGGCAAGAAACAAAAAAATGGTTCCCGAAAACACCTTTGAAGAAATATGCCTTCTTGGTAGTCCTTGACGCATGAAACCCTTTTGTTTATATACTAATCGCGACGTTGAGTTTTATCCTACATAAACAAAGAGTTTTTTCCGAATCCATACGTATGCCATGAACCCGATTCCTTCTCAGGAAACCCTCAAAGACATGGTTGCCCGATGGCTCCCTCCCCATCAGATGCCGCATCGGTTTCGAGTCCATACCGATACCAGCGATTTTTTCCGGGTGGACTACGACGATGTGGTGATCCTGGACGGCCGGCCCTATCTCATCCGGCACAATGCCAAGGAACTCCGGTTCGGATTAAAAGATGAGGTCAAGTACTGGGTTAAGCGGGCCATTGACCTGGAAGACGGCAGACTGAAAATCATGAAGCTCGTCTTCTACGAAAGGTTTATGTCTCGTATCGGGGACATTGAATTTGAGTGTTTTCGAAGCCCAAGGAAAGAGGCTCGCATCCTCGACCTTGTTTCCGGGCACAAGAACTTCATGCACGGCCATTCAATTGAGGATGAAAAAGGCAATCTCATCCGTGTACTGGATTTCATAAAAGGGAAAACCCTGGCCGCCCATGTGGGACAGATGGAGATGAACCACGAGGCCTATTACCATGAGGTCTTCCCGGAGATCCTGAAGCATTTCCTTGAATGCGTGCAGGCCATCCGTTTCCTGCATGAAAACGGCGAACGGCACGGAGACATTCGGCGCGATCATATCATCATCGACCGGGAAACAGGCGATTACCGCTGGATCGACTTTGACTTCAATTACCGGCACCGGGAGAATATCTACGGGTATGATCTCTTTGGCCTGGGCAATATCCTGGCGTTCTTAACAGGCATGGGAGATGTATTGATGCCGGAACTCAAGAAGAACGGTCACCCCTGTATCAGCACGCTCACTGAGGCAGACCTGAATATCGTCTTCCATCACCGTGTGGTGAATCTCAGAAAGATTTATCCGTACATACCTGAATCCCTCAACCATGTGCTGATGCACTTCTCAACGGGCGCCAACCGGTATTATGAGCATACATCCCAACTTTTAGATGATTTAGGCCAGGTCGCCATCGCCCATTAACAGGAGGGAGAAAAGAGATGAGCAACGGAGAAAGGACCTTCAACAAAAATATCCTGATTGCCGTGGACGAGTCGGAGAATGCCCATCGGGCAGTCTCCTATGTGGGCCAGCTCCTGGGCGGTCTTCCAGGTTTCAAGGTCACCATCCTCCATGTGGTCCCTGAACCGGAAGAGGATTACTTCCCCACTGCCAAGCAGAAGGAAGAATGGCTGTCGAAACACGTTCAGAAAATAGAGGTCCTGCTGGAGGAGTATCGCCAGATGCTGATCGGGAAAGGATTTGAACCGGAAGATGTCAGTATGCGCTCCACGCTCCGCTACTGCCCTTCCATGGCAGAGTGCATCCTTTCGGAACGGGATGAAGCCCGATACAGCACCATTGTCGTTGGGAGGCAGGGTCTTTCCCGGAGCGAGGAATTTCTCTTCGGCAGCATTTCGAGCAAGATCGTCAACCATGCACGGAACTGCACCGTATGGGTGGTGGAATAGGATCTGTTTTGTTTGAATTTCCGGCTGGCTAACTCCCCAAAAGGATCTTCGCCTGGTCCAGCAGAGTGGAGCATTCCCCTTGAAAGACCGGACCAGGGGATGGGGGGCCGGGATGAATCTCTCAAACATCAATCTCATACAATAAGGAGTCGCACATATGCCCAATGGACAAAAGGAGTTACAGGTGAAGTTTCCGGATCATTTACAAGGGGGCGCCTATGCGAACAACATGGTGGTCTCGCATACCAAAGAGGAATTCGTTATGGACTTCCTCATGGTAGCGCCTCCTGCCGGCAGCGTCACCTCAAGGGTGATTGTCAGTCCGGGCCACATGAAACGCATCCTGGCGGCCCTTCAGGATAATGTGGCGAAATATGAAAAGATGTTTGGCGACATTCAGCTGGCAGAAGAACCCAAGGCAACCATCGGCTTTCATTAAGCAGGTCCCGTTTTTTGGATTTTCAACTGGGCGATCCATGCAAACACCGACCCATTCGGTCCTGTGGGGCATCACATTGAGTCTTTTTGCGGGCGGATTGGGCGCGCCGGTCCCTGAAAACGCCCTGGTCATTGCCGGCGGTTATGCCATCTACAAAAAGGTCTGCCCGCCGGTCCCTGCCATGGTGCTCTGGTACACCGCCCTGATTCTGGGCGATGCCACCCTTTTTCTTGTGATGCGATGGCTCTTTTCAAGACCTTCCCTCTTTCACCTGATCGAGCGACTCGTCAAACCCGACAAGCTTGAGAGGTACAGGCGGGCCTTTTCGCGGCACGCTGGATGGACCCTCTTTCTGGCCCGGTTCACGTTCGGCATCCGGGCGGTGGCCTATGTGGCAGCAGGGGCAGCCCGCTACCCATTCCGGAAGTTCGTGGCTGTCGACGGCGGATCGGTGGCACTTCAGATCCTTCTGTTCATGAGTATCGGCTATTACGGCAGCGGCCGTATCGAATGGGCCAGGGCCGCTGTCCACGAGATCGCCATCCTGCTGACGATCTTCGCTCTTCTATCCGCCATGGCCTCTGCGGCCGCGTCCCTGTTGATTAAAAGGCTCGCTAAAAGAAAACCATCATAGACCGGGCTGATACAGCCGGGAGACAAACCATTGATCCCTTCACGCACCATGCTGCTGCGCGTCTTCATTCCCTTTGCTGTCGGCTACTTCTTTTCGTATCTCTACCGCGTAGTGAATGCGGTCATCGGGCCCAGCCTGGTGGCGGATCTTGACCTGAGCCCGGGAGATCTGGGCCTTCTCACCTCGACCTATTTCCTGACGTTCGCGGCCTTTCAGCTTCCCCTGGGGGTTCTTCTGGATCGGTTTGGATCCCGGAAGACCGAGGCCTGTCTCCTCCTGTTTGCCGCTACAGGGGCCTTCATCTTTGCAAGGGCCGAAAGCGTTCCAGGCCTCATTGTGGGTCGCGCCCTTATCGGTTTCGGGGTTTCTTCGTGTCTGATGGCAGCCTTCACCGCCTTTGTGATCTGGTTTCCCAAGGAACGCTTGCCCCTCATCAACGGCATTCAGGTGGCAGTGGGGGGACTGGGTGCGCTGGCCGGTACGACACCCGTGGAGGCAGCGCTGCAGATCACGGACTGGCGAAGCGTCTTCACGCTCCTGGCCGCACTCACCCTCGTGGTTTCGGCCGCCATTTTCTTTGTGGTCCCGGAGCGGAAGGCAGAAGGGGGCGGCCCCGGCCTCAAGGAGCAGATTCAAGGGATCGGCCAGGTATACACCAGTCCGGTATTCTGGCGCATCGCCCCCTGGGCCGTAACGTCCCAGGCCACGTTCATGGCTGTTCAGTCCCTGTGGGCAGGGCCCTGGCTACGGGATGTGGCAGGTTATGACCGGATGGCCATGGCCCAAGGACTGATGCTCATTGCCGCGGCAATGGTGGCCGGGTTCGCCCTGATCGGGGCTGTGACCGCGCGCCTCGGCAGATCGGCAATTCCCCCGCTCCGCGTGGCCGGGTTCGGCATGGTCGCATTCATGGTCGTGCAGGGCCTGATTATCCTCCACTGCACCTCTCTCACATTGCCGCTCTGGATCCTCTTCGGTTTCTTTGGAACCACAGGCGTTGTCAACTACGCCATCCTGTGCCAGAGCTTCCCCGGAAACCTTGCGGGCCGGGTCAACACGGGCCTCAATGTCATGGTATTTGTGGTGGCCTTCGGGGGTCAGTGGGGGATCGGTGAAATCATTAACCTGTGGCCCCTCCTGCCGGACGGGGGATATACCCCGGCGGCATACCAGGCGGGCTTCGGCCTCATGCTGGCCCTCCAGGTGTTCTCTGCCATCTGGTTCATAATTGCAGATGCAAGGATCCGACGGAAATCGATCCCTTGACAGCGCCCTGCTCCCTTCGAAACTGGTACCTCCCGGTCATGAAGGCCTCCTGCCTGTCCATTTGGGCCCTGGATACGGCCGGCCACACACCGGCCGGGCTCTTGACCACAAAGCCCGGGGTTTCAGCGGACCCATCCCTATCGGTGCAGATGCCGTCGCCAATCTTCAGGTGAGCCACAAACCCGTGAGGGAGGCTGATCGCGAATTGACAAAAAGCCGCAAGTCCCTTGGCCACAACCTCTACGCATCAGGCTTCAAGACGTTTCACCCATGAAATGGGTGCACAGGTCTCCGGTCACATCCCTGATAAAAGAGGTGCGGCAAGGGCCGGTAATAAAAACGGTTAAGATGAATGCTCGACCGTCGGGCAGGACCACAATCCCGGCATCGTGAAAGGTGTCAGATGTGGTGCCGGTCTTTGAAAAGACCCTGGCGCCCCGGGGAACACCCCCGGCAATCCGCATGCGCTGATAGGGCTGCTTCCGCACATCTCTTTCCATGAGCCGGCGCATGGCATCGCAGCTCTCCCTTTCTGACAGGGCGTCGTTGACAAGGAGCTGCAGGAACCTCGCCGCGGCCACCGCTGTCATGCTGTTCCGGTTGACCCACGGGCCCGACTGCTTTCCGCCGCTCAAAAACTGTTTTTCACCGGGCGGGACAGGGCTGCCCCATGTCTTCTGACAGGCGTTGATGCCGGCGATCCCCAGAGCTTGCAGCCACCGATTGCAGGCATTCCTTTTATGCGCAAATTCCTTATATTCCCCGGGAGCTCGCAGGTCATCCCCCGATGTGCCGCTCCACAGATCGACGATCCAGGAGGTGGCCGTGTTGCTTGACGGATGGATCATCTGATGGAGTTTTCTGTACACCTCGGGGGTAATCTCCAGCTTCTTCAGACCTGCCAGATGATACACATACCCCATGTACACCATCTTGATGACGCTTGAAGGATAGACTGCTTGACGCCCGTTGAAATGGGCCAGCTCTGGCTGTTGCGGGTTGCCCGGACCAATGACGGCCACGTGTACGTCTTCGGGGCCGAGGCAGGGATGTCTCTTGAGATTCCGGGAGATCACCCGGTCGAGGACATGCTGAAGTTCTTTTGATGGGACGGGCTGAGCCGCGGGCACACGCTTGCCGCCCGGGGCCTCAGCGGCTGCCGGAGACATACCGAATAGCAGATAACAGACCATAAGCACGCCGATATGCCAGGGCCTGCCGCAGCCATGACGATTACAGGTCGTGTCTCTGCGATTTCTGCCTGGTGTATGGCCGCTCCCCTGACACATGACGATCCCCTGCCGGGCATATCACCTGTGCCGGATCATATAGTCTTCGTGCGCCAGCTGAACGGTCACCGTGCCCGAATAGCGGGGCGAACTCTCGCCGTAGAACCATAGGGAGACCGTATAGAATTTCCGGCCGCTGTCACCGTTGTTGATTTCGATCTCCACCCAGGTCATCGGCTTCGTATCGATCCAGGTACCGGTATTGACGTAGAGAGTTTCCACCTCGCCCGAATGATACTGAAAGGCCGCCTGGTGGGTGTGACCGAAGAGGATGATCCTGGGGGTGAAGGGATATAAATCCTTTATCCGGTCGGGCATTTCAAAGAGGAGGTTGGCGGCGCTGTTGAGGTGGCCCAGGTCGTTGAAGACCGCCTCGTAGTTGGTGACGATGTCCTGGCGCGAGGGCCACCCGCTGAACAGGGTGTCGTAGGTCAAAGCAATTTCCTCCACAGACGGGTTGCCCGTGAAGTCGTCCAGGTCGTCCATGGTAAATCGACTCCACGGCCAGTTGCCGGACCAGAGGGCAATGGCATTGAACACGGCGATGATAAAGGCGTCATCGATAATATTTCCGATCTCCTCATAGCCGCCCTGCACCAGGTATTCATTGAGCTCATCCGGGGATTTCACAAACCGGTCCAGCACATCGAGTGAGGTGATCACCTGGCCCGAAGAGACCGATTTGGAGGCCGCCAGTCTGGAGATGAAATACCCAAGTGGAAGGTGGCCGTTGCTTCGGCTCCATATGTCGGGTGCGTTGAACAGGGTGTAGCGGTGACCATGTTCGGCCCATATGACATTGTCTCTGGTATATGCCCCCAGCCCGGGAGAATCCGAGACGATGGTCATATCGGGAAAGGTGTCGGCAATGACCTGTTTATTTTGTGATTCAAAAGAGAGCATGTCGTGATTGCCGGTCACATAGGTCACGGCAATATTCGGGTTATGACAGACCGCCTGCAGGGCGGGCACAACCCCATTGTTGTAGTTGGCCCCAAGGATGTCTGCAAAGGTCTGGGGCGTATAGGTTACGGGCGACACCCAATCATCCAGCAGGTCCCCTAAAATGACCAGTTCCGCCACGTCATCCCTTGCGTTGACCGTGTTAAGGAACCGGGCCAGATTCGCGGCGTGCTTGTTCAGCCAGGCGTAGGCGCCAACCACGTTCATGTGCAGATCACTGATAAATACCAGCTTGTTTCGACCGCCGGCGTGGGCAGTTCGGGGTGTAAACAAAGTGGGGATCATACCTATACCGCCAGTCACCGAGGCGGCAGCGCCCGCCATTGCCATGCTTTTTAAAAAGTCCCGCCTTTTCATATGCTCTCCCCCCTTGTCGATGCGTGGTTAATCGTAATGCGGTATGCTAAAAGCAGTAACTGATCCCTATGGTCAAGGCCGTACTGCTCACAAAGGTTCCCTGAATATTGGCCTTGAAATTCATGCCCAGATCCATGTCCAGGCCGACAAGGGCTGTAAACCTGTTTTCATTACTGAACGATGCGTCATAGTTAATCCAGCCGTAATAGGGGATTTCGTGGGTCCATTTCCCGCTGAAACTGACATCATAATACGTGTAACCCGCCCCCACATAGGGGGTAAAGGGACCGATGCTCCAGTAGGCGTTGGCCATGACATCCAGTTGCCAGTAATCGAAATCATCGTCCGTTGCCCAGCCCAACTCCCGTGCCGTCTCGCCGGTTTCCAGTGAGCGCCAATTGTTCACCTTGCGATTGTCATAGCGCATGTACTGGGCTGCCAGGCCGAAGCCCAATCCGTTGTCAAATTCATATATATTTCCCTTGGCGCCCACGGCCCAGACAAAGTTGCTTTCCAGGTCCCCCTTCCAGTTGTTGCCGGGCTCATAATCCAACCATTTGCCCCCGTCCACCATGCCGAGTCTGGCAAAGACATTGATCTGATCGATCACACCATAGGTAACCGTGGCCACGTAGTACTGATCATTTTCAAAATCAGCGCTCTTTTTTTGGCTGTCCCGGTACCCGTCCGAGTAGGTTCGTTTGAGATCATAATCCTCAAACCCCTGCTTGAACATGGAAGTCCATTGAAAGCCCACGTCAAATTGTCCCTGCCTGATGAGCATGGCCGGATTGCCCGGCTCCGCGGCAAGCGCAGTAGCTCCGGATAGAACAAAAGCCACGACCAGAAGACACAATACCCGTTTCATACCCGCCCCCCTTGTTTCAGGAAATCATGCACCCGCAACTTCCTCTATACCAATCCACCGACCTTTTGCAACGCTTATCTCTGCTGAAATGAACGACAAGACAGTTTCCCGAACATAGAACCCATGAAGTCTTTAATCTCGGTACAGGTTCGGCCCATGGGCCTCCTTCCATGTTTTCAGATGGCTGAAGTGTTACAAACGATCTATCTTCCATGAAGCGTTCTCGTCATAAGCGCTTGATAATACGCGGATATCCCTTCGATCATGCAATAGCATACCCGGGGACGGTCGATCTCCCCCTGTATCCAGCCGGTTTCTTTTAAGACCTTGAGATGCTGGGACACACTGGACTGGGCCAAAGGAAGCGCATTTACAATATCACCGCACACGCACCTTTTATCCAACGGATTGCTCTCAAGGATTCGAAGAATCTCCACCCTCGCCGGATGAGCAAGGCCTTTGGAAAGCCGAGCCAATTTCCTCTTGCAGTCATCCTCGGACATCGTTTGGATTTCCAAAAGGTCCGGGGACATATCTGCGCATCTTCGCCCCTCTTTCTTCATCATAAAACCCCTGTCTCGGCTGTCAGGAAGCAATGAGATCAGATCACGCTTTATCGCATTATCTTTTATCGTCGATTTACGATCGATAAGACGAGAGATTCCCGTTGTCACTGTCTCTGCGCAACCCAGCAAGAGCCGGCCTCCAGTCTTCAGGAATTGTTACAAATCCTCCCCGTCAAGGGCGGTTCCGGACTTCGCGGGTTCACCGCGGCCTGAATGAATAGGCAGGAAGGATCGAGGGAGACACCCGCTTGGAAGCAGAAAATAAGCGAATGGATCTCGGACCACTATGAAAAATCCAGTCCTGAGCAGAGTGGTTATTGGGACCCGGAAGCCCAGCCGATCCGAAAAATTCGTTCGTCACCTGTTCAGCCTTTGATCCCAGTCAAATTCCTTGGATGTAACCGTATGCTCCAATCGCTGAATCCGGCGCATTAGGCCGTCATATCGTCTTTTCAGGCCATCCGCAGCCCCTTTCCTGGAATGGACGTAGCTGTCGTAAAACGCCTGTTCTTCGCTGGTGTGAACCGGTATGGCCGGTTCCGGTTTCATCAAGAAAGCGGCAATGAAATAGATAGCCGTGATCGGCCAGAAGCCGGTTATGAACAGCAAGATGACGCCGGCCGTCCGGACCCAGAATACCGGAAAATCAAAATATTCCGCAAGACCCCTGCAGACACCCAATATGACGCCGTTTCGTGAACGGTAGAGTCTGCCGTTGAAAAGTCCTTCAAATCGCCCTGCCAGGCGGCCCCTCCAGGGTCGATAATGGCCGCGGCCCCGATAATGTCTATACCCTCTCATTATGGACGGTCCTTTCTTTCACGTTCCAGGAGAATCGTTTCCAGGGCCTCAACACGCTCTTCCATCACGGCGAGCCCCCTGTAGATCTCCTGTATCATTTTGGCCTCATCCGTCTGGTCCTGTTGCCCCTTCTTGGAAACCTTTCCTTTGAACAGCTTTATGGCCATGAGGATGGTGCTTCCGATAATGGCCAGGATGAGGACAGAGCCTCCGAAAATGATCGATAGTGCAATAACCCCATGCATGGTTGAGCTGGCTCCCCTCGGTCGTTTTGGCTGAGACGGACAGCCCTGTAAATTCCAAGCGCCTTCCGTTTCTCAACCGGTTGAAATGATGCGAGACATTTGTATTATCAGCGGATCAAGCCGGGGAGGTCGCCCCCTCTTTGCTTGAAAAAGAGGCCTTTATGCCTGCCAGTTCCCTTTCAATATCATCGTCAACCACAAGGCTGTCCAGTTCTCCTTCCAGCGCCTGTTTTCTTCCGTAATTGACCATGTCCGCCTCTGCCTCCATCCGCTCGATGCGATGCTCAAATTCCTCGAACCTGAATATGGCATCCGAAGTCTCCATGCGACGGATGTCTTCCTGGGCGCGCATTTTCCTTCTTGCGTGGATGTGACGCTGCTGTAGCATTCGCTGTTTCTCCCGGGCAGAGGTCAGCTTGGCCTCAAGCTGGCCAATATCTTCCTGATACTGCTCGACCAGCATCTTGTGTTCCGCGAGTTCCTCCTCAAGGCCCCCGGCCCTTTCGCTGTACCGTCGCTTTTCCAGCAGCGCCTCCCGGGCCAGATCATCCCTCCCTTTCCTGACCGCCAGAGAGGCCCGTTCCTCCCAGTATGTACTGCGGGATTGTACTTCATCCAGCTGACGCTGCGTCTTTTTCATGGACGCCATGACTCCGGCGCACGAGGCCTTGATCTCAACAAGGGTGTCCTCCATCTCCCGGATCATGAGCTTGATCAGCTTTTCCGGGTCCTCGGCCCTGTCGAGCATGGCATTGATATTGGAACTGATGATGTCTCGAAATCGTGTAAAAATACCCATGACATGATCCTCCTTTTTCTCTCTGTTTGCCCTATGGTACAGGCATGAACCGTGCCATACTCCCAATTCTTATGAAAATCGATCCCATTTCAGGGAGTTATTCCCTTGACACGTCAGGAAGCCATATGGTATAAATTGCTATTGTTTGGCACAGAAAGCCATATTATTGGATCGATGACCATGAAAAAGCACGCATCTCCACGCAGTCGGAATATCCGGCCGCGGACCCCTGTCGGGATGTCAGAGGCCCTTGGACAGTCCGAGGCATTTCTGGATTTCCAGGAGCATCTTTCGAGGGTGGCCCCCATCAACCGGCCGGTGCTCATCGTAGGGGAGAGGGGCACAGGCAAAGAGCTTGCCGCCTCCCGGCTCCATTTCCTGTCGGATCGATGGCGGGGTCCCCTGGTGGCCTTGAACTGCTCGGCCCTTAACCCTTCCCTCATCGAGGCTGAACTGTTCGGCCACGAAAGGGGGGCCTTTACCGGCGCCGAGGAGCGCCGGACCGGCAGATTCGAGGCAGCGGACGGAGGCACACTGTTTCTGGATGAAATCGGCAATATCCCCATGGAAGTCCAGGAGAAAATATTGCGTGTGGTGGAATACGGCACCTTCGAGCGTGTCGGAAGTTCGGAGAGTATTGATGTTGATGTAAGAATTATTGCGGCGACCAACGCGGACCTTATCGCCCTGACAGACGAGGGGAGATTCATGCGGGACCTGTTGGACCGCATCTCATTTGAGGTGCTGTTTCTGCCCCCTCTCAGGGAAAGACATGGGGACATTTTTCTGCTCGCAACTCATTTTGCCGGAAGGATGGCCCTTGAGTTGGGCTGGCAGGAGATGCCTCAATTCAGCCGGGAGGCCATGGACGCCCTTGAACGCCATAACTGGCCCGGAAATGTGAGAGAATTGAAAAATCTGGTGGAGCGCGCCGTATACCGGTCGGATTCACCGCTGATCTCCCATATCGACTTTGACCCATTTCGAGTCAAGGCCTCTGTCCGGGAAGGGCAAGAGCCTGAAGCCAAACCGGCGCTAAAAAAAACAGATTCTCTTGACGACCCGAAGGGAAAACCGCTCAATCAAGCGGTCCGGGAACTTCAGATCAGATTCCTCAAGAGGGCCCTTAACGAGGCCCGGTTCAATCAGAAACAGGCGGCCCGGATACTGGGGTTGACCTACCATCAGTTTCGGGGGCTGTACCGGAAATACGGCGCTGAATTGGAATAAACCCCGGCGTCATCCCGATCCATGTTGCACTCATCGCCGGCTCCGACAACTGCCACTCATTTTTTCTGATATTTCCATTGAACCCGTATAGTCAACTACCACCCCTAAAAAGGGTGGCTTGGTATCGACCCTGAAAGGGCGTGTTTATGCCTCACAGAGCCCACATGTTTTTCTCAATGACTTGAAATGGGCTGACTGGTCTGAATCCAAATTAGAGGAATATAGGGATGTTTCGTGTCCTTTCGGCAAGCGTGCATGACTCTGCCAGCGTGGATCATGTAGTATTGGGCCATTCCAATAATGAAGGAGGGATGGCCGATGGAAAAGCTCTCTGTAACACCCGCCATTAAGAAGCCCACCT
>Ga0209164_1000996_pt1 | contig 44768 bp, 44 predicted proteins | sample MTBNYHSulfiMetaG_FD_187458 | JGI IMG/M metagenome (GOLD analysis project Ga0209164, IMG submission 187458) | Enrichment culture microbial communities from rom New York Harbor, USA that are MTBE-degrading - MTBE-NYH (New York Harbor Sulfidogenic)... | ecosystem: Environmental > Aquatic > Marine >... | reverse complement strand
TCAAGGTTCAAGGTTCAAGGTTCAAGGTTCAAGGTTCAAGGTGACAGGTGACGGGTGACGGGTGACGGGTGACGGGTGACCATTTCCCCGATCTCCCGACGATCTCCCGTAGGGTGGGATGCATCCCACCATGAATTTGCGAAATGATGGGATGCATCCCATTCTACGCCGCCCTCACGCCCTCACGCCGCAGGTGATCGAGCGCAGGGAAAGCCTGGAGGCGATGCGGTAGTTCAAAGTTCAGGCTAAGGGCGCGGATCGGATATCAGGACACGTGGGCGGAAATGCGCTCTTTGAACGTTGAACCTTGAACTTTAAACGGTTTCACCGGCATTGGCGTTTACGGCCTGTTCTGACCCTGGTGCGCGGCAAACTCCTCGGGGTCGATTACGCCGTCGCCGTTCACGTCGACATCGGCAAAGGGTGGGGCATTGCCGAGGTTGCGCATTGGGTAGCCCTGCTGCGCCCGCTCACTGATCCGCCTGCTGCGTGCCTCGTTGAACTCCTGTTCGGGGATCGCGCCATTGCCGTCGAGGTCGTAGTCGGCGAAGGCGGGCATGTTGCGGCCCATGCCGCTGCCCATGCCAGGACCCTGCCCCATGCCCATGCCGGCATCACGGCGCTGCTGTTGCTGTGCCTGCTGGCCGGCGGCAAGTTCCTCGGGGCTGATCCGCCCATCGCCGTTGCTGTCGAAATCGGCGAAGCGCGAGGCCGTAGCCGCACCGCGCATCGGCGCGCCTTGCGCAGCCCGCGACGACAGGCGCTCACCCTGGACGGTATTGAACTCCTCTTCACTGATGTAGCCGTTGCCGTCCCGGTCGTAGCTGGCGAAGGGGATCGGGCCGCGCGCAGGCAACTGCTGCGCCTGTAGCGGCAAGGAGAGCAGGGTACAGGCTGCGGCGATGGGTAATATGGAGAGAGCGGTTCTTTTCATCGTTTACCTCCAGGGGGCGGCATCAGCAGGATTGGCGTCATGCAACTCCAGTTTAACGCATGCCGAGGGGAATGAAACCGTGCTGCAGTGGCGTTTGATTGGAGAAGTGGCAAAAAGCCCTGCCGACGATTTGATGGTGGAAACCCCGTTGTGCAGCAACCGGCATGGCGAACTATATTGAATGCATCATCCGCATTTCATTCGCGAAATACCGGCCATCCAATCGTTACCGAAAAGCGACGACGGTTTATGAAACACGCCTGCACCCCGTTACTGTTGCTCTCGCTGCTTCTGGGCGGCTGTGCGAGTGCACCGCAGTACCACAACGGGGCGACAGTGGAGCTGACCCTCCTGACGGAAGAGTACTTCCCGCTCAATTTCATGGCGGGCGGGATGATCCGCGGTCAGGCCACGGAGGTGGTGAGAGAGCTGATGGAGAGCACCGGCACGGCAGGCGAGATCCGGATGGTGCCCTGGGAAGAGGGTTACCGGGCGGTGCTGGAGAAGCCGAATACGGCACTCTTCTCCACCACCATGACGCCAAAGCGCAAGGGACAGTTGCAGTGGGTCGGGCCCCTCGCGGTCCTGGATACCAATCTCTATGCGGTTCGCGGTGCCGGGATCCGTATTCGCACCCTGGATGAGGCCATGGGCATCGAGCGGATAGCAACGGTCGCCGATTACTATTCAGAGCAGGTGCTGGAACAGGCAGGATTCACCAACCTGCAAAGCCATGCGAATGAGAGCGATGCGGTACAAAGCCTGCTGCGCGGTGAGGCGCAGTTGCTGGTCGGCAATAACACCACCCTGCCGGCTGTGCTGGAAAAACAGGGAGCAGGGATGGATGCGGTGGAGAGTGTCTTTACCGTCTCGACCGATCTGACCTATATCGCCTTTTCCCGCGAGACACCGCCGGAGCGTGTCGCCCGCTGGCAGGAAGCGCTGGATGCGATGAAGCGCGACGGACGCTTCAATGAAATATACGCAAGGTGGCTGCCCGGTGAGACTCCACCTGGGAGCGTCCAACTGGTAACCGAGGAGTACCCGCCCATCACCTTCATGCGAGATGGCAAACCAGCAGGGTTCGTTACCGATATGGTACGGGAGATCGCGCAGCGCAATGGGATCCCCGACCCTGTCCGCCTCACCAGCTGGAAAAACGCCTACAACATGGCCCTGCTGCACCCGAACGTGGTCCTGTTCAGCGCGGAGCGCACGGCAGAAAGGGAGGAGCTGTTCCACTGGGTCGGGCCGGTGGGCAGGAACAGCGCGATACTGTTCGCGAAAAAGGGTTCGGGTATCCGGATAGCGACGCTGCAGGAGGCGAGGGAGGTCGGAGCCATCGCCACCACCACAGACTGGTTTACCGAACAGCACCTGAAGCGTGAGGGGTTCATCAACCTGGTCAGCTCCAGGGACCCCGTCGACAATGTCAAACAGCTGATGAACGGCGAGGTGCAGCTTTCGATCTTCACCAACCTCACCATTCCTGAAATCGTAAAAGAGGCCGGCTATCGCATGGATGATCTGGAGCCGGTGTACACGGTCAGCCATACCGATTTCTATATCGCCATCTCCAGGGGGACCCCGATGCAAACCGTCGAGCGGTGGCGAGACACCCTGAATGAACTGAAACGGGACGGGACCTTCGAGGAGATCTACCGGAGCTACCTGCCCCTCGCTGAACTGGACGATCTGCTGGCGCAGTAAACCTGTATGGAGACGAGATGATGAGACCCGGTGTGAAGCGGTTTGAAATGTTCTTTCTGGCGTTGCTGGCACTGGCAACGAGCGCCTGCACCACCATGGAGGTCACGAAGCAGGCCGCAGAGCCGCAGGAAAGTCCGGGGCCCGAAGCGACCCTGAATGCGGGTGCATATTACGTCAGCTCCATTTTCACCAATACCTTATCTGCGCTTGAGCTGGTCGCCGCCACGCCGGAGGCGAAGGGCGGCGAGTGGCAAGGGATCAAACCGTACCTCAGCCGGCTTGCAGCGGATCTGCCGGGGGTCTACTTCTTCGTCCTGCCCGACGGGAATTACTATTCGGTGACACGGGACTTCACCAATCTCAATCTGCGCGACCGGGCCTACTTCAACTCCCTCTTCGCCGGCAACCCGGTGATGGGCTTTCCGATCTACAGCCGTTCCTCAGGGAAAAAATCCGCGCTGGTGGCCGCGCCGATCGTGGTCGACGGCAAGGTGACCGGCGCGCTCGGTGCGTCGGTCTTTCTGCATGAGCTCAATGCGCGGGTGAACCGCGAGTTTACCCTGCCGCAGGACTATACCTGGTTCGTGCTCGATCCCGAGGGTGTCGTGATGCTGGACCGGCAGAGCGATTTCATCTTCATGAACTCGCTCACCCAGGGCGGGAAGTCGCTGCAGCAGGCCGCAGCAGAGGCGCTGAAGAGCGAAAGCGGCACCATGCGCTACGAGCTGGAAGGGAGCAAGCGGACCCATTACCGCAAGCTGCCCGGCATGGAGTGGCGGATGTTCCTGGTGAACATCGAGGATCCGGGGATGGTGACGCCACCACAACTCAAACTCTCGCTGGAGCGCTTTGTGCCGGCCCTGCAGCAGCGCCTGAACCGGATCGATGCCGAGCTGGCCAGGCTGGTTGGAACGAGTGAAGTGAGTGCCGGGCAGGAGGGTGAAATCAGGAAACTGCTACAGTCGATGATCAGCGCCAACCCGGATGTGGTCAACGCCTCGTTTATCGATGCACAGGGATGGATGCGCCAGATAGAACCGGCGGAATACCGCAATTTCGAGAATGTCGATATCAGCGGCCAGGCGCAGGTGAAAACGATGCTGGCAGAGCGCAAGCCGGTGTTCAGCAGCGCCTTTACCGCGGTCGAGGGCTTCCTCGCGGTTGATGTGGCGCATCCCCTGTATGACCGGGATGGGGCGTTCATCGGCTCCGTTAGCGCATTAATCCGTCCCGAACTGCTGATCGATACCCTCCTCGAACAGAGCGCCATCCCGGCCGACTATGAACTCTGGATCATGCAGCCGGACGGGCTGATGCTCTACGACCAGGACAAAGGGGAGATCGGCAGGATGCTCTTCAGCGACCCGCTCTACGCGGGGTACGAGAATCTGCTCAAGCTGGGCCGGACCATCGCCGCGACGCCGAGCGGCGAAGGAAGCTATATCTTCGCGGCGCCGGGAAGTAGCGAGAAGGCGATCAAGAACGCCCTGTGGCAGACCATCCGGCTGCACGACCGGGAGTGGCGGGTCGTGCTGGCCTACAGGCCGTATGAGCGGAAATAGAGCCAGGGTGAAAAACGCGGGATGGCCGGTGGCTTCTCCCGAATGCACAGCAAACAGCGTTATGGGCGAACTGTCACGCTTTCAACAAAGTGCCACTCGAAATCCGATGCACCTGCAGCTTTTTCCGCTTCGCGGATATTGGCCGGGTCAAGAAATGACCTCGCCCGATCAACGTCATCGGCTTCAAGAACAAAGAAAGCAATATTGGGGTCATCTACACCGCGCCACAAATGCTTGAGATGCATTCCCGCTTCATGTTGGGCCGGTGCGTCAGCGTCCATACTGGCTTTCCATCTGGAATAGTCTTCGAATCGAACCTGGCAGTGTATATGCAGCATTGTTTTTTCTCCTTCGTTTGCTGGCAATCCGTGCTGTGAGACACAGCTGTAACGCGACACGGCGAGCCACGATGATTAAGTCAACAGAACAATGAAACTGTAGCAGGGCGGATGTTGTTGCTGTGAAATTAACCGGCAGAAGATTCGTGATTGAGTGGGATGGGTCCCCGTTCCGCGTTTCCGCGAAAAATTCTCACCCGTCATTTCCCTCGGGCGTAATAACGCCAGCGGCATCCATGCCGGTGGCGTTGGCCGGGCTGGCGCTTACCGGATGGCCGGGATGCCGCTCAGGTAACCTACCGCGGCCTTGCGCTTGTTCAGCCACTGGGCGTTGAGCAGCGGCTCGACCTGGCTCTGCAGGGTCGGGTCCATGGTGCCGATGTAGTCGCCCGGGTGCTGGAAGTTGCTCATCACGTAGGCGAAGCCGTTCATCTCCTCGACCGCCTGCAGCCCGGTGGACTCGGCGCCGGCCGGCAGCGAGAGCAGGCGCGAGAGCTTGCCGCTGTCGACGTTGTAGGCCCACAGGAAGTTGTTGACGTGGCGGCCGCTGTCCTCGCCGATGTACAGGGTGCGCGCCTTCTCGGCGAACTTCACGTTGTCCGGGTTGGCGATGGCGTCCACCGCGGAGGTGTTGCCGGCGGTGTCGGCGGCGGCCAGATCGATGCCCCACACGGTGCCGGTCATGCCGGTGCCGACCCACTCGCTGTCGATGGCGGTGGCACCGCCGTGCTCACTCTGGGCGCCGGCCAGGGCCAGTTCGTAGACCGCGCCGGAGCTGAGCTTGCCGAGCCGGATGTCGTCGGCCGGATCGGTGGGGGCGTAGCCGGCCACCATCCCCTTCTCCACGTAGGAGATGGCGATGTAGAGCTTCTTGTCCGCCTGGTTGACCGTGACCCCTTCCATCTTGTTGAACTCGGTGGTGGCGCCGAGGTAGGCGGCGTAGCGGCGGGTCTCGAGGAAGGCGGCGGCCTGCGCCATGCCCGGGTTGAGCTTGAGCCATTCGACGCCGTTGTTGGTGCGCACCTGGGTGTAGCTGGGGTCGAGCGGGTCGGTGCTGGAGGCGAGGAAGATGTCGCTGAAGGCCATCGGCGCGCCGCCCGCACCGCCGCCGGCGATCAGCGCGGCGATCTCCGCGTCGCTGGCGTGGCCGAGCCTGATCCAGCCGATGTCGGCGCTGCCCACATCGGCGGCGCTGGTCTGGGTCCACTTGGCCGCGTACAGGGTGCCGGCGCTGAGATCTTCGGCGCTGTCGGCGATGAACATGAACAGCCCGGTGTAGCTGCCGTCGTCGCCCATGTAGACGGTCCTGCGGTCGGGCATCACCTCGACCATTTCACGGGCGATGCGACCCATGGTGTAGTGCTTAACCACCGAGGCGCCGCCGCTGGCCGAGACAGTGACCTCGGGGACCGCGCCGTAGTGATAGGGTAGCGCGGTCTGGGTGTTGCCGTAGTACTGCACGGTGAACGGGGTGTAGGGGCCGGTGGTGGGGGCGGCCTCGAAGGCACGTGCATCCGGTTCGTACTCCTCGCTGCCGAGGTGGGTGTTCCAGGGCGAGAGCGAGGCGGCGCAGGGGATCCACAGGCCGTTGACCCCGGCCATGTCGATGTTCCGGTAATCGACCACCGCGAGCGCGCCGCTGGCACTGTCCTGGTCGATGGTGGCGAGCCCCATCGCCATCGGCAACTGGCCGTACTCGCTGGCGCCGCTGTTGTTGGCGGTGACGTATTCGAACTGGGTCACCAGGAACAGCGGGTTGCCGTTCACCCCCAGCGCCGCGGCGTCGGCGCCGCTCACCTGCAGCAGGCTCTGTCCGTCGGGTGCGTCGGAGACGTACTGGGTGGCGACGGCGGGCACGCTGGTATCGAGCAGCGGGTTGCCGGCCGCATCGACCAGCCCGCCCGCGCTCACGCCGCCGACAAAGTCGGTGGTGCCGTAGAGCATGTTGAAGCCGAGGTCGACGGTGGCGGTGCTGCCGTCGCTGTAGGTGACGATGGCCTTGGCCCCGGTATAGGCATCGGCCCGTTCGGCGGCGGTGGCGGGCGCTGCCATGCCGACGAACTCGACGCTGGCGGCAGGCTTGGATGAAACCGTGTTCTCCTCACAACCCATCAGCCCGAGGGCTGACAGGAGGGAAACGGTGACAAGTCTGATCTTCATAAGCGCATTTGCTCCCTGGATAGTGGCGATGGAGGGAAGCCATCACGGCGATGGCCTCCCGCGCATACTAGGAAGGGAGTGTGACTGGCGATTGACGGAGCGGTGACAAGGTGGTGAACCTAATGTGACCGGATAGTAACTATTCGCTCCCCTTTTGAAGTTCCGCTTCATGAACCGCGTCATGGTATGCACGCCAGGGCAGGTAACCGAATGTTGTTCGCTGACAATGGACTGGGGTAATGTGAAGCCTTGCGGCGGTGGTGCGGGTGAGTTCGGTATCCATCGGGGCATCTTATATCGGGTATTCCGATTGCCGAGAGACGGTTAACCGGGGGATCATCATGAGTCAGTTCCGCCATCACCATGGGGTCGCGGAACATCAGGGAAAGGTGGTGCAGGGCACGCAAGAAGGAGATAACAAAGTGGCGCCCTGGATACCAAAGCAGAGCTGAAATGAAATCCTGGTTTAAGGACCTTTTGCTACTGTTGCTCTACGCTACGATCATCTCTGTGCTTGTCGGCGCAGGAATCTATGGCAGTGCCATGTTTTCCGATCTGCTTCAAGCACTGGTTGAACAGCACTTGTTGCCCGCGTTGCGTGGCGGTAGGTAGTCGCCAAAACGACGAACCGGGCACCCACCACAAACTTGCCAGCCACGCCACGTCCGTCAATCTCTGGCAAGCAGTGCCGGATATCTACGGAACTAAAAAGGTGGGTGTCCAATTTAGAACTAAAAGGTGGGTGTCCAATTTAGGTCGATCCCTTGGTCCCCGGCTGTTTCCCAGGTTCACGGACTAAAATCGCGCCTGGTAGTTCAGGATGAGGCCCTCAGCATTGGGGGAGACGCTGAACTGCGTCGCATCGTCACGAAACGATCGTGTGTCGTGAATGAAACCATCGTGGATGAAGATGGCGACGAAGTTTCCCAGCGCAGCGCCAAACAGGACGTCGGAGGGGTAGTGCACGCCCCCCTCAACCCGGGCCCACGCGGTGCCGCCGGCAAGCGTGAAGAAACCGGCGCTGAGGAGATCGCGGGCCATGTACGGAAGTTTGAACTGTTGCACGTGCAGGTCGCCAAGGCGGGCATCGTTGAAGGCTGTCGAGGCGTGGGCCGAGGGGAAACTGTCGGCCGAGGTGCTGTCACTGGGGCGTTCCCTGTCGGTCGCGCGCTTGAGTACGCCCGTGGTATTGAGTGTGAGCGAGGCGGAAACGGATTCGAGCACCAGGGTTTGGGTCTTCTCCCACAACCAGTCGTTGCCACGCTTCGGCGTCGGTACCAGCAGCGCGGTCAGCTTGGCGCTATAGTCGGTGGCGGTGCGCAGCCGATCGCTGGCATCCAGGGCCTCCTGTTGGGAGCCAAACACCGGCGTGTTGCGGCTGGCCCAGTTGGAGAGGCGCCTATCCAGGCTATTGCCGTTGAGGGCGAACAGGGCGGCCGTCCCGGTCCCGCCCCAGGTGAGCGGATCCGTTGCTGCATGTTTCGCAGCATAGCTGATGCGTCGCCAGTCGACATGACTGCAGCCGCAGTTCACCAGAAGGCCCAACACCAGCAGGGCAAGGAAGCCCACCCGTGCCTTTCCCTCCCGCCGTGAGCGTGCCGCATGGGCAGGATGCATATTCTCTGGTATCGCCATGCTCATTTTTTTCCGGAGAGATTAGGTCTTATGCGGATAGTCTTTCACACAAATCTTAGCGTTCCCTGAGCACGGATGATGGCGTGGCGCATCGAGGCGGGAAGGGCATCATGGTGGAGGGTGTTACGGCGTCGCGGAAAAATGGCAACGATAACAGCGTGATAGAGAATTGAATTTTGAGCCGCCACAAACTTGCCAGCCACTGCTGATTCTGTCCTTTGGCAGGCGTGGGATATACAAGGAGAGATATCATGCCCAAGCCAAGGAAAGCGCAGGTCTCACTCGAAGCCACCCCCTACTACCACTGTGTCTCCCGCTGCGTCCGCCGCGCCTTCCTCTGCGGCAAGGATGACCACACCGGACAAAGCTACGAGCACCGCCGGAAGTGGATCCAGGAGCGCATGCTCTCGCTAAGCCGGGTCTTTGCCATCGATGTCTGCGCCTATGCGGTGATGTCCAACCACTATCATGCGGTACTGCATGTCGACCGTGAACAGGCCGAAGGCTGGGAGGACAAAGAGGTCATCGAACGCTGGCACCAGCTATTTTCCGGCCATCCTTTCACCCATCGCTTTCTTGCAGGCGACACCCTGCTGAAGGTCGAGCAGAAGGTGGTAAGCGAGCTGGTCGCCCTGTGGCGCTCGCGGCTGATGGATATCAGCTGGTTTATGCGCTGCCTGAACGAATCCATCGCCCGTCAGGCCAACGAGGAAGACCATTGCACAGGAAGTTTCTGGGAAGGCCGCTTCAAATCCCAGGCGCTGCTCGATGAGAAGGCGCTGGCCGCCTGCATGGCCTATGTCGATCTCAACCCAATCCGGGCCAGCATGGCCGACACGCCCGAGGCTTCGGACTTCACCTCGATTCAGGAGCGGATCAAGAGTGCAATCACCGGCGCCCCGATGCTGCAACCCACCTCACTGATGCCTTTTGTCGGTAACCCCAGAGAGGATATCCCGAAGGGACTCCCCTTTCGCTTTGCCGACTATCTGGAACTGGTGGACTGGACCGGCCGAGCAATACGGGAAGACAAGCGCGGCGCCATTCCGGAGCACCTGCCACCCGTGCTTGAGCGATTACAGATCGACCCGCGCTACTGGCTCTACATGGCGCAGCACTTCGAGAGCCGCTTCAAAGGTCTGGTTGGCTCTGCCTACAAACTCAAGGTAGCTTGCGAATCGCTGGGTTATCGGCGAACCCCAAACCTGGCGGCATGCCGCGAACTACTGACCTGAGTTAAATCAACCCAGACTTTACACCATCAGGCCAGACCTGAGAGATGGCTTTGACCTGACGAAGGTGAAATCCTCGAATTTCATTTCTATTCGGTTTGTTCCCGCCAAAAAAGTCCATTTCTCTGCTGAAACGATGAAAGGTTCATCATGTCCCGCCGGAATTTGCAGGTGGTATCTCAAAGGTGGGTGTCTTATTTAGTTTTTTAGTTTTAGTATCTCAAAGGTGGGTGTCTTATTTAGTTTTAAAAGGTGGGTGTCTTATTTAGTTTTGGTGGTGTGGGGAGGGCTGGCTAGATACCCGCCCTTACCCGATTAGGTGAATTCCGGTAAAAGGTAATAACACTATGCAGTTTAGCGGCGTATAGGACTAATCAATCTTCACTTGCTAGAACGTCGTCGATTTCTTAGCATGGTATTCAGGTATGAGTTCTTATTGTTATAGGTTTTGTGAATTTTCGAATAGTCGGCATTAATTATTTTGAACCATTTGCTACCGCCAAAATCTCTAATTCGAAAAACCGGTTGGAAATCTTCTGACATAGGACCACCAAAACCAATAATGGGACCATCTCCTGTTTCTCTAATGCCCTCTATTGTACGACCAGAAGTGCAATTATTGTTGGAAAGATGAGCGCTTTCCATCAAGGTGTTATACTGATCTGAAGCTAGAAAGACAAGATGAGTCAGATTGGAACCACCACACCATGACCCACCTGGTTTATCAGGATCGTCTGAAGAAAACATGATAATCGATCTTATTTGATCATGGTAAACATCCCCTAATTGATGAGCAATAGCACTATTCCCACGATAATTTCGAAACCAAAGCACGTCTATATCATAAATATCATTTATATGTAGACCCGTAGCCTCAGAGATCAAATCCCTAAGAATTGTTTTATTTCTTAGTTTAAGTAAATATTCATTTTGCTCTAACAAGTAGCTAATTCTGCCATTATATGCATTGGCAATGCATTCAGCTTTAGCGCACTTGTTTCTAGCTTTTAACCACTCTATTTGAGATTCTTTAATATTTCTATCAAGGGGGAAGCCATAGACTTCTATTCCGTCGATACTCTCTACTGAAAATTTATAAAGAACCGATAAAATTTCATCTTTTAGAGATATATCAGGCGTAGTACAGATCAAGTTTTCAACTTTGTTTAGATTACTTAAAGTGCAGTTGAAAGAAGCTGCACTAGCATCCCCTAGCGCAAGTAATATCGTAAATAATAATGCTATTCTCATTTTTGACTCCTAACGTTTTGGCCTAAGATATCCCCAAATATTTTCTTTTAAATTCATTTTAAATCAGTAGGTCACGCATCCTGCTTTCTGATCTAATGAATGTAGCCAAACAAAACGTTAGATGCCACAAAGAGAAAGCAAGATGCGTGTACTCAGATTATTGCACAAAACCCTCTCCACTCAATCCCTGAAAATACATAGCAAACGCTTGACCGCACTGCTCAGCGGCGTTGATTCGCTCCTGCGAGGGGCAACACTCACTGTCACCGCGCTCGGGCGTGGCCTCCACAGCCCCGCACGGACTAAACACAACATCAAACGCATGGACCGCCTGTTATCCAATGCCAAGTTGCAATCCGAGCGCATGGGCATCTACAAGGCGATTGCGCACTACCTCTGCCGCTCTAATCCTCGTCCCATCATACTTGTCGACTGGTCCGACCTCATCGAACGTGAACGCCTGATGTTACTGCGTGCTGCTATCGCTGTTGAGGGGCGTTCAGTTCCCATCTACGAAGCCGTTTACACCCTTAAGCAGTACAACAGCCCAATAAGTGGGGTCAGATCAAACTTTATCCCTACAGTCCGTGAAAAGTTTCATTTGACCCCAATAATTTCAATAATTTCTCTACAGTCTGTGAAAAGTTTCATCTGATAATCATCTAGCCGACTCCTCCATCCGGGGGTATCGTCAAAGTCTCGAAACAACGACGAGCCCAAGAAAGAGGAGCCGAGCCATGACACTTTATTGCGGAATCGACTTACACTCAACCAACAATTTTATCTCTGTGCTGAACGAGAGCGACAAACCATTATTCGAAAAGCGCATGCCGAATGACCTGGAGCGGGTCCTGCTGGCGCTGGCGCCCTATCAGGATGAGCTGCAAGGTGTTGTCGTCGAATCTACTTACAACTGGTACTGGCTGGTTGATGGTCTGATTGAAGCGGGTTTCAATGTGCATCTGGCGAACACTATCGCCATGCGCCAGTACGATGGCATCAAGTACACCGATGACCTTTCAGATGCCCGTTTTCTCGCACACCTGCTGCGACTGGGAATATTGCCCGAAGGGTACATCTATCCGAAAGAGGAGCGCGCCATCCGGGATCTGCTTCGCAAGCGTTTGCATCTGGTGCAACAGCGCGTGACACAGCATCTTTCACTACAAAGCCACATCGCCCGCCATACCGGAGAGCGACTGTCTGCAGTGAAGATAAAGCAGTTGACCAGTGAAGGGCTGAAAGAGCTGCTTGCCGATCCCAATGTGCTTCTTGCCGCCGAGGCCAATCTTTCCGTCATGCAGTCGCTGACCGAGACGATTGATCAGATTGAGCAATCGGTACTGGGGCAGTGCCGTATTCACCCCTCGTTTCACTCACTCAAGAGCATCCCCGGCGTAGGACCCATTTTGGGAATGACCATCATGCTCGAAACCGGCACTATCCGCCGTTTCCCTGATGCCGGGCACTTCGCCTCGTATTGCCGCTGCGTCAAGAGTGAAAAGATCAGCAACGGCAAGCGCAAGGGGGCGGGTAACCGCAAGAACGGCAACAAGTATTTGTCATGGGCCTTTATCGAGGCTGCAGTCAAGGCGGCGCGATTTGAGCCGAAAATCAAGGCCTACTATCAGCGCAAGATGGCAAAAAGCCATCGCTTCGTCGCCCTCAAGGCGGTAGCCAACAAGCTTGCCAAGGCGAGCTATTACATGCTGAGAGACCAGGTATCTTTCGATGTGAAACGAAGCTTTGGTTGAAAGTTTGTCCGATGCCGCAAGTCCAGTTTGGGGTCTGGTTAATCCTGCTCTCTGATTGAATGCAGCATCGGCCTTTGCATGGTTGTACGGTTACACTGATGCGCCTCTGGTGTGAGCCCTTAAGGGACTGGCCGTGAAAGGCCCATGCTCTGTCAGTCAATGACTTGGACACACCAGGGCACCGACGATTTTCTGGGGCAGCAATGCCAGGGGCGGTTACCAACGCATCGCGCTGGTTTCCAATGTCTTGAACCTGATGGGTGACTGATGCGCCTCAGTTTATGGCGACATCGACTGTAGAAAATCGGGGTGCGTATTAATCGACCGTATGCGCAATGATTAACTTATGGCGCAGGACGCCAGATTGTTTATCGTGCTATTGACCGGAGTCGGCTAATGGGTGACCCCACTAATTTCCATCGCCAGCGTATTGTCATCAAGCTCAAAAAGAACGTCATCACAATCGATTCTATGACCAATGGCGTTAGCAGAGCGACCGTAAAAGGGGTGCTCAGGAGGAACTTCTTTTTTCAGTTCCACGTTCAATGCCTCTGCATTCTGATCTACAGCCTCCCATGGCTCAATCCATGCAATTGTTTTCATGTTCTCAGGCATAACAGTGTGCTATACGGTTGTTTCATCTATGGCTCGTTGTAGCAATTGTCGTGATTGGGTAATTACTGAAACATAGTCGCCACCACCAGGCTGTGATTCTACAATGAAGCGAAAACCACACTTCTTGAGTATCTGATGCCTTTGCTTTCCCTTGATCTTGTTGAAATCAAAATAGTCCGGTGGCCCTTTTTCCAACTGTATTGACCACCTCCACGACAACTTCTCATGAAGAGAAATGAACGCATCCGTTGATACGAGAAAATCGCCAGTAATCGAACGACACATTCCTTCGATGCGTTCGAATCCTAATATGTTGAAGTGCTGCCAAGTGAAGTTCCCAATCCGCACATCAATCAAAAGAACCAATGGGAGATTTCTATCTATCAAAAGATCTATTAGTCTTTTCTCGTCGGGAAAGTCCAAGACGGTTGCGAATATTTCCTCGTCAATCTCAGTGATCTCGTTGGTATTCATGATTGAGCCGTATAACATCCAAACTCAGCCGACCACTGCCGCAGAGCGACGACAGGAGCGACGCGGCAGTGGGTCGGCTGGAGTGCCGAGTTAGGGTTTATGTTTAGCATGACATTCGCTTATTTCTTTTTGTATATTCTTTCCCGCAAGATGCACACCGATATGCCGCATAGCTTCTTTCATAGAAGTGGGCCGCCACAAGCAACACGATAAATGCCAACACAAATATCACCATAGAATCTACGAATTTATATAGTGCGAGACTTATGATTCCTGCAATTAGCCAAAATGAAAACTCTATAAATATTGCACTTAAACAACCCTCATCAAAACCTATTCGTTTTCTTCTCAGCAAACCATTGCAACTTTTGCACTTCATCCCTTAACCCTAACGTTTGACAAAACCGGACACCCAAAAAGCGCAGCTTTTTGGGTGTCCGGTTGATGGAAGGGTTAAGCGCCAATTCGGCGACACACCCGCGGGAAGATGAACGGAACACGCTGGATGTACTGTGAATAGGACGCCCCGTACCGCGCGAGCAATTCACGTTCTTCAAAGTACAGCAAATTGAAGAAATGCACGGGGATGATCAACGTGAGCGTGACGACCAACAGGTAGCTGGAGCCAGAGATCAGGCTGATACCAAGATAGGCCAGGTAGAAGCCGAGCGACATGGGATTTCTGACGTGCTCGTAGACGCTCTTCGCGACAACGTGGCGTGTTAGCTTGAATGCCGCAAAGCCCAAACCTTCGGCCTTGAGCGCCAAGTTTGATATGCCCATGTAATAAAGGCCAGGCACAAGGGCAAGCCAACCAACTGCTTGCATTACTGAGGGGTACGGAAGCGATGGAATTTCGAGCAAGCTGTCAAAGGACCTTAGCCCGGGATAAACGGCACCCGTTACTTCAGGGAGCACCAGGCCGCACCAAAACAACGTGTGGCTTACCCGACTAAGCCGTTCGGCAGATGCTTTCGTTGGGCTGCGCCTAATGCGCTGACCGATCAGCAAGGTTCCGATCAGGAAAGCTGCCATTCCAACCAGGTGAAAAACAATCGTCTCCACGATAAGTGTCCCCTGTGCAAAACGAACCGGATACGCGCCATTGTGCTCCGGGCCATGACCGCAACGCCCAAGCCGGGATAGTGCTTATGGCACCTAACATATAAGCATTTATACACCGTGCGCAGCATGGCGTTGGACTAAGCCGCCCATCAGGCTGGCATACTATTAAACAAAGGGAAATGTATTTGGCGGGTAGGCTCTGGTGTGGCGGCTTGCTCCCCGCCTGAGTGCTGTTGCTTGTTCCCGAGACCATCATCGGCCATGTTCGTGTCCCTTCGGCATCCTGTTTTTCCCTAATCTATCGCCATTGCCGGCCGATTTCCAGCCTTTGGCGCAGGACTTCCCCCAGCTCTCTCAGCGAGCTGTCCAAGCCGAAGAGACAAACACCGCTTAGCGGCGCATCATCGTCGAGGCGCCATGTTTTCCACCTTGGCCGCGCAGGTCTCGTAGCGATGAGCCGCTGTCTCCCGGGTTTTCGCCCGGCTGGCGTAAAAGCAAGGAAAGGACTAAGATGTACGGAAGTCCCGTACATAGATATGTTGCCATGGATACCATCAGCGTCAACCAGTTCCGCGATAATCTGAAGGCCTTCGTCGAGAAGGTGGTGGATCTGCACGCCCCCCTGAAGGTGACTCGTCGGGGCGGCGAGGCTTTTGTGGTGATGAGTGCCGAGGACTGGGAGCGGGAGCAGGAAACACTCTATGTACTGCAGAACTCCAGCCTGATGAAGCAAATCGCCGAGTCGGCCGCCACCCATGCCGCAGGAAGCGGCTATCGGCCCAGCAAGGAGGAGCTGGATGAGATCACTGGTCTTTGAGGGCAGGACCTGGGAGACCTATGAGGCACTCCGGCAGAGGGACCCTGCCCTTCATCGCTCGTTGTGCAAGCTGTTGAAGGAGATGCTGCGCAACGACCCCGCCACCGGTTCGGGCAAACCCGAACAACTCAAGCACAACCTGTCCGGGCTCTGGTCCCGTCGGCTCAGTCGCGGGGATCGGTTGATCTATAAATTCGACGACAAGGCCATCTATATCTTCGCCATCGGCGGGCACTACGAGCAGTTGTGAGTCGGTGTTGGCTGGGCGTTTGGTATCCGCTGGGCGTCGAGATTAAGCCGCCACCAGCCTCTTCACCCGCAACTCGCCGCGGTGCTGCTCGGCATGCCACAGGTCGTACTGCGACTGCTGGTTGAGCCAGCTCTCGGCCGAGGTGTCGAAGGCGATGGAGAGCCGAACGGCCATCTCGGGGCTGATGCCCGCACGGCCGTTGAGGATGGCGCTCAGGGTCTTGCGGCTGACGCCGAGCGCCTCGGCCGCCGCGGTGACGGAGAGACCCAGGGGTTCCAGGCAGAGTTCCCGGATGACTTCGCCGGGATGGGGCGGGTTGTGCATGTGCATGGCGGACCTCAGTGATAATCCTCGTAGTTGACCACCTCGGCGTCCTCGCCATCGAAGCGGAACGTAACGCGCCAGTTGCCGCTGACGGTGACCGACCAGATCCTGGCACGGTCGCCGGCAAGCTCGTGCAGCCTGAGGCCGGGAAGGTCCATATCCTGCGGCTTGGTGGCGGCGTGGAGTCGGCCGAGGATAAGACGGAGCCGTTTCGCGTGAGCGGCCTGAATACCGGCAGTGCTGCCGGTCAGGAAGAAACGCGCAAGTCCCTTGTGCTTGAAGCTCCGTATCATGGAATAAGCGTAACCAGAGACGTTACGGGTGTCAAATGACTTAACTGCCCTCAGCGGTAATCCGTGTAGTCCACAGGTATTGCCGGGCACGCTGCGCTTTGCCCAGCCTACGGGTGGTTTGCCTATTCCCCGTACACCACCCCCGGTAGCCAGGTGGCCAGTTCCGGCCACAGTGCCAGCGCGCCGAGGGCGATGAGCTGGATCAGGATGTAGGGAGCGACCCCCTTGTAGATCTGGATGGTGGTGACTTCGGGCGGGGCGACGCCGCGCAGGTAGAACAGGGCGAAGCCGAACGGCGGGGTGAGGAAGGAGGTCTGCAGGTTGATGGCGATCATCACCCCGAGCCAGATCGGGTCGAGCCCCATCGCCAGCAGGATCGGGGCGACGATGGGCACGACGACGAAGGTGATCTCGATGAAGTCGAGGATGAAACCGAGCAGGAACATCACCAGCATGACGACAAGCATGGCGCCGACCACGCCGCCGGGCAGGTCGGTGAGCAGCGCCTTGATCATCTCGTCGCCGCCGAAGCCGCGGAACACCAGCGAGAAGAGCGAGGCGCCGATGAAGATCAGGAACACCATGGCGGTGATCCGGGTGGTTGAGCGCATCACCTCGTTGAGGGTGGCCAGGTTGAACTGGCGCTGGCCGACGGCCAGCAGGATCGCGCCCACCGCACCGACCGAGGCGGCCTCGGTGGGGGTGGCAAGGCCGGCGAGGATCGAGCCGAGCACAGCGAGGATCAGCCCCAGCGGCGGCAGCAGCACCTTGAGGGCGCGTAGCAGCAGCGTGCGGTCATAGGCGCCGCGCTCCTCAGCCGATGGCACCGGGCAGGCGGCGGGCTTGAGCCAGGCCACGCCGAGCAGGTAGACGATATAGAAGGCGACCAGCAGCAGGCCGGGGATGAGCGCTCCGGCGAACAGGTCCCCCACCGAGATGGTCTCCGGCGACCAGATCCCCATGTCGAGCTGTGCCTGCTGATAGGCGGAGGAGAGCACGTCGCCGAGCAGGATCAGGATGATCGAGGGTGGGATGATCTGCCCCAGGGTGCCCGAGGCGCAGATGGTGCCGGTGGCGAGCGCCGGGCTGTAGCCGCGTTTCATCATCGTCGGCAGCGAGAGCAGCCCCATGGTGACCACGGTGGCGCCGACGATGCCGGTGCTGGCGGCCAGCAGCATCCCCACCAGGGTGACCGAGATCCCCAGCCCCCCACGCAGCGGGCCGAACAGGGCGGCCATGGTGTCGAGCAACTGCTCGGCCACCCGCGAGCGCTCCAGCATCACCCCCATGAAGACGAACAGCGGCACCGCGATCAGGGTCTCGTTGGTCATGATGCCGTAGAGGCGGTTGGGCAGGGCCTCGAGGAAGGAGGGGTCGAACCGCTCCAGTTGGCTGCCCAGCGCGGCGAAGGCGAGCGCGGTGCCGGCCAGGGTGAAGGCGACGGGATAGCCCAGCAGCAGCACGCCGCAGATGGCGAGGAACATCAGGATGGCCATGAGTTCGGGGGTCATCGGTGCACCTGGATCTGTATTTCTGACGGTGAAATACCGCGTAATGCGTGTCTGCCAATTTTTCCCCTCTCCCTGTCCCTCTCCCTGGGGGAGAGGGGACCCTTCGTTGAGCGCATGGGGGACCTCAGGCGGGGATGTGCCGGTAGCGGGCCGTGAAACATCTCTTCAGACCTCCGTGCCCGCGTCGTGGGCGGGGGCCTCTTCCTCATGGCCCAGCAGCACCAGCGCCGAGCGCAGCGCCAGCGACACCCCCTGCAGCAGCAGCAGCCCCGCCATCAGTGGAATGGCGCTCTTCAGCAGGTAGACCCCGGGCAGCCCGCCGGTCTCGCGCGAGCCCTCCTTCAGCTCCCACGAGGCGGCGACATACTCCCAGCTGATCCAGGCGACAAAGAGGGTCACCGGCATGAGCAGCAGCAGGGTGCCGAGGAGGTCCACCCAGGCGCGCCCCCGGGGACCGAGCTTCTGCGCGAAGATGTCGACCCGCACGTGGCCGTCGTGGCGCAGGGTGTAGGCGGCACCGAGCATGAAGACCAGCGCGTGCATGTAGGTGATCGACTCCTGCATCGCGATCCAGCCGGTGTTGAACAGGTAGCGCAGCAGCACCACGGCGAAGGTGACGAGGACCATCCCCAGGGTGAGCCAGGCGATGGCGCGGCCGGTCCATTCACTGAGCTGGTCGATGAGTCGGGCGATGCGGGCCAGGGTCTGCACGGTGTCGTTATTCGATGCGGTTGCTCAATCGGTTAGCGGCCTATTCTACGGCATAACGCCCGGCAGGGAAAAAGGGGCCTGGGCGGCACGGAAAGGCGCCGCGAAAACGCCGGGGCCGGGTGGTGAAAGCGGCCTGGCCAGGCTGCTCTCCCGTTGCCGGTGAAGGGCCGATTTGCCGCCCGATCGGGTTGCCCTGGGGCGCCGCAGCGGTGGCGGAAAAGGTTTGGGTATTATTACCCGGAAAAGCCTTGACATTGGCGACAACAGCCCTTTGTGCACCACTTTTATGCACAGTGGCCCGGAACGAGGAAATGAGGCCTGAAAGGTAAGTGAATGCTCACCTATTCCATAGCCCGCATTCGTATGTAAGTTATTGTAATTAAAGGATTAATTGTTTGCGGTTACAAGATGAACAATTTGTGACGAGTGACGCTGCCATGCGCTCTGGCGGCCGTTGAACACAAACAGTCCACAAAGTTATCCACAGGATTTGTGGATAAGTGGCAGAGCCCCGGAAAGACAATGGCTTAGCGCAATTTTGTGCGCTATGTCACAAAATTGTGTCGTTCGGTGACGAGGAATTTGAATCGCAGAACGAGGGGAGAATGGCGACTCTGCGGGGAGAAATTTCCGGTTCAGATCCCTTGCCGGAGGCGGAGCCGGGAGAGGGGCGAATGCTCGCCCACGGAGTGGGCTCCTGCAGGGATTCAGCAATGGTGCCCAGAATGGTAGGAGCCGAGTCCCCTCGGCGAAGCGTTCGCCCACGGAGTGGGCTCCTACAGGGATTCAGCAATGGTGCCCGGATGGTAGGAGCCGAGTCCCTCGGCGAAGCGTTCGCCCAAGGAGTGTGCTCCTACAGGGATTCAGCAACGGTGCCAGGATGGTAGGAGCCGAGTCCCCTCGGCGAAGGGTCCGCCCCACGGAGTGGGCTCCTGCGTGTCGTTATCCCGGCCCGACCGGCGTCAAGCCTGGTGAAAGAGCTCCTGCAACCGGGCAGCCTGCGCCTTGCGCTGCAGCAGGATGGCCTTGAACACTTCGGGGTCCTTGGTGTGGGTGAGCTCCCCCTCGCGGGGGAAGTGCAGGTCCTGCAGGCGCGAGAGCCAGAAGCGCAGCGCGCCGGCGCGCAGCATCACCGGCCAGGCCTCCGGCTCCTGCCCGTCGAAGGGGCGGACCTGGCGGTAGGCCGAGAGCAGTGCCAGCAGTTTCGCCTCGTCGAGGCTGCCGTCGGGGTTGCTGCACCAGTCGTTGGCGGTGACCGCCACGTCGTAGAGCAGCACGTCGTTGCAGGCGTAGTAGAAGTCGATGATGCCGGTGAGGGTGTCATCCTCGAACAGCGCGTTGTCGCGGAACAGGTCGGCATGGATCACGCCGCGCGGCAGGTGGTCGAAGCGGTGTGCGCGCTGGAAGGCGAGCTCCTCGTCGAGCAGGGCGCGGTCTGCATCGCTGAGCCTGGCGGCGACGATGTCGCGGGTGGTGAGCCACCAGTGCGGACCACGGTCGTTGTCGCGCCGGCCCCCAAACTGCTGGCCGGAGAGGTGCAACTGGCCGAGGGCGTGGCCGAGGGCACTGCACTGGGCCGCGCTGGGCCGCTCCACACTGGCACCGGTGAGGCGCATGACGAAGGCGGCGGGCTTGCCGTTGAGCTCCCGCAGGAAGCGGCCGTCGCGGTCGGCTATGGGGTGGGCGCTGGGGACATCGTGCTCGGCGAGAAAGGCCATCAGGTCGAGGAAGTAACCGAGCTCTGCGGCGGTATGGTTCTCGAACAGGGTGAGGACCAGCCGCTTCTCACTGGTGGTGACGAAGTAGTTGGTGTTCTCGATGCCGGCGCTGATGCCCTGGTAATCGAGCAGGTCACCCAGCTCGTAATAGCCGAGGAATGCTTCCAGTTCGTCCCTTTCGACCGGGGTATAGACTGACATAACGGGTTTAGGTTGTGCGTGAGTGGCGTGATCTTATCCGTCCGTGCGGCGGATTGACATAGGTGGAATGAAAAAAAACTGCTTAGCCACAGAGAGCACAGAGGGCACGGAGTGATGCTCGCCTATTCCTGCACTCACGTTGCATCAGCTAGTGGCCGCTCTGTGCCCTTTGTGATCTCTGTGGCAAAAAACCGTCACCAGCTGAAGATGCGCCACTTGACCACTTCGGGGTTGTCCAGTTCGTTGCGCCGGGTCTCCAGGCTGCCGTCGCCGTCGCTGTCCACCAGGTAGTAGGGCAGCCCCTTGCTGGGGGTGATCTTGACCATGTAGAGCTGGCCGCCAACGCGGTACTCCTCCACCACATCGCCATCCCGCTGGATGATGGTGACCTCCGGCTGCAGCTCCTGATCGCGGCTCGGCGGTGCGTCGGTCGTATCCACCTGCTCCGGCAAGGTGGGCGGCACGGGCGCTGCCTCCTGGGCGGGCAGCGGGGCGGCAAAGAGGGCGAGACAGAACAGGTGCAGCAGCTTGCGCATGAAAGGTGTCCTTTGCAGGTCGGGCATTGCAGCGCTTCGCGCTCTATTGTCTTTCGGGTCCATACAGGTGACCAGGGGTGTTGTGTGTGTTGGAGTGAACGACGCCGGTTTCGGGTAGCTCTTACAGGGTAACCCTGTAAGGCATTATAAGGTAGGGGGCGCGCCGTAGGGGCATATTTCCGCATGGCGGGCAAAAAAAAAGCCGGCTCGAGGCCGGCTTGTTTTTATTGTTGTAATCCCTCCATCGCTCCATACGCTCTTTGCCTGTACGCCGCCCGGAACCGCATTTGTTGCTTTTGTCTCCGGTGGGCACATCCACTTGCGTGGCGCTGGCTGCGTGTGTGTGCTCAGGTGGGACGATTAAATCCCAAAATGTGATCTGTGTCAAGAAATGAATTTCGCTTAGTTATTGATATTAAAGATAATTATTATATAAGCATGTTCTTCTGAATGTTTCACGCGGTTCCGCCAACTCCGCTCGCCCTGCCCGAAGCGGCATTCTTTCCAGAGATGGTTTATCCTGCTCCCCCGTTGTTTCATAAGCCTGTGATGCCATGTCGAACAAGGACAACAAACTGCTGGTGCTGGTAGACGGCTCCTCCTACCTCTACCGTGCCTTCCATGCCATGCCGGCACTGACCAACTCCAGGGGCGAGCCCACCGGGGCGATCTACGGGGTGGCCAACATGCTGCGGCGCCTGCTCAACGACTACGACCCGGCGCACGTGGCGGTGGTGTTCGATGCCAAGGGCAAGACCTTCCGCGACGCGATCTACCCGGAGTACAAGGCGCACCGCCCGCCGATGCCCGAGGAGCTGCGCCGCCAGATCGAGCCGATCCACGCCATCGTGCGCGCCATGGGGCTGCCGCTGCTGTGCGTCGACGGGGTCGAGGCGGACGATGTGATCGGCACCCTGGCCAAACAGGCCGAGGAGCAGGGGATGAAGGTGCTGGTCTCCACCGGCGACAAGGACATGGCGCAATTGGTCAATGAGCATGTGACCCTGGTCAACACCATGACCGAGACGGTGATGGACCCGGCCGGGGTGGTGGAGAAGTTCGGCATCCCGCCCGAGCGCATCGTCGACTACCTGGCGCTCATCGGCGATAGCGTGGACAACGTGCCCGGCGTGCCGAAGGTGGGGCCGAAGACCTCGGTGAAGTGGCTGGAGCAGTACGGTTCGCTGGAGGAAATCATCAAGCATGCCGACGAGATCAAGGGCAAGGTGGGCGAGTACCTGCGCGAGAGCCTGCAGCAGCTGCCGCTGTCGCACGAGCTGGTGACCATCAAGTGCGACGTGGCGATGGATCTCAAACCGCTGCAACTGGAGCGCCAGCCCCCCGATACCGGCAAATTGCGCGAGCTCTATGCGGAAATGGAATTCAGGACCTGGCTGGCGGAGCTGCTGGGGAGCGAGGAGAGCGTCTCCGCGCCGCAGTCGGACAAGCCGGTGTGCGAATATGAAACGGTGCTCGACTGGGCGTGTTTCGATGCCTGGCTGGAGCGACTCGAGGCGGCGGAGCTGTTCGCCTTCGATACCGAGACCACTTGTCTCGAATACATGGACGCGCGCATCGTCGGCGTCTCCTTCGCCGTCGATCCGGCCACCGCGGCCTATGTGCCGGTGGCCCACAACTACCCCGGTGCGCCCGAGCAGTTGCCGCGCGATGCGGTGCTGGCCAGGCTCAAGCCGCTGCTGGAGGATGACAAGGTGCTCAAGGTGGGGCAGAACCTCAAGTACGACATGAGCGTGCTGGCCAACCACGGCATCGCCCTGCGCGGCATCGCCCACGACACCATGCTCGAGTCCTATGTGCTCGACTCCACCGCCACCCGCCACGACATGGATTCGCTGGCGCTGAAGTACCTCGGCCACAAGACCGTTACCTTCGAGGAGGTTGCCGGCAAGGGCGCCAGGCAGATCTGCTTCAACGAGGTGGGGCTGGAGCAGGCCGGTCCCTACGCGGCGGAGGATGCGGAGATCACCCTGCGCCTGCACCACTGCCTGTGGCCCAGGCTGGAGGCGATCCCCCCGCTGGCGAAGCTCTATCGTGAGCTGGAGGTGCCGCTGCTGTCGGTGCTCTCGCGCATGGAGCGCACCGGGGTGCTGGTGGACCAGGGGATGCTCGAGCAGCAGAGCCGGGAGCTGAGCGAGAAGATGGACGCCATCCAGAAACAGGCCTTCGACGAGGCCGGCGAGCCGTTCAACCTCGGCTCGCCCAAGCAGATCCAGGCGATCCTGTTCGACAAGCTGCAACTGCCGGTGCTAAAGAAGACCCCCAAGGGTCAGCCCTCCACCGCCGAGGAGGTGCTGGCCGAGCTGGCGCTGGACTATCCGCTGCCGCGGCACATCCTCGAGCACCGCTCGATGTCCAAGCTCAAGTCCACCTACACCGACAAGCTACCGGGGATGATCAACCCGCACACCGGGCGGGTGCACACCTCCTACCAGCAGGCGGTGGCGGCCACCGGGCGGCTCTCCTCCTCCGATCCCAACCTGCAGAACATCCCGGTGCGTACCGCCGAGGGGCGGCGTATCCGCCAGGCCTTCATCGCCCCGCAAGGGTGCCGCATCGTCGCCGCCGACTATTCGCAGATCGAGCTGCGCATCATGGCCCACCTCTCCGGAGACGAGGGGCTGCTCAAGGCCTTCTCCGCCGGCGAGGACATCCACCGCGCCACCGCCGCCGAGGTATTCGGGGCGCCGCTGGATGAGGTCAGCGGCGAGCAGCGCCGCAGCGCCAAGGCGATCAACTTCGGCCTCATCTACGGCATGTCCGCCTTCGGCCTGGCCAGGCAACTGGGTATCGACCGCGGCGCGGCGCAGAACTACGTCGACCTCTACTTCGCCCGTTATCCCGGGGTGAAGGCCTATATGGACCAGACCCGCGAGCAGGCACGCGAGCAGGGCTATGTGGAAACGGTATTCGGCCGCCGCCTCTACATCCCCGACATCAAGTCCAGCAACGGCCAGCGCAGGCAGTATGCCGAGCGCACCGCGATCAACGCGCCGATGCAGGGCAGCGCCGCCGACATCATCAAGCGGGCGATGCTGAGCGTCGACGCCTGGCTGCAACAGGAGCCCGATATCCGCATGATTATGCAGGTGCACGACGAACTGGTGTTCGAGGTGCCGCAGGAGAAGGTCGGCGAGGCCTCCGGGAGGATCGTCGAATTGATGAGTGCCGCGGCCGAGCTGCGGGTACCGCTGCTGGTCGAAGCCGGCAGCGGGGCCAACTGGGATGAGGCGCATTAAAGGCAGATACGAGAGGCGAGAATTGTAGGAGCCCAGTCCCCTGGGCGAACCCCAGCCAAACAGGCATCCCAATCGCCGAGAGGACTCGGCTCCTAGCTACCCCTTGTCGGAACTTTTCCGTTCCCGGCAGGGTCTATGTATGTAGTTCCACTCACTCCCTTGTGGAACGGCACCAAGCCCGGTTACCCCCATTGCCGGGATTTCTTGACCCCCGTCGCACTCTCCTCCCCTATCCGCGACGGGGGTTTTTTATGCCTGCTCAATGCCCCCTGTGGCGCGCTATTGCATGCGCCGGCCACTATTAGCAGGTGCCGGGGCCTGGTTTTTCCCCTCGCAGCGCGTAACGGATTTTTCCAGTGAACTTTTCCCCAGGGGTCCGGTCTATAGTTTCAGCGCATGCCGATGCGCGCATCCCGCTACTCTCCTGGTGGGTTGGATGTCCACCCGGCAATATCCCCTTATTGCCGGGTTACTTGACCCCTGTCGCGCTCTCCTCCCCAACTAGCGACAGGGGTTTTTTTATGCGTAGGATGGGATGAATCCCATCAATCCCGCACCAAACGACGGGTTACAACCCAACCTGCAGGAAAACTTCGGATGGCCGTAGATGGGATTCATCCCATCCTACATCTCCAGCCAGCGGGCCAGTTGCTCCTGCGCCTGCTCCAGCCCCTGCTTGTCCAGCGAGGAGAAGAGCTGCACCGTCGCCTGCGGATACTCGGTCTTGAGCGCTTTGCGCACCTGCTGCAGGGCGCTGCCGGCGGGGCCGCGATTCAGCTTGTCGGCCTTGGTCAGCAGGATGTGTACCGGCATCTCCCGGCTGGCACACCAGTCGAGCATCTGCCGGTCGAACTCCTTGAGGGGGTGGCGGATGTCCATCAACAGCACCAGTCCGCGCAGGCAGGTGCGCACCTGCAGATACTCCGCCAGGACCTGCTGCCAGTGGCGCTTGATCGCCTCGGGAACCTTGGCGTAGCCGTAGCCCGGCAGATCGACCAGCCGTCGCTGCTCATCGATGGTGAAGAAGTTGATCAGCTGGGTGCGCCCCGGGGTCTTGCTGGTGCGGGCCAGTGAGCGCTGATCGGTCAGCGCGTTGAGGGCGCTCGATTTTCCGGCGTTGGAGCGTCCGGCAAAGGCCACCTCCAGACCCTCGTCCGGCGGCAGTTGACTGATCTTGTTGGCGCTGGTGAGAAAGCTTGCCAGGCGGAACGGATTGACCTTTTTATGTCCACACATTTTATATGTCTATCAGGCCCGTTGTGGCCCCATGGCTTGACCTTGGGGTGAGTTAATTGGTATATAAAGCGGCCATTTTGGTTTTGTCCGGGCCGCATGACAATGGTAACATGCGCACTTTCGACCCGGTACACATCCCATTATGGGACATCACATGAATGGACCCACCTCGCTCGGATCGGGTGGGAGAGGTCCAGGTTAATCTCGACGAGGGGGAAGACAAAATGAAAAAAGTGATCATCACATCTGCAATCGGTGCTGCATTCCTGTTCTCCGGCCAGGCTGCCCTGGCTGACGGCAAGGCAACCTACGACACCGTTTGCTTCGCCTGCCACTCAACCGGCGCCGCTGGCGCTCCCAAGTTCGGTGACAAGGCTGCCTGGGCACCGCGTATCGCCCAGGGTATGGACGTGCTCAAGCAGCACGCCAATGGAGGCTTCCAGGGTAGCAGCGGTTTCATGCCTGCCAAGGGTGGTCGTGTCGACCTGCCTGACGCAGACATCAGCGCCGCTGTTGAATACATTGTCTCCCAGAGCCAGTAAGGCCGAAGAGACCAACAACCAAAATCTGTAAACGGGGAACCGATGAAGAAACTAGCTCTTGCCGCATTGGTAATGTTCGGTGCTGTCAGCACCGTCTCTGCAGCGGGCAACGCCGCTGACGGAAAGATGAAGTCCATGGCCTGTGCCGCCTGCCACGGTGCAGACGGAAACAGCATGATTCCGACCTTTCCGAAACTGGCCGGTCAGCACGCCGCGTTCATTGCCAAGCAGCTGGCGGACTTCAAGTCCGGCGCACGTACCGATCCGACCATGACCGGCATGGCCATGCCGCTTGGCGAGCAGGACATCGCCGATCTGTCTGCCTATTTCGCCAGCAATACCGGCTCCGTCGGCACCGCCGATGCCGCGAAGGCTGCGCGTGGACAGCAGCTCTATCAGGGTGGCGACAAGGTCAACGGCGTAGCCGCCTGTATGGCCTGTCACGGTCCTGCCGGTACCGGCAATCCGGCCGCCATGTTCCCCGTTCTGAGTGGACAGCACAGCGCCTATGTCGTCAAGGCGCTGAAGGACTTCCGCTCCGGTGCCCGTGCCAACGACCCGGCCAACATGATGCGTGACATCGCTGCGAAGATGAGCGATAGCGACATCGAGGCCGTTGCCGAGTACATTTCCGGACTGCACTGAGTCCGGATGGCATACAGGTTGTACCCATAAAGGGTGGTCTCAGGACCACCCTTTATTTTCTGTGGGTACTAAGGGGGATGGTCGAAATAATATTTTCGATCAGCCCCCTTAAATTCTTCATCCCTGGCGATTTATCGCAACTTTTTGCCTTCCGGGGTATCAAACCCCTGGATTTGCTGCCCTGAACAAGTGGTCATACACCTTGAACGATAACGAAAAAAAAGAGTTAAAGCCGCAGCGCAGTTTCTCCCGGATCCTCATCGAGTTTCTCGGTTCCATGAATCTGGCGATAACCCTGCTGGTGGCGGTGGCGATCGCCTCGGTGATCGGGACGGTGCTCAAGCAGAATGAGCCATACACCAATTATGTAATGAAGTTCGGACCCTACTGGTTCGAGGTGTTCAAGAACCTGGGGCTGTTCGACATCTACGGCGCCCCCTGGTTTCTCCTCCTGCTGGGTTTCCTGCTGATCTCCACCAGCGTCTGCGTCTACCGCAACACCCCTGTCATCATCAAGGATATGCGCCACTTCCGCCTGGACGTGCAGGCCAAGTCGCTGCGTGGCTTCCGCCACCGGGACGAGTGGCAGGTGGCTGCGGCACCGGCCGAGGCGGCGGCCGACCTCGGCAAGCGCCTGCAGGAGCTCGGCTACCGCAGCCGGATGAAACAGCGCGGCGAAGAGCTGGTGGTGGCGGCGATGAAGGGCTCGGTGAGCCGGCTCGGCTACCTGCTCTCCCATGTGGCCATCGTGGTGATCTGCATCGGTGGCCTGATCGACGGCAATCTACCGCTGAAACTGGCCGAATGGCGCGGAGAAATACAGATCGAGACCCGCGACATCCCGGTTACCGAGATCCCCGACGCGAGTATCCTGCCGGCCGACAGCAGCTCCTTTCGCGGCAGTGTGAACATTCCCGAAGGCTCGCGCGCCAACTTCATCTTCCTCGGACTGCGTGACGGCTACCTGCTGCAGCAGTTGCCGTTCAGCGTCGAACTGGAGGATTTTCGCATCAAGCACTATCCCTCAGGGATGCCCAAGTCGTTCGAGAGCACCATCCTGATCCATGACGCGGATCGGGATGAGCCGCTGAAGAAGGTGATCGCCGTCAACCACCCCCTGATCTACAAGGGCTATGCGATCTACCAGGCGAGCTTTGCCGACGGCGGCTCCAAGCTCAAGCTCAAGGGGTGGTCGCTGGATATGCCGGGGCGCGAGCCGCTGGCCATCGACACCGAGGTCAGCTCCCAGGTCAAACTGAACACACCTCGCGGCGACTACAGCATGGAGCTGAACGATCTCAAGGTATTCAACATCTTCCCGCTGCCGCAGGGCGACCCCAGCGGCAAGAAGTTCCAGAACTACGGTCCCAGCGTGGTCTTCAAGCTGCGCGCCGCCAACGGTGAGGCGCTCGAGTACGTCAACTACATGGTGCCGGTGGTGCTGGAGGACCGTTCGTTCTTCCTCAGCGGCGTGCGCGCCAGCCAGGCCGAGGAGTACCGGTTCGTCCACTTCCCGGTCGACCCCGCCGGCGGGGTCGAGCGCTTCATGCATTTCCTCGCCGTGGCGCACGACGGGGAGCGGGTACGCGAGGTGGCGCTGCGCCAGGCCACGACCGAAATGGGGGTCACGCCGCAGGACCCCATCTATGAGCAGTTCGTCGGTTCGATGGTCGGGCTGGTCAACACCTTCGTCACCCAGGGCCTCGATGCCGTCGTGGCGCAGGCCGAGAAGAACATCCCGGAGGAGAAGCGTAACGAGGCGATCTCCTCCTACATCAAGATAATCCAGGGCGTACTGGGCAACCTCTACGTGGAACTGTTGCACGACGAGGGTGTCGATATCAGTTCGGGGATCAGCGATAGCGATGCGAGCTATTTCGACGATGCGCTTAGTGCCATCTCCCTGCTCGGCCCCTACGGTTCGCCGATGTATATCTCGCTGGAGGACTTCACCCACATCGAGGCCTCGGGGCTGCAGATCACCCGGGCGCCGGGACAGAATATCGTCTACCTCGGTTGTGTGATGTTGATGCTGGGTGTGTTCTTCATGTTCTATCTGCATCACCGACGTGTGTGGTTGCTGATCACGCCGCAGCAAGACGGTTCATCAGTATTGTTGGCCGCGACAGGACATCGCGAGCGTAGTGATTTCGACAGGGAATTTACATTCCTGCAGACCGACCTGCGTCGGCGCAGCGGGGCGAATTAATCCGGTTACAGTGTAGGGGGAGCGATGTCAGTAACTCAGGAGTACATGGACAACGAATTCAACAGGCCGCCGCTGCTAAAGCGCCTGAGCCTGTTCGACTGGCTCTGGGCGGCGCTGGTGCTGGTCGGCAGCTTTATCGCCTTCAACCAGTACTCGTCGCTGATGGATGGCTACGAGGTGGGGATCCTGGTCGGCAGCGCGGCCGGCCTGGTGCTGTTCGGCTGGCTGTGGAAGCCGATGCGCGCCCTGAGCCTGGTGGTTGCGGCCATCAGCCTGGCGGCGATCGGCCTCTACGGCGATGAGCTCGCGCGCAACGAGAGCAGCTTCTTCCTCAAGTTCCTCATCTCCAGCCAGTCGGCGATCATGTGGATGAGCGCGCTCTACGTAATGGCCACCTTCGCCTACTACTTCGAACTGGCCATCGGCTCGCAGTTCAGCGGCAGGGTCGGCACGGTGCTGACCTGGTCGGCCACCACCATGGGCCTGGTCGGCCTGATGGTGCGCTGGCGCGAGTCCTACCTCATCAGCCACGACGTGGGCCACATCCCGGTGAGCAACCTCTACGAGGTGTTCATCCTCTTCGCCATCATCACCGCCCTGCTCTACCTGCACTACGAGCGCCGCTACAACAATCGTGCCATGGGCGCCTTCGTCCTCACCGTGATCAGCGGCGCGGTGGCCTTCCTGCTCTGGTACACCTTCGACCGCGGCGCCCACGAGATCCAGCCGCTGGTGCCGGCGCTGCAGAGCTACTGGATGAAGATCCACGTGCCGGCCAACTTCGTCGGCTACGGCGCCTTCGCCCTGGCGGCGATGCTGGGGGTGGCCTACCTGTTGATGGAGCGCAAGCCGGAGGGGCTGCTGGCGCGGCGCCTGCCGAGCCTGGAACAGCTCGACGACATCATGTACAAGGCGATCGCCCTGGGCTTCGCCTTCTTCACCGTTGCCACGGTGCTCGGCGCCATGTGGGCGGCCGAGGCGTGGGGCGGCTACTGGTCCTGGGACCCGAAGGAGACCTGGGCGCTGATCGTCTGGCTCAACTATGCCGCCTGGCTGCACCTGCGCCTGACCAAGGGGTGGCGCGGCAAGCCGCTGGCCTGGTGGGCGATCATCGGCCTGTTCGTCACCCTGTTCGCCTTCGTCGGGGTGAACATGTTCCTCTCCGGCCTGCACTCCTATGGACAGCTATAACGGCAGTGGCAAGTAACAAGTAACAAGTTGCAAGAAAAACAAAGCCCCGCATTGCGGGGCTTTGTTTTGGATTTACATGCCGCTTGCTGCCGTAGGACGTAGGCCCGATATAGCGAAGCGGTATCGGGCAGTTCTGCCGGACACCGCTACGCTATGTCCGGCCTACGCTACTTGTGACTGCCTCTACCGCTTGCTGCCGTAGACGTAGCGAGAGAAGGTGGCCACGTCCTGGCTGAGGCGGCGGAACAGGGCGTCGAGGCTGACGATGGCGTCCTCGAGCAGGTTGACCGCGATGAACGGGTGCTCGACGCGCAGCCGCTGGTACATCACGCGGCTCAGGCGGATCAGGCGGGTATTGTCGCTCATGGCGACGATACGCACCGAGCGCGGCTGGCGGTCGAAGAAGGACATGGAGCCGATCATGCCGCCGGCCTTGGCGCGTCCGGTCTCGACGGTCTCCCCCTCGGACTGCTGCAGCAGGGCCGCCTCGCCCTCGACCACGAAGTAGAGCGCCTCGCCGACCTCGCCGATGTCGGCGATAATTTCGTTTTTCCTGAACTTGACCTCTTCGGTGAACTCTAACAGGGTCTGCACCTCGCGGGTGGTCATCGCCTCGCACAGGTACTGCTGGTTGAGAAACTCGGTCAGATTGATATTGGTTTTTTCGCCCATAGCCCGCTCCTTCTTTTGGTATAACCATAGGATAAAGGAGAGAGGAGGCGGGCGAAAGCGCTTTGATGTGCCGCCGCAGGCCATCGGGTATAGTAGAAGGCAGCGTGCGCCGATGGCGTCGCCAAGAATTGTCCACAATGGAGGTTGTAACGTGATACGCAGAATTTTTCTCGGTTTGTTGCTGGCCCTGCCGGCCCTTGGGCTGCCACTTGCCGGCCACGCGCAGCAATACACCGCGGGTGAGGACTATGCACTGGTCAGCACGCCCCAGCCCGGGGGCAGCGACGGCAAGGTACAGGTGGTGGAGATGTTCTGGTACGGCTGCCCCCACTGTTTCCAGTTCGAGCCGTACCTGAAGGACTGGCAGGAGAGCATGCCGGCGAACGTGGAGTTCATCAAGCTGCCGGCGATCTTCAACAACCCCCGCTGGCAGCTGCATGCAGGGGCCTTCTACACCGCCGAGGTGCTCGGGGTGATGGACAAATTCCACGAACCCTTCTTCAATATCATCCATACCGGCAATCAGCGCATGGGCAGCCGCGAGGATATCCGGGAGTTCTTCAGCGGCATCGGCATCGACGGCAAGCGCTTCGATGAGACCTTCGACTCATTCGCGGTCCAGGCCAAGGTGCGCCGTGCCGCCGACCTGACCCGCCGCTACGGCATTACCGGGGTCCCCGCCCTGGTGGTCAACGGCAAGTATGTGGTCGACGGGCCGATGGCCAAGAGCTTCGAGAACATGCTGCGCATCGTCGATGCCCTGGTGGAGAAGGAAACCGTCGCCCAGCAGTAACTGCAGGCCGCCGGAACCGTTGCGGAGGCACCCATGAAGGCGGCAAAACTGTTTGTCCGCTGTCTGGAAAACGAGGGGACCGAGTACATCTTCGGCATCCCCGGCGAGGAGAACCTGGACATCATGGATGCCCTGCTCGACTCGCCGATCCGTTTTGTCGTCACCCGGCACGAGCAGGGTGCCGCCTTCATGGCCGATGTCTATGGCCGCCTGACCGGCCGTGCCGGGGTCTGCCTCTCCACCCTGGGCCCCGGCGCCACCAACCTCATCACCGGCGTGGCCGATGCCAACATGGACCACGCCCCGCTCGTTGCCATTGCCGGCCAGGCCTCGACCCATCGCCTGCACAAGGAGTCGCACCAGGTGCTCGACCTGGAGCAGATGTTCCAGCCGGTGACCAAATACTCCTCGCGGCTGCTTACCCCCACGACCATCCCGGAGGTGGTGCGCAAGGCGTTCAAGCTGGCGCAGACCGAGAAGAGCGGCGCCAGCTTTATCGAATTCCCGGAGAATGTCGCCGAAATGGAGGTGGACGAGCAGCCACTGCCGGTGAAGAACCCGCTGCTGCCGGAACCGGCCTCCAGCCAGGTGGAGCGGGCGGTGCAGGTGATCTCCGGGGCGCGCGCGCCGCTGATCCTGGCGGGCAACGGGGTGATCCGCGCCAGGGCCTGGCAACAGCTGGCCGACTTTGCCGAAAAGCTGAACATCCCGGTGGCCAACACCTTCATGGCCAAGGGGGTGATGCCGTTTCGCCACCCCCTGACCCTGGGCAGCGCCGGGCTGCAGGCCAAGGACTATGTGCACTGCGGCTTCGAGGGCGCCGATGTGATCATCTGCATCGGCTACGACCTGGTCGAATACCACCCCTACCTGTGGCATCCGAGCCGCGATCGTGCCATCGTTCATATCGACACCATGCCGGCGGAGGTGGATGCCTATTATCCGGTGCAGGTCGGGGTGGTGGGCGACATCAAGCACTCGCTGGTGCGCATCGGCGAACTGGCGACGCCGCACCAGGGCCACCGCCTGCGGCCGCTGCGCGAGGCGCTGATTCGGGAGATGAAGGCCTGCAGCACCGATACCGGTTTCCCGGTCAAGCCGCAGAAGATCATCTGGGACCTGCGCACCGCGATGGCGCTGGAGGATATCGTCATCTGCGATGTGGGGGCGCACAAGATGTGGATGGCGCGCATGTTCCGCTGCGAGTTGCCCAACACCTGCATCATCTCCAACGGCTTTGCCAGCATGGGCATCGCCCTGCCCGGCGCGATCGCCGCCCGGCTCGCCTTTCCCGAGCGCAAGGTAGTGGCGGTCACCGGTGATGCCGGGTTTATGATGAATGTGCAGGAGATCGAGACCGCGGTGCGGATGAATACGCCACTGGTGGTCCTGATCTGGAACGATGGCGGCTACGGCCTGATCAAGTGGAAACAGATGAGCCAGTTCGGACGCATCTCCAATGTGGAATTCGACAACCCGGACTTCGTCCTGCTGGCGCAATCGTTCGGTGCGGTGGGGGTGCGCATCACCGCGACCGAGCAGCTGCTGCCGGCCTTGAGGCTGGCGCTGGAAAGCGATAGCGTTACCATTATCGACTGCCCGGTGGACTACGCCGAGAACCTCAAGCTGACCGCGACCCTGGGCGAGATGGTCTGCCCGATTTGATGATGAAAAGTATGGAGCAGATGGATACCGTTCTGACCGGAGAGACCTCAGGAAATCGCCTGCGCCTGCTTAGCTACAATATCCAGGTGGGGATCAACAGCATCTTTCCCCACCACTACCTGACCAAGAGCTGGAAGCACCTCTTCCCCGCCCGCCGCCGTTTCGAGACCCTCGACAACATCGCCAGACTGCTGCGGGAGCACGATATCGTCGGCCTGCAGGAGCTGGATGCCGGCAGCCACCGCACCAACTACGTGGACCTGACCGAATACCTGGCGGACAAGGCCAACTACCCGTTCTGGTACCACCAGCTCAACCGTAACCTGGGGCGGATCGCCCAGCACGGCAACGGCCTGCTGAGCCGCTACCACCCCACCGAGATCACCGAACACCGGTTGCCGGGGGTGGTGCCGGGGCGCGGCGCGCTGCTGGTGCGCTACGGCCACGGCGAGCAGTCGCTGGTGGTGATCATGCTGCACCTGGCGCTCAGCCCGCGGGCGCGCATGCGCCAGCTGGGGTACATCGCCGAGCTGGTCGGCCAGTACCGCCACGTCATCGTGATGGGCGACCTTAACTGCGCGCCGAGCAGTGCCGAGATGGCGATGCTGTTCCGTACCACCCACCTGCGCGAGCCGCTGGAAGAGCTGCTGACCTTTCCCAGCTGGCGGCCCGAGCGCAATATCGACCATATCCTGGTCAGCTCGGAGCTGCGGGTGGTGCAATGCTCGGTGCTCAATCATGCCCACTCCGACCACCTGCCGATCGCGATGGAGGTCGAGTTGCCGCAGGATGTGGTTCTGGCCTGAATCCTCCCTGTAACCGCAGGGGCGCCTCGCGCCGCAAACGCTGGCCTACACTTGCCGGTATCGGCAACCGCTCGGTTCTCCTATGGATGCATTGGTGCTCTCCAATGAAATGGCAATTCGCCTGGGTTTCTTTTTCACCACCCTCGTGGTGATGGGGATGTGGGAGTGGCTGGCCCCGCGCAGGGTGCTCAGCGTCTCCCGGCTGCGGCGCTGGCTCAACAACCTTTCCGTGGTCTCCTTCAATACCCTGCTCATCCGGGTGCTGTTTCCCGCAGCCGCGGTTGGCGTGGCGGCCTTTGCCGCCGGGCAGGGCTGGGGAGTGCTCAACCATTTTGCGCTGCCGCCATGGCTGGCGATACCCGTTGCGGTGGTGGTCATGGACCTGGCGATCTATCTGCAGCATGTGATGGTGCATGCCCTGCCGCTGCTGTGGCGCGTACACCGGATGCACCATGCGGACCTGGACATCGATGTCACCACCGGCCTGCGTTTTCATCCCATCGAGATCGTGCTTTCCATGCTGATCAAGTTTGCCACCGTCTCTTTGCTGGGGGCGCCGGTGGTGGCGGTGGTGCTGTTCGAGGTGCTGCTCAACGTTACCTCCATGTTCAATCACAGTAACGTGCGCATCCCCCTGGCCCTCGATCGGGTGCTGCGCCTGTTCGTGGTGACCCCCGACATGCATCGGGTGCATCACTCGATCGTGCATGACGAGACCAACAGCAACTTCGGTTTCAATCTGCCGTGGTGGGATCGCCTGTTCGGCACCTATCGGGCGCAGCCCCGCGCCGGGCATGAGGGGATGACCATCGGCATCGAACTGTTTCGCGCCGAGCGGGATGTGACCGGGTTCTTCCGCATGCTGCTGATCCCCTTCAGGAGCCGGGGCAGAGACGGCGCCGGGGCGGGGCACTCCGCACGGCAAGGGCGTTGAGGATGGCGGAGAAACTCAAGCAGATCGTCCTGTTGCCGCTAGTGCGGTAGACTCTCCCCATGGCCCATGCACACGAATCCGATAGCACCGATAACGAACAGCGCCTGCTGTGGGCGATGCTGCTGGTCGGTGGCTTCATGGTGGTCGAGGTCATCGGCGGGCTGCTCTCCGGCTCCCTGGCGCTGCTGGCCGATGCCGGGCACATGCTGACCGACACCGCCGCGCTGGCGTTGGCGTGGCTGGCAGCGCGTGCCGCCCGCCGCCCGGCCGGCCCCCTGCATACCTACGGCTACCACCGTTTGCAGATCATCGCCGCCCTGATCAACGGCGTGGCCTTTGTCGCGCTGGTGATCTGGATCGCAGTCGAGGCGGCGGAGCGGCTGCTGCAGCCGGTCGAGGTGCTCGGCGGCCTGATGCTGGGGGTGGCGCTGATCGGCCTGCTGGTCAATGTGGCGGCCTTCGCCATCCTGCACCGCGGGACCAGCCAGGACCTCAATCTGCGCGGCGCCCTGGTGCACGTGCTGGGCGACCTGCTCGGCTCGGTGGCGGCCATCGTCGCCGCCGGGGTGATCCTCTGGACCGGCTGGATGCCCATCGACCCGCTGCTCTCCCTGCTGGTGGCCCTGCTGATCCTGCGCAGCGCCTGGTACGTGGTGCGCCATTCGGTGCACATCCTGCTCGAGGGGGCGCCGCAGGATGTCGATGTCGAGGTGTTGCGCAGCGTGCTCACCGAAGCGGTGCCGGCGGTGAAGGATATCCACCACATCCACCTCTGGTCGCTGACGCCGGAATGGCCGATGCTGACCATGCATGTGATCGTCGAGAAGGAGGGCAACTGCGGCGAGGTGCTCTCCTGCCTGAAGCGCATCCTGGTGGAGCGTTTCGCCATCAGACACTCGACGATCCAGATCGAACCGGGGGAGTGTTTCGATGACCTCGGCGGCAAGGATTGCGGGGCGGCCATCAGCGGACCCTGCAGCGGCCGCTGAATCCCCAACCAGGCCCTGCTTGCCATATCTATCTAAATCGATATATTATCCATATCGACTTTCGTAGATGTAGTTGCCCATGACCCTGAACAGCGATTCGTTCTTTCGCGCCCTCTCCGATGAGACCCGCCGGCGTTGCCTGCTGCTGCTCATCGGCCATGGCGAACTGTGCGTCTGCGAGCTGACCCACGCCCTGGGGCTGCCGCAGCCCAAGGTCTCCCATCATCTCGCGGCGCTGCGCAGGGCGGGCATCGTCAGTGATCGCAAGCAGGGACTGTGGGTCTACTACCGGATCAATCCTGCGCTGCCGCAGTGGGCCCAGGCGGTGCTGCAGGCGACGCTGCAGGGCCTGGGGGAGGTCACCCCCTATCGCGACGACCGGGCCGCACTGGCCGGAATGGCTGGGCGGCCGCCTCTCTCGCGCAGCGCCTGAATACCCCTAATCCCTAATCCTCCCACGGAGTATCGTAATGTTCCGACTGCTGTTTTCCGCTACGGGCGCTCTCATTATCGCGCTGTTCTCCCTGCAGGCACACGCCTATACACCCACTGCCGAGCCGGTTGCCGGGAATGTCTACGCCATCATCGGACCGCTCGGTCAGCGTAGCGCCGGGAACGACGGGTTGAACAACAGCCTCGGCTTTATCGTCACCGCCGAGGGGGTGATCCTGATCGATTCCGGTGCCTCGCGCCTGGGTGCCGAGCGCATCGAGCAGGCGGTTGCCGGGGTGACAGAAAAACCGATCCGCTGGGTGATCAACAGCGGCAGCCAGGACCACCGCTGGCTGGGCAACGGCTACTTCGCCGCCAGGGGAGCCGAGGTCATTGCCCTGTCGCGTACCGCGCAAACCCAGGCCCGCTATGCCGCGCAGCAGATGGAGAGCCTCGGGCAGTTCCTTGGCGAACGCCTCGCCGGTACCGAACCGATGCCGGCCTCACGCACCCTCGAGGGGGGCCGGGCGGTGATCACCCTCGGCGGGGTCGAGCTCGAACTCATCTACACCGATACCCACTACCCGGGCGATGCGATGATCTGGCTGCCTGGGCAGCAGGTCGTGTTCAGTGGCGATCTGGTCTACGTGGACCGGGCGCTCGCCCTGCTGCCCTGGTCGAGTGTGCGCAACGGCCAGCAGGCGTTCCGCGCCCTGGAGGCGCTCGAGCCGAAGTACATCGTCCCCGGACACGGTGCCGTGAGCGACCTGGCCAGGGCACGCCGCGAGTGCGGAGACTACTACGACTTCCTCAACGACACCGTCGGCGCTGCGGCGCAGGAGATGGAGCCGATGGAGGAGGTGCTGGACCGCTACACCGAAATGCCCGCCTTTGCGCACCTGGAGCACTTCGGCGAGCTGCACCGCGCCAACATGAATCGCACCTACCTCGAATACGAGGCGATGTGAGAGTTGAATTGTAAAAGGCATAAACGCAAAGGACGCAAAGACGCAAAGGGCGCAAAGAAATTAACTGACTCAGTTATTCCTCCCGCCATGCAGGAATCCGGGAGTATGCCAGGTAACGTTTGGAATAAGACGATGCGGAAGAAATCTCGAATGGTGAAACATTTCATTTTGCGCTCTTTGCGTCTTGGCGTCCTTTGCGTTGAAAGGTTTTAACACAGATGTTTGATGTACTGGCCAACCTGATTGTCTACGGCCTGCTGGGCCTGACCCCGGGCAGCGCACCGGCCGATGCGCTGCATTTCTTCGTCATGGACACGGCGAAGATCTTCGCCCTGCTGGTGATCATCATCTATGTGATGGGCCTGCTGCGCGCCCTGCTCTCGCCAGAGCGGGTGCGCGAGTATGTGCGTGGCAAGCCGCGCTGGCTGGCGCGCACGCTGGCCATCGTTCTCGGCGCGGTGACGCCGTTCTGTTCCTGCTCCTCGGTGCCGCTGTTCATCGGCTTCGTCGAGGCGGGGATCCCGCTCGGCGTGACCTTCTCTTTCCTCATCGCCTCGCCGATGATCAACGAGGTGGCGGCGGTGATCCTGGTCGGCATCCTCGGCTGGAAACTGGCCGCGCTCTATGTCGCCGCCGGCCTCACCGTGGCCTGGGTGGGCGGCGTGGTGATGGAGCGCTTCAGGCCGGAGCGCTGGGTCGAGGCGTACGTGTGGCAGATCCATATGGGGCAGATGCAGTTGCCGGAGCCTGACCGCTCCCTCGCCGGCCGTCATCGTTTTGCAGTGGCCGAGGTGCGGGAGATCGTCGGGCGGATCTGGAAGTGGGTCGTCGCCGGCATCGCCGTCGGCGCCCTGTTCCACGGTTATGTGCCGGAGGCATGGGTGGCCGAGCACCTGGCGGGCGACGCCTGGTACTCGGTGCCTGCCGCAGTACTGCTCGGGATCCCGCTCTACTCCAACGCCACCGGGGTGATCCCGATAGCCGAAGCGATGCTGGGCAAGGGGGTGGCCATCGGCACAACCCTGGCGCTGATGATGAGCATTGCCGCGCTGTCGTTGCCGGAGATGCTGATCCTGCGCAAGGTGATCCGTTGGCCGGCGCTGGCGCTGTACGCCTCGGTGCTGGCGGTGGCCTTCACCCTCGTCGGCTGGCTGTTCAACGCCTTCGCCTGATTCAATCAACTATATCGTCAGACTTTATTAGGAGTTGTCATGAAAACGATCAAGGTGCTGGGCAGTGGCTGCAAAAACTGCGAGACCACGGCGAACCTCATCCGCATCGCCGCCGAGCAGGCGGGTGTCGCGATCACGCTGGAGAAGGTCACCGACATGGCGGAGATCATGTCCTATGGCGTGATGTCGACCCCCGGCGTGGTGGTGGACGGCAAGTTGGTGCATGCCGGCGGCCTCCCCGGCCCCGACCAGATCCGCGAATGGATCGACGGCTAGAGAGAGCCTGAACGGCAGCTGGCCGGCCACGGAAGGCTGGCTCCTGCCTGGTGGTACTGTGCCGCCGGTCGAGTCCCGCTCGCCACCCCTCCCGCAACGGATTGCATTTTCCGATTCCACCCCTTCCGTACCCCCCTGTTTTGCAATTTATGCCCCGGCCAAATCGGCGGCATACGGCTATCTTTCTGTTTTTAAAAGAAATGTCCCATGTGGCATGGATGCTGCTTTGTCTGTAATGACGAAGGACTTGGAGTGGGCCGGTGTTTCTGACAGAACTGTTTCGCAGGAAAAGTGTGGCCAGGGCGGTGAAGCGGCATCGTGTCAGTAGCGATGTCGTGCAGAACGTTGAGCTGCCCGGGCACGGTGTGGTTGAGGTCAGATGCCGCGTCTCCTGCGAGGGTGAGGGTTGCCCCAAGCCGCAACTGCTGACCCTTAAGGCGCTGAACGAGTGCCCTGTGGGGGCGGTGGTGGAGGTGATTACCGACAATCTGTCAGCGGTCGAGACGATCCCCTCGATGATGGAGATCTACGAAGGTCAGCATCTGGGGACGATACGAAACGATACTCACTGGCGGCTCTACGTCCGTCGTGAACCATAGCTTCGAGAATAAAACTGATTTCAAGGCGAGGATGGAATAGGCATGAGTTCGAATGTGGCAGAGACCATGAATGGGATACGGGAGCGCAGCATGCTGGCGCATCGCGGCGGCTATACCGCGATCGGCATCAGCGCACTGGTGACGTTGTTGTCCGTCATGCTGTTGATGATGGATACCCGCTGGGTGTACCTGCTGGTTTACGTCTGGTTCGGTGTCGCCTACGGGATATTCCTGCAGTACGGCCGCTTCTGTATGGCCTCCGCGGTACGCGACCTGTTCGCCGTCAAGGTGCCGCGCATGGCAGTCGGGGTGATGATTGCCACGGCGCTCTTCTCGATCACCGCCGGGCTGGTCACCGTCTCCGGCTACAGCACCTTTCATCCCCATCCGCTTGGCTGGCACATCATCATCGGCGGTCTGATCTTCGGCTTCGGCATGGTCTTCACCGGCGGTTGCGCCTCGGGTTCGCTCTACAAGAGCGGTGAGGGCAACATCGCCTCGATGCTGGTACTGGTGAGTATCTCCTTCTCCCAGGCGCTGTTCGCCGATCTGGGCAGCTGGTCCAACAGCCTGGCCCCTTCCAGTTGGGCCGCATCCGCCGCTGAAAAGGGAATGCCGGAAGAACTCAGCGTGACCGACGGATGGTTTGACCTCTTCACCACCGGCTACGTATGGGATCTCTCCGGCGGCACCGTCGCCGATGCGCTGGCGACAGGAAATACCTGGTTGGACGTATTCGTCGGCAATGCGCTGCTCGGCGCAATTTTGCCCACCATCGTGATCCTTGCCGTGCTCTATCTGACCACCTACCGCAAGGGCTACATGCGCCGCAGTAAGCTTGAGGCGCCGACCTTTGCCGATGAGATGCGCGGCTTCTGGGGCATGCTGACCGCTTCGAAGAACACCGCCCTGGCCGGCCTCGGGCTGGGTGTGTTTGCCGGCCTGCAGATGTGGGCCACCGGCGCCCTGCGCGAGCACTACAACATCTTCAACTTCGGTGAATTGCTGCAGAAGATGGGCTACACCGAGGGCATGTCGATCCAGCAGACGGTGTTCGATCCGGGCTACTGGTATATCACCACCCAGGAGGCACAGCTCGGTGGCTGGATCCTCGACCTGCTGGGGCGTGACATGATGGACAACGTCTTCTTCGGCCTGGAGAACGGCATCCCCAACCCGCTGATCAACGCCCCGCTGCTGATGTCGGTCGGCATCATTCTCGGCGCCGCGGTGCTGGCACTGATGCGCCGCGAGTTCAAATGGAAGGTGCCGAATATGGAGACAGCGACATTCGCCCTTGTCGGCGGCGCGCTGATGGGTATCGGTGCCCGCCTCGGCATGGGCTGCAATGTGGGGGCGTTTTTCGCTGCGGTGACCAACGGTGACCTCAGTGGCTGGATCTTCCTTGCCGGGATGACCCTTGGCGGGCTGGTCGGTGTGAAGGCCTTCAACATGTGGCTCGAAAGAAAAACCGCCGGCGATGTATTCGATATCTGATCGCTGGTGCGGCAAACCATCTGACAACACAATTCAGGAGTAGCGTTATGGCCATTAAATTCGGCAAGACTGGCGAGGGTGAGTACGAACTCGATGTGAAGGGTTATACCTGTCCTCATCCGCAGATGTATACGAAAAAGGCGTTGCAAAAGCTCGGCAGTGGCGAGGTGTTGAACCTGATCTTCGACAACCCCTCTTCCGGCGAATCGATCATTGCCATGGTCGAGGGCGAAGGCAATGAGATCTTCGATCGCCAGAACGGGGATGGCGCTTTCGTCTGGAAGATTCGCAAGGGGTGAGTATGAGATTCGGCATTGTCGTGACAGACATAAATCAGGCCGGACAGGCTGCGGCGCTGATGAAGGAGGCGCTGGGGCGTGACTGGAATGTCCGCTGCTTTCTCACCGAGGATGGCGTGAACATGCTGAAGGACGAGGCGTTTGTCGCAGCGGCACGCAGCGAGCGCGCCCACCTGTCGGTATGCGAGCATTCGGTCGAGCGCTACTGCCCCGAGCTGGACCTCGCCGCATTGCAGGATGTGGTCATCGTCGGCGGCCAGTATCAGGATGCGGAACTGGTACGCAACAGCGATCGGGTGCTGGTCTTTTAGGGGGTGCAAGTGAGTAACGTGACAAAGAACGTGCTGATGATAGCGCGCAACAAGAAGACCGAAGCCTTGCGTATGGCCACCGGCTTGACGCTGCTCGATGACGCGGTGCGGGTCGCCGTCGTCGGCGAGCTCGACCGTGCCGATGCCGAGGTGGAACTGCAGCTCGAGTCGCTCGAATTTGCCGAAGTTCCGGTAGTGGATATCGATGCGCGCCAGGCCAGAACGCTGGCGGAGATGATCGTCAATTCAGATGTGGTGTACGTGGTATGAGTGAAAAAAATGTCCGTCTTTTTATCGTTGCTGAAGGTGATCCGGAGCTTCAGTCACTGATCGAAAAAGGCCTGTCAGAACTGGGACGCGCATGCGAGACAACATCTGCTGCGGCCGGTCCCGCAGCGATGCTGGACGCCCTGAACGATGGGGCGGTCCCGGTCATTTTGAAGCCGGTCTGAGCAACAGGCAGACCGTGTTCGGTCCCTGCTCCATGCGCGGTAACGGGACACTACTTTCGAATAGGCATAAGGGGCTAATGGGGTAGCGGCACCAGCCGGACTCCAGGCCAAATAAGCGGAGGAGGAGAGTTATGAGCATAAGAAAAGGCGCAATGCATGGCAGGGGGGTGCTCGTCGGCCTGGTGGGGGCAGCATCGATAATTCTGGCAGGCTGTCAGGGAACCGAAAGCAGCGTTTCTGCAACCACACCGGCAACCTATCCGGCCGCTGCAGCAGCATCACTGGCCACGGTTTCGGCAGCAGACTATAACGATAACGAGTACGGTTTGATCACCGGCGCCACCCTGACCCGATGGATCGACGACTGGGCGGCAAACAAGCCCGCACATATCAGCGGAGAACTGATTATCCTGCAGGCCTCCGATGGTACCACCGTCGATCCGGCGTGCGATACCAATGGCGACGGCACCGGGGTATGCAAATATTTCACGCCCGCTCCCGGGGTGCGCAGTTACTCGCTGGACTCGACGACCTGGGTGGAGGCGCGCGACAACGGCGTCACCGAGACGATCTCGATGGTGTTGAGCGGACAGCGCATGGACGCACTGCTCGCGGCCTACGACATCGACCCGCGCAGCGACATGATCGTCTTTGCCATGGGTCAGGCGGGTGGCTCCATCATGCTGGTCGGTCGTGCGCACTATCTGTTCCGCTACTGGGGCACCGAGTCCAACCACCTGGCGATGCTCGATGGCGGTGCCACCCACGACAGCGTCATTCCCGCCGCCAGCCGTGGGCTCTACCTTGGCGAGAGCAACAGCGGACCGGCACCGACCGGCGGCACGGTTACGGTCAAGGACCTGATGGCGGACAACACCGTGCTGCAGGCGACCCTTGGCGATATGATGGCGGTTGCCCGCGGTGAGGTGCCGGACGCCTTTGTCTGGGATGCCCGCTCACCGACCGAGTGGGGTGGCGCCCTCTATTCAACCGGCGGGACCAATGCCGACTGTGTCGATATCAACGACATCAACGCCAATACCAATACTACGGAGACGGTGGGCTGCAAGACCGCAATGAACGGCACGGTCCACGGTGCGGTGAATCTCAACTACACCGATCTGCTGGCGACCGATGGCTCCTACCGCTACCTGGACAAGGCAACCCTGGCCACCATGGTCTCCAACCTCGGTTATACCGCCGGCCAGACGGTATACACCTTCTGCCGCACCACCTACCGTGCCATGGTTACCGGCACTGTGGCGGGCACCATTCTCGGCTATCCTACGCGCTACTATGACGGAGCGATGATCGAGTGGCTGCAGATGGCCAACTACCAGAACAAGACCGCAGCAGCCAACCTTCCGGCCACCTCGCCCTGGCAGACAGCGGCACTGACCGACAATCTCACCTATAACGACCCGAGTTATGTCGATTTGCCGGTCATTACCGATGCCTATGCGAGCACCTCCGATGTGATCGTCGAGGCGGACCGCCTCTATAAAGCCGGGGCTACCACTACCGCCAGCACCGACAGCACAGGTGGTTCAGGCAGCTCGCTTCCGGCCAACCCCTGCGGTGGCTAGGCGACAATAGCGTCCTCACATTTACGGCAGCCCGCGGGCTGCCTTTTTTGTGGGAGGTAGCGGCTGTCGACACCCGCTGTCGCGTGATAACCTCGTCGGCGACGAGGGTGGATAGCGTCGTGCAGGTCATCACGGTCGGCTACCGGCTACCACGCAAGGCCATCCATTCCATTCCATGCAGATCGTTGAGGTAAATCCATGGCTGCCACGGTTAACCCTCGGCGCGGGGTACGAAAATGAGGTGGAGAGTAGCAGCTCTCTCGCTCCTTGCGGTGACAGCAGGCGGTGGCTGGCTGTTGCAGGACTGGCTCGCCGAACCGACGGTGGAGGCGTTTTTGCAGCAGCACTGGACAACGCCGATCCCGCCGCAGGGACAACCGCCGGCGGGCTATTCGGCGTTGGAGGCCTCGCTCGATCCCGCTTCCTGCGCTGAGTGCCATCCGCAGCAGTACGAGCAGTGGCGTGGCAGCCTGCACAGTCACACCATGGGGCCGGGGATCCGCTGGCAGATGCAACTGGCCGATGCCGGCACTGCCAAATCGTGCCTGCGCTGTCACGCCCCGATGAGCGAGCAGTTGGCCCTGTTGTCACAGGAGCGCGGCTGGAGCCGTTCGGCCTCTTCGCCGCCGGAATACGTCCCGGCGAATCTTCATGACCAGGGACTGGTGTGCGCCGTCTGCCATCTGCGGGCGCACCGGCGTTTCGGTCCGCCGCCGAACAAGCCGGTGCGGGACGAGGAGGTGCATGAAGGCTTTAGCGCGCACGCCGCCTTCGGCGACAGCCGCTTCTGTGCGACCTGTCACCAGTTTGCCGAGGATGGCCCACGGCTCAACGGCAAGCTTCGCGAGGATACCTTCAATCAGTGGCAGGCGACGCGCTATGCCAAAGAGGGGAAGCCGTGCCAGTCCTGCCACATGCCGGAACGGCGCCACCTGTGGAAGGGGATCCACGATCCGCAAATGACCCGCTCCGCCTTCAGCGTCAGGCTGGATGTCGAACCCGGTGAGAAGGGCGTGTTTCGCGCACGCGCCGAGGTGGTCAACAGCGGTGCCGGCCATCACCTGCCCACCTATCTGGTACCGGAGATCCTGCTGACACTGGAGCATGTCGGTGCGACGGGCGAGGTCGTCGAACTGGCGCGCCATC
>Ga0209164_1000995_pt1 | contig 44777 bp, 38 predicted proteins | sample MTBNYHSulfiMetaG_FD_187458 | JGI IMG/M metagenome (GOLD analysis project Ga0209164, IMG submission 187458) | Enrichment culture microbial communities from rom New York Harbor, USA that are MTBE-degrading - MTBE-NYH (New York Harbor Sulfidogenic)... | ecosystem: Environmental > Aquatic > Marine >... | reverse complement strand
AGGGGCGAACCTATGTGTTCGCCCTCTTCGCGTCCACCCCGATTCATGCCATTTACGGTTTCAAACGATCCCCCATTCTTCTGTAGGGGCAGACCTATGTGTCTGCCCTCTTCGCCTTCGCCCCCTTGCTCCTTGGCAACGTCAATCACCCGGAATGCGGGCGAAGGCGCCGGAGGCAAAGGCCCTGGTCATGCCGGCCCGATGTTCCGGCGGTATCTTCTCCAAATCGACTTGGAAGATCTCCAGGAGAATCTCGTCCGGGGCCATGGCCATGATATAGCGCAGATACCCATACTCCCGGATCGGCCCCTGGAAGACGAAGCCCCGGGCTTTCATGTGGGCGACCAGGGCGTCCAGGTCATCGGTCTGGAGGCCGAGATGGTGGAACGGGCCGCCTCGACCCGCCCGGGGCGGCTGGTCGTAAATGTTCAGGCAGCCGGACCCCACGGCGATCATCACGTTCCGGGCCCCGGCGATGTCCATGTCGAAAAGTATCTCCGCCCCGAACATCTCCCGCCAGAACCTCAGCGTGGCTTCCATGTCCGCAGCGAAGATATGAGTGTGTTGGATTCGGACTCGCATAATCCTCCTTAATCAAGTTCAAAAAAGCGGGGCGGCCCGCAACGCGCCCAACACCGAACCGGCTCCCGCGCCTTTATTTTACCTCCACTTCCACCACGTGCGATGTATCCACGCCGACGATATCCACCACTTTGATCATGATTTTGTATTGACCCGGCCTGTCATAAGTATGGGGCGCGGTCATGAGTTCAATTTTTGGGTTCTTTTTGGTCCGGAAGGATTGCCAGTTATTTTCAAAAATATAGTTGCCGGTCCAGGCTTCCCTTATTTCGCCGTTCTCTTCCAAATGGATGATTTCTTTTTTATCTTCATAATCAAAATCGACCGCCCAGTAGTCGATCCAGTCCACCCAGCTTTTGGTCAGCGGCTCGCGCTTCAAAATGCCGTGCTGGTCCTTGGTCAGTTTGGTGATTTGACCGTTTTCGATGACCACCTTGGAACCGCCCTTTTTCAGCGATTGCTCCAGTTCTTCCAGATCGTCCTGGGTGTAGTAGGTGGTGAAATCGGTCAGTTCAATCTGAACGCTTTTCCCCTTGATCTGCGGCTTGACCTGCATGTAAGCCACGTCGTAAAACTTGACCTGACCCTTGTCCACCGCCCTCTTGTCAAAGACTTCCTTGGGGATGTACCGCAAGCGGATGTCCACGCCCTGTTGCCGCAGTTCATCCTTGATGTAAGGGACCAGTCCCATCTCGAATTCAAAACCGAGGACGTCCACCTGGGTGATCAGGTTTTGGCGGCAGTCCTCAAACACTTCTTCGACCAGGGTTTTGGTGACCGGCACGCTTAAAGGCCCCACGTGCACAAAACGCCCAGCCTTTTTGCCGTGCAGGTGCTGGTGACCTTGAATCCGCTGAGCCGAGTACCCTTCCAGAATGAGGTTGATGTATTTCTCCTGCTTGGCTTCCAACAGTCGTTCCTGCTGTTCCGCCGGGATGTCGGCCGGCACGCCGAAGAAGAATTGTCTTTCGTATTTACCCAGATTCAAAACCTCAAAGGCCCGGTAAGCCCGGCCGCTCTTTTTCAGCTCCCGCTGCACCTGGATCAGGCGCTTGCGGGTGGTGTGCACGGCGAAACGGCCCAGGTCGCAGGCGATCCATTTCCGGCCCAGCTTCTCCGCCACCGCCGCCGTGGTGCCCGAGCCGCAGAAGAAATCCGCCACCAGATCGCCTTCGTTGCTGCTGGCTTTGACTATCAAAAATAATAAATATTCAGGTTTTTGAGTTGGATAATTAATATTTCTCCGCTCATCGCTCATCGAGTTTAATGTTCGAAGTTGATCTGTATCTAAGAAAGAGAGGACATCATCCGCGGGTATTCCTTCATCTTCGTAGCATTTTTTACCAGTATCTCCCCTTACAAAATATTTTCTTCCATTTTTATCAATTTGATCATATCTATTTGGATTTCGAACAGGAAGCCGAATTCCATTGAATGCATATTTATCAGACTTTGATAATCTTAATATAGTATCATGCTTTCTTTTAAGATCTTTCTTTGGACCACTCCCTATGTCATAATGCCATATTATTTCATTTCTAAAATTGTTAATTCCAAAAATGTTTTCAGTAACTATTCTCAGATAAGGACTTAAACGGTAGTCACAATGCACATAAATACTGCCATCTTCGGCCAGGAGTTGGTGCATCAGTTTCAGCCGTTCATACATCATGGACAGGTAGGAGGAAATGCCTCTACCCCAGGTGTCCCGGTAGGCGATTTCCTCGATCACGGACTGCTGCTTGGTCACGTCCTCGCCGTTGACGGCGATGTTGTAAGAAAAATCCGCGCCCACGGCAAAGGGCGGGTCGATGTAAATCAATTTCAGCCCGCCCTGTCTTTCGATCTCGTCCCGCAGCGGCCCGTTGACCAGCGACGACAGAACCAGTCTGTTGTCGCCCCAGATGAGTTTGTTGGTCCAGCCTTTGAGCTGCCGGCCGCCCTTATCGAACATGTCAAGACTTTCACCTGGTTGGCCCGGCTCCCGGCGGGGTTCGTCGATATGTTCGATGGAATGAAAGGGCAGCGCCGCCTTGGTCACGGATTCGCTGCGCCCGTTCCAAAACAGAAAGACGTCCTCATCGTCGGCGCAGAGCTTGTAAATGAATTCCTTGGGCAAAGGCCGGCCCTGTTTAATCAATTCGATGATGTCGTTTTTTTCGTCTTCGGTCAAATGGATCGGCGGCATTTTGCTTCCCATATATTTTTAATTTTCTGTAAGGGCGTATGGCCATACGCCCCTACAAAAGGCCATCCCTACACATTTCCACGTTTGGCGGTCCCAACCTTTTATCGTCCCCATAATTTATTCGGATTTTCATCATCCAAGGCCCATTGCAAGGGATTATTGAACATATATTCCCGGAACAGGTCCAATTCATTTTCATCGCGGATGATATGTTCCCAATAATTGCGCTGCCATAATCTTTTATTAAACGGCCTCCATCCCTTATTTTTGACCCCGACCATATAATCGTTGGTGGTCATGGTTTTAAACCATTGAACGATTTCCGGTACGGGCGAACCTGTGTTTTCGCCCATATTGCGTCCGCCCCGATCCGTACCATTTGGGGTTTTAAACCACCCACCATTTTTCGGTAGGGGCAGACCTGCGTGTCTGCCCTCTTCGCCTTCCCCCCGATTCCCATCATTGACGGTTTCAAACGATCCCCCATTCTTCTGTAGGGGCAGACCTATGTGTCTGCCCTCTTTATCTTCGCCCCATTGATTGTGGGGGCGGACACGCAGGTCCGCCCCTACGTTGCGCCCACCCCGTTGATTTTCCGGGCGGACACCTAGGTCCGCCCCTACGATGGGTTCGCCTTGTTGATTTTCCGGGCGGACACCTAGGTCCGCCCCTACGTTGCGCCCACCCCGTTGATTTTCCGGGCGGACACCTAGGTCCGCCCCTACGTTTATTATAATGGCGTGAAAATGATTGGGCATGACCACATATTCATCACCTTGGATATCCGGGAATTTATTTTCCAATTCAAAATACCATTTTTCTATCATTTGGCCTGCATCGTTCAACACCATTTCGTCATCCACAATTTCGCCGAATAGACATTCCCGATTTTGGGTTACCATGGTGATAAAATATCCACCTGGTTGCGAATAATCGTATCCTTTTAAGCGAATCGACCGGCGGTGATGTTTCCGGGGATCGTATTTCATAATTTTTTTTCAATTACGTTTTGGTTTCCCGGTGGTTTTCTGGGCGGACACGCAGGTCCGCCCCTACGGTTATTACGGTTTTAAACGATTCACCGTTCTTCTGTAGGGGCAGACCTGCGTGTCTGCCCTCTTCGCCTTCCCCCCGATTCATGCCATTGACGGTTTCAAACGATCCCCCATTCTTCTGTAGGGGCAGACCTGCGTGTCTGCCCTCTTTATCTTCGCCCCATTGATTGTGGGGGCGGACACATAGGTCCACCCCTACGTTGTGTTCGCCTTGTTGGTTTTCCGGGCGGACACGCAGGTCCGCCCCTACGTTGCGCCCACCCCGTTGATTTTCCGGGCGGACACATAGGTCCGCCCCTACGATGGGTTCGCCTTGTTGATTTTCCGGGCGGACACATAGGTCCGCCCCTAGGTTTATTATAATGGCGTGAAAATGATTGGGCATGACCACATATTCATCACCTTGGATATCCGGGAATTTATTTTCCAATTCAAAATACCATTTTTCTATCATTTGGCCTGCATCGTTCAACACCATTTCGTCATCCACAATTTCGCCGAATAGACATTCCCGATTTTGGGTTACCATGGTGATAAAATATCCACCTGGTTGCGAATAATCGTATCCTTTTAAGCGAATCGACCGGCGGTGATGTTTCCGGGGATCGTATTTCATAATTTTTTTTCAATTACGTTTTGGTTTCCCGGTGGTTTTCTGGGCGGACACATAGGTCCGCCCCTACGGTTATTACGGTTTTAAACGATTCACCGTTCTTCTGTAGGGGCAGGCCTGCGTGTCTGCCCTCTTCGTCTTCCCCCCGATTCCTATCATTGACGGTTTTAAACGATTCCCCATTCTTCTGTAGGGGCAGACCTGCGTGTCTGCCCTCTTTATCTTCGCCCCATTGATTGTGGGGGCGGACACCTAGGTCCGCCCCTACGGTTTGATGGTCTGCGGCAATGAAAACAATTTTATGACCTCTTCAAATTTTTTTAAATCCTTGGCGTGTTTTTCCCATATTTCCTGTTTCACATAAATCGGAATGTACCGGCGCTCGTTCTGGGCGGCGTTGACGTCATTGCACCAGACTTGCAACCGCTTTATTTTCCGCACGTCGTCCAAATCTTCCCGGCCCTTGGTTTCGGCGATGTAAATGTCCCGCTCGGTTGATTTAATCAGGAAATCCGGAAAAAACTCGTGGATGTTGCCGTCTTCGCCCTGGTATTCGATTTTAAATCCAAGCGACTGGTAATTTTTGGCAAAGGCAATAATATCCGGACAATCTTCCAGAAAAGCGGCGAATTCAAGTTCAAACCGGCTGTCCCCGATGATTTTATTGAAGATGCTTTTTTGCGGGACCAGGTAAGGCTGGTTATCCGCCACCAGCGGCTTGGCTTTGCGCAGGGAAATAAAATTTTTGATTTGAGCGGAACCTTTATCCCTCACGGTCAGTTCGTCAATCGCCTTTTTGAAGGCGTTATGCAGGGTCTGCTTGGCCTCGACTTCGGAAAGATTTCTCAACACATTGGCCTCTTCGATATTTACGTTTTTCCCGAACAATTTACGCCGAATAAATTGCTCCACTTTGGGATAAAGAATATTGAAGCCGCTCACCAGCCGGCTTTCCTTGAGAATACTTTTGGTAAAAAAGCCGACCACGTTGCGCCAGTCGGGCCAGGTGTCGGTGAACTCGATCTTGTGGGAAAACGCACCGTCAATATCGGTGAACACGATTTCCTTGAGTTCATTGGGACTGAATCGTTTCAAGGGAACGGGGTTGATGGGGATGGCCTCCACCTGAATATCCTCCAGGTTTTTATAATCTCGATGAATTCTAGGCGAGAGCAAGGGAATGGGTATATCCAGCTTATCCAAATTCTTTTGGTCATTATCGCTGTCGATTTCCACGATAATCGGATTACGGGATTTACCCCCTTCGCCCATGGGCCGGTAACCGAACTCCACGCCTTCGGTCTTGATGGATTCCACAAATTCGATAAAGGCGGGCGTGCCTACGACTACCAGTTCTTCTTTGACCTCCAGGCCGAACATCTTGCGCAAACCCCGACCCAGGGTTTGTTCGGGCAGGATTTTGGCCGGCGAACCATAAGGACGCAGTCCCACAATGGTCATCACATTTTTAACGTCCCAGCCTTCCCGCAGCATCATCACCGACACCACGGCTTTGTAAGGCGATTTATCCTCGTCCACCGCATCGGCCGCCCGGCGCAAATCCTCCAGTTCATTTTTGTCTCTTTTGGAAGCCGCGCTTTCCGATATTTCACCGCTTTTCTTGGTGTGAATGAGCAAGACCGAATTTTCAAATTCCGGATAATTGGCTTCCAAAAATGCTTTGGTCTGATTGGCCTCTTTGGTGTCCAGGGTCATCACGAACAAAATCGGCGTTTTGACGTTTTTCAGTTCCTCAAGCTGCTTTTTCCATTCGATATAACCGAGGTGAATGTAGTCTCTGTAACGTTCCACGAACTCCGATGACGTCTTTTCGCTCAATTTTGCCCTGGAGGCCTCATCAGGCAAGACAGGCGATTTGACAATCCGCTGTTTGATGGCCTCGACCAGCGGATAATCGCACACGGTTTGGACAAAGATAGCGCCGTTGTTGTGTTTGGGCGTGGCGGTGTTGTCCAATTGCAGGGAAATGCCCCGGCCCTGTTTCAGCTTCAAATGATTGTTGATGTCCTCAATGCTTTTAAACCACTGCATGTTTTCATCGTGGATATGATGGGCCTCGTCGTTCATGACCACCAGGTCTTTAATCTTGTTGCTGCGCAGCACTTTTCCCAAGTCCAGGCCTTTGGATGTGTCCGCATCCGGGGCGGGTTTTGTGCCCAAAAATTCTTCTTCCAAAGACGGTTCTCGGTCCTCGTGAAGATAAACCCGGTGGATATTGGTCAGAAAAATATTGCCTTCCTCGGTAATCGGTTTCAGTTCATCTTGAATATGCAGGGTGAGATGGAAATCATTCTTCCAGTCGCGGTCGGCATAGCCGTTTTCAGGAATCAAGGGGTCTTCGCCGAAGATTTTGAACTTATCGAAATCCTTACGCAGGCGGTTCAAAACGATGATGTTGGGGGCAATGATGAGAAAATTCCTTGAAAGATAGGATTCGGGTTCATAGAGTTTATGGAAATACGACCAGACCAGGACCAGGCTCAATACTTTGGTCTTTCCCGTACCGGTAGCCATTTTGACCACATAACGCGGCCAGGTTTCTGGAAACATGCCGGTGCTGATTCTGCCCGAAGAATCAAAGCGCATCAGTTCATATTTATCTCTGGCTTTTACCGCTTCGTACAAGTAAATGATGGATTCAATGGCTTCCCGCTGGGCGAAGTAGTATTGAAAAACAGCGTCGTTTATCTTGTGTCCTCCGGGTTTGAACCAGAAACCCAATAACGCTTTGGTCGTGTCCGACACGCCTGAATACTCGCTGTCCCGCCATTCTTTCACCGCCAGTCGAATTTTATAGACCAGCGGCGGAATAAGCTGCTCATAGGCTTTCTCTTGCAGTTCCTCCTGGGATGGAGCCCATCGAATCTTCGGGTCAAGTATTTCAAATGGATTTGGTGGGAAATAATTCATGTGGTGTTAACCTTATCTATAAAGCCAGGTGACCCTCAGCTTTGCTGTGGGAAGGGCTTGCCTGGCCTTGGCTTTGGCCCGGGGAAAGCACAATTAAACGTCTTCCCCCTGTAGGTGAATCCGACCGGCCTCAGGTTTGGCTTTGTTTTTAGATAAAAATCCACACTCCGCCAGGCTCATGGGCCATGCCCCCGCCCTTTTGGCGATGAGTTCGGAGCGGATCAGTCCGGTCTTAAATCTTTTTGGTCCTGGGCCGGACGGCTAAAACCGGACAAGGGGCCCGCCGCACCACCCGATCGGTGGTCGAGCCCACAAACAGTTTTTCGGCCAGGGTCCGGCCGCGCACGCCCAAAATCATCAAGTCGGTCTCATGAAGCGCGGCGTACTTGACCAATTCTTCGGGCGGATCGCCGGCCAACAAGGCCGTCATCGTCGAGGTCCCGGAACGGCCTTCCCCGGCGGCCAAGGCGGCCAGCCTCGTTTTCAACTCGGCCCGAACATCGGGGCGGGCTTCTTTTTGGGGCCCGGCCGGTTTGATTAGTTCTTCCAGCACCGAGGGGACGATGACGTGAACCAGATGTAGTTCGGCCTGGAACCGCCGGGCCAAATGGAACCCGAATTCTACGGCCAACTCTGAATCAGGTGAAAAATCGCAACCGACTAGAAGGCGCTTAAAGCGGACCTCCCGGGAACCCGGCTGGGCCAGGCCGGCTTCGGGGCTCTGGACCACCAGCAGAGGGCAGGGCAGGGTCCGTATCAGCCGTTCGGTGACCGAGCCTAGGATCAGGCGCTTTAGTCCGGACCGGCCGTGGGTGGCGGCCACAACCAGGTCCGCCCCCTGCTCCTGGGCCAGCCGGCCCAATTCGTCAGCCACGTGGCCGACTGAAATCAGCGGCTCCCAGTCCACCGGCTCGGCCCCGACTATCCGGGCCGTTTCTTCCTGAGCAAACTTCTTGATCCGATTCTGCAGCTCGGTCAGATCGACCACGGCCTCGCCGTACATAGTCGCCGCCGACAAGTCGATCACATGGCTGACGTAAAGTCTGGCCCCCATCTCCCTGGCCAAGGCCACGGCGAAAGGAACCGCATAATTGGAAGCGTCGGAAAAGTCAGTGGTGCAGATAATGCTTTGTATCTGAATATTCATTCCGGGCCTACCCCTTCCTCGGGACCGGGCGGCCCCGGGTCTATTTGCGGCGCGGGAAAGCCCCTAGCACAAAAACCTCGTACTGGGCCGAGTCCAGAAGCAAATCCCCCAGTTTGTTCTCATGCTCTTTCCGGGTCGGGTTATCCTTCCACTTCTGCCAGTGCTCCACGCTGTCCCAGGTGGCGATGACCAGGAGCTTCTGGGGGTCGTCATGTCCGACCAGGGTCTCCCCGGTGATGTACCCGGGTTGATTCATGGCCTCTGAACGAAGCTGATTAAGCTGGCTCAAAACCTCCATCCCTTTGCCTTCTTTGAATCGTCGGGTGATCAGGACCTTAACCGCCATAGCAGCCTCCTTTTCTTCATTTACCGAAAGATTTTTTTACCCCAACACGGACCTTCCGGCCCGGAAACCTGCACTGTCCGGCTTTTGACCGGGTTCTTTTGATTCGAGCCGCAGAGAGGCTGTTACCAGGTTTTTCCCCATAATTATCCGGCGGCCACAGCAACCGGCCCGACCTAGGCCACCCTGGTTCCGCAATGGGGGCAAAAATTGGCCGACTCGGGCACGGGTTTATGACATTGACCGCACAGAGATTGGAAACGCTCCGACTCAGCTTGCCGGCGATAGCCTTCTTTGAATGATTCCACGGTGTCTCTCAAGTTTTGGGCGGTTTTTTGGAGCCGAGGGTCTTTCGAGGCCGTCTGTCCGGCTTTCCGGGCGGCTTTCTTGATTTTGTCCACCAAACCAGCCATTCCCTGCTCCCATCTAAATGAATTTTACTCTGTTCCTTTTCCCAGGTCAACTTTGCTTTGAGACCTGACCATTTTTATCGGGAAACCAACCGTTCCTGTCGGTTTTCCGATAACCAAATCCACTCATCCCTTTCATCTTTGTCTAATTTTTTTACACCAATTTGATCGGATGTAAAAAAATCATCCAGTATAATGTGGGGGCTTACGCGGCCCCGACCCTGGTTCTTTTTTGATTCCCTAAAAATAATATATTGGTATCAAATAGTTATCGGTTAGATTTTTACTCGGACTCGAAGATGGCACGTCCGTTGCTGTAACCAAAAGCCGACAAGAATCTCAATAAGCACCAGGAGGAAAAAAGATGACAAAGAAATTATGGTTGAGCCTGTTCGTGGTGGTCGGTCTGCTGGCCTTGACCGTTCCGGCTTTGGCTCAAGGTCCGGGATACGGCCGGGGTCCTGGTTACGGCTGGGGCGGCGGTCCCTGTTGGTGGGGGGCCGATCAAGAGGCTGACCAGGAGACCATCAAGCTGAGGAGCGGACTTTATCAAAAAGGATTGGAAATGCGGGCCTTGCTGGCCGCGCCCAACGTAGATGAAGCCAAGGCTCAGGCCCTTCAGGCGGAGATCAACCAACTTCGCGGCGAGCTGTCCAGCAAGCGGCTGAGCGCAATGCTTGAGTTCAAGAAAAAGAATCCTGATTGGCAACCCGGAGCCGGTTTCGGCTACGGTCCGGGCGGGCGGCACCGCGGCGGCTGGGGGCCTGGCCCAGGCGGCGGACCTGGCGCTTGCTGGAGGTAAATAGTTAAACTTTCAACCCAACCCCCAACCCAACCCTAACCTCCACCGGCGGGCGGCTCAGGCCGCCCGCCCTCTCCTTCCGGTATTGCCGGATTTTTTAATTTGTGCAAAAATTCTGTATGCCCATCCGGAGGTTAACATTTATGAACAAGGCCAACGAAAATTTACACAAAGTTTCAAGATCGCAACAACAATCTGGAAAGGGTCAGGAAAAGAAGCCCGGTATAATGAGGCGTTTCCTGAATTGGCTGGCTCAAGGCAGTGAAAAGTCGGCGGCCGTTCATTCTTCGTGCCGCTCTTGAGCGCCGAAAAGATAACAGACCGGTCCGGTCTGTCTCGGCCAAATTGAACTTTTACGCCCGGCGTCCTTGACATGTCTCCGGCAATTGTTAATTTGTGAAGGAGAAGTCCTCTTAACTTTTAAAACGAAACCCGAGGACGATCAGGAGCGAAAAAATGAGCCGGACTTCAGAATTGACCCAAAAAGACGACCAGGGCCCGAATGAAACTACGGCCGCGGGCTCGGTAAATATAGACGATTTAAACACAAGGGCAGGAATGGTCGAGTCGAAAAAGGCCAGTCTGGGCATCGGCGGGATGACCTGCGCTTCCTGCGTGCGGCGGGTGGAACAGGCTTTGGCTCATGTGCCCGGCGTGAAGGAGGCCAGCGTCAATCTGGCTGCGGAAAGGGCCGCGGTTGAGTTTGATCCGTTGAAGGTGGACCTGGAGGCTTTGAAGGCCGCAGTCCGAGAGGCCGGGTACGAGGTCAGGGAAGCTCCTGCGGCCATGACGACCATCTCCGTTGGCGGGATGACCTGTGCTTCCTGCGTGCGTCGGGTGGAGCAGGCCTTGGGCCGTCTGCCCGGGGTGATCGAGGCCGGCGTCAATCTGGCTACGGAGAAGGCCACGGTCAGGTACGAGCCCGGGGCGGTTGACGCGGAAGCCTTCCGGGCGGCCTTGACCGAGGCGGGGTATGAGTTTCGGGGGACGGAATCGGCGGAGCTGGTGGACCTGGAACGAGAAGCCAGGGAGCTTGAGTTCCGGGGTTTGAAGAAAAGGTTCATCGTCTCGGCCGTCCTGGCCGCGGTCATCATGGCCGGGTCCATGCAGCACATGTTCCCGGTCCTGAAAAACATCGACCGACAGATCATGTTCTACCTTCTTTTCGTCCTGACCACTCCGGTCATGTTCTGGTCCGGGCGTCCCTTTTTCGTCAACGCCTGGAAGGCGGCCCGCCACAAGACCACGGACATGAACACTCTGGTGGCGGTGGGCACTTTGGCCGCCTATTTGTATTCGACCACGGCTACTTTCCTCCCTAAAGTTTTCACGGGGGCCGGGCTGGAATTGAACGTCTATTTTGATTCGGCCGCCATGATCATCACTTTGATTCTGTTAGGCAAGCTTTTGGAAGCCCGGGCCAAAGGCCGGACGTCCGAGGCCATCAAGAAGCTGATGGGGCTTAAGCCGAAGACGGCCCGGGTGATCAAGGACGGAGTGGAGACGGACGTGCCGGTGGACTCGGTTCAGCCTGGCGACTTGATCGTGGTCAGGCCCGGGGAGAAGATACCGGTGGACGGCCTGGTGGTGGAAGGGGCTTCAGCGGTGGACGAGTCCATGCTGACCGGCGAGTCTCTGCCTGTGGAGAAAAGGACCGGGAGCGAGGTGATCGGGGCGACCATCAACAAGACCGGGAGCTTTACTTTTCGGGCCACCAAGGTCGGGGCGGAATCGGCTTTGGCCCAGATCATTCGTCTGGTCGAGGAGGCTCAAGGTTCCAAGGCCCCGATCCAGCGGGTGGCCGACAAGGTGGCTTCGATTTTTGTCCCGGCGGTGATCGGGGCGGCGGTTTTGACCTTCATCACCTGGTATTTTTTCGGACCGGAGCCGCCGCTGACCTTGGCCCTGCTGACTTTTGTCTCGGTGCTGATCATCGCCTGTCCTTGCGCCATGGGGCTGGCCACGCCCACGGGGATCATGGTCGGAACGGGCAAGGGGGCGGAGCTGGGCGTATTGATCAAGGGCGGTGAATCGTTAGAGACGGCCCATAAGATTTCGACCATTGTCTTTGACAAAACCGGCACCCTGACCAAGGGCCGGCCTCAGGTCACGGACGTTCTGGTTTTGGACGGCCGGAGTGAAGACGAGGTTTTGGCTTTGGCCGCGGCGGCGGAAAAGGGGTCTGAGCACCCCTTGGGCGAAGCCATTGTCCAAGCCGCGACCGCCAGGGGTTTGGCCTTGGCCAAGGCGGAAAATTTCGCCGCCGTGCCCGGCCATGGTGTGGAAGCCGAAGTTGGCGGGCAGAGGGTCCTGCTGGGCAACGCCGGGCTGCTCAAGGAACGGGGCGTGGAGCTGGGGGCCATCGGAGCTGAGGCCGAGAGCTTGGCGGCCGAGGGCAAGACGCCCATGTTCGTGGCTTTGGACGGCCGGGCGGCCGGAGTAGTGGCGGTGGCCGACACTTTGAAGGAGAACTCGGCTCAGGCCGTGGCCGAATTGAAAAAGATGGGTTTGCAGGTGATTATTCTGACGGGGGACAACCTCCGGACGGCGGAAGCGATCGGCCGGCAGGTCGGGGCCGACCGGGTTCTGGCTGAGGTTTTGCCGGGGGACAAGGCGGAGCAGGTCCGGGCTCTTCAGGCGGAAGGTCGAGTGGTGGCCATGGTCGGGGACGGGATCAACGACGCCCCGGCCCTGGCCGCGGCCGACGTAGGCATTGCTTTAGGCACCGGGACGGATGTGGCCATGGAAGCCGGGGACATCACCTTGATCCGGGATGATCTGCGGGGAGTGATCACGGCGATCAAACTGTCCCGCCGGACCATGCGGACCATCAAGCAGAACCTTTTTTGGGCCTTTATTTACAACACTTTAGGCATCCCGATTGCGGCCGGGATTCTTTATCCCTTCTTCGGGCTGCTCCTCAGCCCGATCATAGCTTCGGCGGCCATGGCCATGAGCTCGGTCTCCGTGGTCAGCAATTCCCTGCGGTTGAAGAATTTCAAGGCGGACTAAAGGCCGGGGCCGAAAAACTCCGCCCGGCTTAAGCCGGGCGGGGTTTTGGTCACAAAATTTACTTGGCTAACGTCTCTGGGGGCGGGGCTTCCTTTCGCGGGCTTCGTTGACTTTCAGATTGCGGCCGCCCATTTCCGAGTTGTTCAGGGCCTCGATAGCCGCCTTGGCTCCTTCGGCATCCATTTCGACAAAGCCAAAACCCCTGGGTCGGCCAGTGCCGCGGTCCATGATCAAATTGACCGAGTGAACGGTTCCGAACTGGGCAAAACGTTCACGGACCTCCTCTTCCGAGGCGCTGTAGGGTAAATTGCCGACATAAATGTTTGTCACCATCATCTTCTCCTCCAAAAATGCAAACCAAAACTCCTGCGCCCAGTCCGGGACTCAGCGCACCTTACCGTCCCGTCGGCCGACAGCCTCTTGAAACGCAAGCCGAATGAATAAAGCCGACGTCCCTAATCGGTGGGGCTTTCGGGAATGGCAAAATATAAGTATGACTGCCTTGTTTTGTCAAGTAATTTCCGTAATCGGGCCGAGAGGGAGTCGTCTCGGATCAAGACGCTGATGAATATCCGGACTTAACCCGCACTAAAAAGGCTGGCTTTTTAAGGGGAAACGAACCGTGGATCAAAGAAAGCCGGATGGACCGGATTCTATTCGGCGGGGAGGATGACGGAGAACCTGGCTCCGCCGTCGGTCCTGTTTTCCGCGGTGACGGAACCGCCGTGAGCCTCGATGATGCCTCTGACCGCGGCCAGGCCCAGGCCGGTCCCTTCGGCGTTGCGGGCGGCCCGGCCGCGAAAGAACGGCTGAAAGAGGCCCTGCAGGTCCTGTTCGGACAGACCCGGCCCCTGGTCCTCCACTTGGATCAGAACCCGGCCGGGTTCCAGGGGCCTGGCCCGCAGGGTCACGACTCCCTGTTGGGCATATTTGGCGGCGTTATCGAGCAGATTGGTAAAAGCCCGGCCGAGACGCTGACGGTCGGCCTGAATTCGGGGCAGGGGTCCGTCGATTTCCAGGGAAAATTCAAGATCGGATTCCCAGGTCAATTCATTAAAAACCTCCTTGAGCCCGGCCAGCAGGTCCGCCAGGTCCGTGGGCTCGGTGACCAATTCAAAATGACCGCCTTCCATCCGGGCCACGTCGAGGAAATCCAGGACCAGGGTCTGGACCCGGCTGACGCCCTCTGTGACAGCCCGCAGGTATTCGCGCTGCTTGTCCGAGAGTTCGCCGGCCTTGCCGGCCAGGAGCCGGGACAGGAAACCGGAGACGGCCATCAAAGGCGACTTCATGTCGTGAGCGAAGAGGGACAGGGTCCGGGCCTTTTCCGTTTCCAGGGCCTTTAAATCCCGGATATCCGAAAAGGCTTCGACTGCGCCGACTAAGCGTCCCTGGGAGTCGAACATGGCCGCGGTTTGGAGCTGCACGGCCACTTCTTCGCCGTTTTTGGTCTGGATGGTCGTTTCCACCATGGTCGTTTCATGGGTTTGATCGAGGCTGCAACGCAAGGGGCAGTCCCGGGCGCAGTGGCCGCCCCGCAGGATTTGTCCGCAATAGCGGCCCAAGGCTTCGTCGGTCTTGTACCCGGTCAACTTTTCCGCCATGGGATTGAAATAGGTGATGCGCAGATCGGAATCCACAGTCAGCACGGCGATGGGCAGATGATTGAGGATAAATTCCGGCCAATCCGGCGAGGGCCAGAGATCGGCCCTGAGGGAGCAGGCTTGGGACGGCTGATCAGAAGGCTGAGGTGAGGGAGTTTTCGGGTCTTTCATTTTTCCTTATTAAAAGAATACGGGTTTGCGTTTTTCGGCAAAGGCCTGGAGTCCTTCCCGGCCTTCGGGATGGGCCCCGCACCCGGCGATGCCGGCCCGTTCCCGTTCGAGCTGGGTTTCCAAGGAAGTATCCCACGAATCGTTGAAGAGCTGCTTGGCCAGGCCGAAGGCATGAAGCGACATTTTGGCCAGTTCCCGGGCCAGGTTCAGGGCTTCGGTCAAAGCGGCGCCGTCCGGGACCACCTTGGCGGCCAGGCCCCAGGTCAAGGCTTGCTGGGCGGTTATGGGCCGGTCAAAGGCGGCGATTTCCAGGGCCCTGGCCAGACCGACCAGCCGGGGTAAGGTGAAGGTGGCCCCGCCGTCCGGACAGAGTCCGTTGGAGAGGTAAGCCAGACGTAAAACGGCCGATTCGGCCATGACCCGAAAGTCGCTGGCCAGGGCCAGGGAAAACCCGCCGCCCGCCGCCACGCCGTTGACCGCGGCGATGACCGGTTTGGGCATCCGGCGGATTTCTACCACGGCCTGGTGAAAGCGGCCGGCAAGTTCGTGAATGTTGCGCGAAGGGTCCGGGCCGCGGCCGAGCATCCACTTCAGATCGCCGCCGGCGCAGAAGGCCTTGCCTTCACCGGAAAGGACCACGCCTCTGACCTCGTTGTCCGCGGCGATGGCGACCAGGGCGTCGGCGAAGCTTTTGATCGTATCGAGATCGAAGGAATTAAAGCTTTCGGGCCGGTTGAGAATGACTGTGGCGATCTCGCCGTCCCTGCCGATTTTGATCAACTCCGACATAAGCGCTTCCTCCCTCTAAAATTCAGCTGACGACTTCGCTCCGGCCAGCGGTTTTTGGGTTTCTTCAGCCTATACCGAGTTGTTGTAAAATGTCGAGAAAAAATAGTGAGCCATTAATCAGTTACGAGACGGCCTCTTGCGCCTTCGGCGCTCCGACAACAAGTTGTCGGAGCCACCCGGCGGAGCCTGGAAACGAAGCGGGAAGTGTCGAGAAAAAATGAGACCGGCAACGTCCAGGTGCTAACTTCAAAGAAGGATGAAGGGGGTAAAAAGTCTATCCGCGGGGAGCTTTAGGAGAAGGCTCCCCGCGGCTTGAATTCAGGAACGGACCAGGAGTGATTTAAAGCCTGAAGTCAGAGCCTGACCGCCGTTGCGGGCCACGATCAGGCCTTCCACCGCGGGCAGGGATTTGAGGGTTTCCGGGGCGATAAAAGCGGCGGTGGAAGCGGCGTCGGCCTGAGCGGCAGTCGGGGCCGTCGTGGTGGCGGCGACGAGCCTGGTCGCGGGCCGGCCGTCGGCCGGATTGAGCAGATGATGAAATTTATGTTCTTTATCGAAGAAGATTTCGTACGAGCCGGAAGTGGCCACGGCTTGGTCGGCCAGGGCGATGATTCTCAGGTGTTTATTCGGTTGAAAGGGGTCTTGGACGGCGATGCGCCAGGGCCGGCGGTCGTCTTTGCCGCCTAAGGCCAAGATGTCGCCGCCGGCGTTGATCAAAGCGCTTTTGATCCCGGCCTTCCTGAGGGCCAGGGCGGCTCGGTCGACGATGTAGCCTTTGGCTATGCCGTCCAGGCTCAGTTTCTGACCGGCCAGGCCCATGGCTGCTCCGGAGGGTCCGAAGCGGACCCGGCCGAAATCGACCATTTTGAAAGCCTCGGCCAGTTCGGCTTGATCGGGCGGCCGGTTGGTCTTGTGGAAGCTTTCCTGGATCAGGGTCAAGAGGGGCAGGACGGTGGGGTCGAAGGCCCCGCGGGAAACCTGGTGGGTCCGGGCGGCCAAGGCCAGGACATCCAGCAATTCGGGGCCGGGATCGGACAGGCGTCCGGCGTTGTTAAGCTCGGAAACGGCGGTCCCTTGACGGTGACGGTCGAAAACGGCGATGAGCCGGTCCATTTCGGCCCAGGCCGTTTCACAGGCGGCCAGGGCCTGGTCCGAGGAATCGGCCGTTACGGTAATCGTCACAAGAGTGCCCATCTTGAGCCGGGTCTGTTCAAAGCGGTCGGACCGGGCTTGGGCTTCGGCCAAGGGGACCAGGGAAACCGGGGCCGACACGGCCAGGCTCAAGGCCCCGCACAATTTGACGAAGTCACGACGGGAAATTTTTCGGCCAGTGTTCATAGGAACTACCCTTAGGCGATCTTTCGGAGCGGTTGGACTTGGCCGTAGCCGAAACAGAACAGGCCGCAGTTAAGGCAACGGACGGCCTCGCGGCGGGCCTGCTCTTCGGTCAGGCCGAGTTCGACTTCCTTGAAGTTCAGGGCCCTCTCTTCCGGGGCCAACTCGGGCATCTTGACTCGGGGCGATTTTTCGAGCCCCTGGAGATCATCCGGATGGACGCGGTCGACCACCGGGCCTTTGAATTCGTCCGGTTGGGGTTCGACCGGCTGCCCGGACAAGAGGAGATGGATGGACCGGGCGGCCCGGCGGCCCGCGCCGATGCCTTCGACCACGGTCGCCGGTCCGGTATAGGTGTCGCCGCCGACGAAGATTTCCGGGACGCTGGTCTGCAGGGTCTTGGGATGGCCGTCGATGGCTTTCCAGCGGTTGATGGCCAGGGCGTCCGGGCCTTCAGGCGGGACGAAACTGACGTCGGCGTACTGGCCGATGGCGGCGAAGACGTTATCCACTTCGAGGACGGTCTCGGAGCCTTCGACCGGCACGGGGCGGCGGCGGCCGCTGGCGTCGGGTTCGCCCAGTTCCATGCGGATGTATTCGAGTTTTCTGACCCGGCCGTTTTCGTCGCCGATCAGTCTGGTCGGGGCGGCCAGGAAGTGGAACTTGATGCCTTCCCGTTCGGCTTCTTCGATTTCGATTTCGTTGGCCGGCATTTCCTTGCGGGAACGGCGATAGAGCAGGGTGACTTCCTTGGCCCCCAAGCGCCAGGAGGTTCGGGCCGCGTCCATGGCCGTGTTGCCGCCGCCGATGACCACGACCTTTTCGCCGATGGGGGTGTCCTCGCCCAGGCCTCGTTTGGCCAGGAAGATGGTTCCGGAAAGGACGCCTTCGAGTTGTTCTTCGCCTTCGACGCCCATTTGACGGCTGTTCCAAGCGCCGGTGGCGAGGAAGATCGCATCATAGCCTTGCTGGCGGAGTTCCGGCAAGGTGAAGTCCCGGCCGAGGCGTTTTTCGAGATGGACTTCGACGCCCAGGTTGATGATGCCTTCGATCTCCCAATCCAGGACTTTCTTGGGCAGGCGGTATTCGGGGATGCCGTAGCGAAGCATGCCGCCGAGTTGGGGCATGGCTTCGAAGATGGTCGGAGAATGGCCCAGGCGGCGGAGGAAATAAGCGGCGCTCAGCCCGGCCGGGCCGCCGCCGATAATGGCCACTTTTTTACCGGTGTCGGCGGCCAGAGGCGGGACGATATGCCGGCCGGAGCCAAGTTCGTAGTCGGCGGCGAATCTTTTGAGGTGGTTGATGTTGACCGGTTCGTCGAGCATGTTCCGGCGGCACTTGTCTTCACAGGGGTGGGGGCAGACCCGGCCGCAGGTCAGGGGCAGGGGGTTGCGTTCCTTGATCTTTTTGACGGCCTCGATGTACTGGCCCTGAGCGATCAGGTTGATGTAAGCCGGGATGTCGATCTGGGCCGGACAGGTGGCCTGGCAGGGGGCCAGACATTCCCAATTGGTGTTCAGATGGATCAGTTTGCTCGAGACCGATTCGAGCCGGAGGACGTTTTTGGGGCAGAGGCGGACGCAGGTCCCGCAGCCGGTGCATTTGGCCTCGTCCACGACCGGCAGGCGGTCGGGTCCAAGTTTGATGGCGCCGAAGGGGCAATTGGCTTCACAGGTGCCCAGGCCCAGGCAGCCGACGTCGCAGATTTTGTCGCCGCCGGCCAACAGGACTGCGGCCCGGCAGTCGGTGATGCCGCCGTAATCGAATCTTCGTTCGGCCCTGGAGACGCCGCCGCGGCATTTGACTTTGGCCACTTCAGGCTCGCGCAGTTCGACTTCGACGCCCATGACCGCGGCCACGGCCGTCCAGACGGAGGGCCCGCCGGCCACGCAGACGTTGGCCCGGGCCCGGCCTTCGGCGATAGCCACGGCCGCGCCGGAACATCCGGGAAAGCCGCAGCCGCCGCAATTGGCCCCGGGCAGAGCTTCCTCGATAGCGGCGACTTTAGGATCGACTTCGACGTAAAAAATGCGGGCGGCATAGCCCAAGCCGGCGGCCGCCAACAGGCCCAGGGCGCCCAAGATTATGGCGGCGGCTAGCATGATTCAACCTTTTTCGTCGGTTCAGGGTAAGACATATGTCCTCAACTGTATCTAAACAATCAGACCAGTCCGGCGAACCCGGAGAAAGCCATGGCCATAAGGCCGGCGGTGACCAGGCCGATGGCGATGCCTTCGAAGGGTTTGGGGACGTGGGCCAAGGCCAGGCGCTCCCGGATGCTGGCGAAGAGGACCAGGGCGAGGGAGTAACCCAAGGCGCTGGCAAAGGCGAAAATCAAGGCTTGGAAAAAAGTATGTTCTTCCTGAATATTGATGATGGCCACGCCCAGCACGGCGCAGTTGGTGGTGATCAGGGGCAGGTAGATGCCCAGGGCCCGGTACAGGGCCGGGGCGGTTTTTTGCATGACGATCTCGACCAACTGGACCAATGAGGCGATGACCAGGATAAAGGCGATGGTCTGGAGATATTCCAGGGCGAATTTTTCTAAAAGATACGTCTGCACCAACCAGGTAATGGCTCCAGCCAAAGTGATAACGAAGATGACAGCCATGCTCATGCCCGCGGCCGTGTCCATGCGGCGGGAGACGCCCAGGAAGGGGCACTGGCCCAAGAAACGGGCCAACAGGATGTTATTGACCAGGATGGCCCCGACAATCATGAGCATGTAATCGCTGAAGGTCATGACCTCTCCCATAATCGGTCTCCTTTATCAGTCCATCAGCGTCGGCTGACGATGTTAATCAGTCCAAGGATCAGGCCCAGGCAGACGAAAGCTCCCGGCGGCTTGAGCAGGAAGGCCATGGGTTCGAAGCTCGACCAGAAGACGGAAAGACCAAAGACGGTGCCGCCGCCGAGGATTTCCCTGGCCGCGCCGAGAAAACCGAGGGACATAGTGAAACCCAGCCCGATGCCCAGGCCGTCCATGATGGAAGGCAGGAGGCTTCTTTTAGAAGCGAAGGCCTCGGCCCGGCCCAAGATGATGCAGTTGACCACGATGAGAGGGATGAAGATGCCCAGGACCTGATAGAGGGGGTAAAAATAGGCCTGCATCAACAATTCGACGGTGACGACGAAGGAGGCGATGATGACGATGAAGGCGGCGATGCGGACCTTGCCGGGAATGATGTTCCGAAGCAAGGAGACCAGAATGTTGGAACAGGTCAGGACAAAGGTCGTGGCCAGCCCCATGCCGATCCCGTTTTCCGCGGCCGTGGTTACGGCCAGAGTCGGGCAGAGCCCCAGGACCAGACGAAAAGGCGGCAGTTCCTGCCAGAGCCCCTTGGTAAACTCTTTAGCCAGTCCCATCTTTCCTCCGACTAAGCCCTATTTCCCGGCCTGGGCCAGGATCTGCTGTTTGTTGTTTTTGAAATAAGATACGGCCTCGGTCACGGCGGCCAAGACGCCTTTGGTCGAATAGGTGGCTCCGCTGACCCCGTCCACGGCGGTGGGATTGTCCACAGTTAGCTTTTTGAATTGATCGGTGAACTTGGGTTCGGTCACTTTTGACCCGATGCCCGGGGTCTCGGCATGTTTCATGACCGAAATGCCGGTCAGCTTGCCCGAGGGCTCGAGGCCGACCATGACTTCAATATCGCCGTTGAAGCCTTTCCCGGAGCCGTCCAGGGCCAGAGCCACCACTTGGCCGCCTTTCTTGGCCGGAAAGACGGTCTGGAAGACGTCCCGCCCTTTTTTGTCCTTGCCGGCCGGGAGGGCGAAGCGGTCCTTGATCGGGTCGTTCTCGTACCCGCTGAGCACGGCCTTGACCGAAGGTTCCTTGATGAATTTGATCTGCTGGTATTCGATGGGCTCCTTGGTGACATTGTACACGGCGGCCAGGGCCAGTCCGGCCACGGAACAGATGAGGCCCAAGACGATGACCATTTTCAGTATGTCGTTCACTTGAATTCTCCCTCACACATGCTTCAGACCGCAGCCTTGACCCGGCCGTAGCTCTTGAACCTGATGCGGTCAAGGGTCGGGGTCAGGGCGTTCAGAAAGAGGATGGCGAAGAGGACTCCGTCCTGATAGGCGCCCCAGTAACGGATAATCATGGTCAAGACGCCGACGCCCAGCCCATAGAGCAGAGCGCCGAACCCGGTATAGGGCGAAGTGGCCTGGTCCGGAGCCAAGAAGAAGGCCCCAATCAGGGTGTAGCCGAAAATAAGGTGATGCAGAGGATTGGCGTAAGTTTCGCCGGCCGTGTCGGTCAGCCAGAAGATCAAGGCGAAAATCAGCAGGCCGCCGAGGAAGCCGACCGGAATCTGCCAGGGGATGACCCGGCGAATGATGAGGAAGAGTCCGCCGAGGGCCAGGGCGATGACGCTGGTGGAACCGATACCGCCGGGGATGCCGCCGATCAGGCTGGGCCAAAGTCCGTACATGTCGGTTACACCGGCGGCGTCGCCGAAGGCCATGATGGCCAAAGGCATTTCCGAGGGGTCCAGGGGATAGAGTTTTCCCCACAGGCCCTCGCTCAGGGAGACCGGTTCGTAAAATATACCCACCGCGTTGGGCCAGGAGAGCTGCATGACCACCCAGCCGACGATGACGGCGTTGAAAGGATTGCAGCCCAGGCCGCCGAAAAGCTGCTTGCCCAGGAAGATGGCCACGGCCGAGCCGACCATAACGGCCCACCAGGGGGTCCCGGCCGGAAGAAGCATGGCCAGAAGCAAGCCGGTCAGGGCCGCGGTGCCGTCCCGGATGGTTATTTCCCGACCCATAACCTTTTGCATCAAGGCTTCGGCGGCTACAGCCGTGGCCGCCGACAGGGCGAAGATGATCAAGGCCCTGAGCCCGAAGAAATACAACCCGACCAGGATGGCCGGTCCCAAAGCGGCCAGGGTCAAGTAAGTCAAGGAGCTTATGGAGGCCCGGTCCTGGAGATGCGGAGAGAAGGTTACGGAAAGTTTGTCGCTCATGTAGCCGTCCTCATCGCCGTTACTTCGGCCTTTCCGTGTTTGATATAATGAACCAAGGGGCGCTTGGCCGGACAGACATAGGCGCAGCACCCGCATTCGATGCATTTGAACAATTCAGCCTCGGCGGCGTCGGCGAAATGGCCGAATTCGCAAAAATTGGTGATGACGTTGGGCAGAAGCCGCATGGGGCAGACTCCCACGCAGCGGCCGCATTTGATGCAGATGTGTTCGCTGAAGGCCACCAGTTCATCGTCGGCCATGAGGGTGACGGCCAGAGTCTCCTTGGTCACCGGGGCCAGATCGGTGTACTGGGCGTACCCGGACATCAAACCGCCGACGATGATTTTGCCGACGCTGCTCAGGTCGCCGCCCACAAAACTGATGATGTCCTTGAACGGAGTCCCTATTCTGACCCGGAGGTTCCGCGGGGTCATTTCCGGACCGGTGACCGAGATGATCCGGTCGATCTGAGGCCGGCCGCTCTGGATGGCTTCGAGCACCCCCAGGACCGTATCGGCTTCCAGGATCAGCACGCCTACGTCACGCGGCTCGCCCTCCGGCCAGGGCACTTCCAAACCGGTCAAAGCCGTGGTTAAAAGTTCCGGCCAGGCCACGGGGTAACGGTTTTTCAGGTAGACCGGTTTAAGGTCGGTCCCGGCGGGAGCGGTCTGGGTCGAGGCGTTCCGATTCAGACTCTGGTCGACCACCGTCAAGGAGTCTTTGGCCCCGACCATTTTTTTGATCATCTCGACGCCCAAGTTGATTTCTTCGGGGGCCTCGATCAGGAGACGCCGGTTGACGGCCAGGGTCGGTTCCAGGTCCAGGGTGCTGACCACCAGGAGACGGACGGGTTTGATTTGGGGAATGCCGACCAGAAAGATGTAGGACCGGGGACGCTCTGGCGGAGCCAGCATGGTGTAAACCGGGCGGCCGGACCTGGGCACGACCCAGCCGGCCAGGCGGACGGCCCTCATCATGGCCGAGAGTTTCTTTTGCTGGAATTGCGGGTCGGGGCTGGGGGGTTCCAGCCATTCTTCGGCCCCGTCGTTCTCGATGGTCACCGTCAAAGTCATCCGGCCGAAGGGGTCGGGATGATCGGCTACGGAGATGACCCGGCCGGAGACGGGGGCATGAATCGGAGCGGCTTCCGGGTCGGCGCTCTCCCCCAGAATCTGGCCGATTTTGACCTGGTCGCCGGGACTGACTTTCGATTCGCACAAGGCGCCGCGATGCTGCTTCAAAGGGACGTAGAGACGCGGCGGCAGGGGCATATCCTCGATAGGTTGAGCGGCCACGGCTCCCGGCGGTCCCAGGTCCAACCCCCGCCGAAACTTTTTGGGTTTAATCAATTGCTCCACCTTTGCGGCCATCTAGCACTCCAATTGCTCGGTTCGTTGCGAAAAACCATTCCGGCGGCCCGGGTCAAGGTCCGCCTCCAGGGGGGACCTTCAAACCCATTAATTAACCACAAGAGGGTGGACGAGGTCAAGATAAACCTGCCTCTCACCCTCGATTTGAAGGCCTCACTGCCGGTCGATCTCAGGTCCGGCCCTCCAAAAGGCGGGCCACGTTCTCCAAAAGCTCCTTGGAATTTATGGGCTTGTCCAGATAAACATCACCCTGGAGGTCCTCTCCGCCTTCAGGCAGAGTGAACCGGGATCCATATTCCTGCTTGACCGCCGAAACCATGAGAATGGGAATGTCCCGATAGTCGATGAATTCCGGCGTGCCCCGCAAAGTGGAGACCACGGAAAAGCCCTCGTACATGGACTCCATCATTACATCCAAAATAATCAGGTCGGGCTCTTCCGACCTGACCATTTCCAAGCCGGTTTTACCGTCTTTGGCGATGATGGCCTCGTAACCGCCGGACTGTAAAATAAGCTGGGTGGTTTCGGCGAAGTCGGGGTCATCGTCGATGATTAATATTTTGGCCCTGTCGTTGCCCATAATGGTTCCTCCAGGGTGGCCGGCCCGGATCGGCCGGAGTTAATGATGTTACGATTCATAGCCTTTTCCAGGGCGCAAGTCAAATGAAAATTTTGGTGTGCATTAGGGCACAAAGTAAAAACTGACAGATAACATATTAAATTTATTAGATGATACATCAAGGACCTTTTTAAGCCTTTAGGTGGAATTTGCCGGGCCTTCTCCGGAATCCCGGTCAAAACCGGGCGAATTCATTTATCATTATTTAAAAGGGGCTAGGCCGGGTTTAGATGGGTCATTGTTAAAAATTGAACATTCTTCCGGGGCCAGGCCGCCTTCGGAGCTCGCCGCCTAGCCGGCTTCCGAAAGTTTCTTGCCTCCCAGGAAGCCGATGAAGTGGCGGATGATTTTTTGGTGTTTTTCGGAGGATTCTTCAAAATAGATGCGTTTGAGGGCGTCCGGGGCGGTGAAGGCGCGGCGATAGGGCTTGTCGGTGGTCATAGCGTCGAATTTGTCGATTAATCGGCATAAATGGGCGAAGTCGCTGATCTGATTGCCGCTGAGGCCCCGGGGGTAGCCGGAGCCGTCCCTTTGTTCATGGTGTTCGAGAATGATCCTCAAAGCCGGGACCGGCACCAGGACCGAGGTCTTGAGCAGGGCGAACCCCCGTTCCGGATGCTTTTTGATTTCACGCCACTCCTCAGGAGTCAAACGTCCCGGTTTGTCCAAAATCTTTTTATCGACCCGGTTCATGCCCACGTCATGAAACAATGATCCGAACCCCAGTATTTGGGTCTTCTTTTCATCCAGGCCGAGGTAATGGGCGAAAGACACGGCCAAAAGGCAGACATTGGCCGAATGATTGAAAATGCTGGTATCCCGCTTGAACAGCTTGAACATGTCCTGATAGGTCTTGGGATCGTCGACGATGGTCCTGAAAATGTCATCGACCAAACCGAAGGCCGCCTCGATGTTTTCGTTGTCGACCGGTTCGGTCATAATCTCAGTCACGGCTTCCACGGCCTTGCCGTACAGCAGGAGTTTTTTACTGTCGCTGATGGATTTATGCTTATATTGTCGAGCCGATTTGAGGGCGGCGTGATATTCGAGAAAGGCCGCGTAATCCTTTTCCTGGATAAAAGCGCTGCCCAGTTGCCTTTTTTCCAAGATCTGCTTGAGCCCGGAAGTGAAAACGGTGTTTTCCTGGCAGATTTTGCGTAGATAATGCCTTCGGGTATTTTTGTTGTAAATCTGCAGATAGAGAGAAAAGGGCAGAATCTGGCCGGGGAGGATGTCTTCGAATTTCACTTCCACCAAGCCGTCCGGGATGGTGTCCGTGGAAACGATTTCGTCCTTCAGGACGATTTTGTCCGGACCGACCACTTCTTCGCCGCCGGTCAAGGCGCTTTCGTCTATGACTTCCTTGAGGTCGTCAGGGATGGCCTGGTCCAGCTTGATGTGCCGGCGGACGGCGTTGCTCAAGTTTTCCTTGTTCACCGGCTTGGTCATGTATTCGGCCGCGCCGGACTTGGTCGCTTCCACGGCCGTTTCAATGGAGCCCATGCCGGTCAGGATAATCACCGGTAGCCCGGGACTGCTCTTTTTGACCAGATTGAGGACCTCCAGTCCATCCAGGCCGGGCATCTTAAGGTCGGTTATAACCAGGCTCAGATCGGTATATAAAAGATATTCTTCGATTTTTTGGGGATCATTCAGTTCGATCACTTCGTAATCGGGGCCGTCCAGCAACTTTTTTATGATTTTGGTCACTTGGGGTTCGTCGTCAAGGACAAGGATTTTCAGCTTTTCGGTCATAAGCCGCCGCCAAATTAATGGGGGTTATTTGATGGTTATTATATCTCATTCTCCTTATAAAGGGGAAGCTTTTTGAAGGTCGGAGCATTTTGCGTTGTCAACTATTTCCTGAAATAAGCCGGCCACCCCTTTTTGCTCCCCTCGATTCATAAATTATCTCTAGACCAAGATACAAAGAAGGAGCAAAATAAATATAACCCCACCCCGGCCCTCCCCGTCAACGGGGAGGGAATCCCCACCCCGGCCCTCCCCGTCAACGGGGAGGGAATCCCCACCCCACCCCTCCCCGTCAACGGGGAGGGAGCAAGAGGAATCCCCCCACTTCTTCTTTCCCCCCGTTGACGGGGGGATTAAGGGGGGCTTCCCCGTTGACGGGGTGTATAGACTGGAGAGATGGGTAACACTTGTTCGGAGACATGGGTAACAGATAATGAAGGCCTATCATCCTGAGCATGGAGGTGGATATGCCTTGGCGGGAGGCTGCCCGGATGTCTCTAGAATTTATGTTGTCGGCTATGGATGATGGCTGTAATTTTTGAGAGATTCGGAATAAGCCGCAAGACGGGGTACAATTATGGATAAGACGTTTTGAAATGGAAGGGTTTGAAGGTCCGGCGGACCGAGCGAGGCGTCCTAAGAGTAGTCCGGGCCGGACGCCGAAAGTCTTGGCAGAGGCGGTTATCCAAATGCGTCATCAGCATCCGGCCTGGGGCGGCCATACAATATCAGGGGGCAACCTAATCTCTTTACAAGAACCCCGGTCTTATTGATAATTCAAGGCAAGACCTCAAGGCAACCTTGAATTGACAGGTCCGCCGGCCTCCATTATAATCCGACCTTGCCCGATCAATTTCATTGAGCGCGAAAAGGCGGCTGGAAATGAATTCTGAAGAACGGGAACAACTCGAGCGCATGTTCCATCCCCGCGGGCTGGCTATCTTCGGGGCGGTCAAACGCATGGACTCTTTCGCCCACATGATTCTTTTAAGTCATCTGGCTTACGGTTACCAGGGCCGGATTTACCCCGTTTCCTCTCAAGACGGCGAGGTGCACGGGCTGAAGATTTACCGTAACCTGAACGAAATCGACGGTCCGGTCGATTTGGCCTCGATTTCCGTCCCGGCTGAGAACGTGCCCGAAGTCCTGCGCGAATGCCTGGCCGCCGGGGTGGCTGGAGCCGAAATCCACAGCTCGGGTTTCGCCGAGACCGGCGAGACTCAGGGGCTGGCCCTCCAGGAAGAGATTGCCGAGATCGCCCGCCAGGGTCTCCGGATCGTCGGCCCCAACTGCTTCGGCCTCTATTGCCCCCAAGGCGGGATCACCCTGCTGCCCGGCCTGGACTTTTCCCCAAAATCCGGGCTGGCGGCCATGATTTCCCAAAGCGGGGGCGTGGCCACGGATTTCGGCCACGAAGCTCAGCGGGCCGGAATCGGCGTCAGCAAGGTTATTTCCTTCGGCAACGGCTGCGACCTGGACGCGGTGCGTCTTTTAGAGTATCTGGCCGAAGACCCGGAAACCGGCTTGATCGCGGCCTATCTGGAAGGGATCAACGACGGCCCCGAATTCTTGCAACTAGTTCGGGCCGTGACCGCGGAAAAACCCGTGGTCGTCTGGAAAGGCGGCCTGACCGGACTGGGGGCCAGGATGGCCCGGAGTCACACCGGGTCCATGGGCGGCCAAGCCGCAGTCTGGCGGGGGGCCTTGCAGCAGGCCGGAGCGGTGACGGTCGAAGGCGTCGACGAAATGATGGACACGGTCATGGCCTTGAGTTATTTAAAGACCAGGGGCCGGCGCATCGCCTTGGTCGGCGGCGGCGGGGCCATCGGCGTCTTCAGCTCGGACCTGGCCGACCGGTGGGGCCTGGAGATACCGACTTTCAGTCCGGCCACCCAGGAGCGCCTCCGCCGTTATTTCCCCACGCCGGGCAACAGCGTGGCCAACCCCGTCGATACAGGCACGCCGGTGTTGCCGCTGGAGACGGTTCAAGGCCTGCTGCTGGATGTCCTGACCAGCGAGCCGGTGGACATCCTGGTTTTAATCCTGCTTCTCCATCCCTTGGAGGTGATTTTCAATACGTTTATGAAAATGGACGGCCTGACCCCGCCGCCTCGGGGCGCTTATCTTCAGGCCGTCCTCAAAACCCTGGCCCCCCTTAAAGAAAAAACCGGCCGGGACGTGGTCCTGGTCTTGGACAACCGGGCCCACCTCTCGGAGAATCTCGAAGTGGAAGGCGTGGCCAGGGAGATGCGTCAACGTTTTCAGGCCGAAGGCATACCGGTTTACCCCAGCGCCGAAAGGGCCTTGCGCGGCATACGCAACGCTTGGCGGGCCAGGACCCGGTCAGACGGAACTCGGAATTAACGGAGGACAGAATGGACATCATTGACAAGGCTATCAAGGAAGGTCGGACTACGCTTTCGGAGAACGAGTCCAAACAGATTCTTGCCGCCTACGGCATCCCCGTGACCAAGGAGATCGCCGTGGACAGCCGGGACGCCCTGGTCAAAGCGGCCAAGGAAGTCGGTTTTCCTTTGGTGCTCAAGGGCAACGCCCCGGAAATCTCCCACAAGACCGAAATGAACCTGATCCGCCTGGACATCAGAAACGAACAGGAAGCCCTGGCGGCTTTCGATGAACTCATGAAGGCCCTGGCCGAGACCAAGGGCGACGTCCTGGTCCAGGAAATGGTCAAGGGCCAGCGGGAATTGGTGGTCGGTCTGACCCGGGACCCCCAATTCGGTCCGTGCGTGATGTTCGGCCTGGGCGGCATCTTTACGGAAATCCTGCGGGACGTTTCCTTCCGGGTCGCCCCCTTGGAAAAAAGGGACGCCCTGGAAATGATGCAGGAAATCAATGGCCGCAAGATACTCGAAGGCGTCCGGGGCATGAAGCCGGCCGACCTGGACCAGCTCAGCCAAATCCTCATCCAGGTCGGACAAATCGGGATGGACCACGACGCGGTCAAGGAGATCGACATCAATCCGCTGATCCTTTCCGCGGACGGCAAGATGGTGGCCGTCGACGCCCTGGTCGTTCTGGAACCGGCCCAATAAAGATTTGGTTGAACCAACCGGCCCAGGCGGCTTGAGAGGCCACGGTGAGGACGCCGTTTTACCCTCGTTCCCAGGCTCCGCCTGGGAACGCCCTGTCTTCGAGTCTCCGCCTATTGAGGGTGAATCATGACCCGGCCCCCCCCCGACCTCGGCCCAGACGCGGCCGGGGACCGCACAACGAAACGGGCCGGCCGAGCCTGGGCGCGAGGTCAATCATCTGTAAGGGCGAAGCTGGTCTTCGTCCTCGGGGCGCCACTGGATGCCGGGCGAACACAATACGCCTCGTTTGGCTTGGCTACGGTTTGGAACCAAACATCACAGGTGAAAGCCATTTAGTATCATGCACCAAACTCAAGACTTAACAGCTCAACTCGACGCCCTTTTCCATGCCCGCTCGGTGGCCATCGTCGGCCTGCCCCGGGGCATGAAGACCGGCAAGCTCTTTCTGCTGGCCCTGCTGGACCAGGGTTTTCCAGGCCGGATTTATCCGGTCAATCCCGAGGCCGAGGAAATCGACGGCCTGAAAGTCTACCCAAGCGTCTCGGCCGTCCCCGACCAAGTCGACCTGGCCATCCTCCTGGTTTCAAATGAACAGGCCCGGCCGGTGGTCGAGGAATGCGCGGCCAAAGGCGTCAAGGGCGTGGTCCTTTTCACCGCCGGGTACAAAGAGACCGGCACGGCCGAAGGGAGAATCCTGGAAGAAGAACTGGTCCGGATAGCCAGAGCCAAAGGCATGCGGCTTTTGGGACCCAACTGCATGGGCCTGTACTGCCCCGAAACCGGCCTGTCCTTTTTCCCCGAACTTTCCCGCGACCCCGGACCGGTCAGCCTCATCTCCCACAGCGGCTCCCTGGCCAATATTCTCGGGCGCATGGCCGATCAAAAGGGCATCCGCTTCAGCAAAGCGGTCAGCCTGGGCAACGAAGCCGACCTGTGCAGCGCCGATTTCCTCACTTATCTCGGACAGGACCCCAAGACCGGAGTCATCGCCGCTTACTTGGAAAACATCAAGGATGGACCCTATTTCCTGGAAGCCCTGAAAAAAGCCTCGCGGGAAAAACCGGTCATCCTCTGGAAGGTGGGCTTGACCCCGGAAGGCGGCCGGGCCGCTTCCTCCCACACCGGGGCCTTGTCCGGCGCCCGGGAAATCTGGGAAGCGGTAGTCAAACAGACCGGCGCGGTTCCGGTGACCGGTTTTGAGGCCCTAGTGGACGCCATGATGTCCTTCGCCCTGCTGCCCGGCGACCTGGGCGACCGCATGGCCGTTATTTCCGGACCTGGAGGACTGGCCGTCTCGGCGGCCGAAGCCTGCGGCCACGCCGGCTTGAAACTGGCCGAACTCAGCCCGGAGACCCAGGCCAAACTGGCCGAATTCGTCCCGCCCACCGGCACCAGCCTGCGCAATCCCATCGACGTGGGCCTGAGCGCTTCCCTGGACCTGGACATTTACTTCGAATCCGCCCGCACCGCAGCCGCCGATCCCGGCGTGGACGCCGTAGTGGTCATCGGGATAGGCTTGAACCAGGAGACCAATCAGCGCTATACCGAAACCATGATCCAAATCCGCCGGGACTCGGGAAAAAACTTCCTCATGATCGGTATTCCCGGCTTCGCGCCGGAACTGGGCCAGACCTTTTGCCTGGCCGGCCTTCCCTTTTATGAATCGGCCGAACGGGCCATGCACAACTATGCCCTGGTCAGGCGTTACCGGCTCCGACAAAAGCAGCTTTGGAACCGAGTTTAACCTCAAGGCCCGGTTTCAAGGCGAAAGAAACAGATAAATGCGCGTCCTCTTGGTTAATCCTTTTTATCCCATCTCCGAGACCCCTTCGCCGCCTTTAGGCCTGGCCTTTCTGGCCGCGGCCTTGGAACAAGCCGGGATCGAAGTCAAAATTCTCGACCTGGTCGTCTTTCCTTACAGCCGAGGCCGGCTCGAGTCCGTCCTGAATGACTTTTCACCGGACCTGGTCGGCAGCACGGCCGTGACCATGACCTTTAATAACGCCATTAAGGTCATTCAGGAAGTCAAAGCCCTCAACCCGGAAATCCTTACGGTCATGGGCGGACCTCACGTGACTTTTTGCGCCGAAGAGACCCTGCGGACCTTTCCGGAACTCGATGCCGTCGTCCTGGGCGAGGGCGAAGCAACCGTGGTGGACCTGGCCCTGACCCCGAAAAAGAAGTGGGCCGCGGTCCAAGGCCTGGTCTTTCGCGACGGTTCGGAAATTGTCAGAACCGTCCCCCGGCCCCCGATAGCCGACTTGGACGCCTTGCCTTTCCCGGCCCGCCATCTTCTGCCTTTGGGCCGGTACCGGGCTTTGGACATGGCCGTCAGCATGACCACCAGCCGAGGCTGCCCTTTTCACTGCATCTTCTGCGTCGGCCGCAAGATGGTCGGCGGCAAAGTCAGGTATCGAAACGCCGGCTTGGTGGCGGATGAATTGGAATACCTGAGCGCCTTGAACTTCCCTCAGGTCAATCTGGCCGATGATCTTTTCACGGCCAACCCCAGACATTGTCTGGCCGTGTGCGACGAAATCCTAGCGCGGAAAATCAAGGTCAAATGGACCTCTTTCGCCAGGGTGGATACGGTCTCGCTGAAAGTCTTGAGCCGAATGAAGGAAGCCGGCTGCAGCGCGGTCAGCTTCGGGATCGAAACGGGCAGCCCGGAAATACTCAAGACCATAAAAAAAGGCATCACCCTCGATCAAGTAATCAAGGCCGTCCGGTTGTGCAACGAAGCCGGGCTCCTGCCCCACGCCTCGTTTATCCTGGGCCTGCCGGGCGAAACCCCGGAGACCCTCAAAGAGACGGTGGAATTCGGGCGGCGCTTGCACGAAATGGGCGTATCTTACGGGTTTCATCTCCTGGCCCCCTTCCCCGGGACCGAAGTCCGGGAAAAGGCCGACAGCTTCGGCCTGAAAATTTTGACCGACGACTGGTCCGAGTATCATGCCAACAAAGCCATTGTGGAGACGCCCACGGTGACCCGGCAGATGCTCGACCGGATTGTTTCAGACTGGCAGAAGGAGTTCGAGGACCTGCTGGAAGGGATCAAACAGGCCCGGGACCGGGGGGAAGCGACCGAGGAAGAGGCCTGGCCCTTGACCAACCTGGAAAACATCGTCCTGATTTATGACCTGATGATGGGCCGGGTCATAGAAGAACACGGGTCTTGGACCGCGGAAAACCCGGCGGCAGATGCGGCGGACCGTCTGGGGGTCTTGGTCGATAGGGTGGAAGCAGCTGCCGGCCGACCGAGGGCCATCATCGCCAGGGCTTTGGAGGCGGCCTTCCAGCGGGGCGATCTGATCTGCCAAATGAATGGCCCTCGCCTTAAGTGGCGGTGGGTGGATCATTTGTCCGGCTCCAACGGCCGGCCGGCCGTATGTGACGCCGTGGATATGGTTGATGGTTCGGAATCGGCCTATGACCGTTAAAGACGACCTGGACCTGGACCTGATCGAAAAGGTCAAAGGCTTTCTGGACTTGGAGGAAGGCTTGGCCCTGTACCGCTTCGCCCTGGAAGCCTCCCGCCTGGGGCCGTGTCTGGAAATCGGCGGCTACTGCGGCAAGTCGACCGTCTATTTGGGCGCGGCCTGCCGCAAGAACAACGGCCTGCTTTTTTCCGTCGACCACCATCGCGGCTCCGAAGAACAGCAGCCTGGAGAAGAATACTTCGACCCGGAACTCTTCGACCCTGAAACCGGGAAAATAGACACCTTCAAGTTTTTCCGGCGGACTTTGGAAAAAGCCGGCCTGGAAGACACGGTCGTTCCCTTGGTCTGCCGGTCCGACCTGGCCGCCCGCTTTTGGGCCACGCCCCTGAGCCTGGTCTTCATCGACGGGGGCCATTCCTTCGAGGCCGCTTTCACCGACTATTGCTGCTGGTCCCGCCACATTGTCCCCGAAGGCTATCTGCTCATCCACGATCTCTTCGATAACCCGGAAGAAGGCGGCCAAGCCCCCCTGGCCGTCTATAAACTGGCCTTAGCTTCCGGCCAGTTCCGGGAATTGCCGCGAATCAAGACCCTGGGCGTCCTGAAAAGGCTCGGCTGCGGCCAGGTCCCCGATCATCTGCCTAGGCCTTGAATCCTGTATCAGGGCGGAAATGACCTGACTCCCAAACTCCAGCTGGAAAACCGGCCCAGAGACGGCCGCAAAATGTTTCCAAATATCACCGGTCATGCTAATATCGACCCCGCCCGCTCAAGACTGGAAAGGCTGGTGAGACTCGACCATGATTTACGGCGCCACCAACTCGCCTCTGCGGCCGGTCGCTGAAGAGATGGAAACCCTGGCCGCTTTGGGTTTTGACTTTTTGGAATTGTGTTTGGACCCGCCCCAGGCCGACCCGGAAAAGATCAGGGCCCAAAGGTCCGAGATCGAAGCCGCCCGGGAAAAAACCGGACTGGACCTGTCCGTGGCCCACTTGCCCACTTTTGTTTGGCTGGCCGACGTCTACCCCAGTATTCGAGACGCCTCGGTGGCCGAAGTCATCCGGGCTCTCGACCTCTGCCGGGAATTGGGGATCAAAAAGACCGTCCTCCACCCTGGTTACGCCACCGGACTCCTCCGCTTCAACCCCAAGGAAGCCAAGGCCTTGGCCGTGGAAACCATCAGCCGTATCCTCGACGCCGGCCGCGATCGGGACATCACCCTTTGCCTGGAAAATCTGTTCCCACGCTCCGGGCACATGTACCGGCCGGAGGAATTCACCGAAGTCCTGGCCCGGTTCCCGGACCTGATGATGACCCTGGACCTGGGCCACGCCTTTATCCAGGCCTCGCCCGACAGGATTTTCCGCATGATCGAAGCCGGCGGCCGCCGCATCGGCCATGTTCATGTCAGCGACAATACCGGCCGCGATGATGACCATCTGCCTGTCGGCGTAGGCAGGGTCGATGTGGCCGGCGGTTTGACCGCCTTGAAAAAAATGGGTTACGACCAGACCATAACCTTGGAAGTTTTTTCACCGGACCGTGACTACTTGGGCCTGAGCTTAAGGAAGGTCAAGGCCATGTGGGCGGAGGCTGATGGTTCGACAAAGACTTAAACAGCAGAGGGAGGGGCTGAGCCGTTTTTTGATTTATGTCCTGGGACATCGGCCGGATGAGTTCGGTCTTTTTCCCGACGAAGAAGGCTTCATCCCGGTCAAGGAACTTCTGGCCGCGGTCAAAGAAGAAGAGGGCTGGACTTTTTTGAGGGAAAGCCACTTCGAGGAACTGCTGCGGGAGCCGGAGGCCAAGGCCTTTGAAGCCAGGGGCAAAACCATCCGGGTCCGCCCGGAAAACTCAGGGCTGGAATTCGGTCCGCTTAAGCCCTCCAGACCCCCGGCCTTGCTCTATCATGCCGCCCGGCGCAAGGCCTATCCGGTCATTTTGGAACATGGGCTGCAACCTGGGGCCCGGCCTTGGGCGCCGCTGTTTACCACCAAGGAGATGGCCCTGAGGGTGGGCCGACGCCGGGACCCCGACCCGGTGATGCTGACCATCCAGGCCGGTCGAGCCGAGGCCCGGGGGACGATCTTTCACCGCTTTCAAGAAAACATCTTTTTAGTCGAGTCCATCCCGGCCGAGTTCATCACCGGCCCGGCTTTGCCTCAAGAAAAAGGGCCGGCAAAGGAAAAAAAGGAGCCGCTTCCACCCGCCGCCCCCCGCTATCCCGGTTCCTTTTTTCTGGACCCGGAACACGACCCTGACTTGAGCCGCCGACCTGGCAAAGAAAAAGACCGCGAGAAAAAAAGAGGGAAAGACGGGCCGGATTGGAAACGTGCGGCCCGCAAGATGCGCCGGGAAAAAAACCGCGGCGAATAGCCGCCTCGTCGGAAGTCTTTTTATTTCAAAACAGCCGGGACTCCGTGTCCCGGCCGTTTATTCCAGCCCACCGGCCTGATTCAGGTCAGCCATCTCTTCCGGCGCTTATAGTGTTTGACGTCCCGATAGCTCCTTTTGGCGCCCACATCGGTCAAGCCCAGATAAAACCTTTTGACGTCCTCGTTGTTCTGCAATTTTTCCGTGGTGTCGTCCAGAACGATCCGGCCGTTTTCCATGATATAGCCGTGCTGGGAGATGCTCAGGGCCATGCGGGCGTTCTGCTCGACCAGGAGGATGGTCGTTCCTTCCCGCTGGTTGATCCGCTGGATGATTTCAAAAATCTCCGAAACCAGAAGCGGCGACAGTCCTAAGGAAGGTTCGTCGAGCATGACTAGTTTGGGCTTGGCCATCAAGGCCCGGCCGATGACCAGCATCTGCTGCTCGCCGCCGCTCAAATACCCGGCCAAACCGTCCCATCTCTCTTTCAGCCGCGGGAAATAGGAGCAGACCATATCCATGTTCTCTTTCATCTTGGCCTTGCTCTTCTGGGTGTGGGCCGCGGCGATCAGGTTTTCTTCCACGGTCATGTCTTCGAAGACCCTCCGGCCTTCCATGACCTGGAAGATGCCCAGACGGACGATCTTTTCCGGGTCCATCCCGTCGATCCGCCGGCCCATGAACTCGATGGAGCCGTCGGTCACTTCACCCTCTTCCGCTTTGAGCAAACCGGAAATGGCCTTGAGGGTGGTGGTTTTGCCCGCGCCGTTGGCCCCGAGCAGGCAGACGATCCGGCCCTCTTCCACCTGTAAAGACAATCCTTTGAGGACCAGGATCACGTCGTCGTAAATGACCTCGATATTGTTGACATTAAGGAGAACGCCCATGCTCAAATCCCTTTCACCGGCCGTTGAAGGCCGGAACCGGAGAGTCTTGCCCCGGTTCCGGCTGACCGATCACCAGCCCAAGTACTCCGGCTTACGTTCGATGCTCACGTCGGTGACCAGGACCAGCTTGCCGCCTTTGATGGTGTAAAGACCACAGGTGGTCGTGGCCCGGTGGTCTTCCGGCGTGTAGGTCAACGGCGGGGTCAGCCCGCCGGTCTCGAAGTCCTTCAAGGTTTCCAGGGCCGCTTTCAGGCCGGGGCCGTTGAGTTGGCCGGCCTTTTTGGCCCTTTTCAAACCTTCCCACATGACCATCATCGAAGCCCAGGCCTTGTTGTAATGGAGGGTGTAGGCCTTGTCCTTGGCTATAGTCTTGATGGTCTTGGTCTCGGGCACGTCGTAACCGAAGGGACGGACCACGATAAAGCCAAAAGCCCGGCCTTCCGTCGCTTCCCCGGCCAGCTTGTACAGATTCTCGTCAATGCCCCAGGTGTTGATCAGGAACTTGGTCTGGAGCCCGAGTTTGGCCGCGTCCTTGATGATGACGGCCGTGGACATGGTGGTCCCGCCGATCCAGGCGAACTCCGGATTGAACTCCTTCATCTGCAGAAGCTGAGAGGTGGCGTCGGTGGCCCGCAGATCGACCGAAATGTCCGGCCCGATCTCCAGTCCTATCTCCTGGGCGAAATCCTTGCCGGCCGGGATGGGGTTCTTGCCGTACGGATGATCCGGATAAATAAAGCAGACCTTTTTGCCGCCGTTTTCCTTGGCGTAACGCATGGCCATGCGGATGTGGTCCGAATAGCTCGAACCGATGAAGAAGTTGTAAGGCGTTTTCTTGGGGTCGGTCAGGTTGCCGTCGTAAGACGCGGACATGTACACGATCTGATCCTTGTTAATCAAGGGTTTCATGGCGTTGGTGTCGCCGGTGCCCCAGCCTTGAATCACGAAGACCTTGTCCACGTCTTTGTATTTTTTGTAAAGATTGACCGCCTTGGGAATCTCGTAAGCATAGTCGTTGGGGATCAAACGGATGGGCGTCCCGTCCACCCCGCCGTTTTTGTTGATGTATTCCGCCGCGTCCACGGCCCCTTGAGCGTAGTCTTTGCCCACATCGCCGGTCGGACCGGTGATGTCGAAGATGCCGCCCACCGGGATGTCTTGGGCCACGGCCATCCCGCCGGTGATCAAAGCTAAAGTTAAAGCCAACACCATGCCCCAAAAAACCCAGAATTTTTCCTTCATAAATCTCCTCCCTAGCATCTTTGGGTTAACGGACTTGCCTCAAACCGGAAACTGTTTCAAATCGCCGAACCTTGCCCACCCCACCTCCTTTCTTTATTGAGACTGCTTGGATCGATTCAGAGACCCCCCGACGGGCTAATAAGAAAACGGCCACAGCTTCCAATAGGCCCGGATGGTGTGCCACCTGGCGGCCAGACCGTCCGGCTCGAAAATCAGAAACAGTATGATGATCAGGCCGAAGACGCCGTTTTGGAGTGAACCGAAAATTTCAAAGATATTCGGGTAACTAGTGCTGAGGGCCTCAGCCGGGATTCTGAGCAGTTCGGGCAGCAGGACCATAAAGCACGGTCCGAAGATGCCGCCCAGGACGTGGCCCAGTCCGCCGATGATGCACATGGCCAAATACTGGACCGAGAGCCACATGGTGAAATGTTCGTCGCTGATGATGGTGATGTAGTAAGCCCAGAGTCCGCCGGCGATGCCCACATAGAAGGAACTGATGCCGAAAGACATGATCCGGTATTTGAAAAGGTGAACTCCGATGACTTCGGCGGCCAGATAGCGGTCCCTGATGGCCACAAAAGCCCGGCCCGGCCTGGTCCTGGTCAGATTTTTGGTAAAGGCCGTGGCCAGAATGACCAGGACCAGGACCAGATAGTAAAAACGTTCGTCACTGCTGAACTCGAACCCGCCGATGGCGGCGAAGGGCACATTCAGGCCGGCCGAGCCCCCGGTGAGAGAGGTCCAGTTTCTCATAGCGTAATTGAGAATGAACTGGGCGGCCATGGTGGCGATGGCCAGGTAAAGACCTTTGAGGCGAAGCGAAGGAATGCCGAAGACCATCCCCACCGCCGCAGTGATCAGTCCGGCCGCGGGCAGGGTTATGTAGAAAGGCAGATCGAGTCTGGCGGCCAGAATGCCGGCGGCGTAAGCGCCCACGCCCATGAAAGCCCCGTGCCCCAAAGAAATCTGTCCGGTGAAGCCGGTCAGGATGTTCAGGCCGTGAGCCCCGATAATGTAAATCATGATGACGACGAAAAGGTTGAGCACATTAGTATTGAGAAAGACATTGAGCTTGGAGCTGAAAAGCGGGAAGATGAAAAGGAAGGCCAAAAAACCCAGAAGCCAGAGTTTGACCCACCAAGTTTTAAAAATCGCGTCGTCTCTCCGATAGTCGGAAAAAAAGAGTCCGCAGGGCATTTGCTGATTAACCTCCCCCAGGGACCGGGCTTAAAGGCCGGCCCCGCTTTTCCCGGACTAAACCCTCTCGATCTCCTCGATGCCGAACAGCCCGTAAGGTTTGACCATCAAAATGATGATCAGCACCACGAAGGGGGCCACTTCTTTGACGCCGCCGCCGAAAAATTGGTCCAGATATCCGCCCATCAGGTTTTCCAGCACGCCCACGGTCAGTCCGCCGATGATGGCCCCCAGGATGGAGTCGAGGCCGCCGAGGATGACCGCGGGAAAGACCTTGAGGCCGAAGTCGGCCAGCGTGATGTTGATGCCGTTGATATTGCCGATCAGGATGCCTCCGACCCCGGAGACGATGGCGGCGATGCACCAGGAAATGGCAAAGACGAACTTGACCGGAATGCCCATGGACTGGGCGGTGATCTGGTCGCTGGCCACGGCCCGCATGGCGATGCCCACTCGGGAAAACTTGAAAAAGGCGGCGAATATCCCCAGAAAGATCAGGGCGAAGGAAAAGGTCCAAATGTAGACTTCCGAGATGATCACCTGCCCCAAATAGATGGGGTCTTGAGAAAAAATGGCCGGGAAGACCCTGATCTCGGTGCCCCAGAAGATGGTGACCAGGGCTTTGAGCACCGCCGCCAGACCGATGGTGACCATGATGACCGAAATGATCGGTTCGCCGATCATCGGCCGCAGCACCAGCCTTTCGACCAAAAGGCCCAAAACGACCGCGCCGACCATGGTCAGGATGAAGGCCGGTATGAAAGGCACCCCCAGACCGACGATGACCCATAGACAGACGTAGGCCCCCATCAGGACGAACTCCCCCTGGGCGAAGTTGATGATGCTGGTGGATTTGTAAATCAGGACAAAACCAAGGGCCACCAGAGAGTAGACGCTCCCGGTGACCAGTCCGGTCACCAGCAGTTGCGCGAATTTAAGCAGTTCATTACCCATTTTTATCCTCCGTCAACTCCAGAGGGCCCACCATTTGCGTTTCTTTTCCACGTACTGGTCCAGAGGTTTCATCTTACGGATGCCCAGGTCGGTCACGATGGTGGTCTTCTTTCCATCCTGGTACTGAATTTCGCTTTCGATGTGGACCTGATCCAAGTCCTGATACAGGGCCTCGATCTCCTTGGCGTACTTCTCGGCGATGAACCGCCGCCTCAGCTTGCGGGTCCGGGTCAATTCGCCGTCGTCAGGATCAAACTCCTTGTACAGAAGGAGGAACTTCTGTATGCGGGCCCCTTCGGGCAGGGTCTTGTTGACCCGGACCACTTCCCTTTCAATCAGATCGTAGACTTGGGGTTTGGAGGCCAGGTCGGTGTAAGTCGTGTAGGAAATACGGTGGTCTTCGGCCCATTTGCCCGTGTGTTTGAAGTCTATGCAGACCATGGCCGTGATGTAGTCCCGCTCATGACCCAACACACAGGCTTCGACGATGTACGGACAGAACTTGAGGCGGTTCTCGATGAACATGGGCGAAAACTTCCGGCCGCTGGTCATGTGCATCAGGTCCTTGACCCGGTCGATGCAGACCAAATGGCCTTGAGGATCGATAAAGCCGGCGTCGCCCGAGTGGAGCCAGCCGTCGCCGATGGTCTCCCGGGTGGCCTCGTCGTTCTTGTAATATCCCTGGAAAAGGGCCGGGCTCCGGGAGACGATCTCGCCCACCCCCTCCGGATCGGGATGGTCGATCTTGATTTCGGTCTCGGGAATGGGCAGCCCCACGGTGTTGGCGTCGATGTCCCCGTCCCGGTGGATACAGGAGATGCCCGAGATCTCGGTCTGGCCGTAAATCTGTTTCAGATTCACCCCCAGGGCGTGGAAAAAGCGAAAGACGTCCGGGCCCAAAGCCGCCCCGCCGGTGGTGGCCGAACGAATCCGGGAGAAACCCAGACGGTCCTTCAGGGCCCGGAAGAGACAGAGCCAACTAAGGCCGTAAAGAATCTTCCAGCCCCAAGGAATAGGCTTTTTGTCGAACTTGAAATCGGCGATGCGGTAACCGATGGGCATACAGGCTTTATAGATAAAACGCTTGAACCAGGAAGCGTCCAGATGTTTGACCATGACCGAACGGGACAAGCCCTCCCAAACCCTGGGCGGGGAAAACATGACGTTGGGGCCGATTTCATAAGTGTCAACCGTGGCCGTCTCCGGTTCTTCCGGGAAATTGATGGTGAAGCCTATGGCCAACGAACTGGCCACGCCCATCATCTGTTCCCCGATCCAGGGCAGGGGCAGAAAGGAGACGAACTCGTCGGCCTCGTGTTTGGGGTCGACCTTGTTCAGGTTCATGGCCATGGCCAGCATGTTCTTGTGGGTCAGCAGCGAGCCCTTGGGGAAGCCGGTCGTGCCCGAAGTGTAAGCGATCAGAGCCACGTCGTCCTCGGAAATCTCCCCGACCATCTTCTCGAAAAACTCCGGATTCTCTTCATGGAACTGGCGGCCCAGGGCTTCAACTTCGGGGAAGTAGATCAACAGGGGGTCGTCATAATGTCGCATGCCCTTGGGGTCGGTGTAGATGACCTTTTGGACCTTGGGCAACTGATCCTTCATGTCCAGAACCTTGTCGCTCTGCTCCTGGTCCTCGGCCACGACGAACTTGGCGTCCGAATGATCGATCACGTAGGCCACTTCATTTAAAATCGAGTCCTGGTAAATGCCCAGGGGCGCGCCGTTCAGGCTCTGGGCCGCCAACTCGGCCCAGACCCATTCCGGCCGGTTGTCGCCGATGACGGCCAGCTTGTCCCCCGGACGGAACCCCAGGCTGTATAACCCCAAGGCGAAGTCCCGCACGTGCTGGTAATAATCGCCCCAGGTGTACGACTGCCAGATGCCGTACTCCTTTTCCCGCATGGCCACCTTGTTTTCGCCGTACTTACGGTAGTTGCGCAACAGAAGGGCCGGTAAGGTCTTCTCTTCCATCCTAACTCACCCTCGCCAAAACCATGTTAGGTCCCCAATTTCGAGTAAGCCGATTCCGTGTCCCCTAAATAAGCCTTAACGACATCCGGGTTGTTTTGAACCTCCTTGGGCGCTCCTTCAGCCAACTTGTACCCGAAATCCAACACACAAACCCGGTCGGAAATGTCCATGACCACACCCATATCGTGTTCGATCAAAATGATGGTCACCCCCCATTCCTCGTTGACGTCCAGGATGAACCTAGCCATGTCCTCGGTCTCTTCAAGATTCATCCCGGCCATGGGTTCGTCGAGCAACAGTATCTTGGGCTGCATGGCCAAGGCCCGGGCCAGTTCCACCCGTTTCTGGAAGCCGTAAGGCAGGGTCCCGACCACCTTCTTCCGGATGGCCTCGATCTCCAAAAGGTCGATGATCCTTTCCTCGATGTCTTTGCGCAGAGCCACTTCTTCCCGATAAGCCTTGCCCACATAAAGGCCTCCGGCCAGCAGACCGGTCCGCAGATGGACATGCCGGCCCAGCTTGATGTTGTCCAAGACGGTCATGCCTTTGAAAAGCTCAATGTTTTGGAAGGTCCGGGCGATGCCTCGGCCGGCTACTTTATGAGGTGGGAGTTTGGAAATGTCTTCGCCTTCGAAAATGACCCTCCCCCGCTGAGGGCGGTAAAAACGGCAGATGCAGTTGAGCATACAGGTCTTGCCGGCTCCGTTGGGACCGATGATGGCGTAAATCTGTCCTTTTTGCACGCCGAAACTGACGTTGTTCAGGGCCATCAGGCCGCCGAAACTCAAGGTGATGTTTTGAGCTTCCAATTGATAGTCAGGATTATATTCCGCCATAGCCCTTTCCCATCCCAAGCTGGAATTGATCAAAGCCTTGATCCGAGCGAACTTCTCCCCAAGAATGACGAGCGGTTTCGAGCCGTCCTCGGACATCCTCGATAGCCAGGCCCAATATACGTGTTTGTAGGCGGCCTACCGGAACCACTTATGCCGGCTCCAGCCCGGAAGAAGCCTTTCCTGCAAAACCGTTGCTATTCCTAATTTTGGGTTAAACTAATTTTTATTTAGCTTAATATTAATGGGACTGTCAAGGAGATTGTGATCGGGAATTAAAAAAAGGACAAAATTATACGAACATTTGTTCATGATACTTGGGCAGCAGAATTTCTCCGGCCAGGCGCAGAAAGTATTCATCGGTCATGCCGGCGATGAAATCCCTGACCACTTCCGCCGCCGAACGGCCGGTCAAATATGCCGGAGCCATATCGATCAAAAAGTTGGCGAAGACCGGCGATTTCTCCCGGCCGGCCTGAAGGTCTTCCAAGAGACGATGAAAGATCATTTCGAATAACGACTCGATTTTGGCCCCCTCCCTCTTGATCAAGGGATTAAAATAAATTTTCTCCCGATTGAATCTTTTAAGGCCCATAAGAGCTCCGGCCTTCTCGGAACTAAAGGCGATAAAATCACCGTCTCGGCTGGTCTCAATCAGATCAGCGACCAGGTTGTAGACGATTTTGCCGTTGGTGTCGCCCAAGACCTCAACACATTCGGCGGGCAGGTCGCTGCGGGCGATCAACCCCAGGCGAATGGCGTCTTCCACGTCCCGGCCGATGTAGCTGATGGTGTCGGCCAGGCGGACCACGCAGCCTTCCGCGGTCATGGGGATGATCTGGACCGAAGGGTCTCGCTTTTTTTCCGCCAGACGGCGGTCCAGATCCTCGAAGGTCAAGTCTTTTTCCGGGCGGAGAAAAGGCAAGTCCACCTCGCCGTCGTGAGCCAGAATGCCGTCCAGGACTTGAAGGGTCAGGTTCAGCCCCCGACCTTTGCGCTCGATGTGCTCCAAGAATTCGACGCTTTGCACGGCGTGAAGGAAATGGCCGAGGCCGTGGGCCTGGCAAAGCTTGGATAAATAAGCTTCACCGTCGTGGCCGAAGGGGGCGTGCCCCAAGTCGTGTCCCAGGGCGACGGCTTCGATCAGGTCTTCGTTCAGGCCCAGGTGCCGGCCGATGGTCCGGGCGATGCGGGAGACGAGTTGGACATGCAGCACCCGGTGGGTGATGTGGTCGTTTTTGACCAGGTAGAAGACCTGGGTCTTGTCGATATAACGGGTATAGGCCAGGGAATGCAGAATCCGGTCGGCGTCGATGGCGAAGTTCTGGCGGTGGTCCTTGACCGCGGTGGAGTCCGGCCGGCGGCGGACGGCGGCCCGGCTGGGCGTGCCCCGGGAAGAGAGCAGCGCCGTTTCCCTCTCATCCAACAAGCGGCGCAAATCGAAAATATCGGCTTTCATCTTAAAAATAAAGTATAAGACATCTTGATCGGCCTGGCAATCAACCAGCCATATAAATATGAATTGAAGCGGAAACGCCAAGCCGTCTTGACATTCGGGCTGATCCGGTTATTCTGCCTGCCAGCCGGCCCCGGCCATCCGGCCGGCTGGATGTGTGGAGGTATGGATTTGATGTTGACGGACAGCCATTGTCACCTGGACCTGCCGGAATTCGACCGAGACCGGGCAGAAGTCATTGAGCGGGCTGCCGCAAACGGCGTGGAATTAATGATCACCATCGGCATCGACGCGGCCACTTCGGCCAGGGCCGTGGCTTTGGCTGAAAAATACGACTCCATTTGGGCCACGGTGGGCTGGCATCCCCACGAGGCTGAGTCCTTGACTCAAGATGGTTTGGACCGTTTGAAAAAACTGGCCGGTCATCCCCGGGTGGTCGGGTTCGGCGAGATCGGCCTCGATTTTTACCGGAATCTTTCCCCGGCCCGGGTTCAGGAAGACCGGTTCGACGATTTGATCCACTTGGGTCTTGAACTGGGTCTGCCTCTGATTATTCATGATCGGGACGCCCATGAAAAAGTTTTCGATCACCTGAAATCGGCCGGGGCCGAACGAAACGGCGGGGTGATCCACTGTTTTTCCGGGGACTACGCCCTGGCCCGCCGGTTCCTTGATCTGGGTTTTTATATTTCCATCACCGGGGCGGTCACCTTTCCCAAGGCTGAGGCCCTGCGGGAAGTCGCGGCCAAGACCCCTCTGGACCGGCTGCTGGTGGAAACCGACGCCCCTTTCCTGGCCCCGGTCCCCCGCCGAGGCCGCCGGAACGAACCGGCCCTGGTGCGGTACACCGCGGCGGAAGTGGCCCGCCTGAGAAAAATTTCCTTCGAGGACACGGCGGCGGCCACTTCGGCCAACGCCCGACGTCTGTTCCGGCGGCCGGAAGGCCTGAAGTCCCGGGCATGAGTCGGGGCGTTCTGGTCCTGGCTTCGGCTTCTCCGCGCCGCCGGCGGCTGTTGGCCTTGGCCGGCCTCGATTTCGAGGTGGTCCCGGCCGAAGTGGACGAGTCGCCCCGGCCGGATGAAGGGGCGGCCGATCAAGTTCGACGTCTGGCCCAGGCCAAGGCCGAACAAGTGGGGCAAAGCCGGCCCGCTGATTGGATTCTGGCCGCCGACACTTTAGTCGTTTTGGGGAGCCTGGTCTTGGGCAAACCCAGGGACCGGGCGGAAGCGGCCGAGATGTTGGCCCGACTGTCGGGAAGAACCCACCAAGTATTGACCGGCTATTGCCTGTTCAATAAGGCTTTGGATCGAGGTCATATCGACCTTTGCCGGACCGAAGTGGAATTCAGAAACCTGACCGGGCCGGACATCGAGAAATATCTCGAGTCCGGCGAACCCCTGGGCAAGGCCGGGGCTTACGCCATTCAAGGGCGCGGGGCCGGGCTGGTCAAAAGAGTCTTCGGTTCTTATACCAACGTGGTCGGTTTGCCTTTGGCGGAAATTATCGAACTGCTCCGTTTTTATCAAGTCATCGATTAAAGGCTGTCAAGCCGGCTTGGACAGGTTAGGGTTTTAGGTTTCTCTGTTGCCTTAGCCGCGGTCGCTTGGTAAAAGCGCCCTTCCTTCCTTTTTATCTGATGGGGGCTGCCCTAGCCGGGTCT